>VOFD01001761.1_pt1 | contig 18014 bp, 28 predicted proteins | sample 5384101 | NCBI WGS metagenome assembly VOFD01 (sample SAMN12384723, study PRJNA508395) | human gut metagenome | isolation source: healthy gut C | host: Homo sapiens
CGGCAGGCGGGTTCAAAGGTCACATTGGAGACGGTGACGCCGCCCTTACTGCAGGGGTAGATGCAGGTAACTGGCCCCGCTGAAATACTGACCTGCCGCAGTGTTGGGACCGCCCTGGGGAAACAGGTTCTGAAATGCTTCGTTCATACCAACCGCCTTACTTCTGCTCATCCACGGAGGCACCATTTCCGCGTACTTTTTCAGCATCTCCGGCGTGCTGTGGTAGTACCGCTGCTTCTTGTCCAGGGCGGCGATCTTTCGCCATTTCCTCGTCGGTAAGGGCAAAGTCGAACAGATCCAGGTTGGACTTGATGTGGTCCGGGTTCTTGGAGCCGGGGATGACGATATTGCCGCTCTGGATGTGCCAGCGGAGGATGATCTGGGCGTTGGACTTACCGTACTTCTTCCCAAGTTCCGTGAACAAAGGCTCCCGCTGAAGAGCCTTGTCTCCGTGGCCCAAGGGGATACCAGGCCTGGATGACAATGCCCTCGTCGGACAGGAAGGACTTCAGTTCCTTCTCCTGGGAGTAGGGATGGACCTCGGTCTGGAGGACGGCGGGCTTTACCTCACAGAGGTCCAGGATCTCCCGGATCTGGGCGGCGCTGAAGTTGGACAGGCCGATGGCCCGGACCTTGCCCTCTCTGTAGGCCCTCTCCATCAGCTGGTAGCCGGCCACATAGCTGCCGGCAGGCTGATGGATGAGGAGCAGGTCGATATAGTCGGTGTCCAGCCGTTCCAGGGTCTTTTCTACTGCGTCCGCCTGCTCGTAGAAGGAGGGCCACAGCTTGGTCTCCAGGAAGATGTCCTTCCGGTCCACGCCGGACTTCTTCATGGCCCGGCCCACCGCTTTCTCGTTCACATAGGCGTTGGCAGTGTCGATCAGCCGGTAGCCGCACCCCAGGGCGCTGAGGACGGAGGCCTCCGCCTCATCCGGCGTCAGCAAAAAGTGCCGATGCCCGCCATGGGCATCCGGATGCCATTGTTCAACGTTGCAAATTCCATACAAGCCGTCCTTTCACCACGGAATGTTGTTAATCGTTTCTATTTACTTTATCTATATTGTAGCCGGGTCTCCCCGCTGGGAGAAGTCTCGAAAAGTTTCGTTCTATATACCTTTGAGTTTATAGTTTTTTGCCCAGCTGATAGGCCTCCTGAAAGGCCCTGGTGTCCATGACCTCCCCTTCTGGTAGACGCCGGAGCCATAGACGGTCCCCCTTCACTTGAGCGCCGGGCAGGCAGTCGGTGAAGCCCCGCATGGCATCCATAGTGCGCTCCATGGCGCCCCGGCCCGCGGCGGCGGTGGCGATGAAGTAGACCTCCTTATCCCGGATCTCCGTGTACCGGGGAAGGGTGCGATCGATGAGGGTCTTGAGCTGGCCGTCCATGGAATAGAAATACACCGGCGTGGCCAGCACCAGCACATCGGCCTGCACCATCTTGTCGAGGATCTCGGCCATGTCGTCCTTCTGGACGCAGACGCCGGTGCCCCGGCAGCCGTAGCAGGCCAGACAGGGGCGATCTTTTGCTCCTGCACCCGGATCTTTTCCACCTTATGCCCGGCCTCCCGGCACCCTCGGGCAAACTGGTCGCACAGCAGATCCGAGTTGCCCCCCTTCCGGGGGCTGGCGGATAGAATCAGAACTCTTTTGGACATGTTTCTCCTTTCCTTTCTCAACATCAAGCTGCAAACAGGTGGGAGCCAGAGCCTTCCGCTCCGGCTCCCCCTGCCGCTGTTCTTATTGCACAGACAATCCCAGGCTGTCCACCCACTCGCTGACATCCTCCTGGCTGACGCGGGAGCGGAACCGCTCCCCCTCCAGCCAATTCCCGGTACCGGCCAACCCGGCCAGGAGCTCCCCGCTCTGACCCAGGCCAGAGCTGGCGGAGGTGCAGAAGGGGATCACGGTCTTGCCGGTGAAGTCGTTGGCCTCCACAAAGCCGTCCGCGGGCCAGGCAGCGATGCCCCACCAGATGGGATAGCCGATAAACACCGTGTCGTAGGAATCCCAGTTTTCCACCTCCGTGGTGGTCAGTTCCACATCCCGCAGGGATTCATCCGCATACTCCTGGCTGACCCGGCTGTTCTCGTCTGTCCAGTTCAGATCGTCGCTGGTGTACGGGCTCGGCAGGCGTGCTCGGCATCTCCTCCGGTGGCCTGGCAAAGATCCGGCAACGGTTTCCGGTGGCCGGATGCTGAGTAATAGACCACCAGCAACGTTTCTGGCCGTCACCGGTCGGCTCGGCATCCGGCTGAGGTGGTTGGTGTCACCAGAACTGCGCGGTGAAGGCGGAGTTTCTGTGGCTCTGGGAGATGGACCACGGTGCTGCTGCCGCCGGCGGCGGTATTAGTAGGCCTCGGTAAAGGTATCGGCGCTGGCCGCCATCATGGACCACATGGCGGCAGCGGGCACGTCGGAGAACTCCTCGCCAATGTAGTCGCCATAGTAGAAGGTGACGGGGGATGTCCTGCTCCACCATGGCATTATAGTCCTCGCTGTCCACTGTGGGGGCGCCGCCGGGCTCGATGGCCACGATGGCGGCCACGTGGTCGGTGTACAGGGGGACCTCCCAGCCGGGCAGGCCGCCCTGGGAGTGGGTCACCAGGATGGAGTCCCGGCCGGTACGCTCATAGATCTCGTCGATGGCGGCCGCCACTGCCTGGGCCACCACAGCGTTGTCAATGTTCTGGTCGCCAGCGGCGTTATCCATGCCGGTGTCCGGCGTCATCTGGCGGAAGAACTGGTCTAGCACCTCCTCCCCCTGGGGGAACTGAGAGCCCTCGTTGTAGGTAAACGCAACCGTCTAGATAGGTGCCGATGCGGAACTGGGTGTACCAGGTCTGGTCGGAGGGCGCAGTGGTCATGGTGCCCGCCACCGAGGTCTGTCCCGCCTCACCCCGGCGGGGCTGGTCAACCAGCCAAACGCTGTGGCCCATGCGCAGGAACATGTCCCTCCAGCCTTCCCGGCCATCCGGAGTAGTCATCCAGCCCATGCGGGACTGGCCGTAGCCGTGGAGGAACACCATGGGCAGCCCCGTGGCATCCTCTGGGATCTGGTAGAGCACGTTGGCGTGGTCCACATGGGAAGTAGAGCCCTCCCGGGAGGTGTAGTAGTTGGGCCACATCAAAGTGCCGTCGAGGAGATCACGGTTCCGCCGGCGGAGAAAACATACCCTGCTCCGCAATCACCAGTGCGTCAGAATTGGCAGGCTTCTGCGTGACTCTGATCCTCCCCGGTATCAGAACTGCCGACGGACGCGCCGGAATTTTGCGTTCCGGCGCATCCGGCCAGCAACGAGAGGGTCAGGACTCGGACAGGGCCAGAGTCAGCCATTTATGGTTGTGTTTCATGGGGATTCTTCCTTTCTCAATTCGTTGTTTACGGACCACCTCCGTTCCGCCGAACACGGCGGACATGGAAATGGTCTCCAGGATATGGTCGCTGTGCCACTTCGGCGGCGGACAAATTCACATCTGCCGCTCCGGCGTTCTCCCGCATCCGCTCTATCTTTCGACTGCCGGGAATCGGGACGATGTACGGTTTTTTGCTCAGCATCCAAGCCAGAGAGAGCTGGGCAGGCGTGGCGTGGTTGCTCTCCGCCAAAACGCGCAGGACCCGGAGGAGCTCCCGGTTTTCTTCTCGGGCCTCCGGGTAAACTGCGGCATGGCGCTGCGGTAATCCAGCTTGGGTCAAACCGCTCCCCCCTTCCTGTAGGCCCCGGTGAGCAGGCCGTTGGCCATGGGGGAAAAGGCCACAAAACCGACGCCCAGCTCCTCCAGCACGGGAAACAGGTCCTCATGCCAGCGGGCCATCATGGAGTAGCGGTTCTGTACCGCCGTCACCGGGCAGACGGCGTGGGCCCGGTGCAGATATTCTTCACTGACCTCCGAAATGCCCCAATGGGTAATCTTGCCCTCCTGGATCAGGTCGGCCATCACCTGGGCCACCGCCTCCGGCTCCACATGGGGGTCCACACGGTGCTGGAAATACAGGTCGATGTGGTCGGTCTGGAGCCGCCGGAGGGAGCCCTCCACCGAGGCACGGATAGTTTCCGGCCGTGAATCGGGGATCAGGGGTTTATTTACCGCCGTGCTGGTCTCGTCGAACCGGATGCCGAACTTGGTGACGATCTGCACCTGGCTGCGGACATCTTTCAGCGCTTCTCCCACCAGTTTCTCGTTGTTGGTGGGGGTCCTCCGCGGTGCCGTAGGTCTCGGCGGTGTCGAACAGGGTGTAACCCATGTCAAAAAGCAGCGCGGATCGCCTGGATGGCTTCACCATCCTCCGTGGGCGGACCATAGGCGTGGCTGAAGCCCATGCACCCCAGCCCGATGGCGGATACATTCAGGTCAGCGCCCAGTGTGCGCGTTTTCATGGTCAAATGCCTCCTTGCGGGTATCGTTCTTACAGGAATGATAATAATGCAGGTTGACAGCCCGCGGAAGTTCCGATCCGTTACGCAGTATATACCAAAAGGTTTTGAGCAGTGACAGATCGCTTCAAATGACACCGCAGAGCATCGTCCAACTCCGAATCCTCCGTGGGCAGCTCCAGTTCCCGCAGAAATTCCACAAAAGCGCGGACACCGGCCTGGGCCATTTCCTGATCGAAACGCCCCGTGTCACCAGTCCCCCACACACGGCGGGCCAACTGAGCCAGAACGGCGGGATGCCGCTCTGCCTCATGGCGGCAATAGGCCAGCAGCAAAACGGACAGAGCTCCTGCATATTCTTCCCAGTTCGAGGCTGCGAGGATAGCCGCCTCCCGCACCGGCAAGGCCGGAAAGGAGAACCGTCGTCCCAGCTGAAAGAACCGGCTCCCCACAGGGCACATCGCCACATCAGGTTACTTCGGGTATCCTCGTTACAGGAAGCATTCTGGCAAGCGCGCAGATCCTGAACCATACCTCGCATCAAAGTCTCCAGCAGTTCCGGGAAACGCCCATCCCGTCCGCCAGCGTCAGGTATGCCTCCAGCGCCCCAGCCAGAGCGGAGAACCCTTGCGCAGTGAACGACCGTTGGGCGAATTTACGGGTGCAGGACGGGTCCAACAGAGCAAATTGGGGCTCACAAGGGGGATAGTCCCTCCAGACACACTGGCTCTCATGGATCAGCCCTGCCGCGCCGTTGACGGCCCCAGCCTCAGATGGGGAGGCCACAAAGCCTATGGGCAGAGGCGGCACATCCACCACGCCCTGCAATTCCCCGAAGTTCTCCCACAAATCGCCTCGACACACCGCCGCCAGAGAAGTGGACTTGCATCCGTCCATCACGGCGGAGCCGCCCACACCTAAGATCAAATCCACCTGGTGTTCCCGGCACAGCCTGGCCGCCCGCTGCACCTGCTCATACCGGGGACAAAAGGGGCCCATTGCGCATTCCGTCGTCTGTTTCCCGCTCCGGCGCAGAATGTCGCGCACCTCATCTGCCGCATGGGAACGGTGATCCGATTCCTCCGTAACAAGCAGCACGCTGGGGCCGTACCCAGCCAGAAAGCTGGCCAGGTATTCCTTCACACAGCCCCCACCAAAGAGGAACTTGGTCCCGTTTTCAAAGATAAAATTGTTCATGGCACACCTCTGCGTTCGCCCCATGTGAGGGCGGTTCCTTTTGTGCCTTTATTATAAAAAAATCGAGACCTCCGCAGAAGTCTCGAAAAGTTATGCAGTATATACCTTTGTGTTACAGCCGGATACACTGTTTTGACCGCCTTAAGGAATCGCTTCACCGTAGCTGAGGGCTTAGGGGAATGGAACAGGCCAAAAGGAACGGTATAGTCCCAGTCCATAGGGATGGTCTTGAGCAGCGGGTGGACGTTCCGCCAGTTGTCGATGGTCATGAGAATGTCCTCGGAGTTCTCGCACTGATTGAACACGTCTATGCTGAGCAAGTCAAAGTCCACAATGCGGACTTGAGGGTGGTCCCGCCACAGGTCGTCCCGCATCTGGTCCAGGTAGTGGTTCCAGCCCCGGCGGATTATCAGGACATTCTCCCCGTGGAGGTCCTCCACCGTCAGAAGCTCCTTGGCGGCCAGGGGGTGGTAGATGGATACGGCGCAGCGGACCGGCTCGCGGCTTAGTTCCAGAGCGGCGCATTGGCGGGTATCCAGCAGATTTTGGTCATACAGGGACCGGCCACGATGTCGATGTTCTGTCCCCAGATTGCGTAAAATCTTCTCTGGCGTTCTCCGGGGTGTTCTCATAGGGAACCAGCTGGAACTTGATGTCCGGGCAATGCTGGTGGAGGCTGGGCCACAGATCCAGCAGGAACTGTCCCGGCGTCATGGGGGAGGTACCGATACGGATGACTTTGTCTCCCTCCTCGGCGGCGTTCTTCGCCCGCACCACCGCGTCCTTACAGTACTGGACCATGTACTGGGCGTCCCGGTAGATCGACTTGCCCGCCTCGGTGAGCTTCAGGCCACGTGGGCTGCGGACAAAAAGCTTCAGGTCCAAACTCGCCTCCAAGGAAGTAATCTGCTTGATGACCGCCGGCGGCGTGATATACAGCTCCTCCGCCGCTTTATTGAAGCTCCCCGCATCCGCCACCCGGAGGAAGGTCTCCAGTTGAGGATTATACATCATACACGCCACCGCCTTTCCTCTCTGTCGGGGCTCAGTTTGGTTTCTATTTTAGTCGTTTCCATCTGAATAAGCAAGTAAAAAATACACAGGGGGAGAATATCCGCCTGTGCCCGCGCAAGCTTTGTTTTCCAATTGTACTGGTGCCGGTCAAACACCTCTGCGGCCCGGCGCATATTCTCCATCACCGGGACCCCGAAGGGGCACCGCTTCTCACACGCTCCACAGGCGATGCACTCCCCGCCGCGGTGGGGCAGGACGGCGTAGTGCTCCCGGACCGTCTCCGGCACTCCCCCTGGGCCCGGGCCAGATTCAGGAACTTTGTGACGCCGGCTACGTCGATGCCCACCGGACAGGGGGCACAGTGGCCGCAGTACATACAGTGACCCACCCAGCTGATCCTGGGCAGAGCCGCGAGGGCGGCGGCATAGTCCCGCTCGGCCTCAGAGGCATCCTCATAGGCGATGCTGGTTCTTCAGATTCCTCCAGATTCCGGGCGCCGGACATGACGCAGGCCACGCCGGGCCGGGTCAGCGCATAATGGAGGCACTGGATAGAGCGTCAGCTCTCGTCCCGCCGGAGACAGCTCCGCATTGAGCAGGTCGCCGCCGCCGAAGGCCTTCATCACCGTGATGCCCACTCCCAGCCGCTGGCAGGTCTCGTACAGCGCCTGCCGCTGGGGGTCCATGTTGACCAGTGGCTTGCTCGTAGTTTCCTCGTTCCACAGCTGCTCCACATCCTCCCTGGCGGGCAGGAGGTCGTAGCAGGGATTGACGCTGAACATCAGCACCTCGATGGCCCCGCTGTTGGTACCGCCGCAAGGGCCGCTTCCGGGTTGTGGCTGCTCAGACCGATGGCCGAATCACCCCTGCCGCCTTCAGGTCCGGGCATAGTCCAGCACGCCGCCGGTCCGAACGTCTCCCAGTCCGCCAGGGAATCCACATAGTGGATCATGCCGATCTCCACATGGTCCGTTTCCAGCCGCTGGAGCTGATCCGCAAAGCCCGCCTTCACCTCCTCCAGATTCCGGGTACGCTTGTACTGCCCGTCCTTCCAGATGGTGCTGATTGGAATGAGATGTTGTATCATTGGGACACCTTCTTTCTGGCGGAACAGCGCCGCAGGCCGTTTCCTCCTGTAATGGCCGATCAGACAAACAGGCCAAAAAGATAGCAAAGTAGTCTGCAGAAACCCTGCCGCGGTCTGGCCGGGTGGCAGAAAATGGGTTTGCAGAAGCAAATAGTCCGAAAGCCGCTGCGGAAGAAGGCCAGCAGCACGCAAGGGCAGTGCCCATCAGCCGGAGAACTGCTGTCGCGCTTTGGACGGGACCGGACAGCCCGGTGGCGGGCCTGCCCCATGACGCCGCTCCAATGGGGCGGTGCAGGCCTATCAGCAGGAAGCTCCAAGGCGCAGGGCAGGTGAAGTGTGCTGGCCCGGTCCCCCCGTCCCAGCGGGAGGAAATCCAAGATGGATAAGACCAGACCAGACCGCTGAACAGAGAACCGATCACGAAAGCAAAAGCAGGAAGGTCAAAAAGGGTCTGCGCCGCACGGTAAATGGACATCCGTCCTTGTCCAAACCCCTTGTACCAGACATGGTTCCAGATATGGTGGAGGACGATCAGCGCCAGCATGGCAAGCCCCAGCCACTTCATGGACGGCCTCCCCGATCAGGAGTAGCCCATCACGAGGAGCAGGATGACCGTCAGTGCCAGGTCTGTGATCCATCGTTTGGGCATCACTTCACCGCCTTTCTCCTTATGGGCTTGTGGGAATAAGAGATTACTGCCCAAACAGCCATCCCATGATCTCCGGGTCCTGGGCGAACAGATTGCCGCCGCCGTGCTGGTTGGGCGCACCGCCCGTAAAGTAGGCGGCGTCCTTGATGTCCCAGCACCAGAGCTGATCGATCTCCTCCGGACAGTCCTGCCTCTGTATAGAGTTCGTAGAGTTGGTCGTATGCCTCCCCGGCTGGGCTCGGAGCCGTAGTACTCGTCGCTCTCCCCGATGACAAAATACACGGGCACCCTGGCTCCACTCAGATTGCAGGTCTTTGACCTTGGGCAGCTTCTTCACGCCCATATCATCAAAGGCATTTTTGGCTGCCTGATGGAGCAGGATTTCTTCTTCATGTTCCTCCCGAAATTTTCGGGAATAACCGGCCTTGCGATAGGCAACATAGGTCTCGCGGGTCTTGGCATAATTAACGATATGGGTACGCAGGACGGCGATCTCTGCCATGCGTTTCTCCGTCGCCTTAATCTGCGCTGACAGCTCATTGTGATGGGCGGTAGCCGCCACCGCTTTTTTTCTTCCAGCTCTGTATAGTCCAGTAGGTGATGTTCGGTAAGAAAATTCACGGTCTGCGCCATCTGTTTTAAGTTAAAAACCTTGGCCCAGCGTGCATATCCAGCACCTTTCCCGGCCTGCAATTTTGCCTGAATGTCCACCAGTAGATTGACCTTGGGCGGCTCCGGCTGCACGACGGTTTTTTTACGGGGCGTATGCTGTTTTTCTCCGGCCAGCACCGCACGAATTTCCGCTTCACTGTACCCAGCCCCCAGCTTGTCATCCATGCGGGCTACATTCTTCCAGCCGGGTGCTTTAAGGTTTTCGTTGGCTTTGTATTCGCCACAAATTTTACAATAGTGTCCATGCTTTTTCATAAGCTGATGCCCTTCTCGCAAAGAACATATAACCTGCGAATTGCTTTCATAATCACATCCCATTCCAAATCAGAAGCATAAGAAAACTTTTTACGGTATGCCTCCCAAAGTTTTTGCATAACCGAATCATTTTCCACTTCGTCAAAAACTTCTTCAGCCTGGTTAAGATACTTCTCCGATCCCCGTTTATGAGCAGTTGCCAGAAGCGCATCATGTAAAATTTTCGGGTTCAGCGTAGTTCCATGGTCAAAAAAGCGTTGTCATGCGTGACCCGGATGCCGGGATATTCCGCTTCATCCATGATTTCGGAAATGCTTTTCACCTGGAAGGTAACGCCATCGTCAATGGGAACAGCGATGATCTCGGCCATCATGTTCTCCACATCCTCCACGCTGACGTTGGCCCCTTGACCGTTGCGTCCAGGTCCATCGTGGAGCGGGCGTCCAGGCCGACCATCGCGGCCACCAGCATCCCGCCCCTTGAGGATGAATTTGTCCCGGTAGGACGAGAGAGAAATGCGTTCCAGAAAACGCTCCATCATATAGTTGCGCATCAAAATCTGCGCGTCCGCAGCGTTTTTCTTTGACAGGTTGCGGATCAAATCTTTCAGCTGCCTTGCTGTCTTTATCATAAGAGTACCTCCAAATACTGGCGTAAAATCTTCTCGACCCGGAACAGCTTAGCGTAGCGCATCAGCATCCGAAGGTCCTTGTCTTTCCGGCGGGCATACGCTTTCAAAGCGTCCTGAAATGTCTGCATCTCCATGTGGTTCCGGCTGCGTAGCACATCGCAGATCGTCCGTTCCATATCATAGACCGGCACATCGTGACCGAAGGGGGTCTGTGCGGTTGACAGGCCGACCTCATACAGCTCCGCCTTGATGGTAAAGACTTGAACACCCTCACTTTTAAGCCGGGTGGGGTTGTAGCCCGTCTTGACCGTAATGGAATAGGCCAGCGGCTCCCGGTCGGTCAGGTCGTGGAAAAACAGCGCCGTTTCATGGGAAAAAACTGCCTGCGGACAGCGAAGATGCAGCAGATACATGGCGTCCACCCAGGCGTCTTTGGAAAGATAAATCCCATGCGCCGCCTGTTCCAGTCCACGAGACTGCACGAATTGATAAAAACAGGTTTTGAGATCCCGGCCGCGAGGGCCTGCCCGGTGCGCAGCATCCCGTCCTGACGTTCCATCAGCTGGTCTAAGTTGTTGAAATTGGCTCATGTTCTTCACCTTCCTTTCATGCTAGCCCCATATTGAGCAATTCCCATTCTGCACAAAACTGGCAAACAGCGAAATTAGCAGGACGAAAGCCCCAGCACAAAACTGGACGAATACAGAACCCCAAAGAACACCGTCAACGACAGCACATTTCAAGAATTGCCAGTGGGCACTCAAACAATTCCTCTGGCGTCGGGCAGCACGTCACCTCAGACCAATCCTGTCCCGCATGATTGACCGCATAACCGTGACGGGTAGGTATTCAGCCATACACCGCGTCCTAGGTGGATCGCATAAATACACCGATTTTTTCCCATCGGATGTCCTGAACAGTTACAATTTTTTAACATCGGTTACCTCCAAAATGCGGCGATCTCTTTCATCCGCCGCGTCTGTTTTATATGAAATGGACAGCGGGAATCGCAGTGCCCGCAGGCAATACAGTCAGAAGCTTTGCGCTCCAAATGAGCGTAACGATCGTTCGCCAGTTCGTCCCCGGCCTGGGCCAGGTCGTAATACTTGTTGATAAGGCCAACGTCCAGACCGGCCGGGCAGGCTGGCAGTGATTTGCACACGCAGATGCCGCGCGGCGTCCTGCGGTGTAAAGCTGCCCAGCACGAGTAATCCTTCTCCTCCTCCGGGGCCATTAAGGAAGCCAAGAACCGTTTCAGATCGTCCCGGTTTCTCACGCCTGGCAGCACTGTCACCACGCCTGGCCGATCAATGCGTACTGTATACATTGATACTCCGTCGGGGAAGTTTTCGCATCCAGCAGCTGCCCGGCGCTGAACGCCTTCATCACTGAAATACCTACCCCCTCCGCCTTGCACCGGCGGTACGCGGCCCGCTCGCCCCCGCTGCCGATGGCATACTCTCCATGGCGGTAGTCGTAGGCGGGGTTGATGCTGAACATCAGCATATCAAAAGGATGTGCATATCCAGCACCTTCTCCGCCACCAGCAGGCGTGTGGGAGGAAAGCCCAATATGCCGGACAACGCCCTGCCGCTTCCAAATTCTCTATATAGGCAATGGTGCCGTAAGCCATTGCCTTTTCCAGATCGGAAAGCTCATCTATGCAGTGGATAAAGCCAAAATCGATATAATCCGTTTGCAGCGCTTTTAGCTGCCAGTCAATGGAACGCTTGATCTCGTCCAGATCCAGGGTCCAGCCGTATTTTCCGCTGCGGTAATCCGCGCCAAAGTGAACCTGAAAAATACACTTTTGTCCCTACAGGCCGGATACCGCCCCCAGCGGCCATAGGCCGGGAAAGGCGCAGCGTCCCCAGCCGGCCAGCCTATAATACTGATCGGTTCACCCCGATAAGTAATTTACGATACTCCATGAAATCCTCCTTGTCTGCTGCCATTATTTGCATTATTATACTCATCCCAAAAGGCCCGCAGCATATTCTCCACAAAAAGATTTTTGTCAGCTCATAAATGGGCGGCGGACAAAATCCACATGGAACCAGCTTCATGGCCTCCAAGCTGCTTGTCCGTATGGTACGCATAGGGATAGACCCCGAACAGAAACGGAAAAATGCGTAGAAAGTCCGCGGATCCCGCGCTCCCGTCGCTATTGGAAAGGATATCTCAGACGCATTGGGTGACCGTCTGAAGTGCCTGGGCGTAAGACCGCTTGAAATCCACCAGATTTTTCCAGCCGGCTGTTTCCCTCCATGTCGTAGAGGTTCATGGACATCAGCTTCAGCATACAGCCCCGTTTTTCCAGCGTGTGCGCCAGGGCGTCTGCAACTTGCCGGAAAAAATCAGATCTCTCCAGGAACGTGTCCACGATACGGGGCTCCACATACCACCAGATGGGGAAGCCGACGAACACGGTGTCGTACTGGTCCAGATCCGCCGCCGGTGCCGCGATGGCGGGGCGGCAGGCTGGATCGTTCATCTCCAGCGTGCTGCGGCTCTTCTGGTCCATCCAGTTCAGGTCCGCAGCGGTATAGGGCTCTGCCGGACAAATCTCATACAGATCCGCTCCAGCGGCCTTTGCCATCTCCTTCGCCGTGCGGGCCGTGACGCCGCTGGCGGAAAAATAGGCGATCAATATCTTGCTCATTGCAGGTTGCTCCTTTCAATGCTTACAGTTCGGTCAGATCATACGTCCGGGAGCCGAAGCCCAATTCCGCGGCGGCCTCGATGGTGTGGATGCCGTTGCGGCTGTTGACCCGCTCCATGAAGTGTCCCCTGCCCGGATCATCGGATTGCATTACCAGGTCGATGCAGGCCTGGTCAATGGCCACGGGATCCTAGAGAGGCGAGCATGCCGATGTCCTCCATGCAGGGGTCCTCGGCGGCGGCGCAGTGCTCGCCGGAGTGGACCTTTACCGCCACCTTTCCTGGCAGCTTACTCCCCAGCGCCTGGTACAGCCGGACAACCGCCTCCGGGTAATCTCACAGGTAAAAATAAACCTTTGCTTTCAAAAATATTTTTCCTCCTTCCCTGTCACGCGCCAAGCGCGTTTGCCCCGAAAAGGGCCCGCGCATTCTGACACTGTGTCATTATTTGAACTATAGCACTATTCGACACTATGTCAAGCCCGCAGCTATTTTTGCAGCTATTACATAACAAGAGGACGGAAGCTTATCTTCCGTCCTCCCATTCGGATCTTCGTCCGGTTTTCTTTTATTTTGCACTACTCCTGGGCTGTTTCGGCCTCGTCCATTTTCCCAGCCGTCTCTGCAGCCCGCCGCCTGCCTCAGGCACTGCGCTCTCCGCTTCAGCCTCCGCCGCGCTCCCCGCCCCTCCTGGGCCGCAGGCTTCCTTTCTTGGTAATCGTGAGGGCATGTTCACGCCGGGGGTTGAACACAACGCCCTTGGCCTCCTTGGGAAGAGCTGGGGCACCTTGTCCGCCTTGATCACCATGGGCTTCATGGCGTTATTCTTGTTAAACTTCTGGAATTCCAGCACATCGGTGAAAGGGGCCAGAAGAGCTGGTCTTCGCCTATTTTTACCAGCAGGATAGCCTTGCCCTCGTTCTGCACCGCCACAATGTAAGTGCCCTTGGTAAAATCGTTGGCGATCTCCTCCTGCATCTCCTTCATAGCCGGCTCGTTCTCACAGCCGGGCCGCTTTCTCTGCTCCTGCATGTAGTAGAGAGCCGTCAGGTGCAGGGCGGGATTCTCCACCCACCTTGCCGTCAAGCTGCTTTCCCGGATTTGCCCGCTTTACAAAGTCCGCCAGCTGGATCAGGTGATCCCCTGCCTCATCCTTTATGGAAAAGGCGTTCACGCCCATGGTATACAGGCTGGTGTAGAACATGAAGCTGCTTATTCTCCAACAGCCACGGTCACCGGAATCTTTTCCTTTAAAGGCTGACTGCCTCCTTCTTGGCCTCCTCCATGTCAAAGAACAGGAACACCTTGTCGTCAAAGGTCTCCTGATCGCAGACCCATAGGGCTCCCTGGTGCACACGGACAAAATCACATACAGCTCGCCCGCTGTCCGCCCAGCCTGCCAAGCTTCTGCTTCTCCTGCTGCTTATCCGCATCATTGCTCATCGTATCATTCTCCTTTTCATGCCCTACTGTGTTCTGAGCTCCGCGCCCATGGCCTTGCCCAGCTTCTTCATCACCTGGTTGGCGGCGCTCTCGATCTCCTGTGAGGTCAGCGTCTTCTCAGCGGAGCCGATGGTCAGGCGGATCGTCACGGACTTCTGGCCCGCCGGGATCTGCTTGCCGCGGTACTCGTCCACAAAGGAAGCGTCCTTCACCAGCGCTGGCCTTCTTCTTGCCTAAAATCGCCTCATAGATGTCTGTCCAGGCGGTATTTACGTCAAAGAGCATGGAAATATCGCGTCTGTCTCCGGATACTCTGCCAGATGGGTGAATTTATTTGTCCTGGACGCAGGGCTTTAAGCGGTCGGCATCATCTCAAAGCATGACAGAGAGATTCTTGATGCCGCACTCGAGCGAAACCTTCTTGGCCAGCAGGCCGAGGTCGCCGATCTTCACGTCGTCGCAGGTATATGTTCAGCCACACCGGATTGTCCGCCCACACCGGCTTTTTCTCCTTGCGGAATTCATAGGCCTCCATCTGCGTGTGGCGGGCATATACTCGAGCACGCCCTTGGCCTCGCGGAAGAGCTGGGTAACATCTCTTGACGCTGCTGGCAAAGGCAGCGCCGATATGGCTGCGCTGCTCCGGCAGCCATTCCGTCGGGTCGTAGGGGGAGGAAGAGGTTTGGTCAAAGAAGACCTGCGCTTCCTCGAACAGCGAAAAGTCACCGAAATAGCGCTCGTTCTTTGTGACAGCCTCGCAGAGGTTCGGCAGCAGCGAGGAGCGAATATAGCTCAGATCGGGAGCCGGCGGCGTGGAAAGCTTCAGAACGCCGTCCATGCTCTGCAGCACGGCGTTTGCAAACACGTCGTTCATCCAGGGATAGGTGTAAACCTCCTGCATCCCGCAGCGGATCGCCAGGTATTCCTTGATGTGGCGGACAAGGTCCTGATCCAGCTGATTGATGGCGGCGGTGAAGGTGGTCGTGAACTCCGTGGCCTCGAAGTTGTCGTAGCCGTAGAGACGCGCAACCTCTTCCATCACGTCATCCTTGATGGAGATATCGCCGGTGGAACGCCAGGTGGGCGCGACGACATGCATATTGTCGCCGTCGATGGTTACGTCAAAGCCCAGCAGCTCCAGCTTCTGACGGATGACGTCGTTCGAAAGATCCTTTCCGAGACGCTTTGCCAGCCACGTCAGGCTCACGTCGATCTCGGCGCGCGGCAGCTTTTTGACATACTTGTCGCAGAAGCCCGTCACCTTCAGCTCCGGGTAAAGCTCATGGAAGTACTGCATGGAGAGAGACAGAGCCTGATCGCAGCGCTCCGGGTCGACGGCCTTTTCATAGCGGGAGGAGGCCTCCGTGCGCGTGTCGTAGCGCAGCGCCGTGCGGCGGATACCGGTCGATTCGAAGTTTGCCACTTCCAGAATGACGCGCTCCGTCTTGGGCAGGATGGAATCCTTCGCTCCGCCCATGACGCCTGCCAGAGCGACAGGACCCTCGGGTCGGTGATGACGAGGTCGTCCGGGCACAGGGCTCGAGCTCCTTCGCGTTAAGCAGCGTGAGCTTCTCACCCGCGGCGGCGCGGCGCACAACAATGTGATCGGTGATGTTGTCGGCGTCAAAAGCGTGCGTCGGGTTGCCGGTGGCGAGCATCACGTAGTTGGTGATATCGACAAGGGCGTTGATCGGGCGCATGCCGGCCTTCCAGATGCGGCTCTGCATCTTGTAGGGGGAGGGCTTTGACCGACACGCCGGACATTTCCACGCCGATGTACCGCGTGCAGCGGTCGGAATCGTCGATCTCCACCTTGAAGTCGGACTGTACTTCCGGCTGGTAGGGTTCTATCTTTTTGAGCGGCAGATTGTAAAGCGCTGCGAGTTCGCGCGCAATGCCGTAGTGACCCCAGAGATCGGGGCGGTTCGTCATGGACTTATTGTCAATCTCGAGGAGCACATCGTCCAGATCGAGGGCCTCGGCCAGCGGCGTGCCGGCCGGAGCGTCAAACGCGGAGAGATCGAGGATTTCGGCCTCCTGCGAAGCGGGGAAGAGGTCGCCCAGACCGATTTCGTCGGAAGCGCAGATCATGCCGTAGGAGGCGACGCCGCGCAGCTTGGAATTTTTGATCTCCACCGGCTCGCCCTCGCCGTGCCAGCGCACCATGGCGCCGGGGCAGGCGACGGCCACGCGCATTCCCTCCTGCAGGTTGATGCCGCCGCAGACGATCTCCTTCACGTCGCCGCCGAGATCCACCTTGCAGACGCGCAGCTTGTCGGCGTTCGGATGGGGCTCCACGCTGTTGATAACGCCGACGACCATCTTGTCGAAGCGGCGGGCGAGGTATTCCACATCCTCCACCTCGACGGTGGACATGGTGAGGTCATAGGCGAGCTTTTTCAAATCCAAATCGGCGGGAAGCGTCACATACTCCCCAATCCAGGAAAGCGAAAGTTTCATGTTCGTCCCCTCCTTATCGGAACTGCTTCAGGAATCTCAAGTCGGCGCTGTGGAACAGGCGGACGTCGTCCACGCCGTAGCGCATCATGACCAGGCGATCCAGGCCGATGTTCACATAGAAACCGGTATACTCGTCCGGGTCCAGCCCCGCCGCGCGCAGCACGTTCGGGTGCGGAGAACCGCCGGGCATGACCTCAATCCAGCCGACGTGCTTGCACACGCTGCAGCCCTTGCCGCCGCAGACCTGGCACTTCATGTCGATCTCGAAGCCCGGCTCCACGAACGGGAAGAAGCCGGAGCGCATCCGCACCGGCACGTCGGTGCCGAACACCTTGCTCAGGATGGCCTTGATCATGACCTTGCCGGAGGTGAACGATATCCTTGTCTACGATCAGCGCCTCGTACTGGAAGAAAGCGCGCTCGTGGTGCGCGTCGGTCGTTTCGTTGCGGTATACGCGGCCGGGATACACAAAGCGGAAGGGCGGCTTGTGGGTCTGCATGTAGCGAACGCTGCCGCCGGTGAGATGCGGGCGCAGGCACAGCTTTTCGTTGGTGGAACCGGTGCTGTGGCCCTCGAGCCAGTAGGTGTCCAATTAACAACAAATCCGGCCTTTCCCGCTCGATTATCGGCTTTGACATCCGGAAGTCCTCCACCGTATTCGTGGTCAGTGCGAATTCTAAGAAATCACTTTCCCTTACCCTCGCTCGATCAAAAAACGTTTTGAATAATAAGCATGAGGATGATTGGTCGTGTTGAAGGATTCACCAAATCCCCCGGTACAAAGAATCTTCACACCATCATTATGAAGATAAAGCCTAATGTACACTCTAGCCGATCCACCGCCATCGGGCTTAAATTTCCCTGTTCATCATTCGGTGCCCCCAATGTTAAAACGATCTGTTTCATATAATACCCCGGTTAGTTCAAATTTACGATTCCAAAGTTAAAGAATATTCATTATTTTTGTAAACAATACAACGTATTATTAACACAGGCAAAATGACAGAATCATGGACACGGGAAACCTGCATTAAAATGCGGCAAGTGCGCACGAGTATGCCCTTCACAGATTATCACACAGGAAACAAAAAGGCTCCACAGTAAAAAGTACAAAACGTAGAAAATTGCATCGCGTGCGGGCATTGCGTGGCAGTGTGTCCTACCAGCTCGGTACTTCATTCCGAATTCCCGCCTGAAAAGGTACACGCATTCAAATACAGTGACTACCCCACCCCCGAACAAATGATGCTCGTGTGCAAAGCCCGCCGTTCGAACAGGGCATTTTCGACCAGACCGATTCCCAGAGAGATGCTGGAACAAATCATCGAGGCCGCCCATCGTGCCCCAACGGCAAGTAATATGCAACAAGTACACTTCACACTGGTAACCGATCCCAAACAACTGGACGCAATCAGTCGTTTCACGCTAGACGTATTTAACTCGGCCGCCAAGAAATTGAAAAACCCGATACTAAAACCCATCTTGAAACGAATTATGCCGGACGCCTACCGTTACCTGCCCGTGTTTGACCGCCTGAACCGGGAGTATGCCAACGGACACGACATGATTCTG
>VOFD01000315.1_pt1 | contig 18001 bp, 24 predicted proteins | sample 5384101 | NCBI WGS metagenome assembly VOFD01 (sample SAMN12384723, study PRJNA508395) | human gut metagenome | isolation source: healthy gut C | host: Homo sapiens
TGATTTCCATATCCGGTCTTGCGGGCAACGTGTACAACCTGGGCCACACGGAATTTTTCCTGGCGAGGGAGTTTGATTCTGCAACGGCGTGCGCCGCGCCATAGACATAGCGTATGCGGCCCGCAGTGGTGTTCCCTGACCGGCGGATTTTCCTGATCGAGGGACATCATCCACAATCGGAGGTAAACCGGCAGCTGGAGAAATGAGCATTTAAACTTCCTGAAACGGCTTTTGATTCCTCCTATGACCGGATTGCCGCGGACGACGTGGTGATTATTCCCGCAGTTCGGCGTGCCCACTCCCTTCATGGATGCGCTGGAGGAAAAGGGGCGTGCAGATTGTGGACACGACCTGCGGGGACGTGATGAAGGTCTGAAAAAGGGTGAAGAATTACGCCGCCATGGGGATTACACTCCATCATTCACGGCAAGGCCACCATGTAGAAACCAGCGCCACGGCCTCCCAGGCCCTGGGGAACAGGGAAAGGAAATACCTGAGTGGTTTGATCTGGAGAACGCGTGGATTTGCCTGAAAAAAATATGAAGGATATATTTTTGATCTGGACGGCACCCCTGGTGGACAGCATGCCGCTCCATTACAAGGCATGGCGCAAGGCCCTGGCCCGTGCGGGGGCGCCGGACCGCGTGTTCCTGGCGGATGCCAACGACGTGGTGCGTTTTTATTCCATGCGGCGGTAAATCCGCCACTTACGAAACGTGGTGCGTTTTCTGAATGAACGGTAAAGCTTATGATGGGAGCGTCCCGGACGCTGGCCGCCGCCGGACTTTCAGGTCTCTTTGACGTGATTCTGACGCCGGATGAAGTGGAGCATGGCAAGCCTGCGCCGGACATGTTCCTGAAAGCGGCGGAACTTCTGGGGGCATCCCCGGACCGCTGCGTGGTTTTTGAAGACGCGGAACCCGGCATGAGATGCACGCCTGCATTTTAATGAAAAGGCTTCACATTACGCCCGGAATGCGCTAGAACCTTTTTTCCTATTGAACAAATAAAATATTATTTGCACATGAGCACAAACGACAAAACATCATCCGCCCCGACGAAAACCCGCATGACAGGAGCCGAAGTGCTCGTGGAATGCCTCGTGCGTGAAGGTGTAGACGTCGTCTTTGCCTATCCCGGCGGCGGCGCCAGCATGCCGATTCACCAGGCCCTGAGCCATCAGCCCAAAATCCGGACCATCCTGCCCCGCCACGAACAGGGCGGCGCGTTCGGCGCGGAAGGCTACGGCCGCGTTACGGGCAAGGTGGGCGTCTGCATCTCCACTTCCGCCCCGGCGCCACCAACATGATCACCTCCATTGCGGACGCCTATCTGGACTCCACTCCGCTGGTGGCGATTACGGCGCAGGTCATGCGTTCCCTGATCGGCCGCGGCGCCTTTCCAGGAAACGGACGTGTTCGGCATGACCGCCCCCATCGTGAAGCACAGCTATCTGGTGACGGAACCCTGCGCTGGCTGGGCATGCACGGAGCCGTGTTTGCGAACAACGCCGTGAATGAAGCGGACCTGGTGATCGCCTGGGCGCCCGGTTTGACGACCGCGTGACCGGCGCCGTCAACATGTTCTGCCCGGACTCCACCATCGTCCACATTGACATTGACGCCAGCGAGATCACACAAGAACAAGAAGGTGGCGCACCCCATCCGCGCGAACGTGAAGGGACGCCCTCCAGGTTCTCAACGCCGCTCTGGCCGCTCAAGGCTGGGAACGCAAATCCTCCGGCTACCCGCACTCCGGAATGGTTCGGAGTGATTGAAGACTGGAAGAAGCAGTACCCCTTCTCCTATGAAGACCGCAAGGGCTATATCTCCCCGCAGGCCGTCATTGAGGAACTCTACCGCCAGACGGCGGACAAGGATCCTATCATCTGCACGGGCGTGGGCCAGCACCAGATGTTTGCCGCCCAGTTCTTCAAATTGACAAGCCCCGTCGTCTGGCTACCTCCGGCGGCCTGGGAACCATGGGCTACGGCCTTCCCGCCGCCATGGGCGTGTGCCTGGCCTGTCCGGACAAGCTGGTGGTGAACATTGACGGAGACGGCTCCATGCTCATGAACATTCAGGAGCTGGCTACCATTCACGTGGAGCGCCTGCCTGTCAAATGCATCATTCTGAACAACCAGCACCTGGGCATGGTGGTGCAGTGGGAAGACCTGAAGTATGACTCCAACCGGGCCCAGACCTTCCTGGCGGACCCGCACGACAGCTATGACCCCACCCACAAGACGGAAGACGTCATCTACCCGAACTACCCGCTCATCTGCGCCGGATTCGGCGTCAAGTGCGAGCGCGTGCTCGCATAGAGGAACTTCCGGCGGCCATCACCCGCATGATTGAATCCCCGGAGGCGTACGTGCTGGACGTAATGGTTCCTCACGACGTGCATGTGCTTCCGATCATTCTGGGCGGCATGAGCTACAAAGACGTGATTCTGGAACGCATTGCCGGGGACGGTTCCGCCAAGAAGGCGTCCGAACTGGGCAAGGAAATTCCGACGGCCCTGTAAAGGGATATTCCGTCATTCATTCGTTAACGGGAGCCGTCCGCAAGGGCGGCCTTTTTAATGGCGCGGAAACCGGGGGATTCCGGCTTCCGGCAATGGGGAAAACGGCGCGCCGCCCGGGGAGGCCTGTTGTTTATGTGTCTCCATGTTGGCGGCTCCGGGGATGCACGGTTCTGTTTGAAGGAACATGGAAGATGTTGCTGGACGCGGCAGGGGGAACGGCTAGCATCAATGAACCAAGTTGAATGCAAGCCGGACCGGACGCGGCGAAGATGGAATATTACGGAATAACGCCGCGTCTGATGCCGCCTTGCGCTAACCCCAAGCTCACAGAAAAATTCCCGGGAGACCGGCGCTTCTGCAAGTGATTGGGAAATGGATATTGACAAAAGAATCACCTCTTATCGGGCCTGACCGTATCCGGCTTCCGCATCAGGTTGGCGCAAACCCCTTCTTGCCCCTGATGCTCAACCCGTATCCTCAGGCCCCTGATCGCTCAACCCGTATGAGCCGTTCCATCGCCGATCGCACCCTCACGGGTGCGTGGATTGAAACAAAACTGGGGGCGTAACAAAGTTGCTCTTTGAATCCGTCCGGGTTGAGCCCCGGATGCACGGGTGCGTGGTCGCATCCGTCCGGTTCCCCCAGGTCACGGGTGCGTGGATTGAAACCGGTTATCCAGGCCCAGGACCGCGTTCTTTACTGGTCGCACCCTCACGGGTGCGTGGATTGAAACGTCATGGAGACGCCTTGGCCGCCGGAGTGTGGCTGTCGCACCCTCACGGGTGCGTGGATTGAAACTTATGCTACCAAATGGAAGCCGCTGTAACGCGCCAAGGCATCTGATAGAACTATGACAGGTATCTGATATAACTTGCCTGTCTGCCTACTCCGTGCAGGGTGTCTGCATAGACTCTGTCTCGCCCTTGCAAGCGGCCAGAAGCTCACCCCAATCCACCGCCTCATCGTCCTCCCTGGCCACTCCCCTCCCGGAGCATCCGCTCCCTGGCGTCGGCCAGCAGGTGCATCACTCTGGCCTGCCTCGCTGGATGGCCGGTCATCCATGCGAGGGGAACCGGTGGTCACCATCGCAAACCTGGCCGCATAGCTCTCGGCACTCGCTGTCCTGCTGGGCCAGCACCAGGCCGTCCACTCGCTCCAGGGAGATCGTTGCCGCCACGGCTCCTCGATCCGGCATAGAGTGGCCGGCACCTTGGCCAGCACCTCCCGGCCAATGGTCACGTCCTCGGAGCCAAACCATGGTCCATCTCCCGGTAGAGACGGACGTCATCCAGCCACGCAAGGCGTACAGACAGCCGTAAATCCTCCAGGAGCCGTCGATAAAATCCCCAGAGGCATACATCGGGCACCATGGCCGGGACTCCATCCACCGCAGCCAGCCGTCATCCAGGAGAGCCGTGTCACAGTCGATCTTGACCAGGATATCGTCATCCTCAGCCTCACGGCACATCTCGGAAAGCATGCCGCGGATGCAATCCGGGCCGCGCAGGTTGCCGTTGCGCGACCAGGTGGATTGCACGTAATAAGCCCCCATGGACCGGAGAGCATCTGCGATATCCTCCTGTACCGGACTGGCCGCATCGTCTACTACCGTCACGCTCGCATAGGGTACGGCCATCCGGGCGCACCGCACGCATGCTACTGCCTCGTCGGCGTCTCCGGAGTACGAAAAAATAAAAATCCTGATCATACTATTATATATAGGTAAAAATTAAACGGCCGGTCCGTATGGGTAGAAAGTGCCTCCGTAGACCGGCACCTGGATGGTGCCCAGGACTCCGAGGGGTCGCCCTCCTCCATCTGGAGGCGGAGGGGGTTGACCGCCCCCTGCTCGTAAGCTATGGAGGTGCCGGTCAGCTTGCCATGACCGCTGAATTTGACGTCCAGCCATATCTCGCCTGCCGTGCACGAGGACGCAAACCACTCCCCGCTGTTGGGCGTGGGAACCGTACCGATGTACCGGCCGGAGAGCATCAGCTTGCCCGGACGAATTCGGCAGCCGGTTATGTCGTCGCTGCCCTCGGCGCGCTCCAGGGTGACCTGGAATCCGTAGGCGGGAGGTTGCTCCGGGGCCTCGCTCCATACCATGCCGCCCTCCGGGCCAATGGTCGGGGCATCCGGTGACTTGTAGGCCTCGTCGTCATATTGCAATGTCTGGACCGGGTTGTCCTGCTGCCTTTGCTCCTGGTCCAGCTCCTGCTGGTCGGCGACCATCTGCTGGGTCTACCATGTCCTGCAAGGACAGGTGGGAGGGCACGCCCGTCGTGAGTGACGTAGTCTCGCCGGCCAGATCGACCGAGACTCCCTGGACGACGGTAGCCATCTCCCGGTATGCACGGCGAGCGCCCTCCAAGGCGAGCCGACGGCCCACCAGCCCGGACGGACAGAGGGCGCGCAGGGACGTAACCGCGCCCTCCCAGGGCAGCGGACGGGTGATCTCGTAATACTGCCGCAAGAGGGACGTGTAATCCGGCCACTCCATCGTGGATGACGGCGGTGTGCCTCCGCCGCTGATGGGCGGATTGCTGCCGTCATCCCCACCGGCATCCCCGGTCTTGCTGGCGCGGTAACGCATGCGCTGCTTGTTGATGGTGCGCCCGTGCCACTTGAGCCATCCCCAATAGCGGACGCGGCCCCCAAAGTTACGGGTCTTGGTGAAGATCATCTCGGTACCCTTGGGAGGCTTGGTGTCGGTGTATACAACCTGGCGCGGCTCTATGTAGGACCACTTGATGGTCTTGCAGCTGGGGGACAGCTGACCGGACGTGTGGCGATATCGCTGGGCCGTATCATCGGTGGAGTAATTGGACAGGTCGCTGCCCTCTACGTCCGCTACCAGAGACCGCTTGATGATCCCCAATCCTACTCCAGTCGCCTTGGCAAGCTCTGGGACTTGAGACTGCCACCACTTGAGATCGGCCGCCCCCGTGCCCGTGGGCAGCTTTTCGCCCCTGACCTCGACGATCGGCTTGGTAAAATCCCAGACGGGGTCCTCACTGCTTGTGGGGGGATCGTCCCCCGTCGAGGTTGCGCCGCCGGACAGCGCCACCTGGATGGTGACGCATCCCTCCTGGTGCAAATCGGAGCCCTTGGGCCAGACCTGGGACTGGTAAGCCTGCCGTCCGGCCGTCAGTACGACGCCCACGGCCGGAGGCACCAAGTCCGGGCGGGGAGACAGGTTGATACCGGACAACCGCTCGCGCACACGGTCCAGCGTCGCCAGCGGCAACGCCTCTCCATCGGCCACCCTGATCACGGGGGAGGCCCCGGAGTAATCAACCCAGCACACCATGCCGGGACGGCCTCCCAGCAGCTTGCGCAACACCCCGGCGTACATGTCGCAGCCGAGGGCAGTGTCCCACATCCAGGCCGTGGGAGACACGGTTACCTCAATGCCGACGTCTGCCGGAAGCAGACCGTACTTGCGGGCATCCTCCAGCAGCCACTGCACCGTGCCAGCTATCTTGATCTTGCGTGGCACGTCTACATCGCTCTCGCCTCCGGAGACATAGAGAGACAAGCCACCACGCAGATGACCACCAGGGTTGAAACACAAGGCCGCCTCCAGGGGTTGGAGGATATCGCATGCCTCCATGGACCAGCGCCAGGCATTGCCGGATTGCTCCAGAGCGCACTTGCGGATCGTGCCCTGGAGCACGGTGACGCCGTCCCATACCACGCGCACATCATCCAGGTAGGCATAGGGAGCCGGCTCGTCCTGGTCACGGGCCAGCTGCTGCCAGACGATCTTGGCGGCCGCAAAATTGCGCCAGTCATACTTGGCTCCCTTGATGGCGCTGCCTGTTAGCTCAATGACGTGCATGGAGGATCAATCGGTGACAGGGGTTAACGGCGTCCGTATTGCTCACGGGATTTGAGGGCGGCTACCTCCCTCTCGATCGTGCTCAAACGATCGTTGTGCTGGGAGGATTTATCGGCCGCCTGCTTGGCGATGGAGATAAATTGCTGCATGACATCCAGGATACGGCCGCTGGTATCTCCCTGGCCAAACATCTGCCGGGTAAACTCTCCGATCATAGAGCTGTAGTCCTGGCCTCTTTGCAGGCTGGGGAGCAGGATGCGGAGGAGGTTGTGGAGCCTGGGCACCGGCCCGGATATGCGCACGCTCCGCATCCTCCGCGTCCAGGTCGCGGCCCTCCGGAGTAACGCGGCGGGGTTTGGACGGCTGCGGCCTGGACATGGTCATCAATATCCGGCCCAGCTCGCCCTGGACCAGCTCCTTGACCAGGGAGACGACACGCTGCCCGGCAGCATCGTCTCCGTTGATGCGCATGGACAGGGACTGGAGCCGCTTGACGGTGGCCTCATTGAGGACGCCGTACTTGGCCACGTCCTTGAGGATCGCCACAATCTTGCTGGCGGCCCCATCCTTGGGCAGGCTGGGCGTAATGTCGGAGAGGCCGTCCAGCTTGGCCTTGTAGCGGCTCGCCTCCAGGTCCTTGCGCTCCACGGGAGTCAACAACTCCCTCTCTCCTGCGGCCGCCCTAGAGTATCCCTTGATCATGTCGTCCACCATCCACTTGACCTTGGCCCGCAGCTCCTTGGGCAACCCCTTGAGGGCCTCGTCGCGCATCTGTCCCAGGCGCACGGCGTCCTGCTCGGACATGTAGCCGGCATCGGCCATGTGCTGCCCCTGGGTCAGCAGCCGCTTGAGCTTGGGAGTCTCGCGGTCCTTGTAATCCTGGCTGGCAGTGAGCTTGTCGTAGTGCTTGCGCCAGCGCTCCTGGACGCCCTTGCGCTGGCTGGCCAGCTCGGCGAGGTCCTTTTGCCGGCGCTCGTCGGCAGCCACGGCGCTGGCCTGATCCGCCTTGGCGGCGGCGATGGTAGCCTCCTTGGAGTTGATTTCACGCTGGTACTGCAGTATCTGCTGCTGAGTAGAGACGTTAGCCTCGTCCAGCTTGAGCTGGTCCTCAGCCGTTTTAAGACGCTCCTTGCGTGTCGTTGTGCTGGTACTGTGTTCTTTGATAGTATTGGAGATGTCCTCAGTCATCTGCATGCTACCGGCGTTATCAGCCGAGTACAGCTTGAGAGGATTACTGTTACGGTAGTAAGCCTCTATAACCTCTACCTTGGCGTCCGCATCGGCAATGTATTGGGCAAGGTCTTTATACCGTTGGAGACGTTGCAGTGTCTCATCTATTTTATCCTGAGCCTCTTTGGCTATGCGTGGGTTACTGAGACCCTCGCTGGTGCGCAGGGATATGGCATCCCGCAGCTCTTGCTCAAGCCTTGTGATATTTTGCTCTCTCTGTGCAGTACGCTCCGGATTATGATAAGCCTCGGCATCCCTCTTGTATTGGCGGTACTCCTCTGGAGTCACACCCGCATAAGGAGACTTGGCCGCCTGCTCCTGCTCAGCCTTGATCTGGGCCACCTGTTTGGCCGTCTCGTCTCGGGCTTGAATAGCCGCCTCCAGCATGATCTGCTGACGGTCCTCACGGGACTTGGCAGCGGACTTGGCCTCGGAGGTGTCCAGGTCAGCCATCAGGGCGGCAGCTGTTTCTTTACTGATTTCCCCCCTGATCTCGCGGGTCTTGACAATGGTGCGCTGCAGCTCCAGCTCCTTCTGGCGGAGGGCATCCACATGGTCCACCTCCGCCGTGCGGTTGACGGCCAGCTGGCCGATAAGTTGAATGCGCTGGGTGTAGAGGTCATTGATGGCCGTGATCCTGCGCTGCTCCTCGTCATAGATGCGCTCGCGCTTGGCGTTGGTCAGCGCATCGGTATAAGCCTGCTCGCGGGTGGCGGCCTCGGTGGCCAGCCGGTCCTTAAGCTCCCGTGCCCGTTTGACGGCCTGCTTGTCCACACCCTCAATATATTTCTCCCACCCCTCCAGGATGGCCTTGCCCCACGCCACCCCCCGGTTATAGGCAGCCTCCAGCTCATTGGGGACGTTAAACGTAGCCTGTACCTTGGCCTTGAGGTTACCCAATCCGGCCGCCGCTCTCCTGGCTCCCCTCTCCATTTTACGGCCGGCCTCCTCTCCCTTGCTGCCGGCCTTGTCCATCTCATTGCCGGTGGTCCTGGCCTCCTGGCCAACCTGACTGACGGCATCCTGCACACCCTCTGCAGCGTCACTGGTCTTGTCCAGGGCCTCGGCAGTCTCCTCAGCGGCCTCGGTCACCTCCTCCAGATTGGTGGCGACCTCATTGCCGCCCAGCTCGTCGTTGACCTGCCGGGCCGTCTTGCGGACCTTGTCCAGTCCCTTGTTGACCTGATCCAGTCCTCGCGTGTCGGCCTTGGCCTCCACGCCTACCTGTACCTTGTAATCCTTGTCTGCCATGTTAGTTAATAGTTATGAGTTAAAAGTTAATAGAGAGATTAAGAGATGTCTCTTGTAAGGGTGAGGGATACCTGCAGGGCAGCCCAGACCTTGCCCTCGGCATCCGGCAGCCGGATATCCTCCGGACGGCTGCCGAGGCGCGGTCCATCCGGACCGAGGTCATGATCGCTCGTGAGCGGCAGAGGCTGGGCAAGGTCAACCGTAGCGTGGTAGGTCCTGACCCGGCCCGGCCGGCCCTGGTAGTAGCAGGACAACCAGGTAACCACACCCTCCGGGTGGAGGGTGAGCGCTTCCTGCAGGTCGAGTCCCCAGGCATGAGCACGAGCAAAGGTGACAAACGCCCGCACGAGGGTAAAAGACATCTGCAGGGAGGCATTGCCACGGGCTGCCTGGTGCATCCAGGGACTGCCGATGACAGGCTCGCGCTGGAATTGGACGGATGGCTTGACGGTCACCAGCTCCTCCATCACGTCGTCGTATTGGCACAGCACGATATCCTGGAGTCCGTCCGGACGGTAGATGACCGTGTCTAGGGATAGGTAGTGCATCGCGATGGAGGGTTAAGAGTTGAGAGAGGAGAGTTGAGAACCACCCGTGAAATACCGGAAAAACGCCACCGCGCTGAGGTCCGCGAGTACAAACTGCATGTACTCGGAGGGTGTGCAAATGCGCCGGCCTCCGGCACTATTGACAGCCTCAACCGTCAGCAGCACAGCCTCGTGTACCTCAACTGCACCCTCTTGTGCGGCGGGGTTATTGATCACGGAGTCGTCTCCCAGTCGCGCCCACACCTGGGAGGCTTGCCAGTCCTCACCCATGCTCGCGATTGCGGTGACTGCTGCCTCCAGGACCGGGGCCTGATCGGCGGGGATGTCATCCTGGGTGTAGTGGACCGTGTGCGTGTAACCCTCGGCATCCTGATAGATGGCTGTCATGGTGTACTTGTCCCACTTGCCTGGGCGAGGAAAATGTAAATGTATCTCTTGCATGTTGTTATTGCGCTAATTGGTTAATCTTGATAACGGCGGCTTGTGCGTAGTGGTGCCCCACAAACGCCCACACCTGCCGGGGCTGGCCAGTCGTGTTGGGAGCCAGCGTCAGCGTGATCTGGCCGCCTCCGGCTGGTATCTGCTCCGCGGATTGGCTACACCATACGGCGGAGGGATCGTGCCCGCACATGGTGTCATTAAGAACGTAAATTGCTTCGGCCAGGGCAGATGATGCCGTCAGCGTCACCTCCCCACCTTCCGCCGATACTTCCAGCGCGGAAGCCGTCACCTCCGGCACGGGCTTGACCGTCGCATCACGCATCACAACGCGCTCCATGATCGGCCAGACATCGGTGACACCCAGAGCGGGGGCTGCGTCAATCCTCATGCCTCCCATCCGCAGCCCCACTTGCATGGTACTGCTCACCTCGTGAGCCTTGGCTTTTGCTGTGACGCAAGCCGTATGGCCGGACCCACAAAACAAGGATGTCATCGGCATGACATAGTTGCCGTCGATAAACAGTTCCCATCTGTTCATCGTGTTCTTGTGGTCGGTTTTCGCGCGGGGTGCCATCGCCACGGCAACGCACGTGGTCTCGTATATGCGCTCGGGAACAAGTGCCCACATATATAGCTGGTCGCCAACGTCGCGCCCATAATCCGTGCCGCGGATCAGGCGAGATGCCGTACTCCCCAGGTAGCCTGTGGGATAAATCGTCACCTGCCATGCGGGTGCCATGTCCCGGCTGGTGTAATTATTGGTCACGTGCAGCAACGGATACCTGTAATCTGCTGCGTCCAGATTGTAGTCAGCCCAATGGATGGGGTGAGCATAACAGGGCGCCCCCGGATTAGTTGTCGACGAGTACCCTTGAGATGTGCTCCCCAGCAGTATAGACGCCTTGTCAGAGCCGACAATACGCCATGCAACGGCGGCGGCATAATCACTGTTGATTTGGTCGCCCAGGTAGCTGGCAAATTTCCAGGAGCCAGAAGAGCGGCCAATCAAAGACATGCCGGCAGCAGGCGACATCGTAACCAAAAAATCGTGCAGATCGTTGGCATACACCGCCTCCTTAATGGATACGTTGTTTGTGCTCACATTATAAGCGGCGGACATCTGCATCTGCCGAACCAGTGTTGTCACCCATGACGGGATCAGTGTGTCCATGTAGTAATTCATGCGCCGCCAATCAGCCGCCGTCTGTTGCTCCACCAGGGCCTCATAGGATAGAGCCTCCTGAGCCGTGGAGGGCAGAGGGACGCGCACGCCACCGTTGGCGTTGATCATGGCGTCATAGGTCTGGGGCTGTGTCCAGGTGTAAGCCTGGGAGGTGTCCACAGTGCCCACGTCTCCACGCGGGATAGCCATGTCCATTATCCACGATCCCGGCGTGCTGCCGGGTGTCAGCGTGGCGGTCGCCTGGCTGCCCGGCTCGCCCGTCGTAATGGTGCCCGTCGTGATGGTCAATCCATTAACCGCCGCCTGGGCCTGATCGCGGGCGGCAGCTGCCGATTGGGCGGCAGCCTGGGAATTGCCGGCAGCAGTCCGCACGTCAGTACCCAGGTCCTGCACCTGCGTCACGGTCGCCACCTCCACGCCGCCTACGAGCACCCCATCGTCATAGTCCACCGTTACGGTCATCCGGGGCGCCACGTCATACTGCGTGATCACGACGGGATGGGATACCTGGTCGGCTCTGCCCCGGCCATCCTTGGGTGGTGTCATCACGCCATGGGCTCCTAGGGCGTAAGTGACCAAATGATCAGCATCCGCTCCGGTGCACACCTCCAGGATGATCTTGTCTCCCCGCGTGAGGGATACTCCTGGTGTGAATGCCCAGGTAACAGGCTCGTTGCCGCCGGGCAACGTCACAGGATCGGAGACGCCCACCACTACGTAAGCCCCTGGACCAGACCAGATGCGCAGCCAGTACGATCCATGTGCATCCTCTCCGGACAGATAGGTCATGACCACTTGGCGCACGCGACTATGGTCGGTCAAATGTCCAGCCAGCAGCTCATCTCCCCAGGACATGGCATAGCAGGCCATCATGGTTGGCGTCTCAGCCACTCCTGTATCCAGGAGGGATGACCCGGTGCTCGGTGTCACTTGTACGCCGGCTGCCCGGAGGGCGTCGGGCAGCTGGTTGGCCAGGGATGCAGCCACCATCTCCTCCCAGTTGACGATGACGTCATCCGGAGGGACGACGTCTGCCGGCATGATATCCTGGCGCACTCTTACCTTGATCAGGGAGGAGGTGCGCTGGGAGCCGTCTGCGCCAATAAGGACCACCTCCGCGACCAGGTCGATGTGGTCGGCGCTGCCCATGGCCGCGATCAACTGGGTCGTGTTGACCGACAAGCTGCCAACATAGGCCAGCCCCAGGGCATCATCGACCGGCTCCAGGTTGGTGGCGGCCAGGACCAGGGTATCGTCACCCAGGGCGGTCTTGACGGCTAGCGCCGGCCTTGTGCCGGAGGGAGTCACCGGAGTGCCCTCATCCAGCAGAGTGATGCGCAGGGGCAGCTTGTCGCCGCGCACCAGGGACAGGTCGGTGGACGGGATGCCGCCGGGGTGCATGACGGCCATGGTGGCCAAGTCAATCAGGAGTATCATATCAGTGTGGGGGGAGGAGAGTTGAGAGTTGAGAAAGGTTCCTCCCGGCGGGATCGCCGGGAGGAAGTGGCGTGCTTAGGCCGCCGGATAGTCCGCGTCAGGCGTCAGCTTGCAGAGCGGGTTGTAGACGACCGAGAGCTCAAATTCGGCCAGGGACGGATCGGAGGCCGCCTTGGCCGGGTTGACCAGGCGCAGGCGGCCCTGCATGCAGGCGCTCATGATCCTGGCGCCGTCGCGGTAGGCGTCGGTCCACTCGGTGTAGACGTAGACGTCGATCTGCGTGGAGCCGGCGGCAAACACAACCTGCTCCGTGCCCCAGTCCTCGCGCAGCCCAAAAGAGAGCTGCAGGAATTCAGGGGTGATGTAGTTGGAGGCAAACAAGAATTTACGCTTGGTGACCAGCTGCATCTCCTCGGTCTCGTAGGTGCCCCCGCCGCCGGTACCCTCAAGCTCGGCCGTCTTGGGCTCAATCTGAGGATTACTGGTGCGGACCTTGCCCATGTAGAGCCAGGGACCGGGGTCCTCGTCGCTCGGAGGGACGGGCAGCCAGTTTTCGGACACGGTCTTGGCCTGGTCGCCGCTGCCGATGGAGGCTCCGAATTTGGCGATGCTGACCTTGGAGCCGATGATCAGGCCGGGGATAACAAATCTAGACATATCAGTGATTAGTGGTTGGTTAATGGTTGGTAGTTACACGCCGATGATGACGGCCAGCTTGGCATCCTCCAGGGCCTTGGCCTGGGAGGCTGTCACTTTGGCGGTCGCACCTGCACGCCCGTAAGCGCCGTTGATGAGCGTGCCCGTCTTGGTCACGCGGACTAACACCAGCGTATCCTCCTGGGCGGGAGCCTGCGGAGTCGTGCCGGTCGTATCTGTGTTGTTGGTTGTGTTGGTCTTAGCCATGGTTGTGTGTTGTGGGTGAGAGTGATGTTAAAAATTGACGGGAGCGTAGAGGATGATGGCCCGTCCCCGGAAGCCGGTGAGCTTGGACTTGCTCATGTCGTAGTCCTCGACGGAGGCCACGGAAGGCATGTCGTAGCAGACGCGGTCGACAACCGGGTCCCAGGTGCGGACCGCGTGCAGTGCCTGTCCTACCATGCCGGACAGACAGCGCAGAGGCGGCATGCCTCCGGGCATCCCTGCCGTCCTGGCAAAGCAGCTCACGGCCAGCACGGCGTGCATGCGCACCATCGGAGCATCAACGCCCATGTCCAGCAGGGGGACGTATCCTGCAGGAGTGACGGCAACACTGCCGGGCTTGCCAATGGCCACGCGGTTGATGGCGTCCACCTGGTCCTGGTCGTCCCAAACGGTGGGGCACACCATCGGAGCCAGGACGTCGTCTGCTGCAGGTGGGCGATGAGATGCTCGGCGAGCTTGTAATCCTTGTCCATTGTGTGGAGATTAGAGAGTTAAGAGTGGAGAGTGGAGTTGTCGTCGGCCTGGGCCAGGAGGCGGTTGAGGACCAGGGTGGCGGCGTGCACGGCATACTCGCGCATCTGCTCGCGGGAGGGCATCACCTCCGGATGGGCCGGGATGGTGGCGGACTTGACCAGGGCACCCAGTGGTGTGACGTCCTGGTAGTGGCCGTCCTTGTTGCGGCGCTTACGCTGCTTGACGCGGGCCAGGATGGCGCTGCCGGTATCGACGTCGCCCAGGACCATGACCTCCTCCTCCGGGATATTGAGGGATGCCAGGGAGCGCCGGCGCAGGGGGGGAATCCTTAAACGGGATGAGCAGGCTCTTGATGCGGCGGCCGGTCACCTCCGACTTGCGGCCGGAGGGCTTGACGGTGCCGCCCAGCCACTGCAGCCGCACACCGATGTGGGTGATGTCAATGGTGGCCTTGTTGTCCCGGATGACGGGAGGATTGATGCTCCGCTTGGCCGCGCCCCAGAATCCCTGGGACTGGGTGCGGTCGAGCATGGATTGAAAGCTATCCCTCACCGCCTGGCGGGCAGCCCTGGCTACATCGGCCACCATCTCCGTGCGGATGGCAGGAGCCAGGGGGAGCCGGTTAAGGCCAATCACATCTACGTGCAACCTGATCATGAGTTGACATCGGTTAAGGGTTGAGGCATAAGGGGGACATGAGTGGGATGGACGGCAAGATCAGCAACCGCGACCTGCGCTGGTGGCTCAAGGAGCTGGCCAGACCGCGCGATGCTGCAGCCACCACTGTCCGACCGGAGGCGTCCGACTGGGAAAGCCGAGCCCGCGCCCAGGGCTGGCAGCCGGCCAGACCGTCTGAAAGCGGCCGCAATAACAACGGCCGCCAGAACCGCCATCTCCGGCGTAAGGGTTGATCTGTTATTACTGCTCGCTGACATAGACGTAGGTGGGCGTACCGTCCCTCCCCCGGACGATCTTGTTGACTCCGTGGCGGACCTGCTGCATGAACAGGACCTCGCTCTCGTTGGTATGGGGATGCTGGTCGGACTTGTTGACAAGACGCCTCTGCTCCTGGAGAGTGCGGACGATGGTGTCGATGCGGTGGCCGGGCGGTAGTCCTCGTTGACAAGGATGATCCTCTCGTTGCCCGATTTGCCGCTGCCCGCAAACCGCTGTGCCGTCTCCTCCGTGCGTGACCAGCTGTCCACCATCTTGGTGGGGAGCGCCTGGTAGCCGTCGCGCTTGATGGCAGCCAGGAATTGGTCGGCGTTGTTGGGGTCGATGGACATGCCACGGTAGAGCGTGCCGCTCTCCCGGACGTCGGTGGGCTTGATGCGGTTGACGGCATCGTAGAGGGCGTCCCACTCCTCCTGGGTGGCGTAGTCCTGGACTCCGCGCTGCGCCCGGTCGAATTTACGCTGGTCCTCCACGAATTTGACCATGGCCCTGGCCTGGGTGTCAGGATGACGGGAGGGCGCCGCCCGCAGATCACACGCCCGGCCTCGCTCCAGTGCACCGGGCGTGTGCCGTTGGGGTCGGTGTAGTAGACGCGGTCTCCCTCCCCCTCCACGCAATCCTCCAGAGCCTCGACAAATGCCTCGCAGGTCGCCGTCCATCTTGGCGATGGACGCCTCCAGGCTGGCGTTGAGTGACTCGCCGTCCATGTCATCCACCGTCGCCTCCGGGATAACCAGGCCGTGGCGCTGAGCCTCCTCGTAGTCAACCGGGTCAACCCCCATGCCGGAGTTAAAATCAAACGGAGGATAGTCCAGGTCAAATCGGCTGAGCTTGCGCCAGATGGGCGAGGTAAGCAGCGCGATGTGGGAGCCGTCGGTGGCCACGCCCTCGTAGTTGACGGCCGCCGCCGCCTCCCCTCCAGCGGGCGGCCCAGTCCCTGGGCTGGCGGCTGTAACGGATACGCACCAGACGCTGGGCCGGATAGGCCAGCGACCCCATCATGGAGTCCCGGTAGGCTCGCTCTTGGACCATGGCCACGTTGGTCTCCAGGATCAGGCGCTGGCGGGCGTCGGAGTTGAGGTCCTGGATGGTGCCCTCTGTGCCGGGCTCCGGCTGGTAGCCGGTGGCCTTGAGCATCGCGCGGACCTCGCGCAGGGCGTCGGCCTCGGACAGGTTGCCGTCCACAATGCCCTGGGAGCGATCCCTAAATCCCTGCACACGCGCATAGTGCCCCTGCCTGGCCGTCCAGTAGGAGCGCTCGCGGATATCCGGGTCCACGCCGTCCCAGTCCGCCGACGACATGCCGGCAGCAGGCACCGTGACCTTGGCACGCATGATATCCGAGGGGAGAGGGCATTGCTGTTGAGTGAGGAGGGTTGAGAGTGGAGAGTTGGCTGCTGTTACCTGTTAACTCCCCGTCCGGGGGACGGGAACAACCCCGGAGCTCCGGGCCGTAGGCAGGGCGCGGTCCCTGGACGTAGGGGCGCTTACCGGGAGGCACGGGCATGCGGCCATCCGGACCGATCACCCGGTGGGTGCCGGCCCGGACGGCCTCCAGCCGCTCGCGGGCGGCTGTGTTGGCCTTATCCCGGTCCTCGGAGACCATCACCGCAAACCGCTTGAGCAGACGCCAGGCGATCATGTCCAGGGCCTCCGGCTTGAGCGTGCGCGGGATGGTGGTGTCGCTCTGCAGGTCCATCACATTGGCGGCGTTGGCAGCAATGGCCTCGCGCACGGCTGCCGTCACGTCCTGGATGATGCCGGGGATGACGGTGCCATCCGTGTCGGCGGCCGTGATGGCCTCCAGCTCCGCTCGGTCGATGGCCTCCGTGAGCATGTCCGCCGTCAATGTGATCCAGCTTGACATTGTTGTTGAGAGTAGAGGGTGGAGAGTTAAGAGTTGGGTTGCTCGTCCGGGGACTCCGGGGCGGGATCGTCGAGGTGCAGGATCATATCGACGATCGTGTCACACATGCCGATGGCCTCGGCTGCCTTGCGCAGGTCGAGCACCTCGTAAGGTTTGGTCCGGGCCAGGATGCCGCTGATCACGCCTCCGGCGATGATGGATGTCACGTGCTGTCTGGGAGTCAATCCAATCCGCTCGGCAGTCAGGAGGGCGAGGGGAGGCTGCTCTCCGGTGGCACTGTCGTCATGGACGTTGGAGGTCAGACCATGCAGGGCATCGTAATCGTGACTGGTCATGTTGGGGCCGGGATCGTCCCCTGCCTCCTGGTTGGTGCCATCACCCTTGTCAGCAGCCGTGGGGGTATCTACGGCAGCTTGATGGGTGGGACTGGCTGCAGGCTCCGGTGTGGATGCCTCGGCAGCGGTGTCCTCCACGGTCGGCGTGGTCTGGTTATGGTCGGTATTGGTGGGGGCCGCCTCCTGGGCGGGAGCCTGAGGAGCGTAAGTATTGTTGGTATTGGTTGATTTCTTGGTTGAGGGTTGAGTGTTAATTGAGAGGGAGCGTGGAGGCAAGAGCATCTCAACTCTTAACTCTCCATACTCCACTCTGCATTAGGCGATCTGCATGCGCATCATGCAGGAGGGAGCCGAGAAGACCACCTTGTGGTGGCCCTTGATGCGCGGCCACTCTGTGGAGATGTCGTCGTCGCGGTAGGTCTCCACCGTGCTGTACATGTCGTCTCCGGCGATGTTGAGTGTCTTGAGCGCCGTGATGTCGCTGGGGAGGGGGTCGTCGTCAGCAACACCTCCTTGTTGTGGCATGATCAACATGCGGCGGGCCAGTCCCCGGGCTTGGCCTGGCGCAGGCTGTTGCGGTAGACCTCCTGGTCGATGGCTCCGGAGCAGCCTCGCGGTCATCAATACCGTCTTGAGGGAGTTCCTCCAGCATGACCGACGTCCTCTCCCTGATGTCGATGGTGCAGGCGCCTCGTACATGCCGCGCCGGGTACCGAGACCGCAACGCGTCCTGGCGCAGGTAGCGCTTGTAGAGGTCAGCAAGCCGGGCCTTTGACACCCGGAGAGAGCAAGAAAAGCGTGCCGGGTCGTGGAGTTGAGTGCCGTACCAGCCGACGATGTAGTTGGTCAGCGGCAGGTTGACGGCGGTTGCAGATGAGTTAATAGTTAATTAAGAGTTAATGGGCGGCAGTGGCGGCCAAAGCCGGGGCAACGAGGATGGCTCATGAGGCAGTCGCCCTGGCCATGGTGTTGGGGGCTACGGATTTGGCCACG
>VOFD01000514.1_pt1 | contig 18001 bp, 18 predicted proteins | sample 5384101 | NCBI WGS metagenome assembly VOFD01 (sample SAMN12384723, study PRJNA508395) | human gut metagenome | isolation source: healthy gut C | host: Homo sapiens
GCGTTGTTTACCTCCCAATCGTGGCCCCCGGTCCAGATGTCCCGGCGGTCTCATCGTTTGCTCACAATTATTGATACGATGAACATTGTCATGTGAATGCTCAATTATTATACCAGAAAATCACTTCCTTGCCACCATGCAAAACACCGAATTTGTTTGATAATTTTTGTGCAATCCCTTGCATTTTACTGAGTTTTTGAGTAATATAGAATGGGAAAGATTTCGAGAGGTTTTTGTTTTATGGAGCCATTTTTCCGTCTGTTGGATACATCTTTCTATCCAATGATCTTTGTTGCGGACAGCCCTCCGGGGATCTGCCGCAATTTCTCCTCTCCCCCAACCAATTTCGATCCAGTTCCAAGGAGGGATCATTCATGGAATCCAGTTCCAATGCTGCACGTGAGGCTGCCCGCGCCAAGCTGGCCGCCGCTGAGGCAAAGCGGGAGGATATCCTGCTGTACCACATCGCCAACGGCGTGAACATCGAGAGCCGCACTGTAGAGATCGACGAGGGCGTCGTCATCGCACCCGGTGCCACCATCCTGTCCGGCACCATCCTGCGCGGCAAGACCGTCATCGGCGCAGGCTGTGTCATCGGCCCGAACAGCCTCATCGAGGACAGCACCGTGGACGAGGGCACCACCGTCAACGCCAGCCAGGTCTACGGCTCCCATCTGGGCCCCCACAACAACATCGGCCCCTTTACCCATGTCCGCATCAACACCGTCACCGGCTACGGCGTGCATCTGGGCGCTTATGTCGAGACGAAGAACTCCAGCTTCGCCCGGGGCAATACCGTCAGCCACCTGACCTACATCGGCGACAGCGACGTAGGCAAGTACTGCAACTTCGGCTGCACGATCGGTGACTACTGCTTCATCGGCTGCAACACCAACCTCGTGGCTCCGGTCAAGGTCGGCGACGGTGTTAAAGGCCACGCCTGAATATCAGAAGATCGCTGCCAGCCTGGCTGCACCGGGCCCGGCAGCCCTGTTTGGCCTGCCCCCGGCGGGCCGCGCCCTGCTGTACGCCGCCCTGCAAAAAGACCTGGGCCGGGTGCTCTAGGCCACCCACTTTGCGGAAGACCTCAAGGCCCTGGGCCTGACGGCAGCGGTCTTCCCGCCCCGGGATTTCATGCTCCGCCCCGTGGAGGGCGCGGGCCGCGAGTACGAGTACCGCCGTCTTTCTGTATTGGGCCAGCTGGCGGGCGGGCGGCTGAATGCCGTCTGTGTCCCCGCCGAGGCCCTGCTGCAATACACCGTTCCCCGGGACGAATTTTTAAAGAATACCCTCACCCTCAAGCCCGGCATGGTCTACAACCGGGAGGCGCTGGTGGAGCGGCTGTTTGCCGCCGGGTATGTCCGCCGCAGCCAGGTGGATGGCCCGGGCCAATTCAGCGTCCGGGGCGACATTGTGGACATCTACGCGCCGGACATGCGCCAACCCGCCCGTGTGGAGTACTGGGATGACGAGATCGACTCGCTGGCATCGTTCGACCTGCTCACCCAGCGCCGGGACGGCTCGCTGGAAAAGATCTATCTCTCCCCCGCCCGCGAGGTGCTGTTCGGCAACACGGTACAGACGGCGGAGGCCCTCCGCGACGCCTGGAAAAAGGCCCGCGGCAAACACCGGGCAGCGCTGGAAAAGGCCATGGAGGCTGATCTGGCCCAGCTGGATTCCGGCCTGATGCCCGAGGCCATGGACAAATACTACGGCCTGCGGTACGCTGTCCCCGCCACCCTGCTGGACCACCTCACCGGCCCCATCTTTGTGCTGGATGAGGTAGGCGGCATCCGGGATGCTCAGAAAGCCACCGAGTTCCGCCGGGGCGAAGAGCTCACCGGCCTGCTGGAAGAGGGCGTCATCTGCCCCGGGCTGGATGTGCTCTACCAGACCATGGACGACCTGGCCATTGCCGCCCAGAAACAGAGCACCCTGCTGTGCGAGAACTTCCTGCGCGGCATGAACGAGTTCAAGCTGAAAGACCTCATCAACGCGGAGGCTTTCGCGGCCCCCAACTGGGGCGGCGACCTAGCCTCTCGGGAAGATCTGGACCCGCTGGTGGAGCAGGGCTATGCCATCGCGCTGTTCGCAGGCACCCCCAAGGGCGCTGCCGCCCTCACCCGGGACCTGGCCGATCAAGGCTACGCGGTCAGCATGAGCCGGGACGTCCGCCCCGCCAAAGGGCTGGTGCAGATCCTGCCCGGCCACCTGACGGCCGGGTGCACGTTCCCCTTTGCCCGTGTGGCGGTCCTCTCTTCCCGCCGCCATGGTCTGGATGAGGCCAGCGAGGCCGCCAAGAAACGCAAAAAGAACAAAAACGCCCTGTCCAGCCTTTCGGACATCAAGCCCGGCGATTATGTGGTGCACCAGAGCCATGGCATCGGCATGTACACCGGCATCCAGCGGCTGGAAGTGCAGGGTGCCACCAAAGATTACCTCAAAGTGCAGTATTCCGGCTCCGACGTGCTGTATGTGCCCGTCACCCAGCTGGACCTGCTTTCCCGCTACACCGCCCCCGGCGACGAAGAAAAGGTCAAGCTGGCCAAGCTGGGCGGTGCCGAGTGGCAGCGCACCCGCGCCAAGGTCAAAAAGGCCACCGAGGAGATGGCCCAGGAGCTCATTGAGCTCTACGCCCGCCGCCGACAGGCACAGGGCTACGCGTTCCCGCCGGACGGCGACTGGCAGAGCGATTTTGAGACCCGCTTTGAGTACGACGAGACCGACGACCAGCTCAACGCCACGGCGGAGATCAAAAAGGATATGGAAAAAACCTACCCCATGGACCGCCTGCTCTGCGGCGACGTGGGCGTGGGCAAAACGGAAGTGGCCCTGCGGGCCGCGTTCAAGTGCGTCATGGGCGGCAAGCAGTGCGCCATTCTGGCCCCCACCACCCTGCTGGCCTGGCAGCACTACAACACCATCCTCTCCCGGATGGAGGCGTTCCCGGTCAAAGTGGAGATGATGTCCCGCTTCCGCACCGCCAAACAGCAGAAAGAGACCCTGCGGGGCCTGCAGGCCGGCAGTGTGGACATCGTGGTGGGCACCCACCGGCTCCTCTCCAAGGACGTCCGCTTCCACGACCTGGGCCTTGTCATCATTGATGAGGAGCAGCGGTTCGGCGTCAAACACAAGGAGAAGCTGAAAGAAAACTTCATCGGGGTGGATATGCTCACCCTCTCGGCCACACCGATCCCTCGCACCCTGAACATGGCCATGAGCGGCATCCGCGACCTCTCCACCATTGAGCAGCCGCCCTTTGAGCGCCAACCCGTGGAGACGTTCGTCCTCGAGTACAACGATGTCATCCTGGCCGAGGCCATGAAGAAAGAGCTGGCCCGGGGCGGGCAGGTCTACTATCTGCACAACCGGGTGGACAACATTGAGTCCACCGCCGCCCATGTCAGCCAGATGGTGCCCGGCGCCCGGGTGGGCATTGCCCACGGTAAGATGACCGAGGACGAGCTCAACCCCGTCTGGCAGCATCTGCTCAACGGCGAGATCGACATCCTCGTCTGCACCACCCTCATTGAAACGGGCATCGACGTGCGCAACTGCAACACCCTCATCATTGAGGACGCCGACCGGATGGGCCTGGCCCAGCTGTACCAGATAAGAGGCCGCGTGGGCCGTTCCGGCCGCAAGGCCTACGCCTACTTCACGTTCCGCCGGGACAAGACCCTCTCGGACATTGCTCAGAAGCGGCTCTCCGCCATCCGGGAGTTCACCGCGTTCGGCTCCGGTTTCCGCATCGCCATGCGCGATCTGCAAATTCGCGGTGCGGGCAGCCTGCTGGGCCACAGCCAGCACGGCCACATGGAGGCCGTGGGCTATGACCTCTATGTCAAGATGCTGAATCAGGCCATCGCCCGGGCCAAGGGCGAACCGCTCCAGCGGGACAAGAGCGAGTGCCTCGTGGACCTGCGGGTGGACGCCTTCATCCCCGAGAAGTATATCGCCGACGGCCCGGGCCGCATCGAGGCCTACAAGCGCAGCGCCGCCATCCAGACCCCCGAGGACGCCGCCGATGTGCTGGACGAGCTCATTGACCGCTACGGCGACCCGCCTCCCTCGGTCAGCGATCTGGTCAATGTCTCCCTCGTCCGGGTGCAGGCCGCCGCCGTGGGCGTGTACGAGGTCACCCAGAAGAAAGACACCCTGCTGCTGCAGGTGGAGGAGCTGGACCTTGGCATGATCCGGGGCCTGCTCATCGCGTTTAACGGCCGGGTCACGGCAGGGGCCGGGGCCAAGCCTTACCTCTCTGTCACCCTCCAGCCCGACGAAAAGCCGCTGGAGCTGCTGCAAAGGATCCTCAAGGCCATGGGCGAGATTTTAAACGAGCCCAAGCCTGTGAAAAACCAAAAATAAATTTCAGGAGCAACCAACTATGAAACAGAAACTTCTTGCACTGGTCTGCGCGCTGGCCCTGGTGGTCAGCCTGGCAAGCTGTGTCATCTCCACCCCGGACACCGTGGGTTCCCTCGGCGATTACGAGATCTCCTCCGGCCTGTATCTGCTGGCCCAGTACGACGCCTACCAGAAAGCCGCCGACCTCGCTTCCTCCGAGCAGGACGCCGCCAACGTGAAAGCTTTTTTGAAGCAGACCATCACCGTGGACAGCGACAGCGGCGAGACGGCCACCGTCAGCGATTATGTCGCCCGGAAAACGCTGGAGAACCTGCAGACCTACGCCGCCACTGAGCTGCGCTTTGACGAGTTGGGCGGCCAGCTGACCGCCGAAGAGGAACAGCAGGCCGACAGCTACGCCCAGCAGCTGATGGACCAGTACGGCGATACCTACAAGGCCAACGGCATCGGGCTGGAGACCGTGCAGCACTTTGAGCGCATCCTGCTCAAGAGCAACGACCTGCTGACCCTCGTTTATGGCAACGGCGGCGAGACCCCCGTCTCGGACGCCGACCTGACGGAGCATCTGGAAAACAACATGGTGGAACTGGCTTATTACGTTGTCCCGCTCTACAACACCAGCACCTATGCCTTTGCGGATGACGACCAGAAAGCCCAGATGCTCTCTCTGGCACAGACCGCAGTGGACACTTATACCGCCAATGCCCCCACCGACAACACGGACCTGCAGCTGTCCACGTTCACTCAGGCTGTCTCTTCCGCCCTGCCGGACATCTACGCCGTGCTGGGCAGCACCCCCTCCGACACCAATGTTCAGACCGAGCTGCTGGGCTCCTCCACGCTGGACTCCACGTTCACCCAGAGCGGTTCCGCCGATACCATCCGGAACCTTGCCTACGGGCAGGCGGCCGCCGTGCAGTATTCCAGCTATGCCATGATGCTGGCCCTGCGAGTGGACCCGCTGAGCGTTGCCTCGCTGGACGACCTGCGGGATCAGGTCATCACCGACATGAAGACCAGTGAGCTGAAGACCGCACTGAGTGATTCCGGTGCCTCCCTGGAGAACCACCTCGACACCTCGGCCATGAACAAACTGCCCATGACCAAGATCGTCAACAAATAAGTTTCGTAAAAGCACAACAGCGCCCTGCCCGGAGAAGCTTCTCCAGAGCAGGGCGCTGTTTTTACTCTCTTATTTTGCAGTCACCTTTGCAAACTCCGCCGCCAGCGCCGCATTGCAGGAGCGGACGGCAGCGGCCTCCGGCTTGAGGGCCGCGCGGTCGTAGGTAAACAGGCCGTTCACCTCGTCCTCCACATCGGTCAGCTGGGTGTACACCAGCGCCGAGAGGCCCCGCCCCAGCTGGGGCAGAATGGTCTTCCATTGCAGCATTTTATAGCGTTTGGTCAGGTCGGCTTTGTCTTTGGCGGTGCCGTAGCCGTAGGTCTTCCGGGGCGGCTCATGGCCGGGCATGGGCCACGCAATGCCGCCGTACTCGCTGAGGGCCACCGTGCGCGCTTTTCGGCGGATGCGGAGCGGATAGAAGTAGTTGTGGATGGAATGCACATCTCCCCCGCCCCGGTCGAACCAGCCGCTGGCTTCGTCGATCAGGCGGGTGTCATCCAGCGCCCGGAGGGCCGCCGTGGCGGCGCGGGCATCAAACTGCCCCCACCCCTCGTTGAACGGCACCCAGCACCCGATGCAGGGGTGGCACCGCAGAGCCTCTACCGTGGCTTTTAATTCGGTCTGATAACTTTCCCGGCTGGCTTCCGTCTCGCGCCCCAGCAGCCCCACAGGGGCTTTGCGTCGGGTGTATGGCGGAGCAGGGGCAGCAGGGCGTTGGTCAGGTAGGTGACGTACCACTGGTTCATCTTCCCGCCGCCGTTCACCATGTCCTGCCAGACGATGATGCCCAGTTTATCGCAGTGGTAATACCACCGCTCCGGCTCGATCTTCGCGTGTTTGCGCAGCAGATTGAAGCCCAGTTCCTTGATGGTCTGCAATTCATGCACCACCGCCGCGTCGGACGGCCGGGGTATACAGGCCCTCCGGCCAGTAGCCCTGGTCCAGCAGGCCGTTGAGGAGGATGGGCTTTCCGTTGAGGCAGAAGCGCAGGATGCCTTTCGCGTCCGGCTCACAGCTCCATTTGCGGAGGGCAAAATAACTGTGCACGGTATCAAAACCGTCTTCGTCCCCCTGGGTGGTACCCACGGTCAGGTCGTAGAGGAACGGGCTGTCCGGACTCCACGGAAAGAAATGTTTCTCCGGGATGTTCAGCGTCACCTCGCCGTCCTGGTCGGCCTCGTCGCCGCCCCAGTCCTCGGCAATGGTCACGCCCCCGGCCCGCACCACAGCCCAGAGGTTTTTTGCCCCGCCGGGCTGGGCCGTGTGGGCTTTTACCGTCACGGTCCGGGCATCGTAGTCCGGGGTGACCGTCAGCTCCGTAATGTAATTGTCCGGCACCCGCTCCAGCCAGACGGTCTGCCAGATGCCGCTCTGGGCATGGTAGAACATCCCGCCGGGGGTCAGGGTCTGCTTGCCCCGGGCCTGGGTGCCATTCCCGGTGGGGTCCTGCACGGCCACCCAGAGGGTGTTGCGGCCCGGCCGCAAAGAATCGGTGATGTCCAGCGTGAAGGGCCAGTAGCCGCCCCGGTGTCCCCCGGCCAGACGGCCATTGACCTCCACCGCGCAGGCGTAGTCCACCGCCTCCGAAGTGGAGCAGGACACGCCCGCCCTGCCCCGCCGGGGGCGTGAAGCCGCGGTGGTAGTGGAGCCACTCCCCGGGCTGCAGCGTCCGCCCCACTCCGGAAGCCGGAGCCTCGGGCGAGTAGGGCACCCGGATGGTCCCATCCCACGCCGTGGGGAACTGTGCCGCCTTGGTAAACGCGTATTGCCACGGGCCGTTCAGGGACTCAAAGCTGTCCCGCCGCAGCGCCGGGCGGGGGTATTCGGAAAGTGGGTGCTGCATTTTGCCCTCCTGTTTCCTCTATTGGGCTCCCCTGATAAGAAAGACTCCCTCCGGCCGGAGGGAGATGTCGCGCTAGCGACAAAGGGAGGACGGCCGGACGCGCCAAAGCGCGGCCTGAGAGGTTTTATTTTGGATCAAAGCGTTTGCAGTTACTTGCGGTATGCTGCCGCCAGCTTTTCGAGGGCGGGCAGGCTCCGCTTGACTTTCTCGGTGTCGATGCAGTAGGCAAAGCGGACATAGCCCTTGACGCCAAAGGTGTCGCTGGGCACCAGCAGCAGGTCGAACTCCCGGGCCTTGAGGCAGAAGGCATTGGCGTCCTCTTCCAGCGCCTTCGGGAAGATGTAGAAGGTGCCGCCGGGGCGCTCCACCTCGAAGCCCAGCTCGGTGAGCTTGTCGTAGAGCAGGTTCATGTTCGTCTCGTAGACAGAGAGGTCGCTGGTGGCATCCAGGCAGCGGCTGACGGCTTTCTGGATGATGCTGGGCGGGCAGTTGTGGCCCGTAAAGCGGGAGATCTGGGCCAGAATATCCACCAGGATGTCCGCCCCCTCGCAGGCCGGGTTGACCGCCACATAGCCCAGACGCTCGCCGGGCAGGCTCAGCGTCTTGGAGAAGGAGAAGCAGGTCAGGGTGTGGGGATAGAATGCCGCCGGGTAAGGCACGGTCTTGCCGTCAAAAACGATGTCCCGGTAAGGCTCGTCGCTGACGAGGAAGATGTTGTGGCCGTACTCCTTGCTCTTGGCGGTCAGGATCTCGGCCAGCCGGGTCAGGGTCTCCGCCGAGTAAACCACGCCCGTGGGGTTGTTGGGGGTATTGATGAGGATGCAGGTGACATTCTCGGTCAGCATCTCCTCAAAGGCGTCCAGATTGGGCTGGAACGTGGGCGGCTGGGGTGGCACCACTTTCAGCACGGCACCCGTTCCCCGGACGTAGGGCCCGTACTCCGAAAAAATAGGGCGCGAAGGTCAGCACCTCGTCGCCGGGCTTGGTCACAGCGCGGATGGCGTGGGCGATGGCCCCCGCCGCACCCGTGGTGGGGAAAATATCCTTCTGCTCGTAGGGCAGGCCGAACGTTTTGGCCAGATGGGCTGCCGCGGCGGTGCGGAACCCCGGGTCGCCCTGGCTGGGGCAGTAGCCGTGGAGGGCAATGGGCTCCTCCGTGGCCAGCAGGTCCTGCATGGCCGCCGTAAACCGCGGCGGGCAGGGCACGCTGGGGTTGCCCAGCGAGTAGTCAAACACGTTCTCATAGCCGATCTCGGCAGCCCGCTGTTTGCCGTACATAAAGGTCTCACGGATCACGCTCTTATGGGCCAGCATCGCGCGGTAGGTTTCGTTCAGCATTATCATTCCCCTCTCGCTTTTCGGATCTCTTTTATTTCTTGTCCGGCAGTGCAGACGCATAGCTCTGCTCTACCTTGACGACGCAGCAGTATTTCGGGTCCTGCTCTTTGACGAACTGGCACATCTTTGCCAGCATCTGGTCGATGTCCCCGGTGTATCCCGCCGGGAACACAAGGTCGAACAGAACATTGGTGTGGCTGTCCTCCCGGCACGATGCGCAGATCGTGGATGGAGAGCTGCGGGTCCAGCTGGCGGGCATGTTCCTGCAAACGGGCCCTCAGCACCCCCACCGACGCGTCCGCCGTGACGATGGGGTCGTAATGGATGGTGACCTGCAGCCGGTCTTTTTTGAGAAAGTCGTTCTCGATGTTGTCGATGACGTCATGGGCCGTCAGCGGGTCGGTCTCGGCCGGGAACTCGATGTGGAGCGAGGCGAACTGATGCCCCGGGCCGTAATCGTGGACCATCAGGTCATGCATGCCCAGTACCCCGGGATAGCTCATGACGGTCCGCTCAATGTGCTCCACCAGCTCGGGGCTGGGGCTCTCGCCCAGCAGCGGGCTCAGGGTATCCATCACCAGGCCCCATCCGGACCAGAGGATGAACGCCGCCACGCCCACGCCCATAATGCCATCCATGATGCCGTAGCCCGTCAGGCTGCACAGGATGGTGGAAAGGAGGACCGCTCCGGTGGTCAGCACATCGTTGCGGCTGTCGGCGGCGGTAGCCATCAGGGTCTCCGAGTTGATCTTTTTGCCCACGGCGCGGTTGAAGCCGCTCAGCCAGAGCTTGACGAGGATGGACGCCGCCAGCACCGCCACGCTGAGCCAGCTGAACACCACCGCCGTGGGGTGGAGCACCTTCAGGACCGATTCCTTCAGCAGGGAAAGCCCGATGGCGAGGATGGTGACGCAGACCACGAGGCCCGCCAGATACTCGTACCGGGCGTGGCCGTAGGGGTGCTTCTCGTCCCGGGCCTTTGGCTGCCAGCCGGAAGCCCACGAGGCTCACCACGTTGGACGAGGCGTCCGAGAGGTTGTTCAGCGCGTCGGCCATGATGGCGATGGAGCCGAAAAGGGTGCCCGCCGTCAGCTTGCCCAGACAGAGCAGGAGATTGCAGGCCATACCCACGAGGCTGGCCAGATTGCCGTAGGCCGTGCGGACGGCGGCGTCTTTCACATCATCCGGGCGCTTGATGAAGCAGCGGATCAGAAATTGAGTCATAGTGTACCTCCCGGCTGCCGCGGCAGCCACGTCTTGTTCAGTATAGCACAGCACTTCACGGTTTTAAAGTGTTTTTGTGAATTTTCTTCTCCTTAAGCCAGATCCCCCAGATAACAATCCCCCCGGCGGGGCGGGAATGCCTCACCGGGGGTGGAAGTTTCTGGTTTCAGGGGGCTCAGACCTGCTTGGCCGAGGGCTTGCTCAGATCGAGGCTGCGGACGATCTTGCGGACGGGCAGGATGCTCTTGGCGTTCATCGAGAGCTCGTCCACGCCCATGCGGAGGAATGTTTCGGTCAGGGCGGTGTCCGCGCCCAGCTCGCCGCAGATGCCCACCCAGATATTGTGGCGGTGACCGGCGTCAATGGTCATCTTGATGGCCTTGAGCACGGCGGGGTGATGCGGGTCAAAGAACGGCTCCAGCTTTGCGTTCTGGCGGTCCAGCGCGCAGGTGTACTGGGTGAGGTCGTTGGTGCCGATGGAGAAGAAGTCGCACTCCTCGGCCAGCTCGTCCGCGATGAGGACGGCGGCGGGGGTCTCGATCATGGTACCCACTTCGAGGTTCTGGTCAAACTTGACGCCCTCGGCGGTGAGCTCCGCGCGGCACTCGTTCAGCACGGCCTTGGCGTCCTGCAGCTCCCGCAGGCTGGTGATCATGGGGAACATGATGCTCATGTTGCCGTAAGCGGAAGCCCGCAGCAAGGCCCGCAGCTGGGTCTTGAAGAAGTCTTTCCGGGTCAGGCAGATGCGGATGGCGCGGTAGCCCAGTGCGGGGTTGTCCTCGTGGTCCAGCTTCATGTAATCCACGGTCTTGTCCGCGCCGATGTCGCAGGTGCGGACGACTACTTTCTTGGGGGCCAGGCTCTCCACCACCTGCTTGTACGCCTCAAACTGGTAATCCTCGGTGGGATAGTCCTTGCAGTTGAGGTAGACGAATTCTGTCCGGAACAGGCCGACGCCGCCGGCGTCGTTCTGCTGCACAGCGCCCACGTCGCCCATGCCGCCGATGTTGGCAAAGACGTTGATGGTCTTGCCGTCGAGGGTGGTGTTGGGCTTGCCCTTCAGCTCCTGCAGCAGGGCCTGCTTTTTCTGATCCTCTTTCTGGCGGGCGCGGAGGCTCTGGAGCAGGTCGGGGTGGGGTCCACATACACGCAGGCGTTGTAGCCGTCCACCACGGCCATCTTGCCGTCCCAGTCGTCCTGGATATCCTTGCACTGGATCAGGGCGGGGATGTTCATGCTGCGGGCCAGGATGGCCGTGTGGCTGTTGGAGCTGCCCTCCCGGGTGATAAAGCCCAGCAGCAGGCTCTTGTCCATCCGGACCGTCTCCGAGGGGGCCAGGTCGTCCGCCACAAGGATACTGGGCTCGGTGCCCTGCAGGCTGGCGTTGTCCACCCCCTGCAAAATGTCCAGCATGGCCTGCGCAATGTCGATGACATCGGCGCTGCGGGCCTGCAGATAGGGGTCGTCCATGGCGGCAAAGACGGCGGCCTGATTGTCTCCGGCGGTCTTGACGGCGTACTCGGCGCAGCGGCGCTGGCCGTTGATGATCTCTTTGATGGCGTCCACGAAGTCGTCGTCGTCCAGCATCATGGCGTGGATGTTGAACACTTCGGCGATGTCCTCGCCTGCCTCGGCAAGGGCTTTCTCGTACAGGGCGGTCTGCTGGTCGATGGCCTTGGCCCGGGCGTCCTCAAAACGCTCGATCTCCGCGGCGGCGTCGGCCACTTCGGCCGCCGAGATGGCCGTGTTCTTTTTCTTGTAGAGTTTCAGCTTGCCAATGGCAATGCCGTTCAGAATGCTTTTACCGGTACCCACCTGCATCGTTCATTTCTCCTTATCACTCAAATCTCTTGCGTCCGGGAACGAAAAAGCCCCCGCAGTCTCCCGCGAGGGCTTCTCATCACGACATTACACGCGATCAGACGTTCTCGCTCAGGAACTTCTGGATCGCCTCTGCGGCAGCGGCCTCATCGTCGCCCTCCACCTTGATGGTGACGGTGTCGCCCTGCTTGACGCCCATGCCCATCAGGGCCATCAGCTTGCGCAGGTCGCAGGTCTTGCCTTCCTTCTCGAGGGTAGCGGTGCTTGCAAAGCCCTTGGCCACCTTGACGAGCAGGCCGGCGGGACGTGCGTGGATGCCGCAGGCATCCTTAACGGTATACTGGAATTCTTTCATAATCATTTTCTCCTTACTTATCCATCCACGGAACGGGCCAGCCGCGCGGCCCCGTCTGCAATAAAAGCCCTGGTTTATTGCGGGATGTTACTACTCTTATTATAAACCTTAGTCGTTCTTTTTTCACCCTTTCATATTGCCGATTTTTCCGCGAAAATTTTGGTATAATTGAACATAATCTTTTATCAAAAGTACCATCATTGCACAATTTTCTGCTTTTGGGAAAGACTTTTGTTCACTTTCCCACTCACTCGACAGGGTACCCCTCGGCGTCCAGCGGGAGGTCCGTATAGCGGGCCGCTTCCGGCAGAGGCGTCTCGGGTTCGCCGGAGGTCTGCTGGCTCTGGCCGGAGGCGTTCAGCTCTTCGTCGTGGCGCTCGCCCCAGTCCCCGCTGAAATCCTCGCCCGAGGTCTCCATGGCCTGCCCGGAGGCGCCGAGCTCCTCGTCATGGCGCTCGCCCCAATCGCCGCTGAAATCTTCCCCCGAGACTTCCGTGGCCTCCTGCAAGGCCATAGCGGTCTGGGCGTCTTTCAGTCCCGTGACAACGCCGGAGGGCTTCTCCAGCAGGTAGGCCCCGATGGCCTTTTTCTTGTACACCAGCAGCACGCCATAGCTCATGGTGTCGCCCTTGCTCACGGCGGGCAGCAGGGCCGTCCATTTTTCCACGGTCTTGCCCTTGTAGCGGGTCAGGTCCATGCCGCTCTGCTGCACCACCCCGTTGAATGCCGAAAAGCTGTCGTCCCACCTGCGGGGGATCTTGACCTTATCGGCGGCGATGGTGGCCGCGTCCACGTCCAGCCCATAGCCGGTGAACCAGGTCTGGATGTCCTGGGCGCTCTCGATCTTATTGCCGCTGGCCGCGGCGGCCGCCATGACGCTCCGCCCGCTGATGTACCGCCCCAGCACCGCGCTGAACACCACCAACGCACAGCATATCACGCCGACGCCCACCTTTTTGAGCCCGGCCTTTTTCAGCGTTACCACAAACATATACCGTTCCCTCCCACCCATTTGGTTGTGTCCGTATAGTATATGCCTGTGTGAATTGGGGATATGCACAAAGCCTTTTCGCCAGAGGCTCTCCCTTTGGGAGAGCTGGCGCGAATGCGCCTGAGAGGGCAAGGATGCTGACAAAAAGCAAAACGCACAGCGATACAAACCCTGTTTGTCAGAGACATTGTATCGCTACGCTTTCGTGTTTCATTTTGCTGGGCTTGCCCTCTCCGTCTGCTTCGCAGACACCTCTCCCAAAGGGAGAGGCTTTGGCAGTCCGCAAAGTCTGCTGTTACCGCCAGAGGCTCTCCCTTTGGGAGAGCTGGCGCGAATGCGCCTGAGAGGGCAAGGATGCTGACAAAAAGCAAAACGCACAGCGATACAAACCCTGTTTGTCAGAGACATTGTATCGCTACGCTTTCGTGTTTCATTTTGCTGGGCTTGCCCTCTCCATCTGCTTCGCAGACACCTCTCCCAAAGGGAGAGGCTTTGGCAGTCCGCAAAGTCTGCTATTACCGCCAGAGGCTCTCTCTGGATAAGCTGGTGCGAATGCGCCTGAGAGGGCAAGCCCGTTAAAAACAAATCCCCCACACCGGGCGTCTCCGGTGCGGGGGTGCGGGAATGGAATCCGAGAATGTCTTCAATCGCTTCTGTCACAGAAGACAACGATGCGGGTCTTGCCGCCGTAGGTGCAGGTGTACAGCACCAGGTCGTGGCCGCTGTGCTCCACGGCCTCCACATCGGTGGGGTCGTGGACTTCAATGGCAGAAACCGTGTAGTGGTTCTCGATGCCGTCCATGTCGGTGAAACGGACCTCATCGCCCAGGGCGAGGGTGCCGATCTTGCCGAAATGCGACTCGTAGTTGTGCGCCGCGATGACGAGATCATCGGTGCGGGAGGAGCCGAACTGGCGGCAGGGGGAAATTTTGAGTTTGGGGTAGCTCCACTCGCTCATCACCGGCAGGTCGATGCCAATGGCGGGGATGGAGACAGTGCCCACATATTCGTAGCCGTCCAGCTCCACCACGGGCAGCTCCGGGTCAAGGGAGCTGGTGTCGATGGCGGGAGCCGAGGCCGCGCTCTGCGTTTGTTCAACGACTTTTTCCTGTAGGTCCTGTACGACGGTCTGGGCTTCCGCGCCAGCCTGGGCGTCCTCCCAGCGGTTGTAGCCGTAGAGGCCCAGCGCCGCCAGCAGCAGGACGACTCCCAGCAGGACACAGATGACGCCCGGGGATGCTTTACGCATTGTCATCCTCTTTCTTCTTGGTGAGGAGGATCACGCCAGCCGCCAGGAACAGGGTGCCCAGCCCTGCCAAAACCGGCACGGGCCAGTTGAGCTGTCCGGTCTGGATCAGCTTGGGGGCACGCGCGTCAGCCACCGGAGGATTGACGGGCGTTTCCGCAGCGGGCACCGTGGGCACCGTGGACACCGTGGGGGTGGTATCCGGCCGCGCGTCCAGGACCGGCGGGTTCACCGGGGTCTCGGGGTAGGCACCACAGGCGTGGGCTTCGGGTCCGGGGTGTAGGGGATATCCGGGATATACGGCGGATCGTACGGGTCGTCCGGGGCGGAGTTGTTGAACGTGTTGTGGAACAGGATGCTGTCTTCCTTGTCATTGGAGGACTGGTTGGCCTCATAGACCTTGGCCACGGCCACCAGCGTGTCGCCGCTCCAGCTCACGGTGACACGGAGCACCATGGTGCGGGTGTCGTAAGTGCCGTTGAGGGAGCCGCCTTTCAACTGGGCCACCTCGTACTCATAGGTACCGGGGGCCGTGAAGACGAATGTCTCCGGGAATGTGGCGGTGGTCATATAACCGTTGGAACGGGTGCAGTCCGCCGTGTTGACGAACGCTTCCAGTGCGGCGGCATCGCCGGGCATGGGGGCTTTTTTGCGGGGGGTCAGGCGGATGGTGAGCTGCTCGTCGGGGATGGCATTGCCCGTGCACTTGACGTTGACCGTCAAGTTTTTCAGCTCCACACGCTGCTGCGCTTCCGCAAAGGCCGCGGGCAGGCTCAGGCTCAGGCAAAGCACCAGCGCCAGCAGCGCCGCCGCGAATTTTCGGATCTTCATTTCATCCCCTCCTTTACTGCTCCGGCGTTGTCATCCACGCCAGAAGAATGGTTCTTGCATCGGTAAACTCCGTGGAACAGGTGGACATGGCCAGCACCTGTGCCCCCTCCCGCGCTCGGACGGTGTCCAGCGTGTCAGAGTGCAGGTGCAGCGCGTTCTCCTGTGCGAAATCGAGCAGACCGTTCAGGTTTGCGTCCCACTGGTTCACGTCGAAGATGGCATCCTCGGACGCGGGCACCAGCAGACAGGCGAAAATTTGTAAGTGGTAGGTGCGGTCGGGCAGGACCAGCGTGCCGGTGGTGTTCTCGTTGAAGAACGCCTCGTCCTTGTACAGGTCAAGATCTCCAAACATCTTGCTGTTTTCCATGTGGTGGCCGTACAGCAGCGAATACGGATCGTGGAAGCTGCCATCACAATCGGAATCCAGGAAGATGCTGCCGGCCAGTGCAAAGTCGCCGTAGACATCGGTGTTGATGTAGCTGAAATTGTTCTCGCCCTGCACCACAGGGTAATCAATGGCGGTGTTGTCCAGGGTGAGCCAGGCTTTCACGTCCGAGTTGATGGCCAGCAGCTCCTCAAAGGAGGCGCCGTTCTCGCAATCGGCGGCAGGCTTGAACTGCAGCAGCTCGCCCTGCACGTTATCCACGGCGGCATAGACCTGGTTGTTATCCCACAGCGCATAAGCGGAGTAAGCGCCCGCCGTGAGGAGGAACAGCACCACCACCGCGCTGATCAGGAAGTCGGCTGTCCGCAGCGCTACACGTTGCCAAGTGATACAGCCCACCTCCAGTCAGCTTGCGATGTTGGTTCTTGTTAAGAGAATTGCGAGTTAGGTTGGAACCTCTCCGTCACGGCTTCGCCGTGCCACCTCCCTGTCAGGGGAGGCTCTGGCGAGCCGTCACGTTTTCGATGATTTCGCAGCCGCTCCATTTGGTTTCATCGGAGACGAACCCTCTTTGCCAAGGGCTCCCCTGCCAGGGGAGCTGTCGAGCGGATGCGAGACTGAGAGGTTGGACAAAGGACGCCTTTCGAGTGAGCGGAATAACGCAGGTGCTGCTCTGTACAACCTCTCCGTCATCTTCGCTACGCTCGATGCCACCTCCCCTAGTAGGGGAGGCTTTGGCATTCCGTCACGTTTTCCAGCAAACGCAAATCGGTTTCATCGAAAACGAAACCTCCTTGCCAAGGGCTCCCACTTTGGGGGAGCTGGCGCGTCAGCGCCTGAGAGGGCAAGCCCGGTGAAATTACTCCAGCGGCGTTGCGATACGATGGCTCTGACAAGCAGGGTGCGTATCGCTGTGTGTCTGGCTCTTTGGCAACATCCTTGCCCTCTCCGTCTGCTCCGCAGACACCTCTCCCAAAGTGAGAGGCTTTGGCATTCCGCAAGGTCTGCTGTTATCGCCAGAGGCTCTTAAAAGTGTTTGCGGAGAGAGTGTTCCATTACTCTTCCTCGCGGCGCTTCTTGATGACCAGAGTCATAGCAGCACCAGCCACAACGGCCAGCATCAGCATGTAAGGAGCATTGTCGAGGATAACGCCGGTGTCAACGTTGACGGTAGACTTATTAGTAAACACGACATCATTGTCTGCATTTTCTGCAACAGAAACAGTACCATTTGCATCAGCCGGAACAGTGACTTCATACTCGCCGTTCATAACCTTGCTGCTCTCAGCATCGAGTGCTGCGCCAACCTCGGTGACTTCCCACCGAACGCCTGCGGGCAGGTTTGCAATCGTCACAGTACCATTGTTCTGCAGCCAAACATGAACTGCATCGCCATCAACGCTAATGGAAGTTGCGCTCTTAGTAATGTCAACACCACTGCCAGCCGTGATAGTATACTTCTCCGCGTAAGTTTTGCCCTGCTCACCAGTCAGCTTGATGGTAAAATCAAAGTACTTGCTGCGGTCAGCACCGTTACCCTTAACTTCCTTTTTCACGGTCAGAGCATTTGCAGAGTAAGTGTTGTCAGTAAACTCGTCAGACTTATCGCCGCTCTCCTCGGTATGAACTGCTGCATAACGATACAGATTGCCTGCATCATCCGAAACAATGGTTACGACCAGCTTAATCGGCTTGCTCTCTGCACGGTAGGCAACACCAGCATTAGTGCCTACAACCTCTTTCAGCGTATACTCATAAATACCAGGGGTAGTAAAGTTATTAGGAAGCGTGATGGTAATATCCTTGCTTGCGCCATTGGCAGTTGCATCACCAACTTCAAAGTGAGCACCAGTAATCGTACCCAATGCAGGAGCAGTCGTAGCACCGCCCTTTTTAACTACACCGTCGCCTACCTGCTCCAGCGTAAAGGTCTCATCGGGGCTGGAACCTGTACCAACCAACGAGTAAACTTTTGTCACCGTAATGCTGTCATGGTCTTCCAGATCGCCCTCGTTATAAGTATGCTTAGCCGCAAAGCTCGGCATTGCCATAGTTGCCATCATAGCAACTGCTACGACACCAGCAAACAATTTCTTGAGTTTCATGTGGATTCCTCCTAAATATTATATCAATGTTTTCAAGAACTTACAAGCTCCGCCGCCGCAGCAGGGTGATCACCTTTGCTTTGACGTCGGTGAGGGCCACCGGGCCAAAATCCCGGCTGTCCTCGGATTGCGTGCGGTAGTCTCCCAAGATGAATACGCTGTCCGCGGGGACGGTGTAGGGGTACTCGAGGGTGTCTTTTGCGTAGGTGGGGTAAAGGATCTCGCCGCTCTGGGCCGAGCCGTTGACGATCAGCGTTCCCGAATCGTCCAGTGCGATGAGGTCGTTCTCGCGGCCCAGGACACGGCCCACCCGGAGCTTGCCGTCCTGCTCGTAGAGCACCACGTCGTTCTTGGCGTAAGTGCCCTGCAGC
>VOFD01000809.1_pt1 | contig 18001 bp, 24 predicted proteins | sample 5384101 | NCBI WGS metagenome assembly VOFD01 (sample SAMN12384723, study PRJNA508395) | human gut metagenome | isolation source: healthy gut C | host: Homo sapiens
TTTTGAAGATGTAGTATTAAAAGACGAAGAAAGACAGCCTTGTGAAGTTTGGACCAGAGTAATGGGTTACCTCCGCCCGGTTTCTGAATTTAACGTCGGCAAAAAGTCAGAATTTTACTCTAGAAAATGCTTCTGCGAGAGCAAGGCAATCTGCATGGATGCTCTTGATATTGCCGCCGAGTAGTTTTGTTTGGTGAAAATCTGCTGTCAGTCCTGGGCGGAACGCCCTGTTCCGCCCGGGATTTTTTATCCTGAAGGTGAGAAAATGAGTAATACGGTTATTGTCGGCGGAGCCGAAACTTTTTCAGTTGTTGATTATCCGGGAAAACTGGCTGCGGTTGTTTTTTTGCAGGGCTGCCCTTGGCGTTGTCCGTTTTGTTATAATACGGCGGTGCAGAAAATCGGCCAGCCTACGGATTTTGTCTGGGACAGATTTGTAGATTTTCTGAAGGATCGTCGCGGAAAATTGGATGCTAAGATGTTTTGAGAACCGCACCGATTTCAGATATTCCGGCGATTCTTTGAATTTTCTGTAGTCTTCGTCGTTCATTGTGGCCGCTTTTTTTGCCAGAGACAGGCCGCGCAGCTCGCGAATCCGGGCAGCCGTCCATTTTGTTTCTTTTTCTTCGAACGACTTCTGTTTCATCTTCTGCAGTTTTTCCATCATCTCCGGTTCGGCGTCTTTTCCAGTTGAGCCACCATCAGGCGAGCCGCGTATTTGTCTTCGGCAATTCCCAAGTTGATTTCCGGCATATCTTTGATCAGCGATTTAAAGTCTTCCACGCTGGGAATGTGTCCGTCTTTGCCGTTGACAATCATATAATCCGGGGTGGTATGCTTAATCGTAAGGTCCGTCAGCCCCTCTTTCTTTTTTTCTCCTCGCTGGGAGAGAGGTTATAGGCAAAGGAATGGTCGTCGGTTGGGATGATTTCGTAGCTGGAACCGTTGCTTTCGCAATATTTTTTACCTTTTCTTCTTGTGCGGTATGCCAGTCGGGTCCTTGGAATGAGGAGCGTCTTTTTTCTTCCTCCGCGGTTATGACCGGATTGTCTTCTTCCTGTTTGGTTCGCGCATCTTCCTCTGCGGCTTTGGTCTCTTCCTCAGCCTTTTTACGTGCTTCTTCCTCGGCTTGAGCCTCCTGAGCAGCTTTACGGGCTTCTTCTGCTGATTTGGCTTCCTCTTCGGCAGCCGCCTCAGCCGCTTTTTGGGCCTCTTCTTCGGCAGCGGCCTTTGCTGCGTCTTCTTTCTCTTTGGCGCGTGCAGCGGCCTCGTTTTCTTCGTTTTGTTGCTTTTTCTCTTCGTCGGAAAGCTCGTTTCCTTCTTCTTTTTTGTTTTTGGATTCGTCAAACTCTTTTTTGATGTCTTCATACTTGGACGGCTCAGCCAGATACTGCTCCAGCGAGATGCCGTTTTGAGTCAGGTACAGTTTAAAATCGTCGTCAAGAGTGATTTCTGTTTTTTCCGGCACCGGTTCGCCGCCGTCGCCGACTTCCGTCGTTCCGGCGGGTTGTTGGGTGTCTTGTCCTTCATTTTCGTTCAGGTTAATTTCGTCTTGCGAAGCAAATTGTCCGATGGTCGGAGTTTCGGCAGATTCTGCCGTGTTGGCGTTTGCACTGTCCAAGGTGGTCTGATTTTGCGCTTCTGCTTTTTGGTGATCTTCATAAGTCTTGGTCATCGCGGTCAGCACGTTTAACATTGCCAGCGTTTCTTCGGGATTAAAGTTGGGGTTTTGTTCCTGAATCATGGCAAGATACTCGTTGCCGTGCTTTTCGTTATTCATAATCCCTTGCAGGATATTTCGTTTGACGCCCAAATTATAAGAATCAACATAAACGACATAATCTCCGAGTTTTTCCCTGTAGAGTTTCTGGAAAGTTTCAACATACTCGAGATCAGTGTAATCCCGGTCTTTCGGCATTTGTTCCATAATATCGTTAATGTATTTTAAGCCTGACGACAGGTCTATGGCATGTTGCTTATCTATATGGTTTTGCCATTCTTCGTCGATTCTCGGTTTCAAAACGTCCTTCAGCCGGATTTTGCCTTTGAACAGACCCTGACTATATTCCTCGTTGGGAAAATTGCTGAAAGCTTCTAAGTCGTTGTAATCCAATCCCTGAAAGTTGTTTTTGATTAATTTGTGTGTGCGGTCGTGGAGGCTGCCGTCGCATTTCTTAAACGCGCGGCTGTCGCCCAGCGAAACTTCCGCGGCATGAACCACGTCCCAGAAACGGCCAAGGTCGCGGTCTGTTACTTTAAGCTTGCCGCTATTGTAGTCTTGAATCATCCCCTCAATATGCTTGATGTACTTTTTGCCGGCATCGCCGCATTTCTCCAGCTCCGGAAAACGGTCGTTGGGAGCCAGCCGTTTCAGCAGGTTAAAATGATTGAGCACATTCATTGAGCTGAAATTTTTGGTGTAATTTTCTAAAATTTCTTCCCGTTGTTTAAATATGTCTTTTGATTCGTCAAATCCGAAATCATAGTCAAAATCAATTTCATCCATTGAAAGTCTCCTTTATTCATTATCATTATTCTAGCCCGAAAAATGCTAAAAATCAATTAAAATTCGCGAAAATTTTGTCAAATTAACTTTTCTTTAACAATCTTGTTATCTTCGTTTCATTTAACTGCGCGAGAAAAGCGCTGCGGACAAAAATGTGTGTATAAAGCCAGACGCGGATTGCACTTTTTGCCATGGTCATCTATTGTAAAAACAAAGAAATTTCTCTCGAGGATTAGATTTGATGAAAAAGTTTTTGTTATTCTTGGGCGTTGCCGGTGCGGCACTTTCTGTCGGAACCTCCGTTCAGGCTGCCGATGCTCCCGCCTATGGTGATTTGTACAATGTCGAGTGGTGTCCCTGCAACCCGGAAGAGCCTTTTGATGCCGACGGTTCCGTCGTTATGGGCAAAAACCGTTATGTGTCCGTGCAACGGATTATATTCCGGTTACAAAAAAGGTTTTGACGAAGATATCCGCGACATTAAGCGCGCCGCCAAAACACAGCTTAACAAGCTGAACTATTTTAAATATTACATCGGTATGGATTACAACATTGCGTCTCCGTCTGCCGCGTCTGATCATCTGAGTATCGACGATATTCGCTTTGCTAACGGTCCGATTAAACTCAAAACCGACAACCTGATTGACGATCAGGATAACCTCTCTTTCGTTCTCGGTGCCCGGGTCAGCAAGTATTGGGGACTGGAGGCTTTCTATGAGAAAACCTATGAAGATAAAAACCGTTACAGGTATAGATAATTTTACACTAAATACGAGTAGCGGTACGGGTGAATATTTGATGAATGAGTTTACCACCAAATACAGCGCTTACGGTCTGGATTTGGTCGGATATATTCCGGTTTCCGCTTATTTTGATTTTGTCGGTTCTGTGGGCGTTGCCAAATATGACTTTGAAACCAGCGCCAATTTTGCGGTTTATGATGTTACCGGAACCCGTCTCGTTGATGGTATAACAAAAAGTTTGACGACAGCAATGTCGGCTGGCGTGCGGCAATCGGCGCTCAGGTTAATATTGCCGAAGGCGTGGCTTTGCGCGGTATGTATCGGTATGTTTCCATCGGAGGAGACATTGTTGACGATATGAGCGAAGTCTCGTTGGGCGTACGTTTTCTGTTTTAGTTAAGGATGAAACTGATGAATAAACTTTTGTTGTTAAGCGGATTGGCTGCCGGGCTGGTTTTGAGTTCTGCAGCTCAGGCCCAGAGCTATAATCCGAATTATCCCTCGCAGGTCGGTGCTTCTTATTACAACAGCCGCCGTCCGGCCGCATCGTCCAACGGGTTGAAAAAGTTTTCAATCGGTATGGATTACGTTATCGGTTCAACCTCGGTTGCCGACAAAAACTTTATTATGAAAAGTCCCCTGACCGGAGGCAATGACTACACTGGCAGTACAGAGGATTTTGAGGATAAAATCGATGTTCTCAGCGGTAACGTCGGTGTTCGTCCGTTTAAATATTTCGGCGTTGAAGGTTTTTATCAACAGTCTTTGTCCGATAATCAGATTAAATATCAGGAGCATTATTCCGGTTCCGATAAGTTTGCGCAGGCCGAGTATAATATTGAGTACAAAGCTTATGGTTTGGATGCCATCTTCTATCTGCCGGTTGCATCCCGGTTTGAACTGATGGTGACCGGAGGTATCGCCAATTATGATATTTCGGCGGAAGCCAAATTAAATGGATATTCTGAAAATTCCCTCAATATGGTGAGCGGCAGCAAAGTGAAGTTTGATGAAAATAAAACCGTTTTCCGTTACGGTGCCGGTGCTCAGTTTTGGATGACGCGTCGTTTGAACTTCCGACTGATGTACCGCCATATTCCGTTGGACGGCGATTTTATGGAAGACATTGACGAACTTTCTTTTGGCGTCAGATACAACTTCTAAATCATCCTTGATTAAAAACCCCGGCTAACTAACCGGGGGTTTATTTTTTTGTAAATCATGCCTTGGTTGCTTTTGCGCGTTTAAAAGCCTTGTTGTTGCCGTATTTTTTCTTTGGCCGTTCTGCTGAGGCAGCCGTTTTGCTGCCGCGCATATCACGGCCTTGTTTTGACCAGGCGTTTTTTCTTGGGAGACTTCTCGTCTTTTTCCTCTCTAACCGTTTGTTTGCCGCGGGGACGAAGCAGTTTTTTTCGGCAGAGGCTCTGAGCTTGGCCTTGGTTTTTTTTCAGAGTCCAGAAGCTCGTTAAATTTTGACTTTCGGGGCTTGGTTTTGTTTTTCCTTTGTCTTGTCGACCGACCATCCGAAAGCGCCGAGATCGCGTCCGAGCGTATAATAGCGGCCGTGAACATAAGCAAGCAGCCCAGCCTTTTCCAAAGCCAGTCGGCCGTCTTCTTCCAAATATCTGTCGTCAACGTTAACATTGACGATTTCAGCCAGAAACATATCATGCGTTTTGAACGAGGTGACGGACTTCACTTTGCATTCCAAAGAAATCGGGGCTTTGCTCAGCATCGGCGCCGCCACTTTTTTGCAAGCTTCGATTTCCAGATTCATCTCTTTTATCTTGTCTGTATTCTTGCCGGACTTGACGCCGCAGTAATCACAGGCCTTTGCCAGTTCAAGCGTCGTAACGTTAATGACAAACTCGCCGGATTCTTTTATGATGTTATGCGAATAACGGCTCGGGCGTACCGAAATGTAAGTCATCGGCGGCTCTGACTTGACGATTCCCGTCCAGGCAATCGTCAGCACGTTGGGTTTTTCCATTGTTCCGCAGGTTACCATAACAGGCGGTACCGGAGCCAGCATAGTGCCCGGTTTCCAAGATATTTTGGTCATTTCTTTCTCCTCACAGGTTAAGTTGGCTTGAGCATATACCTTTTATTTTATTTGGCAAGTTTGATATCCGTTAAAATAAGTTGCGGCATTTTCCGTTTGGGTAGTATGATATAAAAAAACAGGGAGGGTTTTATGTGTATATTTTGCGACATTGTTTCTCGCCAAAGTCCGGCCGATATCATCTGGGAAAACGATGACGTCGTATGTTTCTTTCCGCGAAAGCCGGAGGCATACGGGCATTGTCTGATTGTGCCACGTCGTCATTTTGATAACATTTTCGATATTGATGACGCAACCCTGAAACAAGTGGCTTGTGCCGCAAAATACCTTTCTGCCGTACTAAAAAATCTCTCCAGGCTCGGGGGATGAATTTGTTGCATGCCAGCGGCCGTGCAGCCGGACAATCGGTCGGGCATTTTCATCTGCATTTGCTGCCGCGCTATGCCGATGACGGTCTCAATGCCTGGCCCTGCCTGCCCAAAGTAAAGTTTAATCGGGAGGAGCTGCTCCAGAAAATAAAGTGTGGCTTATAAGCATCCGTAACCTGACGCTGTCGGGGCAGTCATCCTGCTTTTGTGTCTTTGCCGCTTCTTGGGGTATGCCAAGATGATTGTCAGCTTCTGCGGAGGCAAAATTGTATTCTGATGATAAAAAAAATCCCGCTCGCAAAGCGGGATTTTTTTTGTTTGTACGGATTCGTTATTCTACGTTGCCGAACGGGTTGATAACCTTTTCTTCCTGTGCTTTTCTCAAATCGAAAAGGTTCAGGAAAACGCCGGAAACGTAAATTGACGAGTAAGTGCCTACCACAACGCCCCATACGATGGTGAAAGAGAAGCTTCTCAACGTATCGCCGCCGAAGATAAACAGCGCTAATGCCGCCAGCATCGTTGTGCATCCGGTCAATATTGTTCTTGAGAAGATGTCATTGATGCTTTTGTTCAACAGCTCATATTGAGGCATTTTCTTAAATTTGCGCAGGTTTTCTCTGACGCGGTCATAAGTCACCACCGTATCGTTCACCGAATAACCGGCAAGCGTCAGCACCGCTGCCACTGTCGTCAGGCTGAAATCAAACCCGAAGAAAGAAAGCAGGCCGACCGTGGTGATGATGTCGTGAATCAAACCAATCATTGCGCCAAGGGCAAACTGCCATTCAAAACGGAACCATATGTAAGCGCTGATGGCCAGTACGGCAATAACGGATGCGATGATGCCGGCTTTTTTCAGCTCGTCGCCAACCTGCGGTCCGACCAGTTCAACTCTGCGGTACTCATAATCGTTGCCCAGAACTTGCTTAATCTGGTTAACGACGGCCATCTGCTCTTTTTCGTTAAGTTCTTTGGCCTGAGCACGAATCATAACTTCCGTTCCGGTTTCGCCGATGGTTTGCAGGTTGACTTCGTCGACGTCAACCGTATTGATCTTGTTGCGCATTTCTTCCAGATTTATTTTATTTTCGCTTTTCAGCTCAATTAAAATACCGCCGGAAAAATCAATGCCGTAGTTAAAGCCTTTAATGGCAATGCTGGCTATTGATAAAACAACCATGACAATTGACAAGACATAAGTCAGTTTTCTGGCTTTCATAAAGTCAATTGTCGTATCTTTGGTTACCCAACTAAACATTTTCATCATCTGAAAAATTCCTTTATTAAACTAGATTGGCAGTCTGGTTGGTTTGTATTTCGCAATCCAGCTGGAAATAATTAATCTTGTGACGGTTACCGAAGTAAACATCGATGTGGCGATACCGATAGCCAAGGTAACGGCAAAACCTCTGACTGGTCCGGTTCCGAAGTAGAACAGGACAAATGCGGCAACCAGCGTCGTCAGGTTAGAGTCGACAATGGTGCCCCAGGCCTCGGTAAATCCGGCTTCGGCCGCATCTTTGGTTGAGCGTCCGGCCTTGACTTCTTCACGCATTCTCTCAAAGATTAACACGTTTGCGTCAACCGCCATACCGATGGTCAGGATAATACCCGCAATGCCGGGCAGGGTTAAGGTTGCCCCCATAAAGCTCAATGCGCCGAGCATCAGGAACAGGTTGGTGAAAACCGTAACCGTTGTGAACACGCCGAACAGGCCGTATGCCGCAACCATAAACAAAACTACGGCAATCAGACCGATAATGGAAGCGACAATGCCTTCGCGGATTGAGTCGGAACCCAAACCGGCGCCAACCGTTCTTTCTTCCAGAACCTCCAGAGGAGCGGGCAAGGCACCGGAGCGTAGCAGCAAGGCCAGGTCATTGGCCGACTTGACAGTAAAGTTGCCGCTGATAATGCCGCTGCCGCCCAAAATTGCGCTTTGAATGGTCGGAGCCGAAATGACTTCGTTGTCCAAAACGATGGCCAGACGTTCACCAATGTTGTTTTTGGTAACTTCGCCGAACTTTTTGCCGCCCAGCGAATTGAACTTGAAACTGACGACAGCCTCGCCCTCTTGGAAAGAAGGCTGCGCGTCAACCAGATTTTCTCCACTGACGACGGGCTTGCGGCCGATGACATAAGTTTCGCCCTCGCTGCCTTGAATCAGGCGGGAAGAAGCGGAGAGTTTGCCCCTTCTGGCTTCTGCCGCGGACGATCTGCTGTCAACCAGGTGAAAAGACATTTTTGCCGTTTTGCCGAGCAGGGTTTTGACATATTCCGGATTCTGCAGGCCGGGCAACTGAACCACGATGCGGTCGACGCCTTGGCTCTGAATAACAGGTTCTTTAGTACCCAGTTCGTCAATACGGCGTCTGACGATTTCAATTGATTGGTCGACAATCTTCATTTTCAGCTTGTTCAATTCGACGTCGCTGTATTTGATTTCTATCTCACCGTCGGCGTTTTCCGTCGCTTGAATGCCGTCGTCGATTTTTCTGAACAAATTGGCCGCTTTGTTGCGGGAATTTGCATTTTCGATTTTGACTTTTACTGAATCCGCGCCGGCGTTCAGGTTCTGATAGCGGATTTTGTTCTCGCGCAATATCTGGCGGGCGGAATCTTCTATTGAAGACATCCTCTCTTTAATAACGTCGTCGACTTTAACTTCCAACAACAGGTTGGAACCGCCTTGCAGATCCAGTCCCAGATTGACCGGCTGCCACCATTTCGGCAGGGCATCGGAATTGCTGATTACGTTTGGAATAGCAAAAAAGATGCCTAAAAAGCATACGGCCAGAATCAGGATTATTCTTGATTTGGATAATTTGTACATATCTTTGCCTTTTATTTTTTAGCTTTATTGGAATTAGCAGCTTTTTTTGCCTTTGCTTTGGGCTTTAACGGCCGGTTTGGCTGCTTTTGCGTCATTGACAACCACGTCACGGATAGTTCCGCGGTTTACGGTAACCACGATACCGTCGGCAATTTCTACTTTAAGGTCAACGGGATCGTCGGCATCGAGTACTTTTGCATAAATGCCGCCGCCGGTAATAACGGTGTCGCCTTTTTTTATGGCAAACAGCATGGCTTCGTGCTGTTTGATTTTCTTCTGCTGCGGACGAATGAGCAACAGATAGAAAATAACGAAAATCAAACCTAACTGCAGCAGGGGTGCCGTACATGGAGCCTTGTTGTGCAGCGGCTTCGGTTGCTTGTGCAAAAGCAGGACTAATTAACATTTTCTTCTCCTAAGTTATTAACTGACCGTTACTATATATCAAGTTCTCTTGCTTATATAGGGCAAAAATGAGTATTTCACAAGTATTTTTTAATTTAAGAAGGTATCGGCTGGCAGTTTCTTACGGCAGATACGCTTTGGGGTTGACGGCTTTCTTTCCCGCTCTGATTTCAAAATGCAGCTGAGGCGTGCTGACGCCGCCGGTACTGCCGACGGTTGAAATCTTTTCTCCTTTTTTCACTTTCTGGCCTTTGCGTACCAAAATGCGGTCGTTGTGGGCATAAGCGGTCATCCACCCGCCGCTGTGTTTAATCAGGATAAGGTTGCCGAACCCTCGGAGTTCGTTGCCGGCATAGGCGACTGTTCCTGCGTCGGCGGCTTTGACCGGGGTGCCCAGAGGCGCTTTGATGTTGATGCCGTCATTATTGCGCCCTTTGGCAATCGGGCCGAAGTTGGAAACGACTTTTCCCTGTACCGGCCATGCGAATTTGGACGTTCGTTTTTTTACTGTTGTGGTTGTGGTCCGGGTGGTTTTCTTTTTGGCGGCGGAAATTGTCTTCTTTTGGGCGGAGCTCGCTTTCCAGGAGGAAGCCTTTGATGCGGTTGCCGCCTTTCTTGCCGTTGTCGGCGTCGTCGAGCTGCTTACGACCGAACCCGGAATAACCAGCCTTTGCCCGATTCTCAGGGCATAGGGAGCGGCAATGTTGTTGAGCTTGCTTAAAGAACGCATGTCAACGTCATAACGCTTGGAAATGTTGTAAACGGTATCGCCTTTTTCAACAATGTGAAACCGTGCGTTGGGCATTTTGAGAACCCGGCCGATGTTGAGGGTATAAGGCGGCCTCAGACCGTTGGCTTCAATCATGTCGCGGATGGGAACGTTATAGCGGCGGGCGATGCTGTAAAGAGTGTCTCCTTTTTGAACCGTCACATAGTCCGGCGTTCCGCCGAAAAAGCTGCCCAGATCATAATTGAACAGCTGTATTCCCGAATGGGTTGAACAGCCGGTGAGCAACAGCAATATTAGCGGCAAGAGCCGCAATGTCAGCTTTTTCTTCAGCATCGAATCAAAGTATACTTTTGTTTTACTACTATAGTATCTTTGACCCTATCACGGACAGATTAATATTTTATTTATATTTTTGAGTCCTGCTTTTCAGGCATGGCTTTGCCCCGCAGTTCCGACGATATGACGCCGTATTCGCGGCTTTTGAGAGCGGTTTTGATGTGCCGGCGCAGCCTTGACCACATACTCTCGAAAGTGTCGTTGACGTTTTTTCTGTCGCTGTAGGTAATGACAATCATCTGGGCATTGTATTCGTCAACCCCGAGCTGACGAATTGCCGGCACCGATTCTTTCATAATTTTTTGAGCGATGGCGAGGGCTTTTTCGCGGTTTGTTCCGTTCAGAACCATAACGATTTTGGTTTTGTCGACCCGGCCGATGTTGGCATTGGGAGTCAGGTTGGAAAAACAAACGTCGCTCATGACTTTTTAGTAATTTGTCGGCCGTTTCAAAGTCGATGCCTCTGCTGATGAAATCGTAGATGTCTCGCAGTTCGACCGTTACGCAGGAAAAATCTTTATTATAACGTTTGGCCAGTTTGAAGTCATGTTCAAACCTTTCCAGCAGGGCCTGCTCGTTAAGCCCGTTTGTGAAAATGTCCCGGTGCTGGAATTGGTTGAGGTTTTCTTCCCAGGCTTTGGCTTCGGAAAGGTCTTTGCACAAAAAGCTGATGCCTTCGCATTCCAGAATTTCGTTGAGCAGCGGCCGTTCGCGGCAAAGCATCAGTTGCTTTTGCCCGTTTCCTTTCAAGAGCACGATTTGAGTGTTGATGGTGGACTGATTGCGGCACATTTTGCTCAGGGCATTTGCAAAAGCCTGCCGGTTGGCGCCCTTGTCCTCAACCAGAGTGCCGAACACCGACTTTCCTTTAAGCTCATAGGCGGTATGGCCCAAAATATCCGCTCCGGAATCATTGATAAAGGTAATCTCGAAGTTTTTATCGACCTTGAAGTAAATGTCGCCGTTCGTCTTGCCGGGATTGCTCTGTTGTCCGTCGTTTTCCTTAATCAGTTCTTTGAGGGTCCGGCTGGTCTGCCGGACTTTGTTGCGCAGGACGAAAACGTATGCCGTCAGCATCAGGATGATTGCGGTCAATAAAATTATCAGCAGATTTGTCATGTTCATACCTCTAAGTTTTCGATTCTTTTCACTTTAGCCGTCCAAAAGCTAAAATAAGGTTAAATAGAGGTTGCATTTTCATTCAAAAAACACTAATTTTATGACAACTGAACAAAGGAAACCGATGAGCAAAGTAACTAAAGAAAAGCCGCAGATAATTGATGAAAACGGCGACAAATACAAATACGGCTTTGTGACGGCTATTGAGGCCGACACGGCCCCCAAGGGCTGAATGAAGATATAATCCGTCTGATTTCCGCAAAAAAAAGGCGAACCCGAATGGCTGCTGGAATGGCGCTTGAAGGCGTTTGATTTTTGGAAAACCATGAAAGAGCCGCATTGGGCAAAGCTGGCCTATGATAAAATTGACTATCAGGATCTCTGTTATTATTCGGCACCCAAACAAAAAGTTGCTCCCAAAAGCCTGAGCGAAGTCGATAAGGAGTTGCTTGAGACTTATGAAAAATTGGGAATTCCGCTGAAGGAACAGGAAGTTCTGGCCGGCGTGGTCGCCGTCGACGCTGTTTTTGACAGCGTTTCCGTGGCAACCACATATCGGGCAAAGCTGGCGGAAAAAGGCGTCATCTTTTGTTCTATTTCCGAGGCTGTTAAAGAATATCCCGACCTGGTTCAAAAATACCTTGGTTCGGTGGTACCCTATACCGATAACTTTTTTGCTTGTCTGAATTCGGCCGTATTTACCGACGGGTCGTTTGTGTATATTCCCAAAGGCGTCCGCTGTCCGATGGAATTGTCAACCTATTTCCGCATTAATGCCAAAAACACCGGACAGTTTGAGCGAACCCTCATCATAGCCGATGACGAAAGCTATGTTTCTTATCTCGAAGGCTGTACGGCGCCCCAGCGGGACGAAAACCAGCTGCATGCCGCAATTGTTGAAATTGTGGTAATGAAAGATGCCGAAGTCAAATATTCCACCGTGCAGAACTGGTATCCTGGGGATAAGGACGGCAAAGGCGGGGTATACAACTTTGTAACCAAACGCGCGGCTTGTCGCGGGGAAAATTCCAAAATTTCGTGGACGCAGGTTGAAACCGGTTCTGCGGTTACCTGGAAATATCCGTCCTGTATTTTGCAGGGAGATAATTCCGTCGGCGAATTTTATTCGGTAGCGATTACCAATAACCGGCAGCAGGCGGATACCGGTACTAAAATGATACATATCGGTAAAAACACTTCTTCAAAGATTATTTCAAAAGGCATTTCAGCCGGCTTTTCCAATCAGACTTATCGCGGGCTGGTAAAGGTTTCGCCCGGCGCCGATTATGCACGCAACTATTCGCAGTGCGACAGCCTGCTGATTGGCCGGACCTGCGGGTCTCATACCGTGCCTTATATCGAAAACCGGAACAAAACCGCACAAATTGAGCATGAGGCAACCACGTCCAAAATCAGTGACGAACAGTTGTTTTACTGCCTGCAGCGCGGAATTTCCGAAGAAGAGGCCGTTAGTCTGATAGTCAACGGATTTTGTAAGGAAGTCATGCAGCACTTGCCGATGGAGTTTGCCATCGAGGCTGCCAAGTTAATTAACATTTCGCTGGAAGGAAGCGTAGGATAATGGTTAACCCTGTATTAAAAAAGAGCATTGCACACTTGGGGCGAACAGGCCCAGATGATGATGGTCGTCGAAGAAATGTCCGAACTGATGAAGGAGATACTCAAAAACGTCAACCGCGGCAAAGACAATCTGGCCGAAATTATTGAAGAGACCGCCGATGTTGAAATTATGCTTGAACAGCTGAAAGAAAATTACCAAATTGCCGACAAGGTCGAGGCTTATAAAAGCGAAAAAATAAAACTGATTGAGCGTCGTCTCGACGATTGGGACAAGACCCACGCAGCCTGAAAGGATAACAGAAAATAATGACAACACCGTTGCTTGAAATTGAAGATTTGTGTGCCCGCGTTTGCGACAAGGAAATAATCAAGGGCTTTAACCTGACCATTAATGAAGGCGAGGTTCATGCCATTATGGGGCCGAACGGCGCCGGAAAATCTACCTTGTCTTATGTGCTTTGCGGCAAGCCCGGCTATGAAGTTACGTCCGGTTCCGTCCGGTTCAGGGGAAAAGACCTCTTGGCAATGTCGACGGAAGAACGTGCGCGCGAAGGCATATTTTTATGTATGCAGTATCCGGTCGAAATTCCCGGCGTGCCGACGACGACTTTTCTGAAACACGCGGTTAATGCGATTCGCCAATATCACAACCTGCCGGAACTTGATACCATGGAATTTGTAAAAATGGTCAGGGAAGAGGGCAAAAAGCTTGGTATTGATAATGAGATGATTAAACGTCCGGTCAACGTCGGTTTTTCCGGCGGTGAGAAAAAACGTCTCGAAACTCTGCAAATGTCAATTTTGAAACCGGCGCTTTCCGTCTTGGACGAAGCGGATTCGGGATTGGACATCGATGCGCTGAAAGTGGTTGCCGACGGCGTAAATGCCCTGCGGGGACGGTCAACGCTCCATGTTGGTCATTACGCATTATCAGCGCCTTTTGAATTATGTCGTACCGGACTTTGTCCATGTCTATGCCGACGGGCATATCGTCAAGTCAGGTGACAAAAATCTGGCTCTTGAGCTGGAAGAAAAAGGCTATGCCGAATTTGTGAGAGAAAAATAATGGCAGGTTTGGTTCAGGACATAAAACTTCTCGGCGAAAACCTTCCCTGGCTCCGGCAATTGCGCCGGGACGGGTTGGACGCTTTTGAAAAGCAGGGGATTCCTTCTGCCAAAACGGAAGCTTGGAAGTATACCAAGCCGCGTGATTTGAATGCCGATGACTTTGAAATGAACGTTTCTTCGGAAATCGGGGATGACAAGTTTGAACTGCCGTTTGAGGCCTATCGGATTCACTTTAACAACGGTATTTTTGATCCGTCTCAAACCGAGCTTCCGCAAGGAGTTCAGGTTCTTCCGCTGATAGAGGCCGTATTGCTGCAAGGCGACGTCCGGGGATATCTCGGCCGGCTCGTCAAAATGGAGCGTCATCCTTTTGCCGCCTTGAATACCTGTTACCTGAACGAGGGCGTTTTTATCCGGGTCGAAAAGAACGTTTCCTTAAAAAAACCGCTGGTGTTGATAAACCATACGATGCCCGGCACCGCCAACCTTTTTTTTTCAATTTGCGCAATCTGCTGGTTTTGGAGGATGGGGCATCGGCCAAGTTTGTTGAGGTCTGGCACTACACCGGAGAGGTCAAATCCCGCTATTTTGCCAACGTGGTGAACGAAATGTTTATTGGCCGCCACGCCCGCCTTGAACATTATAAATATCAAAATGAGGCTTTTAAAGCCAACCATGTGGCCTTAAATGTGGCAGAGGTTAAGGCCGGCGGCGAATATCATGCCTTTTGCTTGCAAAAGGGAGCCAACATTGCCCGCAATGAAACGCGGGTGCTGCTGGCGGAAGAACAGTCCCGCGCAGAAGTAAACGCGGCCTATCGGATGAACGGGTGGGCAACTCTTGATACGACGACGACTGATGTCGAACATCTGTCGCCCTGTACGTATTCCGAACAGCTGGTAAAAGGCGTTGTCGGCGGGGATGCCCGCGGCGTGTTTCAGGGGAAAATCAATATCGCGCCTGATTGTGTCAAAACAGAAGGCCGGCAGCTTCATAAGGCTTTGCTGCTCAGCGATACGGCTGAAATCGACGTTAAGCCCGAGCTTGAGATTTTTGCCGACGACGTCAAGTGTTCTCATGGTGCGGCCAGCGGCGAACTTGATGAAAATATGCTTTTTTATATGCAGTCCCGCGGTATCGGCCGCGAGGAGGCTAGAGCTATTCTCATTGCGGCATACCTTGATGACGTGATTAATAAAATTGCCGACGAAGACGTTCGGGGCTGGCTAAGGTCGTTAGCCTGATTTATACCAAAGATAAACTTGAATAGGAATGTTCCGGTTTATACATTATAAGCGGCAGATAAGGCAAAATGTTGAGGAAGAAGTGAAATCATGTATAATGTGGAAGAAATACGTAAAGATTTTCCGGTTTTAAATATGCTGGTGAATGGCAAGCCCAATACGTTTCTCGATTCCGGCGCCTCGGCACAAAAGCCGCAGGTTGTCATTGACCGTATGGTTGATATTTATACCAGGGAATATTCCAACGTTCACCGCGGTTCTTACCTGCTGTCGGAGCAGATTACGTTCGAGTATGAAAAAGCCCGGCAGACGGTTGCCAGATTTTTAAATGCCAAAAGCCCGCAGGAAATTGTTTTTACCCGTAATGCCACGGAGGCGATTAACCTTGTGGCGTCCAGCTGGGGACGTAAATTTTTAACCAAAATTGACGAGGTTCTGATTTCCGAAGCGGAACATCATGCAAATTTGGTGCCTTGGCAGATGCTTCGGGACGAAATCGGTTTTGTTCTTAAGATATTCAAAGTCAATGACGACGGTTCTTTTAACTGGGACGATTATTGCAACAATTTGAGCGGCAATACCAAACTGGTTGCGGTAACCGGAATGTCAAATGTTTTGGGAACCATCTTTCCTTTGCTGGAAATGATAGAGTCCGCACACCAGGTAGGGGCAAAGGTTTTGGTTGATGGATGTCAGGCGGTGGTTCATCAAAAGATGGACGTACAGGAGCTTGATTGTGATTTTCTTGCTTTTTCCGGACATAAAACATATGGCCCGACAGGCATAGGGGTCCTGTACGGCAAAGCGGAAATTTTGGATGCAATGCCGCCTTACCAGTTTGGCGGCGATATGGTAAATGTCGTTACCTATCAGACAACCACGTTTGATGTCCCGCCGGCCCGTTTCGAGGCGGGAACGCCTGCGATTGTTCAGGCAATCGGTTTGGGAACCGCGCTGGAATATATGATGAATCTGGGAATGGACAATATAAAGGCGCATGAAGATGAACTGGTCGATTATATGCACAGCCGCCTTCCGGAAATAAAAGGGCTGCACGAAATAGGAACGGCTCCCGGCAAGGGCGGCGTGTTTTCCTTTTATGTCGACGGAATTCATCCGCAGGATTTGGCCTTTATTCTGGATAAGGAGGGCGTTGCCGTCCGTGTCGGTCACCATTGTGCCGCGCCGCTGGTGCGCCGTATGGGGTACGAGTCTGTTGCCAGGGCTTCTTTCGGCCTTTACACCAACCGCGCCGATATAGACCGTTTTATTGATGCGCTGCACAAAGCCCAAAGCTTTTTTTAATTGACAAGCGGCGGCTTCGGTTTTAAATCTGTTCTCCGGAGTAAACAGCTTAAAGGAAATTGCCATGAGCGATGATGAAATTTTGACAGCCAACGAGGCTCAGCTGCTGGGAGCTATGGGACTGACCGAGCCGGTTCAGGATTATGTCGCTTATGCCGGTTCCCGGCTTGCCGACGGTACAACAAAATTTGCCTCCCGCGAAGAAATCATCGAAGCGCTCAAAACGGTTTCCGACCCTGAGATTATGATAAACATTTGGGATTTGGGGCTGGTTTATAAAATTTCTCAAAAAGAAAATGGCGATGTTTATATTGAAATGACGGTAACCGCGCCGACATGTCCGGTGGCCGGAATCCTCCCGCAGCAGGCTGCCGATGCGGTGGCACGGCTTGACGGAGTCGGCGTCGTAGAGGTAAAAATCGTGTGGGAGCCGGCTTGGACTATCGAAAATCTGAGTGAAGAAGCTAAGGCGATGATTGAACTTTTCTAAAAAAAAATAAACAAAATATTTGACAAAAAACCTCTTCGGGGTTAAATTACTCTCTATCATAAAATATTATGTTAGCGAGTAATTTTTTTTTTTTAATTAAAAACCCAATTAGTCATGAAAGAAAATGTAATTCCTTTCGAAGTGCAGATTAACAAATTGTTTGCACGCAAAGATTTTCAAGAAAGCATCGAAAAAAAACTATTTGCTGGACAAGCGCTTTCTCTTGGTCGGTTTGTATTCACACATTACCACCAGTGAAAATGAGGACGGCGACGTCTCCGGCTATAAGGTCTATGTGAATAATCTTGAAGATTTAGGAAATAATTGGTTTGTGGCCAATGGTGATCCTGAAAGCGGTTTTCACGAACTGCGCCGCCATCCCGAAGCTCACCGCTTCATTCTGACCAGAACTTATTATCTGGTTAAAGATAAGGATGGCAAAGTGGTTCCCGAGTTCTTGTTTAACGACAAGGAGGCGCTCAACCAGAAGATAATGAAGTCTGTCTTGCGCGAAATCGCCTGGAAAAAACATCTTCGTCCCGGAAATTTCCTTTCCCGCAAACAGATGCATATCAAAGGAGCTTTGTTTCCGGAAGCGGTGCTGGCTATGTCTGCGCTTGACGAAGATACCGGAATCAGATATTGGCTGGCTTCTTGTTTTGACAACGGAAGGCTGAGCGTGACTCCGGAAGATGAATGCGAAATTCTGAAGGAATACGACAATGCTGAAACGGTGATGGATACGCCGTTCTCGCGTTATGTTGCTTCAGCGGCGGACGAAAACGGCCAAAACGTCGTTTGGAAAAGGGATGAAGTCGAAAACGACAGCTTCATTCTGAAATAGTCGCTTAAATGAGAAAAAGCTGATTTGCCTTGGCATTTCAGCTTTTTTGTTTTAAAATTCTGTCAGTTATATGTTGTCTTTTTATTTAAAAATGTTATAAGAAAAGTATTCGACAAAAAACGTTTTTAGGAACACTTTTATGGCAAAAAAAATTAAAGCCCCGATTATCACCTCCCGTCTGATTATAGACGAGTTCAAAACCTCTGATTATGCCAGACTTAAGGAAATTGCATTTAACATTAACCGTAATGCCGATTCGCATGCCGAAGAGGGCTATTGCCCCTTTTATACCTTTCAGGTTGACCGCGACACGCCGGATCGTGACAATGTCATTCGTCAAAAAGTGGCTGATTTTCTGATTAAG
>VOFD01000829.1_pt1 | contig 18001 bp, 18 predicted proteins | sample 5384101 | NCBI WGS metagenome assembly VOFD01 (sample SAMN12384723, study PRJNA508395) | human gut metagenome | isolation source: healthy gut C | host: Homo sapiens
CCGGGATGTCCTTCACATAAGGCAGGAAGCCGTGCTCCTTGGTCAGCGGGTAATACCACGGCTTTGCGCCGCCCAGCAGACTGCCCGCGATGAACACCGGGTAGCAGGGAGTGGGCAGCAGCACGGTGTCGCCCTCGTCGCACAGCACCATACCAATGTGGCCCACGCCCTCCTGACTGCCCGTGCCGCGGCACGCGGGAGTGCCGTAGCGGCGGTCGAAGTGGACCCAGGTGGGTGTCTGGCTCAGCGGCTCCACGTAGCCCCACGCCCCGGTCGCGCGGGCGGCCCTGTAGATGGCCGTGCGCTGGGTCTGGCTGAGGCTCTGCCCCACATCGAAGGCCACCCCCGCATAGTGCTGGCTGCGGGTGCCATGGCCACCCTCCCAGATGCGGCGGAACGCATACCCCACCGGGATGCCGCGGCCGTACGTGCGGCGGGTCAGGTTCCAGGCCTCCATCGCCGCGATGGTGGTCCAGAGCACTGGACTGTTCGATCTGCCCCGGAACTCCCGCAGGGTCAGGGTCCGGCCGGTGCTGTAGGGCATGGGGTCGTTCTCGCTCAGGCTGTTATAGGTGTAGACCTTGTTTTCGTAGGCATCGTAAATAAGCAGCCGTGCCATTGGGTCATTCCTCCTCCAAATCACATGCGCAGCTCTGCGCCCGCAGTGCCGCCCAGGTCTCGCGGCCAACGGTGCCGGTCTGGTACAGGCCCGCCCGCGCCTGCGCGGCCTTCACAGCCACCGTCTCTGCCGGGCCGAAGGACGCATTATCCCGCACGAAGCTCTCCCCGCAGCAGAGGTTCGCCCGGCCGTTGATCCACTGTTCGATCTGCATCACATCCGGGCCGACGCTCCCTTCCTTCATGGCCCGGCCCGGATATGCCATCTCCCGTGCCGCATCCCGGTCGGGGTTGGGCATCCCGGTCGCCAATTGCAGGCTCAGCGCCTCCACCGCCGTCCAGGTCTCGGCGTCCGCGATGCCGGTCTCCGGCAGGCCGAGCAGCGCCTGGGCACTGCGGGTCGCAGCGGCAGTCTCTCCGGTGTAGCCGGTGGCCAGCGGCGGTGCCTCCACGCTCTCGAAGTAATAGGCGATCCGCCGCAGCAGGATGGTGTAATACAGCACGTCGCTGCCCTCGCTGCCCACCGTCAGCGGCTCACCGGGGTAGGGCAGCCGTTTCAGCGTGACCACCGGGCCGCTGCTGCGCAGAGCCGATGCCTTGCCGTAGAGCGACTCCCAGGTCGCCCGCCCCACGATGCCGTCCACCGTCAGCCCGGCGAACCGCTGGTAGGCCCGCACCGCGTTCTCGGTAGCTGCACCAAAGCTGCCGTCGATGCCCACCGCCGGGATGCTGGATTCATAGGCGCTCAGGAGGTAGAGGTAGAATTGCAGTTCCCGCACCGCCGTGCCGCTGCTGCCCCGCCGGAGGATGCCCGGATACTCGCCGGGCCGCAGGCTGGACGAGAGCAGGCGGTTGGCGATGTCGTTGTAGACCTCGTAGAGCTTGTTCCAGGTCGTGCGGCCCACGACGCCGTCGCTGGCGAGGCCAAAGTAGGTCTGGAACCGCTTGACTGCCGCTGTGGTGGCACTGCCGAACTTGCCGTCCACCGTGATGTTGTTCAGGTTCGAGTACACCGTCCGCGCGATCTTGAGCCAGAACTGCACCAGCCGGACATTCTGTCCGCTGCTGCCTTGGCGCAGGGCAGTGCCGGGGTAGGCGTTGGGGGTGCCGTTGTCGGACTGGATGCTGCGGAACTGGTCGTACAGCTCGGTCCATGTGTTCCGGCCCACCACGCCGTCCACGGTCAGGCCGTATTTGCGCTGGAAGGCCCGCACCGTGTTGGCCGTTCCAGTGCCGTAAACGCCGTCCACTGTTAACGATGGGATGGAAGACTCATACTGTGCCAGCGTATTCAGCCAGAACTGCAGCTGTTCCACGGCGCTGCCGGTGGAGCCGGTGCGCAGTACGGTGCCGCCCCATGTGCCGTCCGAGAGAGTGCCACTGGACACCTCGCCCTCGCTGGTCAGCTCCGCAAGATCCTTGACCGACACATAGATATAGCTGATCTTGTACCATGCCTGTCGTCCGACTACGCCGTCGGCGGTCAGGTTGAACTGCTTCTGGAACGCCCTGACCGTGGCGGCCATCTTGGCCCCGAACACGCCGTCCACAGTCAGCAGGCCGAGGAAGGGATAGTCCTTGGTGATGCGGTTGAGCTGCCGCTGCAGGGTGAACACCGCCGTGCCGCTGTCGCCCTGCCGGATGGGCGAACCGGGGTAGCTCTGGGGGATGGACTGGATGTTCGAGGTGCGGATGATCTCGATGTCGTTGCCGTAGTAATACTTCAGGATCTGCAAGGCGTTACGGCCCTGATTGGCCAGCGTGACGGTGCCCCATTGCTTGAGACCCGGGCAGGTGACCGATCTGCCGTCGCAGTATTCGGAGTAGTAGGGGTTGACGGTGCCGGTCTTGCGGATATAGGTGTTGAAGATGTCGTCGGTGAACTGGAACAGAATGCCGGGCGCATCTGGGTGCAGAACTTCCCGGAAATGTGGCGACTGACCTTCTCACAGGAAGAAGCAGCAGACCGGGATAAAGAATTGCAGCAGGAAAAGGCTGAATGGCTGGAATGTATGCCTGCGACCCGCTGGGTGAGCCGCCTGCCCCGGCGGGTGATGGAGCAGTTTCGGGTGGGGCGCAACGAGTACGATTACGGCCTGCTGGTGGAGGCCGATGCCGCTCGCAGGCTGGGGCTGAAGCGCACAAAGCATGTGGAGGTCGGAGACTATCTGACTACCATTTGGAAAAAGGATTATCGCGGGTCCTTTGGGTGGGACTCGCTGGACGACCTGCATGCGGAGATCGTGCAGCGCGGGTTCCGTGCGGTGGGCGAGACCTTCAGCAGCATCGCTGCTAGCCGGGAGCAGCCCGATGGGAGCATCGTGAATTACCATCTGACGCGGACAAAAATATATACATAAAATTGCAATATCACGAGAATTTGTTATATCAGACAAATTCTTGTGATATTTTTGTCAAAACAGCCCTTGACCTTCGCGCTGCTCTAACGTGTAAGCTTTGTTTATCCAGTAACAAAGTCTGCGGACTTTGCTGCCAAACACGGATCACACGAAGAAAAGGCAAGGAGAACGATTATGAGCGAAAAGATTTCCCGTCGCAACTTCCTGCGCACTGCTACCTTGGGTGCAGCTGCCGCAGGCCTGCTGGCCGGCTGCGGCAACAGCGCAGCTTCTGGCAGCACCGCTGCCAGCACTGCTGCCGGTACCTATACCGCAGGCACCTACAGCGCCACTGCTACCGGTATCAACACCACAACGCCTGTCACTGTGACCATGACCTTCAGCGCCGATGCCATCACCGACGTGCAGATCGACGTGGCAAACGAGACCAAGGGCTACGGTGCCGACATCGCCGACGAGATGGTGAAGAAGATCCTGGACGCACAGTCCAGCGAGGTGGACGGCCATTCCGGTGCCACCATCACCTCCGGTGCCATCAAGAAGGCTGCCGAGAGCTGCATCAACCAGGCCAAGGGCGTGGCCGTGGCCCCCACCGAGGCCAGCAAGGCCGAGACCGTGGTGCCCGACGGCCTGACCACCGAGGAAGTGGAGTCCTCTGTGGTGGAGCTGGGCGACATCACCCCGGACGAGACCAAGGACTTTGACGTGGTCGTTGTGGGTGCCGGTGCAGCCGGTGTGCCCGCAGCAGGCTGGGCAGCCGAGCTGGGCGGCCATGTGGCCCTGCTGCAGAAGCAGAGAACATCGTGGTGAGCCAGGGCAACTGCGGCTCCGCCATCATCAAGTCCAAGTCCACCGACGCGGGCAAGAAGATGTGGGTGCACATGACCAACGGCCTGTGCGACTGGCGCGCTGATACCAGCCTGCTGAACGCCTACGTCGAGAACTCCGAAGAGGCCCTGATGTGGTACCTGAACCGCGCCGGCCTGACCGACCAGACCGAGTACGGCGACGGCAGCCTCGTGGACAGCAACAAGAACCCCTCCGACCTGCTGCACAACGACGAGAAGGAGATCTTTGCCTACATGTGCACCAGCCAGGACCTGACCGGTGTGTGGAAGGACCGCATGGACACCTACGACTTCGGCGATGAGCACTGCTACTTCTTTGCACCGTGGATCGGCCCCAAGCCCAAGAACGTGGGCGACGTGCTGGCCACCGTGCTGGAGAATGTGCAGGCCAAGAACTCCAATCTGGAGACCTTCTTCAACACCCCCGCCGTCAAGCTGGTGCACGCCGACGGCAAGGTGACTGGCGTCATCGCCAAGGATGAGAGCGGCAAGTACATCCAGTTCAACGCCTCCAAGGGTGTCATCCTGGCCACCGGCGACTACATGAACAACGAGGCCATGGTCAAGCGCTGGTGCCCGGACGTGGACGGCTACGACAAGAAGCAGTACCAGAAGACCGGCGACGGTCACATCATGGCTATCGACGCAGGCGCCAAGATGGAGAACCTGGGCCACACCAAGATGATGCATGACTTCGACTCCGGCCTGATGTACGAGGAGCCGTTCCTGTACGTCAACATGGAGGGCAAGCGCTTCTGCAACGAGGACACCGGCTTTGTCTACATGGGCAACATCACCAAGTATCTGCCCCGCTACAACGGTGCCAACGTGGATGCCAACCACCCGGACGGCTCTCTGGGCTGGTACTGCCAGATCTACGACAGCGACTACATGAGCTACGCCAACAGCCCCGTGCCGGAGCAGGTGATGACCAAGTACATCCCCGGTGCCGTGGAGAACCCGCAGGGCGTGTTCACCAACCTGATCGACACCTATAAGGCCGACACCATCGAAGAGCTGGCCGGCCTGCTGGGCGTGCCTGCAGACGAGCTGCAGAAGACCATCGATCGTTACAACGAGCTGTGCGATCAGGGGACCGATGCGGACTTCGGTAAGAAGAGCGCCTACATGCACAAGATCGAGAAGGCTCCCTTCTGGGGCGTGCGCAAGCACATCCGCGTGTCCTCCATCGACAGCGGCGTGAACACCAACGCCAACGGCCAGGCTCTGGACGCTGACGGCAAGGTCATCGAGGGCCTGTACTGCGTCGGCAACGTGGGCGGCGTGTTCTACGGCGGCGCGGACTATCCGTTCCACCAGACCGGCCTGTCCCTGGGCCGCTGCTACACCTTCGGCATGCTGGCCGCAAAGCATGCTATGGGCCAGCTGTAATTAAGAAAAAGCTGATTTTGGGGCTGTTGCAAAATAGCATCCCGTGATGAGTTACGAGATGGAGCACAGCTTTCTCCACAATGATCTCGATTGAAAACAACTGCACATATAAAGCAAAAAAGGAATATTCTTACTTGTCGATTTGCTGTAGAAAATCACCTGAGTTTGGGCAAAATTGATAAAGTGAAAAAGAAACTCGTTCCCATCTTGACACTCCGCAAAGAATATGGTATTGTAATCAAGCATAGAATAAATTTCCATTCAAGTGCTTAATTTGTTCGTGCCTTACAAAAAAGAAAATTGTACGTGAGCAGCGTCGTTGGATTGTTACCGTTTGGCGGGCTAGACCAACTCTGCATAGCACAAGCCGAAAGCGTGTTTCAGCCTTCGGTATGTTTGCTGTGTCGAGGATGGTCTTTTTTTATTGCCTTTTTCAACCTGAGGAGGAGAAACAATGCAATATACCGTCAAAAAACCGATCAACAACAATATTCTGCGCGTGGTGGACCCCACGGGCTGTGAGCTGATCGTCACCGGGCGCGGTCTGGGCTTTGGCGTTAAGCCGGGCTATAAAATCGAGGCTGAAACCGTGGAGCGCAGCTACCGCATGACCAGCCCTGCCGTGCAGCAGAAGTTGGTGGAACTTCTGGAACAGATCCCCTATGAGCATCTGCTGCTTACCGATGAGCTGGTGGCAATGATCCGCAGCCGGGTGAACTACCCGCTGAACGAAAGCCTGCTCATCACGCTGGCCGACCACATCAGCTTTGCCATTCAGCGCAGTGAACAGGGGATTCGCTTTTCCAACCCGCTGATGGCTCCCATTCGGGAATTCTACCCGGAAGAGTATCGCCTTGGTATGGAGTGCCTTGCCGCTATCCGCCAGCGCTGCCATGCAGACCTTTCGGACGACGAGGGCGGCTTCATTGCGCTGCACATCGTCAACGCAGAGCTCAACACCACCATGAGCGTGGTGAACGATGTCACCCGCTTTGTGGATGGCTGCGTGCAGGTGGTGGAATACTTTTACAACTGCCATTTTGACCGGGATGCACTGGATTTCAGCCGCTTTACAGTGCATTTGCGCTTTTTTGCGCAACGCGTATTTCAAGGAAAACAGGAGCAGGAAAACGATACCCACGACGAAGTGTTCCGCGCCCTGATCGCCCGTAATTGCAGCGAACACTACAAATGCGCCTGCTGCATTGCGGAGTATGTCCGCAACACCTGGCACAAGGAGCTTTCGGACGAGGAACTGGTGTTCCTTACGATCCATCTGAAACGGATTCGGATGGGGAAGTAAGCTTTCTTGCTTCACCTTTGATTCTTCACAGGTCTTTCCTGTGTGGATATATATGCTGGATACGAACTTGAGAAAAGGAGAACTGAAGATGAAAGACAAGATCTTTGGCGTGCTGCAGCGCGTGGGACGCAGCTTTATGCTGCCCATTGCACTGCTGCCTGTAGCGGGCCTGCTGCTGGGTATCGGCAGCTCGTTCACCAACGAAACCATGCTGGCGGCCTATGGCCTGAACAGCGTCATCCACCCCGGTACCCTGATCTACACCATTCTGGACGTGATGAGCCAGACCGGCAGCGCCGTGTTCAACAATCTGGCGCTGCTGTTACCGCCATCATCGATGGCGTTACCGTGACCGGCGCACAGAACATCTTCTTTGCCGAGCTGGCTTCCAAGACCACCACTGTGTTCTCGGTCAGCGCTACTCGTTTCATGGCCGGTAAGTTCCCCTTTATGATGTTCGGTCTGCCCGGCGCAGCGCTGGCGATGTACCAGTGCGCCAAGCCGGAAAAGAAAAAGGTAGCAGGCGGCCTGCTGCTGTCTGCTGCGTTGACGGCTTTCCTCACCGGCATCACCGAGCCGCTGGAATTTACCTTTATCTTTGTGGCACTGCCCATGTACGCTGTGCACTGCGTGCTGGCCGGTCTGTCCTTCATGCTGATGCACATCCTGAATGTGGGCGTGGGCATGACCTTCTCCGGCGGTCTCATCGACCTGGTGCTGTTCGGTGTGATGCAGGGCAACGCCAAGACCCACTGGATCTGGGTGGTCGTGGTCGGTGCGGTGTACTTTGTACTGTACTACATCATTTTCCGCTTTATGATTTCCAAGTTTGACTACAAGACCCCGGGCCGCGACGATGCGGAGGAAGTCAAGCTGTACACCCGTGCGGACGTGAACGCCCGCAGCGCCGCTTCCGGCAGCACCGCCCCCGCAGGGGATGACCCGGTCAGCGCCCTGATCGTAGAAGGTCTGGGCGGCGCCGCTAATCTGTCCGACGTGGACTGCTGCGCCACCCGCCTGCGCTGCACCGTCAAGGACGCTGCGCTGGTCCGGCAGGATGTGCTCAAAGCCTCCGGTGCCTCCGGCGTGATCTGCAAGGGCAACGGTGTGCAGGTGGTATACGGCCCCAAGGTGGCCGTCATCAAGGCAAAGCTGGAAGATTATCTGGAAAATGCACCTAAGACCCCGGCGGCGACTGCAACACCCGCCCCGGCGGCCCCCGCAGCAAAGGATACCGTGCTGTCTGCCTGCCTGAACGGCACTGTAGTGCCGCTGGCCGATGTGAAGGATGAAGCCTTTGCCAGCGGTGCACTGGGGGACGGCATTGCCATTGAGCCCACCGACGGTGAACTGGTGGCACCTGCTGACGGTGAGATCTCCTCCACCTTTGAGACCCACCATGCCGTGGGCATGACCACGGCTGACGGTGCCGAACTGCTGATGCACATCGGCATCGATACGGTCAAGCTGGGTGGAAAGCACTTCACCTACCTTGTCAGCGAGGGCGACAAGGTGCGCAAAGGCCAGCCGCTGATCCGCTTTGAACTGGAAGCCATCAAAGCCGAAGGCTATCCCGTGACCACACCGCTCATTGTCTGCAATACTGATGACTATGCCGCTGTCGCGGCTAAAGCCAGTGGCACCGTAAAGCAGGGCGATGCGCTGCTGGAACTGAAGCACTAAGCGTTTCTCCCAAACTGTAAGGCAGGGTTGTTATAAAGGGGGCTGTTGCAAAATAGCCCCAACGAAAAAAATGAGATAGACTTCCCCGAAAGGAGTGCCTATCTCATTTTTTGTTGTAAGCTGAAACTGCAATGAACCAACTACAACATGAACAGTATCGCAAAGTTAATCAATCGGAATATCCTTGTTCCGACCATCCGAAAATATCTTTGATGCGGACAGAAAGCTGTGCGGAAGGACGCTCGCAGACAGCAGAACACCTGCTAAACGAATACCGCCGAGGACTCTTCCCATTTGGGAGTCGTCCTCGGCGGCTTTTTTTAGTTTATAAGCCATATTGACTGGTTGAAAAGTTCTGAATTTCGCCGACTGGAAATAGACTGAAGTGACACATATCACAATCAAGTGAACCGAAAAGGGGGATTCGATGAAAAAAACTCCTTTTATTCTGCACGAAAAATTTTGTTCGGACAACAACGAACAGCGCAAAGAACATTTCCAAAAGAAATTTGAACGATATATCGTCGACGAGCTGTCCAATACCGTTCCTTCAAAATCCTGCGCCTGATTTGGCATCCTTGAATTTGAGGGGAGAATGCGGTATGTTGCGCATGGACGATTGTGCACAAAAAGAAAGGTGCAAATCATGAAAGCGGCAATTTATTGCCGCCTGAGCAAAGAAGATGAATATAAAATTGGCGAATCGGAAAGTATTCAGAACCAGAAATCGATGCTCATTAATTACGCGATTGAAAAAGGATTTGATATTTACCAGATCTATTCGGATGAGGATTATTCCGGCATCGACCGGAACCGTCCGGCTTTCAATTCGATGATACAAGCCGCAAGCGAACATAAATTCGATGTGGTGCTGGCCAAGACGCAATCCCGTTTTACCCGCGATATGGAACTCGTGGAAAAATATCTGCACGGAAAGTTCATGGAGTGGGGCATTCGGTTCATTGCTGTCGTTGACCATGTGGATACAAACGATACTGCGAATAAAAAATCTCGTCAGATCAATGGCCTGATCAACGAGTGGTATCTGGAAGACTTGTCTACCAATGTCCGCTCGGTGCTTGACCACAAGAGGAAAGAGGGTTTGTTCATCGGCTCTTTTGCACGGTATGGATACTGCAAAGACCCAAATGCAAAAGGAAAACTCATCATCGACCCGGAAGCAGCCGAAGTGGTAAGGCGGATCTTTTCCATGGCTCTTAACGGGATCGGCGCACACAAGATCGCACGCATCCTGAATGACGAAAAAATTCCAAGCCCAACAGCCTATAAGCAGCAGCATGGCATCCATTACCATATTGCAGCGAAAAATCCCAATGCAGACCTTTGGAGTAGCCCCACGGTATACCAGATGCTGCACAATCAGGTTTATATCGGAAATATGGTGCAGGGAAAGCATAAAAAGATAAGTTATAAGTCTGAAAAGACGATTTGGCTTCCAAAATCGCAGTGGATCGTTGTAGAAAATACGCATGAAGCCATCATTGACCGGGAGACGTTTGAAACAGTTCAGATGATGCTGAAAGAACGTACCCGGAGTGGTGGAAAAGGAACGATTCATCCGCTGGCGAAAAAAGTGGTTTGTGGATGCTGTGGCAGCTGCATGGAGCAGACGGGTCAGCCGAGAGGGGATGGAACACAAAGACGCTATGTTCGCTGCCGGATGCACCAGCGCGCACCGGAAGTGTGCGGCAACAAGACCTGTACCGATATGGACGCGTTGGAGAATGCGGTACTGGAACGTATCCGGGCGTATGCGGCAGACTATTTTGACCCTGAAAAAGTTCCCCTTCCAGAACAGGATGACCCCATCCGGCAGCGAGAGCAGGCCAGGCGTGACGAGCTGAAACGGTTGAAGAGCGAAGCGGCCCGGCGGCGCAAGGCCATGCAGGAGTTGTATCTGGATAAGGTGTCAGGTTTAATTGATGCCATTCAGTTTTCTGAAATGAACCAGACCTTTCTGGAAGAAGTGAAAAAGGCAGAGACCCGGATCGATGCATTGGAAACGGAACTGGAACAACAGCAGGAAGAAACCAGCGTGGTTCAGACGCAGATGCAGCGTGTGCGGGAACTGGCACAGGTTTCCCATCTGACCCGTGAACTTGCTGTACTGCTGGTTCATCGTGTCGTTGTCGGAACGAAAGACCCACTCACCGGAGAGCAAAAAATCACGATTGAATGGAATTTCTAAGGGGTAGAGCAGTTTAATGGCCCCGTTGGGTTATTTTCGTCAGCCCAGGTAGGGTAGACTTCGCTGGATGCAACATTGGCGATATAATCCCGGAAGGAGACGGTCACGTTGCGGGCTGAGGCGGCCGGTTTGCCCAGATGCACCGTGATGTTTTTGGGGATGATCACCTTGTCCAGCACCCGGGGCGCGCAGTTCTCCATGGGGTCCGGGCCGCTGCCGCCATCGCCGGTGAACAGTGAATGTTCCGGGATGACGATGGGCGGGTTCTCCACGTCCCGGTCCTCCTCCGTTTCGGGGATCATCTCCGGCTGGGCCAGCGTCACCTGCCCCGCAAAGACCTGGATGCCCTGGATGCGGACGGTGCGGAAGCCTGCCTTTGCGGCAGTCAGGTCCACAACGGCATAGGGCCGGATGGTGTTGTCCTCCTGCAGGGACAGCGCACAGGAGGGGCTTCAATGGAAAGGTCGGCAGCGGTGCCGGTCTCGTCGGTGATACGCTGAGCGGTAAAGCCGTTGCCGGACACGGTGACGAGAACACCCTCGATGGGCGAGGACTGACGGGCACCGAAAGCCTGAATGCGTAGAATGCCGGTGTTTTTCATAGGCGGATGCTCCTTTGCTGTGAGAATGGAATGCTTCTCTCACAGCGTATTCCGTCCGGCACCCGGGCGTGCATGGCAATGCACACCGCAAATAAAAAAGCCGCCCGAAGGCGGCAGGGGAGAAAGGTTTATTTGGCGCTGTCCTTGGCAAGGGCGGCGTCGATATTTTTTTGCAGAGCGGCAAGGTTTTCTTCCTTGTCGATGCCGCCAAGCAGGGGCTGCCCCACAACGTTGCCGTCCCGGTCAAAAACGTAAGTGGTGGGGAAGGCCATGATGTTCAGTGCAAACTTGCCGGCCTCACTGCCGGAGGCAAAGTAGATGTTGCGGTAGCTTGCGCCCGTTGTCTCCAGCAGTTTTTGGCGGCATCAATGCCCTGCTGGTTGCCGTCCAGCGTCTCGGTGTTGATGCCGATGACCTCGCCGCCCTGTGCCTTGACCTTCTCGTTCAGGGCGTTCAGGTCGTCCAACTCCTCCACGCAGGGCTTGCAGCCGTTGAACCAGAAGTTCACCACCGTAAAGGCGTTGCCCGCAAACAGACTGTTGTCCACCGGGTTGCCCTCTAGATCGCTGCCCTCAAACTTGGGGAAGGCGGTGCCCTGTGCGGCGGCACTGGAAGCGGCATCCTCTGCGGGGGCAAGAGCGGCGATCTGCTGTTCGATGGCACGAATCTTTTCGGCATCTGCGGTCAGGGTCTTGTACTCCTCGTCCGAGAACTGATCTTTGGCCTTTTCCACAGCGCTGCGCAGAAAATCGCCGTAGTTGGCGCTGATCGTGGTTTCGGTCACGTTTTTGTCCATGGAAGCGAACACCTTCTCCCACAGGGCATCGTTTGCGGAAAGGATCTCGTTTTCCTCGGCCAGCAGCTGCTCCTCGGTCTTGGTTTCCGCTGCCGCAGAGGAAGCGGAAGAAGAGGATGCAGAGGATGCAGAAGATGCAGAGGATGCGCCCTGCCCGCAGGCGGCAAGGCTGAAAGCCAGCACAAGGCTGAGCAAAAGTGCGGCGATACGATGGATCTTCATGGTTTTACTCCTTTGTTGTTTCGGTATTTGATTGGTCCCCCAGCCCGAACTTGTACTGGATGGCGTCCGTGGGGCAGGCTTTCATACACATCCCACAGCGGATACATTCGGCGTGGTTGGGGGTCTTGGTAATGTCTACGTCCATCTTACAGGCCCTTGCGCAGGCGCCGCAGGAAACGCATTTGTGGGTGTCTACACGCATTTGGAACAGCGAGACCTTGTTCAGCAGCGCATAAAACGCGCCCAGCGGGCACAGCCACTTGCAGAAGGGGCGGTAGAACACCACGCTGCCCACGACGACCGCCAGCAGGATGCAGGCCTTCCATGTGAACAGCTTGCCCAGCGCAGCGCGGATGCCCGCATTGGTCAGGGAGAGGGGAATGGCACCCTCCAGCACGCCCTGCGGGCAGAGATACTTGCAGAAGAAGGGGTCGCCCATGCCCAGCTCGTTGACCGCCAGCAAAGGCAGCAGTACCACCATGACCAGCAGCACCGCATACTTTAAATAGCGCAGCGGCTTCAGCTTTTTGGTGGAGAGCTTGGGGGATGGGATCTTGTGCAAAAGCTCCTGAAACCACCCGAATGGGCAGAGGAAACCGCAGATGAACCGTCCCAGCAGCACCCCGAAAAGGATGAGAATGCCGGTGATGTAGTAGGAAAAGCGGAATTTGGAAGAGCCCACTACCGCCTGAAACGCCCCCACCGGGCAGGCACCGGCCGCGCCCGGGCAGGAATAGCAGTTCAGCCCCGGCACGCAGACGTATTTTCCACCGCCCTGATACAGCGCTCCTTTTGCAAAATTGGGCAGGTGGATGTTGGTCAGCAGGGTCGCTCCGGCCTGTATAAAGCCCCGGAACCGGGCAAGGGGAGAAAGCTTTTTAACTTTTTCTTATCCAATGCCCACACACTCCATACACAGCCGGATGGCTTTTGAAAATACGGTGTCTGCCTCGCCCCGCCATACGCCGAACAGCAGCATCAGTACCCCGGCAGCCAGCAAAAGCAGCTGCGCCTGTTTTTTCGTCATGAACATCATAGCCTCCTGTTGTTTGATGGCACCAGTATACACTATCCGGGATAAAATTTCTGCTAAGAAAATCTTAACACGAATCTTAACACCGTCTGCTATAATCTGTTATAATGAAGAAAAAACGCAATTTTTATGGGAAAGGTGGAAAACAAAGATGCGCCTTTTGGTGGTAGAGGACGAGCACTCCCTGCGGGAGGACATTGCCCGGAAGCTGCGGCTGTCCGGGTACGAGGTGGATGTCTGTGCAGACGGCGAGGCCGCGCTGGAGGCACTGGCAGCAGAGCGGTACGACCTTGTACTGCTGGACCTCAACCTGCCCAAGGTGGACGGAATGCAGGTGCTGCGCACCCTGCGCCGGCACGACCTTGAGACCTGTGTGCTGATCTTATCAGCGCGCAGTGAAATTTCAGATAAGGTGGAGGGGCTGGATGCCGGGGCGAACGATTATCTTTCCAAGCCCTTCCACCTTGCAGAGCTGGAAGCCCGGGTGCGCAGCCTGACCCGGCGCAAGTTCATCCAGCAGGACGTCTGCCTGTGCTGCGGACGGCTGAGCTTCAACACCCGCAGCCGCGTTGCAGCTGTGGACGGTCAGACCCTTGCTTTGACGCGGAAGGAGAGCGGCGTACTGGAATATCTGCTGCTGCATCAGGGACGCCCGGTCAGTCAGGAAGAGCTCATCGAGCACGTCTGGGACGGCAGCGTGGACAGCTTCAGCAACTCCATCCGGGTGCATATCTCTGCCCTGCGCAAAAAACTGCGGGCGGCGCTGGGGTACGACCCCATCCGCAACCGCATCGGGGAAGGCTACGAGATCGGAGGCGAGATGCAATGAAACATTTGTCCCTGCAATGGCGCATCACCCTGCTGACCGCGCTGCTCATCGCCTGCGCCTGCGTGTGCATGAACCTGCTTTTATACCGCACCGGCGTTACCGGCATGGATGCCCTCAACGGCTTTATGATGCAGTACCAGCCCGGCAGCGCAGATCCGTTGACCATCGAGATCCCGCAGGAGGAAATGTCCAGTCTGCTGGCGCATTTTTCGCAGGAAGTCTACGATGCAAAGGTGGTCTTTGGCCGCAAGGGCTGGTGCATCACCGTCGTGGTCACCATCGTCAGCGCTGCCATCGCTTATTTTGTCAGCGGCAGAGCGCTGAAACCGTTACAGCAGCTTGCGCAGCAGGCGCAGCAGGTCGATCAGGACAGCATTGCCACCACCCGTCTGGACGAAGATACCGTGCAGGAATTCGGGCAGTTGAGCCGGTCGGTAAACCGGATGCTGGATGGCCTGGCACAGTCCTTTGAATTACAACGGCAGTTTGCGGGCAACGCAGCCCACGAGCTGCGCACCCCGCTGGCTATTTTGCAGACGAAGCTGGAACTGTTTGCAGAGGAGCACCCAGCCATGGATGCCGAGACTGCCGGGCTGGTCAGCTCTCTGCGGGAGCAACTGGATCGCCTGACCGCCCTTGTGCGCACTTTATTAGAGATGAGCAATCTGCAATCAGTCTCCCGCACCGACCAGATCGCCCTTGCGCCGCTGGTGGAGGAGATCCTGACCGACCTGACCCCCCTTGCCCAGAAAAACAATATCTCTTTGCAGCAGGACTGCGAGGAACTTGGCATGGTGGGCAGTGATGCGCTGATCTACCGACTGGTGTTCAATCTGGTGGAAAACGGCATCAAGTATAACCGCCTCGACGGTGCGGTGCGCGTCACTCTGCGGCGGGAAAAGCAAACTGCCGTGCTGCGCGTTGCGGATACCGGCCCGGGCATCCCCGCAGACTGCCGGGAGAGCATCTTCCAGCCCTTTTTCCGGGTGGATAAGTCCCGCAGCCGGGAGATGGGCGGCGTTGGGCTTGGCCTTGCCCTTGTGCGGGAGATCGCCGTGCTGCATGGCGGCAGTGTGACCGTGGAACGCAGCAGCGAAAACGGCACTACCTTTGCAGTCACCCTGCCGCTGGCACAGCCCTGCTGAAACTGGGCGGGACTTTATTTTTGGCACACGGGGGAGTATACTGGAAACAGCAGGCCCCGGAAAATAAGAAGGACAAAGGAGATACTGAAAATGCAGGCGACCATTCAAAACGAATTTCTGACCCTTACGGTGGACACTCACGGTGCCGAGGCCGTCAGCCTGAAGAACGCAGCGGGGGAGGAGCTGCTTTGGCAGGCCGACCCGGCAGTCTGGAAGCGCCACGCGCCCATCCTCTTCCCGTGGACGGGCAAGCTGCCCGGCGGTACCTTTGAGGTGGACGGCAAAACGTACAAGGGCGGTCACTTGGCCAGCTCCTTCACCTCGTCCATGGTGGTGGCAGCCCAGGTGCGCTTCTCGCGGTTGGCAAGAGCACGCTCGTACAGGTCCTTGCGCAGGGCCTCCAGCTGTGCGGGGATCGCATGGTCTCCAGCTCGTCCAGAGAGACGAAGATTTTTTCCCGGGTATCGCGGCGCACCAGCACGCACTGGTTCTTCTCCAGGTCCTTGGGGCCGATCTCCAGACGCAGGGGCACGCCCTTCATCTCCCACTGGGTGAACTTCCAGCCCGGTGCGTTGTCGCTGTCGTCCAGCTTCACGCGGGCATACTTGCTGATTTTCTCGGCCAGCTCTGCAGCCTTCTCGGAAACGCCGGGCTTGTGGGCTGCGATGGGCACCACGACGACCTGAACGGGGGCGACTGCCGGGGGCAGGATGAGGCCGTCGTCGTCGCCGTGGGTCATGATGATCGCGCCCACCAGACGGGTGGAAACGCCCCAGCTGGTCTGGAACGGGATGATGCAGCTGGTTGTCGCGGCCGGTAAAGGTCACGTCGTAAGCCTTGCTGAACTTATCGCCAAAGTAGTGGCTGGTGCCGCTCTGCAGGGCCTTGCCGTCGTGCATCATGGCCTCGATGGTATAGGTAGCCTCGGCGCCGGCAAACTTTTCCTTGTCGGTCTTGCGGCCCTTCACCACGGGGATGGCCAGATCCTGCTCGCAGACATCTGCGTAGCAGTTCAGCTGCTGCTGGGTCTCAGCCTCAGCCTCGGCGGCAGTCTCGTGGATGGTGTGGCCCTCCTGCCACCAGAACTCGCGGCTGCGCAGGAAGGGACGGGTGGTCTTCTCCCAGCGCACGACGCTGCACCACTGGTTGTACTTCATGGGCAGCTCGCGGTAGCTGTGCAGCACGCGGGACCAGTGGTCGCAGAACATGGTCTCGCTGGTGGGGCGGACAGCCAGACGCTCTTCCAGCTTGTCGGAACCGCCCATCGTGACCCACGCCACCTCCGGCGCGAAGCCATTGACCAGCTCGCCTTCCTTCTGCAGCAGGCTCTCCGGGATCAGCACGGGCATGGCCACGTTCTCATGGCCGGTGGCCTTGAAGCGGGCATCCATGTCTTTCTGGATCAGCTCCCAGATGGCCTGGCCGTAGGGGCGCAGGATGATGAAGCCCTTCACGCTGGAATACTCGACCAGCTCTGCCTTGACGCAGATGTCGGTGTACCACTGCGCAAAGTTTTCTTCCTGGCTGGTGATCGCCTGCACGAGTTTCTTGTTGTCTTTTGCCATCTTTTATCCTCCAAAGCCGTGCGCCAAACGCCCTGCTTCCAGGCCGTTCCGCACGAACTCATATTAAAAGCCCCGCCGCAGCACCGCCGTGTGCAGCGCCGGGAAACGGGGCCTTTTGCAGCGTCCGGATCAGCCCTGATGGCTGTCCACAAAGTTCACCACGTCACCCACAGTGCGCAGCGTCTCGATGGCGTCATCCGGCACCTCGATGCCGAACTCATCCTCCAGCGTCATGACCATATCCACGATGTCCAGGCTGTCGGCCTCGAAATCGCTCATGATGTCGCTCTCCATCGTGATCTTGGCGGGGTCGATATCCAGCTGTTCCGCCAGCAGGGCACGAATTTTCTCAAAGGTATCCATTGTCACGGTCTCCTTTTGTCATCGATTCTTTGTTGTCCGCCCCGCGCAGCTGACCGGCCGCGCAAAGCACTCTCTATTTTTTATATCCCATGGGCCGCATCTTGTCAAGCCCTGTTTTGGATTCCGGAACGGATGCGGCGGAAATTTCCGATAAAAATTGCGGAAAGCACAGTTTTCCGCTTGACAGAATCCCGTTTGCTTCTTATGATAATAAGAGGTTCGTTATAACTACCGAAAGGATGAACGCGATGAAGTTCTCATTTACCAAAATGCAGGGCTGCGCCAACGACTATATCTATCTGGACTGCCGGGCCTCCGGCGTGCCGGAGAACATTGTTCCGCTGGCCCGGAAGCTCTCGGCGCGGCACTTCTCGGTGGGTGCCGACGGCATCATCTGCATCTGCGCCCCGGAAACGCCGGGCGCAGACGGCACCATGCGCATCTTCAACGCCGACGGCAGCGAGGCGCAGATGTGCGGCAACGGCATCCGCTGCGTGGCTGAGTGGTTGCATGTGCATGAACCGGCCTGCGCAGCAAAGCCCGTGCTGAAGATCGACACCCGCAGCGGCCGGAAGACGCTGACCCGGATGGGCGAGGAGCTGTGGCAGGTGGAGATGGGGGCCTATTCCACCCGCGCCGCCGACCTGCCCGCCGTGAACATGGGCGAAGGGCCGCTGGTCCGCTGCCCGCTGACGGTGGACGGCAAGAACTGGGAGGTCACCTGCATCAGCGTGGGCAACCCCCACTGCGTCACCCTTGTGCCGGAGGTGGACGGCCTCAAGCTGGAGGCCATCGGCCCGGCGTTCGAGTCCCACCCGAACTTCCCGGAGCGGATCAACACCGAGTTCGTCGAGTTCGTGGACCGCACCCACCTGAAGATGCGGGTGTGGGAGCGCGGCAGCGGCGAGACCTGGGCCTGCGGCACCGGCACCTGCGCCACGGTGGCCGCTCTGGTGGAGCAGGGCCTGTGCCCCGCGGGCGAGGACGTCCATGTGGCGCTGCGCGGCGGCGAGCTGACCATCCGGGTCCTGCCC
>VOFD01000891.1_pt1 | contig 18001 bp, 17 predicted proteins | sample 5384101 | NCBI WGS metagenome assembly VOFD01 (sample SAMN12384723, study PRJNA508395) | human gut metagenome | isolation source: healthy gut C | host: Homo sapiens
ACTTGCCGCAGGGCGGAGCTGTCCCCGGACACTTTTTTGTCGTTCGGCAAAACCGTATGCCCCTGGATGGGGCATATGGATTTGGACGCCTTCGGGGAGGTATTTTTCGTTTTCCACATCTTTTTTTGTTCTCCCCTGCTCCAAATGCGCCACTGCCGGGACCTTGTACCCGATGCTCATGTGCGGGCGGCTGTGGTTGTAGAAGTGGATGTACCGGCCGATGACATGGCGTGCATGCTCCACGTCCAGGAAATGCCGTTGGCTGTAGACACGCTCCATCTTTATGATGCCGTTGGTCCGCTCGGCTATGGCGTTGTCCGTGGGGCTGTAGTCCTCGGTCATACTGATGGAGATGTCATGGGACTGCAGCATGGCCACATAGTCGTCGCAGCAATACTGCACGCCACGGTCGGAGTGGTGGATCAGCCCCTTGAGGCTGTCGCTTCCACGCATGGCCACGGCCTGGGCGATGGCCTGTTCCCAAGGCCTGCATGGTTATGGCCAGCGAAGGCTGTCGGCAAGCATCCAGCCCACTATCTTGTGGGAGTACGCGTCGGTTATCAGGTGAAGGTAGCAGACGCTCCCGTCGGCCAGGTCTATGTAGGTGATGTCGGCCACCCATATACGGTTGGCTTCCATCGGGACAAGCCCTTTCACCAGGTTCTTCCACTTGTGGTAGCGGTGGTTGGAGTTGGTCGTATGGCGGGCCTTGCGGGGAGGGAGCATCAGGCGGTAACGCCGCAGCAGCATGTAGAAGTTGTCGCGCCCGGGCATGAAACCGGGGCCGAACAGGGCGCAGAGCATTATCCAAAGCTTGTAACCGCCGATGCCGGGGTCCTCATGACGGATTTCCTGCACGTTGGCGATGATGACACGCTCGCGTCTCGTTTCTTCCACGATGTCGGCTTTCAACTGGTAGAAAGCCTGGCGGCAATGGCCAAACAGACGGCAGGCTTGCGCGACCTTCAGGCCGCGAACCCTGACCAGCTCCGTTACTGTTTGGCCCCAGGTTTTTTTCGGATGGGAATATTGAAGTATTCTTCCGCGCGGGTGATCATCAAATCACGGGCTTCGGTTTCCAGACGGGAGAAGGACAGGGCCTTCTCCAATTCCTTGATGCGCTTCTTCAGTTGGGCGTTCTCTTCACGGTAACTTTCTTTGCTGCGGTTGGACATTTCTTCCGGAGTTGGTTCTGCTTGCAAAGATAGCGGCTTTATAACATACGAGTACTTCTTTAGCCAAGAATTTAGCATTGTCGGACTGCTTAACCCATACTTCTGACGGCAGGCACGTTTGCTCATTCCGCTGCTATAATAGTCGCGGAGTACTGAAAGTTTAAACTCCTCGCTTATGACGAGGCGACGATTCTTCTTTTCCATAATCGAACACATTTTCTCTTATTAATCATAAATGTGTCTACCTAGGGCAGTATAAGACAGGAACACGCCAAAAACCTATCTCACATTAGCACAAACACTTATAAAAAAGCAAGCAAAAAAGCCAATATTATTTTTTTATTTTTTATCGTTCTGACTGCAAGGATTTTAAATCTTCGGCAACGCCCGGCACGCCAAATCCCATTTGTTTTTATCATGGAATATTGCGAAATTTGCAGTGTAGAAGTTATAGTAAAGTCATCGGATAAACACAATTATCAATGGAAGGCCTAGCGCAATCGCTATGGACAGACCAATGTCTGCCCATCATCCGCAACAACGTAGACGAGAAACAATTCAGGACGTGGTTCGACCCCATCCGCATCATCTCGTTCGAGCAGCAAGTGCTGACGTTCGGCTTGCCGAGCCAGTACTTCTATGAGTTCTTGTCGGAACACTTCGGACGACTCATTTTCTCCGTTGTCAGAAGAGTCTTCGGAGAAGACACCCAACTGAAATACAGCCTGATGGTGGACCAAACCCACCACCTGACCGTGGACATCGAGCCGGTCAGCTCGCAAGTCATGCCCGCCAGGGCGCGGCAGGCCGCCGACGGCAACAAAGCCCCCTCGCCCCTGCAGGCCCCCATGCCGCAGGACCTCGACCCGCAACTGAACCGGAACTACAATTTCGAGAACTTCATCGAGGGGATGAGCAACAAACTGCCGCGCTCCGTGGGGCAGGCCATCGCGGAGCACCCCAAGCAGACCACCTTCAACCCCCTCTTCATCTACGGCCCCTCCGGCGTGGGCAAGACCCACCTGGTGAACGCCATCGGTACGCGCATCAAAGAGCTGTACCCGATGAAGCGCGTGCTCTACGTCTCCGCCCACCTCTTCCAGGTGCAATACACCGACTCCGTGCGCAAAAACACGGTGAACGACTTCATCAACTTCTACCAGACCATCGACGTGCTCATCATCGACGACGTACAAGAATTTGCCAGCCTGACCAAGACGCAGAACACATTCTTTCACATATTCAACCACTTGCACCAGAACGGCAAACAGCTCATCCTGACCTCCGACCGGCCGCCCACAGCCCTGCAAGGCATGGAAGACCGCCTGCTGACCCGCTTCAAATGGGGCCTGCTGGCAGAGCTGGAGAAGCCCAACCAGCAGCTGCGCCACGACATATTGGAAAGCAAAATCCGGCGGGAAGGACTGAAGATTCCCGAGGACGTGGTGGACTTCGTGTCGGAAAACGTGAACGACAGCGTGCGCGAGCTCGAAGGCGTGGTCAACTCGCTCATGGCCTACTCCGTGGTGTGGAACCGTGACATAGACCTGCCGCTGGCCGAACAAATACTGAAACGGGCCGTCAAGACGGAGAACAAGCCCATCACGATAGACATGATTCTGGACAAGGTGTGCAACTACTTCAACGTGAAGCAGGAGGACGTGTTCACCAAATGCCGCAAACAGCCCGTGGCGCAGGTGCGGCAAATCGCCATGTATCTGGCACAGAAGCACACGAACCTCTCACTGGCCCGCATCGGCGCCCTCATCGGCAAGCGGACCCATGCCACCGTGCTCCACTCCTGCAACGTGGTGGAAGACCGCCTGCACGTGGACAAAAACTTCAAATCGAAGATGGACGAAATAGAAAAGCTGCTGAAAGCACGGTAATATAATGAAAAAGGAACGAATAAGAGAGAGGGCCTCGTCCGTGTGCGGACGAGGCCCTCTCTGTTGCTACAAATAATGCCCCGTTTTCCTTACTTCTTGATAATCTTGACGGTCTTACGGCTCACGCCGTCACTCATCGTCAACAGATACAAACCTTTACGCAAGCCGTCCACCGGAATCACCGTCGTACCCTGACCGGCTTCCACGCGCTCCAGCATCTCGCCGCCCAAGCTGACAAGAGCCACATTCCATACCTTGTCCGTCTCGTTGCAAATGACAATCTGACGGTCCACCACCGTGCGCTCCACCGTCAACGCGCCGCTCTCCACCAATTCAACGCCGCTCGGATTGTCATCCACACGAAGCACGATTCTCATGTATGCCCCGCCGGCCAGTTCCAGCACCTTGTTCAGCCGGAACACCTTCTCATACGGCAGATACCCCGGAGCCTCCAACCGCAGGGTTACCTCATCGTCTTGAATATTATAAATGACAGCATAACCGTATGCGTCCGTCTCATACACCGTACCGTTCACCGTAATCTTCGCATTCCCGATTTCCCGGCCGGCCATGTTCTCCACATCCACCTCAAACAAGACACCTTCAAGCGCCTGGTCTGCCGTCAGATTCACATCCACTGTCTGTCCGGCCACGAGCGTCACGTCCTTCTCCGAGAGATGGATGTTGAAGCCCTCATAATCTGATGCCTCAGCCACCAAGGTGTAAGTACCGGGAAGCGCCACAAGATAAGCCTCGCCATCGGAAGAGAAATCACCGTCGGCAAACTGACGGCCATCTTGCAATACCGTAAGGTAATCCACCGTCTGCCCCTCGATGGCGGAAGCCTGGACCTTGGCGATGCCCATCTCCGCGAAGTCCGGGCCTGAGGTCATGGACGCGCCGGACACATCCTGCTTCTCCTGATAGGCAAAAGCCACCGGTGCGTCATAATAATAAGAAGGCTCAATCCCCCATTCAAACGAATAGCCCCCTTCCGGCAAGCGGACCACCAGAGGATTGCCCGAATAGTTTGCAGACACATTCAAGTCCATCAAGGACAATGTCTGCTTATATCTTATATCACAATAAAGGTCATAGTTTGAAAGCACCTCCGGCACATTCTGTGCGGCCAGCGTCACTTCCGTCACGGAGAGACGGTCGAAATCCACCGTGATCCGCCGGTCTTCCTCCCCGACCACCAAGGTGTCGATGGCATAATAATCATAACGGTTGTTCCATTCCGACGCATCCTCCACCACATACACATACGTCCCGGGAAGCAGATGCGTGCCGCATTCCAACGGCTCGATGGAACGGGTGCCTCCTCCGCCTTCGGGAATCCCCCCATCCGGAACCTCCGGATTTACCGGATAAGCCACACTACATTCCGCCACATCCTCATTGTCCCGGTAAATCACCACAGAAAGATTCCCAACCTCCTCCGGCACATTCTCCAACTCAAAGTCCACCGCCGCATAGTCCGCACGGTCAAAGGACAGCTTCACTTCCTGTGTCTCCGCCGTGTTCACAATCCCTTCGGCCGGCAGCCAGGAGAAGTCATAGCTATCCACCTCGAAACGGTACTTGAACTCGCCTTCCGGCATATAGACCTCGAAATAAGGCAGGTCGGCATTCCCGTAATATTCGTCATACTCCACCCCGATGCAGTTCAGTTCCAACCGTGCACTCGACGGGTTCTCCATCTCGGCGGAGAAAACCACCTTCTTCCATCCGTTGTCCTTGTAGGAGAAATCCACGCTCGTCTCCTTTCCTGAAGCCACGAACGCGAAAGCCTCCTCCACGTCCCACATGTTGATATAGTCATCCCCTATATATAAGGAATAGATATAAGACCCGGGATCCAGATAGACTTGCAGCTTGCCGTCCGCGTCCGTATAAAAGTCCGCGTCCGTGGGATGCAGGTAAATGTCCGCCCCTTCGGCGGGACGCCCCTCGGCATCCTCTATCGTAAAAGTGGTCAGGGACATCTCGGCCAACGGCTTCCCCACCGTCACGGCCACATCCCGGTCATCCACCGTCACCGTGCCGCCGTCAAAAGCCACGGCAATCCCGTCCGTTGTCTCTCCGGTCACGGTATATACATATTCATCAGCCCGCTTGTACATCCGTCCGGCATCATGGCAGCATGGACACTCAAAGGGCCCACACCAATCGCATCCCCACTATTCAAGGACAAATCCTGCAATGTCACCTCATACTCCGAAGGACTGGCCGACACGAAGCTAACATAATGGTAAGGCGAGAAGTCCGCCTTCAGGTTCACCGATGTGATATAGGGGTTGTCATAAGCCACGACTCCCAGCGGACCTTCGAAAGAGATTGAACCGTCCGGCATTTTAATCGAAAGATAATTTCGCCCGCACGAAAAAAAGGAGAGCGACCTTTTGGATGTCGGTGAAAATCTGTGCCAGCGTTTCGGTATGGTTGATTTCCACAAAATGTTTATTCTCGGGCAGCGACTCTTTGTAGGCATAGATGCGGTCGATGTCCTCGGGCGAATAGTCATGGTATTGTTCTTGATGGATAATGCCTTCCAAGGGCAGGCGGTCGGTCTGGGGAGGGCATTCGTCGGGATAGCCCACGGTGATGGTGGCAAGCGGAATGACCCGTTCGGGCAGGTTCAGCACTTCGATGATTTGGTCGGGATTATAAATCGTGGTTCCCAGGAAACAGGTGCCCAGTCCGGCGGCTTCGGCAAGTGTGCAGAAGTTCTGCGTAAGCATGATGGCATCGATGCTGGCGTTCATGAACGAGAGCAGGTTGTCGTAACCGGGTTCCGCCTTGCGTTGGCGGCACCATTTCACGAAGCGGTTGAAGTCGGCGCAAAAGGTCAGCACCACGGGAGCTTCCGTCAGCATCGGCTGGTGGAAATGCGCCGGAGCCAGCCGTCTGGGTAAACAAATACTCTATGAAGGACTCCTACGGACACATCTACGAGAAATCACCGGAGGACATGCACTGGCGCATAGCAAACGAAATCGCCCGCATCGAAAACAAGTATGAGAATCCTGTTTCGGCCGAAGAAATTTTCGGACTTCTGGACCACTTCAAGTACATCATCCCGGCCGGCAGCCCCATGACGGGCATCGGCAACAACCATCAGATTGCCTCGCTCTCCAACTGCTTCGTCATCGGACTGGACGGACAAGCCGACTCCTACGGCGGCATCATCCGCATCGACGAGGAACAGGTGCAGCTCATGAAACGGCGCGGCGGCGTAGGGCACGACCTGTCGCACATCCGCCCCAAAGGCTCGCCCGTGAAGAACTCGGCCCTCACTTCCACCGGGCTCGTCCCCTTCATGGAACGCTACTCCAATTCCACCCGCGAAGTGGCGCAGGACGGGCGGCGCGGCGCCCTCATGCTCACCGTGAGCATCAAGCACCCCGACGCCGAAGCCTTCATCGACGCCAAGATGGAAAGCGGCAAGGTGACCGGGGCCAACGTGTCGGTCAAGATTGACGACGAGTTCATGCAGGACGCCATCGAGGACAAGCCCTACGTGCAGCAATACCCCATCGACAGCGCGTCGCCTTGGGTGTCGAAAACCATCAGCGCCCGCGAGTTGTGGCGCAAAATCGTGCACAACGCCTGGCAGTCCGCCGAGCCGGGCGTACTGTTCTGGGACACCATCCGCCGCGAGTCCATACCCGACTGCTACGCCGACCTCGGCTTCCGCACCGTGTCCACCAACCCCTGCGGCGAAATCCCCCTGTGCCCCTACGACAGCTGCCGCCTGCTGGCCATCAACCTCTACTCCTATGTGGTCAACCCGTTCACACCCGAAGCTTACTTCGACTTCGACCTCTTCAAGAAACACGTGCAACTGGCCCAGCGCCTGATGGACGACATCATCGACCTGGAACTGGAGAAAATCGAACTGATCATGGAGAAAGTCGACTCCGACCCGGAATCGGACGAAGTGAAAGGCGCAGAACGCCACCTCTGGGAGAAGATCTACAAAAAGAGCGGACAAGGACGCCGCACCGGCGTGGGCATCACGGCCGAAGGCGACATGCTGGCCGCGCTCGGACTGCGATATGGCACGCAAGAAGCCACCGACTTTGCCGTGGAAGTGCACAAGACCGTGGCCCTGCAGGCCTACCGCTCGTCGGTGCAGATGGCCAAGGAGCGCGGAGCCTTTGAAATCTACGACACGGAGCGCGAAAAGGACAACCCCTTCGTCGCCCGCCTGCGCGAGGCCGACCCCGAACTCTATGACGACATGGTGCGCTACGGCCGGCGCAACATCGCCTGCCTCACCATCGCCCCCACCGGCACCACCAGCATCATGACCCAGACCACATCCGGCATCGAACCGGTCTTCAAGCCCGTCTACAAGCGCCGCCGCAAGGTGAACCCCAACGACCCCGCCGTGCACATCGACTTCGTGGACGAGACGGGCGACGCCTTCGAAGAATACATCGTCTATCACCACAAATTCCTCACTTGGATGAAGGTCAACGGATACGACACGACCAAGAAGTACTCCCAAGAGGAAATCGACGAACTCGTCGCCAAGTCGCCCTACTACAAGGCAACCGCCAACGACGTGGACTGGCTCATGAAGGTGAAGATGCAGGGCGCCATACAGAAATGGGTGGACCACAGCATCAGCGTGACCGTCAACCTGCCCAACAACGTGGACGAGGAACTGGTGAACCAACTCTACGTAGAGGCCTGGCGCTCGGGGTGCAAAGGCTGCACCATCTATCGCGACGGTTCACGCGCCGGAGTGATGATCTCCATGAAGAACGAGAAGAAGCCGCAGGAAGTGCCGTGCAAACGGCCCGAAGTGGTAGAAAAACGCCCGCGCGTGCTCGATTGCGACGTGGTGCGCTTCCAGAACAACAAGGAGAAGTGGGTGGCCTTCGTAGGCCTGCTCAACGGCTATCCCTACGAAATCTTCACCGGTATCCAAGACGACGACGAAGGCATCATGCTCCCCAAGAGCGTCATGAAAGGACGCATCATCAAGAACGTGGACGAGGAAGGCAACAAGCGCTACGACTTCCAGTTCGAGAACAAGAAGGGATACAAAACCACCGTCGAGGGACTCTCCGAGAAGTTCAATAAGGAATATTGGAACTACGCCAAGCTGATATCCGGAGTGTTGCGCTACCGCATGCCGCTGGACCACGTCATCAAGCTCGTCAGCTCCCTGCAACTCGAAAGCGAAAGCATCAACACGTGGAAAAACGGCGTGGAGCGCGCTCTGAAGAAATACATCACCGACGGCACGGAAGCCAAAGGCATGAAATGCCCGAACTGCGGACACGAATCGTTGGTCTACCAGGAAGGATGCCTCATCTGCAAACATTGCGGAGCCTCACGTTGCGGATAGCAGAGCCATGAAACTGACAAGGCAAACCATACTTCTACGCCGTGTGCGGGTCTATGCCCGCCACGGCGTAGATGCGCAAGAACAACTTACGGGCGCTTATTTCTACGTTGACATGGCCGTGGACGCGGATTTCAGTACGGCCTTGCGCACTGATGATTTGACCGGAACGGTGAGCTATGCCGACTTGTTCCGTTGCGTCAAAGAGGAGATGGCCTTCCCGTCCCGACTGGTGGAGCACGCCGCAGGCCGCATCTTGGAACGGGTGTTCCATGATTTCCCCTCCGTGGCCCGCATCCGTCTGACCTTGACAAAAGAGAACCCGCCCATGGGCGCCGACTGCCGTGAGGCGGGCGTGGAAGTGGAAGCGGAAAGATAAGCCTTATATAAAGGAACAAAGTGCATCGCTGCAACACTGGCGACACACCTTGTTCCTTTTTTTCATTATATTATATTCCTTTTAAAACTATTATCCATCCCCACTCTCCAGAAAACAAATAGTTTTCGTAATTTAGCGGATAGAATCATCAATCCGACAGATATTCCGGTCTGTTTTATTCAATTTATCACACAAACAATGGGAAATATAGGTTTAGCACTACAACTGATGGCGGTGGGCATGATCACCGTCTTCATCATCCTGATGATTGTCATCCAATTGAGCAAATGCCTGATCCTGCTTGTCAACAAACTGGCACCCGAGGAAGCAGCATCGCACAAGCGACAAGCCCCTCTGCCACCTTGGACCCGCAGACGCTGGCCGTCATACAAGAGGCAGTCAAGCAGGTGACTGGCGGAAAAGGCCAAGTAAAGAAGGTAGAAAGATTATAATGGAATCATAATAGAATGGAAAAGAAAGAAGTAAAATTCAGTCTGGTGTTCCGCGACATGTGGCAGAGCGCCGGCAAATACGTTCCGCGGGTAGACCAATTAGTGAAAGTGGCTCCCGCCATCATCCGAATGGGATGTTTCGACCGCGTGGAAACCAACGGCGGAGGATTTGAACAAGTCAACCTGCTCTTCGGCGAGAACCCAAACAACGCCGTGCGCCAGTGGACCCGGCCATTCCACGAAGCCGGCATACAGACCCACATGCTCGACCGCGCGCTCAACGGCCTGCGCATGAGTCCCGTGCCTGCCGATGTGCGCCGCCTCTTCTACAAGGTGAAGAAGGCACAGGGAACAGACATCACCCGCACTTTCTGCGGCCTGAACGACATCCGCAACATCGCGCCCAGCATCCGCTATGCCCACGAAGCCGGCATGATTTCGCAATGCAGCCTCTGCATCACCCACTCCCCCATCCACACTGTGGACTACTACGTCGGCATGGCCAAGCAACTCATCGACCTGGGATGCGACGAAATCTGCCTGAAAGACATGGCGGGCATCGGCCGCCCCGAAACGCTCGGCAAGATCTGCGCCGGCATCAAAGCCTACAAGAAGGACATCATCGTGCAGTATCATTCCCACGCCGGACCGGGATTCAACATGGCTTCCATCCTCGAAGTCTGCAAAAACGGCTGCGACTACGTGGACACCGCCGTGGCACCACTGGCTTGGGGCACGGGGCACGCCGACATCCTGGCCGTGCAAGCCATGCTGAAAGACGCCGGCTTCAAGGTGAAGGAAGTCAACATGGCGGCCTACATGGAAGTCCGCTCGCAGATTCAAGAGATGATGGACGACTTCCTCGGCCTCTACTGCAACCCGCTCAACCGCATCAACAACTCGCTGCTCATTGCGCCGGGACTGCCGGGCGGCATGATGGGCTCCCTCATGGCCGACTTGGAAACCAACCTGGAATCGCTCAACAAATGGAAAGCCAAGCATGGGCAACAGGCCCTCACGCAAGACGAACTGCTCATCAAGCTGTTCGACGAAGTGGCTTACATCTGGCCCAAAGTGGGTTATCCCTGCCTGGTGACGCCCTTCAGCCAATACGTCAAGAACCTGGCCCTGATGAACGTCATACAAATGGAGAAAGGCAAAGAGCGCTGGAGCATGATTGCCGATGACATCTGGGACATGCTCTTGGGCAAAGCCGGACGACTGCCGGGCGAAGTGGCGCCGGAACTGAAAGAACTGGCCCAAGCACAGGGACGACAGTTCTCCGACTCCGACCCGCAAGCCAATTATCCGGACGAACTGGACAAGTACAGGCAACTGATGGAAGAAAAAGGATGGGATACGGGCAAGGACGACGAGGAACTCTTCGAATATGCCATGCATCCGTCGCAATATGAAGCTTACAAAAGCGGCAAGGCGAAAAAGGACTTCGAAGCCGACCTGCAAAAACGCCGCGAAGCTGCCGCCACACCTGCCAACGCAAACAACACGACCGCGCAGCCTTCCACTCTGACCGTGACCGTCAACGGACAATCCTACAAGGTGGACATCGCCTATGGCGAACCAAGCGCCACCGCAGAGGCAACCGCAACGCCAGCCACCGCACAGCCCGCCGCCACCGGCGAAGGGGAAGCCATACCGGCCCCGCTGGAAGGCAAGTTCTATCGCGTGAAGAACGCGGAAGAAACTCCCAAGAAGCCGGGCGACACCGTGAAGGCCGGAGACATCATCGGCTACATCGAAGCCATGAAGACCTACAATGCCATCCGCGCGGAGTTCGACGGAATCATCACGGCCATCCTCGTCAACTCGGGCGACGCGGTGGAGGAAGACGACATAATCATGAAAATAGCCAAAAAGTAAGTCATGGAACAGCTCACAGATATCCTAAACAAGCTCTACCAGATGACGGCGTTCAGCAACATCATCGCCGACCCGTCGTTCCTCATCATGTATGCGCTGGCTTTCGTCCTGCTCTACTTGGGCATAGTGAAGAAATACGAACCACTGCTACTCGTGCCCATCGCGTTCGGCGTACTGCTGGCCAACTTCCCGGGAGGAGAGATGGGCGTGGTCCAAGCCGACCCGCAAGGCTTCGTCACCTTGTCCGACGGCGTGACGAAAGCCAACATCTGGGAAATGCCCTTGCACGACATTGCCCATGAATTCGGTCTCATGACCTTCTTGTACTACATGCTCATCAAGACGGGCTTCCTCCCGCCCATCATCTTCATGGGCGTGGGGGCACTGACCGACTTCGGCCCCATGTTGCGCAACCTGCGGCTGTCCATCTTCGGCGCGGCGGCCCAGTTCGGCATTTTTGCCGTCCTCTTGGCGGCCATCCTGATGGGCTTCACCCCACAGGAAGCAGCCTCGCTCGGCATCATCGGCGGCGCGGACGGCCCGACGGCCATCTTCACCACCATCAAACTGGCTCCCCATCTGCTCGGCCCCATCGCCATAGCGGCTTATTCCTACATGGCACTGGTGCCTGTCATCATCCCGCTGGTGGTCAAACTGACGTGCACGAAAAAAGAACTGATGATCAACATGAAGGAACAAGAGCGTCTCCATCCCTCCCACACGGAAATCAAGAACCTGCGGGTGCTGAAGATCATCTTCCCCATCGCAGTCACCACCGTAGTCGCCTTGTTTGTCCCCACGGCAGTCCCCCTCATCGGCATGCTCATGTTCGGCAACCTGCTGAAGGAAATCGGCCCCGACACCTCCCGCCTGTTCGACGCGGCCTCGAACTCCATCATGAACACGGCCACCATCTTCCTGGGGCTTTGCGTGGGCGGCACCATGACCGTCGACGCATTCCTCAACCTGCAGACCATCGGCATCGTAGTTGGCGGCTTTCTCGCCTTCGCCTTGTCCATTGCCTCCGGCATCTGCATGGTGAAGATATTCAACCTCTTCTGCAAAAAGAAGATCAACCCGCTCATCGGTGCAACCGGCCTCAGCGCCGTGCCGATGGCCAGCCGCGTGTGCAACGAGATTGCCACAAGATACGACGTGAAGAACCATGTGCTGAACTATTGCATGGCATCCAACATCTCCGGCGTCATCGGCTCCGCCGTGGCAGCCGGGGTGCTGATTTCCTTCCTCGGATAACACACTGCTGCGCCCCCACGAATAATAAAAGAGGATGCGTCTCATCGCAGACGCACCCTCTTTTTATGTCTTATCCGCAAATCGGTGTACGATACTGCGGGCTACATCAAAGTTTGGCAATTTCCTCCAAACTGAGCCCCGTGGCTTGGGCTATGACGTCGGGCGACACGCCCAACTTTTTAAAATTGCGGGCATTCTTCATTCGTTCTTCCTGTTGCCCTTCCGCACGTCCTTCCACACGTCCTTCCGCACGCCCCTCCGCACGCCCCTCTTCAAGGCCTTCCATTTTCGCCGTATTCAACACGTCGTTTTGAATCATGACGGCATTCAGGTGCTCGTCGTAGGCGTGGCGTTCCTTGTCGCTCATCGAATAATACTTCAGTTTCTCGAGGGCTTCGCCCAGGCCGGGCGCCTTCGTTTTGGGAGAGATGGTGCCGTATTTCAGGTAGCGCATCCACTCCTCCAGCGGGGTAACGGCCACCTTGTCGAACTCGTTGACACGGATGAGGATGTACTCCGGGAAGATTTCGGAAGGAAGGCGGGACACGATGGCCTGCTTCTCCTTCGTTCGGATTTGCAGCAGGTCGAGGGTATGCACGCCCACGAAGGTGTTCTGCCCGTGATAGAGGTAGTCGCTGCCCACGCCCAGGTCGAAATACAGGATGCTGATGGAATAGACCTTCTTCACCTCGCGGTACGAGTCGCCCAGGCTGATGTGCTCGGTGATGGCTTTGGCCACGCCGTAAAGGATGCGCTCAGGTAGTACAGCTCGCGGGTGTTCTGCACCTCGATGAGGATGATTTCCCCCTTGCTGTTGCGCGCCTTGATGTCCACGCGGTTGAACTTGTCGTCCTCCGAAAGCTGGTTCCCCTCGCTTTCCAGAATCTCCACGATGGTGATGGGTTCCTTGAGGAACACCGTCAGGAAGCCTTCCAGCACGCCGAAGTTGGCCTTCTGGCGGAGCAGCCGCTTGATGGCCCAGTCGAAGCGGATGTATTTGTCATGCGTCATCTCATCCATAATGATTTGTTTTTCCTGTTCTTAGATGCAAAATTAAGAAAAAAACGGGAAAGTGTCACGTTTTTACAAATTTTATGCCCGGTTGGGATGTCGGGCCAAAGCGCATCGGGAAAAAAGGCCGGCGGTTGGCCGGAAGAGACGGGAAAAGGATGCGGAGTCCGTCAGCGTACTTTGCGGCAAGTACTCGAGTACTCTCCGCAAAGTACGCTGACGGACTCCGCATGGCGCTGCCTGCCGCTCCGGACTTCCACGCACGTCCTTCCGCCCTGCGTTCCGCGTCAGTCTTGGAAATACACACGCTTGACGCGCGAGCTGACTCCCGTAAGGATTTCGTAAGGAATCGTGCCCACGGCATCGCTCAGCACCGTGACGGGCAAATCGTCGCCAAAGATGACGGCCGTGTCGCCCTCCTTGCAGTCGATGTCGGTCACGTCTATCATGCACACGTCCATGCAGATGTTGCCCACGTATGGGGCGCGCTTCCCGTTGACGAGGCAATAAGCGTGCCCGCAGCCCAACTTCCGGTCCAATCCGTCGGCATATCCGATGGGCAAGGCTGCGATGCGGCTGTCGCGCGTCAGGTGCCCCTTGCGGCTGTAGCCCACGGTGTCTTCCTTGGGCACGTCGTGGATTTGCAGGATGGTGGTCTTCAGCGTACTGATGTTGTGCAGGACGGCGTTGTTGCGCGAATTGATGCCATACAAACCCAACCCGAGGCGCACCATGTCGAGATGCCGGTCGGGGAAATGCTCGATGCCCGCGCTGTTGCAGATGTGGCGCAATATCTTGTGGCGACAGGCCTGCTGGAGCTGCGCGCTGCCCTGCAGGAAAAGCTCGTATTGCCGGGCCGAGAACGCGTCGAAATCGTCGCTGTCGCTGCCCACGAAATGCGAGAATACCGAACGGGGAATGACCGCCGTCTGCCGCTTGAGCCGTTCCACGAGGGCAGGCATGTCTTTCTGCGGGTCGAAGCCCAACCGGTGCATGCCCGTGTCCAGTTTCACGTGGATGGGGAAATGCGTGATGCCTTCTTTTTCCGCCGCACGCACCAAGGCGTCCAGCAGGCGGAAGCTGTAGACTTCCGGCTCCAGGTCGTACTCGAAGAGCGTCTTAAAGCTCCCCATTTCGGGGTTCATGATCATGATGTTGGCCGTGATGCCTGCCCTTCGCAGGTCCACGCCCTCGTCGGCCACGGCCACCGCCAGATAGTCCACCCGTTGGTCTTGCAAGGTCTTGGCAATCTCCACGGAACCAGCGCCGTAGGCTGACGCCTTCACCATGCACACCATTTTGGTGTCGGGTTTCATGAAGCTCCGGTAATAGTTCAGGTTGTCCACCACGGCATTGAGGTTGACCTCCAAGGTGGTCTCGTGTACCTTCAGCACGAGTTGTTCGGTGAGCAAGTCGAAACGGTAGCTGCGCGCCCCCTTGACGAGCACCACCTCGTCGTGCAGCGCGTCCAGCAGTCCGCCGGCGAGCAGTTCGTCCGTGGTGTCGAAGAAATGCGCGTCCAAGCCCGAGAAGGCTTCGCGCTCCGCCTTCAGGCACGGGCCCACGCCGATGAACCGCCCCACGCCTCGGGAAGCCACCAAGCGGGCTACACGGCCGTAGAAGCGGGCCGGCTCTTCTCCCGTCTGCGCCATGTCGCTCAGGATGAGGGTGCGCTTCCGCCCTGCATGCTCCGGCCTGCGGTTCATGAAGTCGAGGGCGATGTCGAGCGAATTGAAATCGGAATTATAACTGTCGTTGATGAGGGTGCATCCGGCACGCCCTTCTATCACCTCCAGGCGCATGGCCACGGGCTCGAGCACCTCCATCCGGCGGGCAATCGTGTCGGGCGCCATACCCAGATAGAGGCAGACACACAGGCACGACACGGAGTTGGCAAGCGAGGCATCGTCGATGAACGGGATGACGTAGGCATGCTCCTCGCCTTTTATATATGTAGGTGACGCGCGTCGTTGACCCTTCCTTCTCCACCGCCGACACCGCCACGGGCACATCGCGCCGCGTCAGCGACCAGAGCCACGCAGGGATCGTCGATGCCGTAAACCAACACTTGCGCGTCTTTGAAGAGCTTCAGCTTCTCCATGCACTTCTGCTCCTTCGAACTGAAATTCTCACGGTGCGCCTCGCCCAAGCAAGTGAACACCCCACGGTGGGCTGGATGATGGACTGCAGCGCGTCCATCTCCCCACACTGCGAAATGCCGGCTTCGAACAATCCCACCTCGCTCTGCTCGTTCAGTCCCCCCACCGACAACGGCACCCCCGATTTGGGAGTTGTAGCTGCGGGGCGAGCGTGCGACGGCTTTCTCCGGCGAGAGCAGCTGGTAGAGCCATTCCTTGACGATGGTCTTGCCGTTGCTGCCCGTGATGCCCACCACGGGGATGTCGAACTCCTCGCGGCGACGCTCGGCCAAGCGCTGCAAAGCCTTGAGCGGACAAAGGACCTGCAAGAAACTGGCGTCGGATAGGCCGCCAAGTCTTCGGGCAGGCGACTGACGACAACGAACGCACCCCGCGCTGATAAAGCTCGGGGATATAGCGGTGCCGTCATTGCGCCTCGTTTCCAAGGCGAAGAAAAGCGTATCTTCGGGAAAACACAACGAACGGCTGTCGGTCAGCAGCCAACTGACTTCCGCCTCTTCCCTTCCCCCAAAGGGTGTGCCCCGATGAACGAGGCTATTTGTTCTAACGTGTAGGCATAATCTATCTATTTGTTTAACAGGCCATTCAGCCTTTCATATTCAGGAGTAAGCGCTAAGTTCGGATATTTTCCGACAAGTCGTTCCAACTTTAACATAGTTTGACGCAGGAACGCGCGGTGAGCCTCGGAGTCCGGGCGGCGCGGACGGTGGGCCAAAAGCTTTCTCCACCGCTTCCCACTCACCGGCAAAGGCTCGGGTTTCCGGCGCAAAGCAGGTCGCAGAAGCGCTCCCAGATGTAGGCCACGGCCGCCTCCGGAGGGATGGAGCATGTCGTCGGCATAGAAACGGTAGTCGCGAAGCTCGTCGAGCACTATCTCGTATGCCGGGAAATAATGGCAACGCCCTTCGTGCCGGCGGCACAATTCGTCGACGGCCAGCAGCAAGACCGACTTGCCCAGCTGGCTGCCGTGGAAACCATACTTGGCATAGCGGTAGGGGGCTGACCGTGAAGACGACCTGCAGCGAGGGCCGCACCTCCCACAGCGCCTCCAGCGTGCGCCCAAGCGTTTCCCACCACCTCGGGCACGTCCATCTGCCGTTCCACAAAGAGGCCTGCCGGCTGCTTATGACAGTTGCCCACCACGAGGCCGCCGTCCTTCAGTTCGTAGCAACGGTTGGTGCCCAACGTGAGAAACAAATAGTCGAGCGAGCGCAGGCGGGCAGCCTCCGTGCGGCGCACCTCCTCCAGCCGTGCCCGGCAAGCCTCGCGGCTCTCCGCAGCGAACGAACTGTCGTTCAGCCAGCACACCACGCGCCGCCCGACTCGAAAAAGCATTCGTCCGGCCATCCGCCCTCCAGCACCCACGACATGCAGGCCGCCGAAAGGCTCGACGGATTGTACAAGATTGACATGCACGTCCAATCCCGAACAGACCATGCGCCCGCCCACGCAATCGGCAAAGCACGAGCCCAACAATGCCAACCGGTGCGCAGGGCAGACCGCCACGCCCGGCATGGCAAATTCCACTATCGTACGAAACTCCATATCCTTCAACTATTCATCTGACAAAAGACAAATTTTCATGCAAAAGTAAGCAACATATATGAAATTGTGCTAATTTTGCACGAACGAAATCAAACGAATGACCAACAAAAATACATATAAACTGCTGTCCCAAATCAATTCGCCCGCCGACTTGCGCCGCTTGCCCTTGGAAAAGCTGCCGCAAGTGTGTCAGGAACTGCGCCAAGACATCATCGACGAACTGGCCGACAACCCGGGACATTTCGCCTCCAGCCTGGGCGTGGTGGAACTGACCGTGGCCCTGCACTATGTGTACGACACGCCTTACGACCGCCTCGTGTGGGACGTGGGACACCAAGCCTACGGGCACAAGATTCTGACCGGCCGCCGCGACCGCTTCTCCACCAACCGGAAGCTGCACGGGCTGAGGCCTTTCCCTCTCCGGCCGAAAGTGAATACGACACATTCACCTGCGGACACGCTTCCAACTCCATCTCGGCCGCCTTGGGCATGGCCGTGGCCGCCGCCAACAAAGGCGAAACCCACCGCCACGTCGTGGCCGTCATCGGCGACGGCTCCATGAGCGGCGGGCTGGCTTTCGAAGGACTGAACAACGCCTCATCCCGCCGAACGACATCCTCATCATCCTGAACGACAACGACATGAGCATAGACCGGAGCGTGGGCGGGATGACCCACTATTTCCACCAGCTCCACACCAGCAGCTTACAACCGGCTGCGCTTTGCCGCATCGAAGAAACTGTTCAACTGGGGATGGCTCAACGACGAACGGCGCAAAGAGCCTCATCCGCTTCAACAACTCGCTGAAGTCGCTCATCAGCCGCCAGCAGAACGTGTTCGAAGGCATGAACATCCGCTATTTCGGCCCCAGCGACGGTCATAACGTCATTGAACT
>VOFD01000012.1_pt1 | contig 18000 bp, 14 predicted proteins | sample 5384101 | NCBI WGS metagenome assembly VOFD01 (sample SAMN12384723, study PRJNA508395) | human gut metagenome | isolation source: healthy gut C | host: Homo sapiens
GACCAACGCAGCCTCCGGTACCGCCGAGGCTTGGATACCCACATTGCCATTGGAATACATCTTGATTTGCGCCTGCAACCCGGAAAATACAAAACACGCACCGATTAATGTAACTGGCTTTTCATATTCACAAGGGCTTAAAAGGTTATACAATTATTTTTTTGAAAGTTAATTTGATTCTATCAGGTATACAAATGTTTTATATTAAACTAAGTTAATTAGCGGGGTGGATGCAAGGCTTTCCGCCATTGTTCTTATAGCGCAGGGTAAAAATTTGCGGGTACTTCCTTCGTGGAAAGGAAGCACCCGCAAAAATACGTTTATAGAGGTCGTGTCCGAGGCTTTATTTCTTCACCTTGAACACCACGAAGTTCTTGCCGTCGATGGTCGTCTTGATGGTGTTGCCTTCCACCTTCGTCCAGCCCTCTTGCGGAACGATGGCGTCGGGGTTCTCCAACGTGTTGTCCAGCGTGTAGTCACTGCAGTCCAAAGTCAGCGTCGCGGCGTTGCCCTTCACCTGCTTCAGTCCGTCGAGCACGATGTCCACGGTCTTGGGCTGTTCGGTGGTGTTGATCACCTTCACGATATATTCCTCCGTGTTCTTGTCGTACACCGCGCTGGTGAACAAGCCGTCCTCTCCCTTGGGAGTTGGAGTGGCGAGCGTGGCCGGCACGACGTTCGTGCCCATGTTGCGGGCATACATCTGCTGCACGTAGTAGCTGACGGACTTCACGCTGTTCAGGTTGTCGAACCAGATGAGGTCGGGACGCCATTGCCAGCCTTCCACGTGGGCGAAAAGAGGAGCGTATGTGGCCATGTGCACGATGTCGGCGTTGCGCTCCAATGTGGTCATGAAAGCGGCTTCGTAGATAGAAGCGCCTGCGTGGTTCCACTTCATGCGGTTGCCATGGTCGTGGCAGGCATATTCGCCGGCGAACACCTTCGGGCCGTTGCGGTCGTAGTCGTCGTAGCGGTTCATGCTGTTCTTGAACCAGTCGACGGGACGGTAGAAGTGTTCGTCCACAAGATCGACCTTCTGCTTTTTCATGTCTTCCCAGCCCAGGTCGAACATTTCGCCTTCGGAATCCGGACCGGACGAACCGATGATGAGGATTTCAGGATGCGCCTTGCGGACAGCCTCGACGAAGAATTTCAGACGGTCGAAGTAGAACTTGTCCCACTGCTCGTTGCCGATGGCCAGGTATTTCATTCCGAACGGCTCGGGATGGCCCATCTCTGCGCGCACCTTGCCCCACTCCGAATCGGCGGGCCCGTTGGCGAACTCGATGAGGTCGAGGGCGTCGTCAATATATTCTTTCAAGCCTTCGGCAGAGCACTCCGCGTGGGCCTTCTCGTTATTCCAGTTCTGATACTGGCAGGCCATGCCCACGTTGAGGACGGGGAGCGGCTCCGTGCCTATCTCCTTGCTCAGGAGGAAATATTCATAGAATCCCAAGCCGTAGCTCTGGAAATAGTCGGGATAGTAGCGGTTGATGAAAGTCGACTCCCAACGGTTTTTGTTGAGCGGCCGGTTCTCCACCGGTCCCACGGTGTTCTTCCACTGGTAGCGTGTTTCCAGGTTGGAACCTTCCACGATGCAACCGCCGGGGAAGCGGAACACGCCGGGACGCATATCGTAGAGCGCCTGCACCAAATCCTTGCGCATGCCGTTCTCATGCCCCATCCACGTGTCCACGGGGAAGAGCGACACGTGCTCCAAGTCAACCGTGCCCGTGCCCGAACGGTGCTGCGGGTTGGAGAGGAAGATGCGCAAGTTGGCCTTGGCAATCGTGCGGTTGGACTTCATCACCATCGTGTATTTCTTCCATTCCTTGGAGTCGATGACCAAATCCTGGCTGACAAACTGCTGGTTGTCGTCCATCGTGTTTTGGTCGATGAACTGCACCATCAGCGTCACAGCGTTGCCGTCCGGCACGCGGGCCCATACGGAGAAGCGGTATTCGGCGTCCTTCTTCAGCCCGATACCGAAGAAGCCCTCGTTCTGGATGCCCGTCCACATATCGCCATGGCCGGCGCACGAAAGGCGCACGTAGTGGGGATTCTTCTCGAAGGGCCCGTCGTTGCGGAGTTCCACCTTGCCGAACATGTCCCAACCCATGTAGTGGTCGGGCGAGAATTCAAACGAGCGGTTCTTGACTAACTCGGCATAGAGGCCGCCGTCCGCGCCGAAGTTGATGTCCTCGAAAAAGATGCCATACATGGTCGGCTGGATTTCTGCCCCGATTTTCTTGGTCTGCACCGTGACGGTGTTGTCTTGCGCATAAGCCGCCAGGGAAGTGGCCATGAACGCAACACCTGCAAGCAGAGAATTAATTTTCATGATACAATAGAGCGTTTTTTTAATTATTAAATCGTTTATCGCTGCTAAAATACTTATATTCTTTTAAAGCCGCAACATATTTTAAATGTTTTCCGTATTTTTGTCGCCTTCTTGCATAAAAAAGTAAAAAAGGACTTGCAGAACAGCTTGCCATGAAGCAAAAAATGAAAAAACGGATATGGAAAGCCACCGTAGCGGCAGCCGCCATCATCGGGGGAGCACTGCTCTTCTGGCCCAACACGGAACGGAAGTGCCGCGAAGGGGTTTTCGAAGCCTGCACCACGTCGTGGTATGCCATGGAGGCCCCGGGCGGAGACACGCTCTACTTCACCGCCCTGCGCGCCGATTCCGTGCTCGAGGGAGTGGCCTCAGCACCGGAAGCGGCGCAGCGCGAATTCCGGGCCACGGCCTTCTTCGTCTCCTTCGCCGGACGACTGCTCACGGCGGCCGACTCGGCCCGGCGCCCGGAGCGGTTGCCGCGCCAGACGATGCGGACGGCACTGGAAAAGACGGCAAGCCTCATCGGCACGCGGGCCAAGGCCTGCCGGAAGATGATGGACGAAATGGCTTACTACGCCCGGACACACTCCGTGGCCGACGAGGGGTTTCACGAGGTGATGGCCCACTATGAATGGACGAAAAGCCGCTTCCGTGAACTGAAGAGATGCCGGGCTCTGCTGGACACCCTGCTGGCCGCACACGGGGCGGAAGCCACCCTGCACGAGCGGCACGAAATCATGCTCCCCGGCACGGACGGAAACGGGGCTGGACGGGACACGCTCGCCTGCCGCCTGCTCGCCCGGGACGGGAGCGGCGCCGAGGCGTGGCAAACACTCTCCGGCCGGTTGCCCGACGGACGCGGACGCTTCCGCCTGAACCCTTTCCCCTACGAATGGCTGCATCCGGGCACGGCGCGCTACACCTTGTGGGCACGGTGGGGACGGCATGGCCGCAAGTTCCGGCCCGAAGGCGCGCCGCCCTCCCCCGTCGGCGTCGGCATGACAAAGGGCCTGCCGCGGATTCCCTTGGTGGACGGGGCCGAAGGGGCTCCCGCCTTCGGACGCGGGGGCAACCTGAACGGGATGTGGGCCGGAGGCCGGTTCCTGCCCGCCACTCGCCTCTACCGCCTGTCGCTCTCCCATTCCTCTTGGGCGGCATGCCGGTGGGAAGACTTGAAAGCATGGATTGCTGCATGGCACAACCCGTTCAGCGACAGCCCGGGAAGCTCGACGGAGGCTGACACGCAACCCGCCGACTACATTTCGTTTGCCCGCAACGACTCCGCCTACTACGGCCAAGCCCGCGGCGGACGCCCCGACGGAGAAGGCGTCATGCACTATCCCGACAGCGGGACTTACGCCGGGCATTGGAAAAACGGGCTGCGCGACGGATTCGGCCGCCACACTTCTCCCGATGGGCGCACCTGCTCGGGCTACTGGCGGGGCGACACCCTGCGTCGCGGCTCGTCCAGCGACGGCAAAAGCCTGTATCTGGGTTTCTTCAACCGCGCACTCCAGGCGCACGGCGAAGGGGAATACACGGCCAGCGACGGGGCATACTACGTGGGGAAATGGAAAGACGGACTGCGCGACGGATTCGGCTTCGCCCTGGAGCCGCACGAGGTCGTGAAATGCGGCGTCTGGGCGAAAGGACGGTTCAAGGGCGAACAGATGCTCTACCACTCGGAGCGCGTCTACGGCATCGACATCTCAAAATACCAGCACTTCCACCGCCACAGGCGGTATGGCATCGACTGGAAGCGGCTGCGCATCACCCATCTGGGCCACATCAGCAAGAAGCTCGTGCAGGGCAGCGTGGACTACCCCGTGTCGTTCGTCTACGTCAAATGCACGGAAGGGCAAACGGTGACTAACCCGTACTATGCGCAGGACGTACGCGAGGCGCGCCGCCACGGCTACCCCGTGGGAGCCTACCATTTCTTCTCCACGCGCCCCGCCGCCCGCCAGGCTGCCTTCTTCCTGAAAAAGGCACGCCTGCGACGGGGCGACCTGCCGCCCATGCTCGACATGGAACTGGACGACCGGAAAATAGCGGCCATGGGCGGGCGCGACGCGCTGTTCCGCGAAATGCTGGTATGGCTGGAGGCGGTGGAACGGCACTGCAGCACCACTCCTATCATATATGTCAACCAAAACTTCGTCAACCGCCACATGCCCTTCGCGCCCGAACGGCTGAAGGATTACCCCGTGTGGGTTGCGCGCTATGGGGAATACAAGCCCTACGTGCACCTGCTCTATTGGCAGCTTTCGCCCGACGGCACGGTGGAGGGCATCAGAAGCCGCGTGGACATCAACGTCTTCAACGGCTCCGAGGAATCCTTCAAAGACTACCTGCGGAAAGAGTGCGTGAAATGACCCCGTCGCCATGAACCGGCATCTGCCCGCGTTCCCGCCCTCACCATGGAGGCGCACCGCAGCACGGCGACGCCGGCTGCGGCAGGAAACACGGCGGCAAGAGGAAGAAAACGAAGAAAAAACGTGAAAGATTTCCCGCCGATTCAGTAACTTTGTACTCCTGAAAAAGGATGAACGACCAACACAAATGTATCGACACAAAAAGATGACAATGACAATCCTGGCCGTGCTCGGCGTGTTCGCCGTCTTGGCCATCGCTGCCGCATGGTTTCTCCACACCCCGGCCTTCGGGCGCCTGCCGCAAGGCGAACGGCAGGAAAGGATAAAGCGCTCACCGAACTTCCGCAACGGCGAGTTCCGCAACCTGTCGCCCACCACACTGATGACCTCGGAGAAAGGGCGGTGGGAAGCCATGCTGGACTTCCTTTTCAAAAAAGCCCCCGCGGGCCTGCGCCCCGACCGGCCCATAAAGGCCGTGAAGACCGACCTGCGGTCGCTCAACCCTCGAGATGAGTTGTGGGTGTGGTTCGGCCATTCTTCCTATTTGTTGCAGACCGGCGGCCGCCGCATCCTGGTCGACCCCGTGTTCTGCCAGGCGTCGCCCGTGTCGTTCGTCAACCGCCCCTTCCCCGGAACAGACATCTACCGCCCTGAAGACATGCCCGACATCGACTACCTCATCATCACGCACGACCATTGGGACCACTTGGACTACCAGACCGTCGTGCGGCTGAAAGAGCGGATACGCAGAGTGGTATGCCCCTTGGGCGTGGGCGAACACTTCGAATACTGGGGATTCAGGCCGTCGCAACTCGTGGAACTGGACTGGAACGAGTCCGCGGCGTTGGACACGGGATTCCGGGTACACTGCCTGCCGGCCCGCCACTTTTCGGGCCGGGGACTGACGGCAAACCGCACCCTGTGGGCCTCTTTCCTCATCGAATCGCCCCGACGGAAGGTGTTCGTCGGCGGCGACAGCGGCTACGGCGCCCACTTCAGCGACATCGGGCGCCGCTTCCCGGACATCGACCTGGCCATCCTCGAGAACGGGCAATACAACACGGACTGGCGCTACATCCACACCATGCCCAAATACCTGAACGCGGAAGTCGAGGCCCTGGCCCCGCGACGGGTGGCCACGGTGCACCACTCCAAATATGCGCTGGCGCGCCACCGGTGGGACGAGCCGCTCGAAAACGCACGCCGTCTGGCCGAAGAGGACTCGGTGGACGTGCTCCGGCCGCTCATCGGCGAAGTGGTGCGCCTCGACGGGCAATAAGCTTCCCAAGCGCCCCAAAGCAACAGGCCGGACAATGGTTGCGCCCCCCGCGACGTCCGCGCCCGCCCCGGCCCCGAAACCGCGCAATGGCATGCGGAGCGCGTCAGCGTCCCTTGCGGGAAGTACTCGAGTACTCTGCGGCAAGTACTCGAGTACTCTCCGCAAAGTACAATCCGATGCCCCGCACGCCACCCGTCCGCCAACCGCCCCGCTCCGCGCCCTTGTCCGCCCTAAAACAAAAAAATCCCCAAGGATAGTTTTAAAATTGAAATACCTACAAATCGGTATCGACATATCCACTATTTATCCTTAACTTTGCAATCCGAAAGGGCCAACACAGCCCGCGGATATGTCTTACTACTATAAATAATGAAATATGGAATGTAACAACGAAAGCTGGGCCGGCTTCAAAGGCGAACTGTGGCGGAAGGAAATCAACGTGCGCGATTTCATCCAAAACAACTATACCCCTTACGAGGGAGACGACTCGTTCTTGAAACCCTCTTCAGAAAAGACCCGGAAAGTGTGGAACAAGCTGACGGAGATGTTCAAGGTGGAGCGCGAAAAGGGCATCTACGACACCGAGACCAAACTCCCGCAGAGCATCACGACCTACGGCCCGGGCTACATCGACAAGGATAACGAAGTCATCGTCGGACTGCAGACCGACGCGCCGCTCAAGCGGGGCATCTTCCCCAAAGGCGGCATCCGCATGGTGGAGAACAGCCTCGAGGCTTACGGCTACCACCTCGACCCCATGACCAAGGAGATTTTCACCAAATATCGCAAGACGCACAACGAAGGCGTATTCTCCGCCTACACGGAGGAGATGCTGGCGGCCCGCCGATCGGCCATCATCACGGGCCTGCCCGACGCCTACGGCCGCGGGCGCATCATCGGCGATTACCGCCGCGTGGCCCTCTATGGAACGGCACGCCTGATTGCCGACAAGAAGAAGTTCCAGAAGCGCCTCGACATACAGGAACTGAATGACGAAATCATCCGCAACCGCGAAGAGGTGACGGAACAGATCCGCGCGTTGCAGGACTTCGAGAAGATGTGCGCCTCGTATGGCTTCGACGTCACCCGTCCGGCCAAGGACGCGCGCGAGGCCGTGCAGTTCGTCTACCTGGCCTACCTGGCCGCCGTGAAGGACCAGGACGGCGCCGCGATGTCCATCGGCCGCACCTCAACCTTCCTCGACATTTACATCGAGAAGGACATCCGCGAGGGCAAGCTCACGGAAGAGGAAGCACAGGAACTGGTGGACCAGATGATCATCAAGCTCCGCATCGTGCGCTTCCTGCGCACGCCGGAATACAACGACCTCTTCTCGGGCGACCCCGTGTGGGTGACGGAATCGCTCGGCGGAATGGGCGTGGACGGCCGCACGCTGGTGACGAAGACCTGCTTCCGCTACCTGCACACGCTGTACAACCTCGGCCCGGCTCCGGAACCCAACCTGACGGTGCTGTGGGCGGAGAAGCTGCCGGAGAACTGGAAGAAGTTCTGCGCCAAGGTGTCCATCGACACGTCGGCCATCCAATACGAGAACGACGACCTGATGCGCGTGGACTACGGCGACGACTATGGCATCGCCTGCTGCGTCTCCCCGATGAAAATCGGCAAGCAGATGCAGTTCTTCGGCGCGCGTGCCAACCTGGCCAAGTGCCTCCTCTATGCCATCAACGGCGGACGCGACGAGCGCACGGGCGTGCAGGTGGCGCCCAAGTTCGAGCCCATCACAAGCGAATACCTGGACTACGACGAAGTGATGGAGAAATATGAGCAGATGATGCGCTGGCTGGCCAAAGTGTATGTCAACGCCTTGAAGATCATCCACTACATGCACGACAAGTACGACTATGAGGCCTACGAGATGGCGCTCCACGACGGCGACGTGCAGCGCATCCGCGCCACGGGCATCGCCGGCCTTTCCATCGTGGCCGACTCTCTGGCCGCCATTCGCGACTGCCGCGTGAAGGTCATCCGCGACGAGCGCGGACTGGCCGTGGACTTCGTGCGCGAGGAGGGCGACTACGTGCCCTACGGCAACAACGACGACCGCACGGACGCCATCGCGGTGGAGATTACCGAAAAGTTCATGGACTACCTCCGCCAGCACGAGACCTACCGCAACGCCATCCCCACACAGTCTATCCTGACCATCACGAGCAACGTGGTGTATGGCAAGAAGACCGGCACTACGCCGGACGGCCGTCAGGGCGGCACACCGTTCGCCCCGGGCGCCAACCCGATGAACGGACGCGACGTGAAGGGCGCCGTGGCAGCCTTGGCATCGGTGGCCAAACTCCCGTTCCACCACGCGCACGACGGCATCTCCTACACCTTCGCCATCTCGCCCGCCACGCTGGGCAAGGAGCGCGGCATTCAGGTGGACAACCTCGTGAGTCTGCTGGACGGCTATTTCACGCCCGACGGCGGACAGCATCTGAACGTGAACGTGTTCGACCGCGAGTTGCTGGTCGACGCCATGGAGCATCCGGAGAAGTACCCGCAGCTGACCATCCGCGTGTCCGGCTATGCCGTGAACTTCGTGAAGCTGACGCGCGAACAGCAGCTGGACGTGCTTTCGCGCACCATCAACCATTCTTTATAAGCATGCAATGGACAAGGCATTGACCGGACGCATACATTCACTGGAGAGTTTCGGGACCGTAGACGGTCCCGGAATTCGTTTTGTGACGTTCCTGCAAGGTTGCCCGCTCCGCTGCCAATATTGCCACAATCCCGACACGTGGCGGGCGGACGCTCCGGTGAAGTATGAGTTGACACCCCGGCAGTTGCTGGACGAAGTGTCGCGCTACAAAAGCTTCATCGCCAAAGGGGGCGTGACGCTCACGGGCGGGGAACCGCTGATGCAGCCGGACTTCTGCCGCGAGTTTTTCCGCCTGTGCCGCGAGGCCGGCATCCATACCGCGCTGGACACGGCGGGGTCTGTCTATAACGAAAAGACGCTCTCCGTGTTGGATTTCACGGATCTGGTCCTGCTGGATATTAAAGCGCTGAGTCCGGACTTATGCCGGAAAGTGTGCGGCGTGGACGGACGGAACACCTTGCGCTTCCTCGACGAACTGGAGCGACGCGGCATCGACGTGTGGATCCGCCACGTGGTGGTGCCGGGCCTGACGGACGACGACGCATTGCTGTCCGAACTGACCGAATACCTGAAGCCCTACAACTGCGTGCGAAAGATAGAATGGCTGCCCTATCACACCATGGGCGTGTTCAAGTACAAGGACTTGGGGCTGGCCTATCCGCTGGAAGGCGTGCCGCCGCTGTCGGCGGAGCGCATCAAGGACATCCGCAAGCGCTTCCCCTGGCCGCAAGGCTAAACTCCCCCAAAAATCCCTCCGCCACCCGCCGACGGGCTGCCAGAGGGATTTTTTTTGCAGGGACGAGCACACATGGGATAAGCTTCATGCCATACAGAACACTTTTCATCTCCCGAGGACTGGGCCAACCGGGGCAAAATGCCTAACTTTGGACATCAAACGGAAAAGAAGAGATGAAGAAACAGAACACTGCAATAATATGTGCGGCCGTATGCCTGCTGGCGGGATGCGAGGTGATAGAATATCATCCCTACGACACCCGGATAGAGGGCGAGACGGGGCTGACGGAGAAGAACGTCCGGCTGATTGAGGAGAAGACGAGAGGAAAGCGGGAGTTCCGCTTCGCCATGATCAGCGACACCCAACGGCGTTACGACGAGACGGAGAAGGTAGTGGAGCTGCTGAACCGCCGCGGAGACATTGACTTCGTGCTGCACGGCGGCGACGTGGCCGACTTCGGGGAAACGAAAGAATTCCTTTGGGCGCGCGACTTCCTGAACAAGTTGCAGATGCCTTACGTGTGCCTGCTGGGCAACCACGACTGCCTGGGGACGGGCTTCGACGTGTACCAGAAGGTGTTCGGCGAGGACAACTTCGCCTTCACAGCCGGCAACGTGCGCTTCGTATGCCTGAACACCAATGCGTTGGAATATGACTACAGCCACCCCGTGCCCAATTTCGACTTCATGGAGAACGAACTGTCCAACTGGCCGGCAGAGGCCGAGAAGACCATCGTGGCCATGCACGTGCCGCCCGGCGACGACGAGTTCAACAACAACGTGCGGCGGGCCTTCGAGAGCTATGTCACCAGTTTCCCCGGCTTGCAGTTCTGCCTCTTCGGCCACGTGCACAGCTGGCAGGAGAGGGAGTTCTTCGACGACGGCGTGGTCTACTACGGCTGCACGACGATAGGGAAGCGAGGATATTACATCATCACGATAAAAGAAAACGGCTATGAGGTTGAACGCTGTGATTTTTAGCCTGCTCCTGGCATGCCTCTCACCTGCAGCACGGGCACAGGGTGCGGAAACGGCGCGACGGGATTCCGCCTCCACACGCTACGAGAAAATGGCGGAGCGCCGCATGGCCACGTGGCAGAAGCTCATCCCCGACCACTATAAGACGCAGTTTGCAGCAATGGGAGACGGACTTGATGTTCGGCTTCCTGCCGAAATTCGAGAGCGAGCATCACAAGCTGGTGTTCACCGTGAAGCAGTCCTACGTGCCTTGGCGGCTGCGCATCGGGCAAAGCCCATGGGTCGTGCAGCCCCTTTCGTGCAGCCTTTTCCTCTCGTCGGTGCTGAACGAGAAGTTCTGGACGCGCGAGCCCGACCGCTATCCCAAGGGATACTATGGCTTCTCCACCCGCATCAGGGCCAACCTATCGCTGGGGCAGCGCATCATGTTCGACATCCCCGACGTGTCGCACTGGCTGGTGCAGGACATCTCGCTCTACTACGAGCTGGGGGCATGCGACACGGACTTCTGCACCTTCAGAATTCGGCGACCGCAGCATCAAGTTTCAAAAACAAGAAAAAGAAATGAGAATGAGCAATCAAAGGCCATTCGCGCGGGACAGTGGAAGTGGAATGCCATCCTCGGCGTGTCGCTGCACGAAGACCAAGTCCAACCTGGGCGCCAATGCCATCCTCGGCGTGTCGCTGGCCGTGGCCAAGGCTGCCGCCAACTATCTTGAAATCCCCCTCTACCGCTACATCGGCGGCGTGAACACCTACGTGATGCCCGTCCCGATGATGAACATCATCAACGGCGGCTCGCACAGCGATGCTCCCATCGCATTCCAGGAGTTCATGATTCGCCCGGTGGGCGCTCCCTCCTTCCGCGAAGGCCTGCGCATGGGAGCCGAAGTGTTCCACGCCCTGAAGAAGGTGCTCCACGACCGCGGGCTGAGCACGGCCGTGGGCGACGAAGGAGGATTCGCCCCCTCGCTCGACGGAACGGAGGACGCGCTGGAGAGCATCATCGCCGCCATCAAGGCTGCCGGATACGAGCCGGGCAAGGACGTGATGATCGGCATGGACTGCGCCTCGTCGGAATTCTATAAGGACGGGGTGTACGACTACACCATCTTCGAGGGCGAGAAGGGCAAGAAGCGCACGTCGGACGAACAAATCGCCTACCTGGAGGAGCTGATCGACAAATACCCCATCGACTCCATCGAGGACGGCATGAGCGAAAACGACTGGGACGGATGGAAGAAGCTGACCGAACGCATCGGCGGACGCTGCCAGCTGGTGGGCGACGACCTGTTCGTCACCAACGTGGACTTCCTCTCGAAGGGCATCGCCTTGGGGTGCGCCAACTCCATCCTCATCAAAGTGAACCAAATCGGGTCGCTCAGCGAGACGCTGGACGCCATAGAGATGGCACACCGCCACGGATACACCACCGTCACGTCGCACCGCTCGGGCGAGACCGAGGACGCCACGATTGCCGACATAGCCGTGGCCACCAACAGCGGGCAAATCAAGACCGGCTCGTTGAGCCGCTCCGACCGCATGGCCAAATACAACCAGCTGCTCCGCATCGAAGAGGAACTGGGCGACCTGGCCGTGTATGGCTACAAGCGCATCAAGTAGAAAAACTGACAGAGTCAGGACACCAACAAAGGGCTGCACGGGCCGCACGACGCGCCGGTGCGGCCCTTTTTGCGTCCCCGCACAAGGAACAGAGCGGATACGGGCTGGAGGGAAAACGCAAGCGCCCGACGCCCCGACGCATTGCAGGAAAACGGAAACGGCGGGGCGCGATTCCGGATTGTACTCTGCGGAGAGTACTCGAGTACTTGCCGCAAAGTACGCCGACGGCCTCCGCATGGCGCGACGCCGCGAAGCGCACGGGCGGCACGGCCATCCACGCGAAACGGAGCACGGACTGGCGTGCCCACGACGGGCATGGGCACAAAACAAAGTTGCCCGCAAAGGAAACGAATCCCTTGCAGGCAACTTTGTTTTACATTTCATGCCGGCAGGACACCGGCCGACGGCCCGGCGCTCATTCCACGCCTTCCTCCGCCGGGAAGTGCATGCCCGTCATGCCCATGTCGTTGTCGGAGGCATATTGCATGATGCGCTTCCGCGAAGCGATGGCGGCCGCCTTGTCCATGTCGAACGAAGCGCAGATTTCGGGATGGTCCTTCTGCAGGGCCAGGCCGTGCACCAGGTCGCCCACGATGAGCAGCTTGCCGAGCTGGTAGACGGTGTGCCCCGGTGTGTGCCCGACGGCTTCCAAGGCCACGACTCCGCCCGGCAAGGTGTCGCCGAACTCAAACAGGTGCAGGCGGGCCTTGTAGGCCTCCATGGTCTTTTCCACCTGCGCCTTCCGCTCCGCCGGCATCTGCATCCAGGCCTCGTATTCCGCCCGCGAGGCATAGACCTCGGCCCGCGGGAACACCACGGTGTCGCCCCGCAGCATGCCGCCGATGTGGTCGCCGTGGAAGTGCGTCAGATAGAGGTACTCCACGTCGGAAGGCGCCACTCCTTCGGCTTCCAGCCCCTTGAGCAAGCGGCTGTCGGGAGCGCCCAGTCCCGTGTCGAACAGGATGCCGGAACCGTCCGGCGCCTCCACCCAGAAGGCACTGACCGAGGAGGGCACGCCATCCTGCAGCGAAAGGCTGTCGATGAGGGCATCCGAGGCGTCGGGGAAAAGCGCGCGGGGCATCAGCTTGTCCCCGGCATTGTCCTTGATCTGTTCCACGTCCCACGTAGCCACGCTGTCCTCCGCTTCGACAGCCTCGGAAGCGTCGCTTTTCTTGGCCTGGCCCCCGCAACCGCACAGCATAGCGAAAGCCAAAGCCGCGGCCATCCATCGGCCGCCCGTCGCATGGTTCCTTATGTTCATGGCTCAGGAATCGTTTTTATCTCACTTGAATCACCAGATACTTGCTCACGCTCCAGAACGTGTCGGGGTCGGTGATGTGCAGCACGTATTTCCCCTCCTTGTCCTTCTCCAGCTTGTAGGAGCCGGCGGGATGGTTGGTCAGCAGCTTGGCACTCTTGGAGTAGAGCTTGATTTCCTTGTCATACCGGATGTCCACCTTCGTGAAGTAGTCCTGGTTGAAGTCGTCGCTCTTCAGCACGTCGCCCTTCTGCAGGATTTTCTGCTCCTTCAGTTCCGACTTCGTGCCGAACACGTACCATGCCGTGTGGATTTGCTTGTCCTGGTCGGCCACGGTCTGGCTCTTGGCCTTGTTCTCCTCCGAAAGCGCGTTGACGTTCTCGTTGAGCGCCGTGATGGCCTCGCCCTGCTGCGCGATCACGATGTCCTTCTCCGCCAGCTTGGCCTCCAGTTCCTGCACCTTGAGCTTCTGCTCTTCCAACTGCGCCGTGAGGTCGTCCACCATCTTCTTCAGCTTCTCGCCGCCCACGCTGCTCGTGCGCAGTTTTTCCTGCAGCTGCTTGATTTTCTCGCGGTTCTGCGCCATGGCATCTTGTATGAACTGCATGTTCTCGCGGATGGACTGCTTGGCAGCCTCCGACTCCACGCCGGCATCGGTGACGGTGATGCGCCCCTCGGCCTCGTTGATGCGGCGGAATCCCTCCTGCACCTCGTTCACCGTGCCCATGATTTCGTTCAGCTCGGTGTCTTTGTCGCTGATGACCTGCATCAGCGAGTCGCGCTCCTCCGTCAAGGCCTGCTCTTTCTTACTCGGTCCGTTGGTGCACGCCGCCAGAGCCGCCGCGCACATTGCACATAAAAATACCTTTTTCATAGCTTCTATCCTTTTATTCGTTCGTATTTTCCTTCTTGCTCTCCTTCGCGTCGCGCCCGGCCACCACGATGACGAACTCTCCCCGCGGCTCCGTCTCCGTGAAATGGGCGGCCAGTTCCTCGAGCGTGCCGCGCAGGCACTCCTCGTGCACCTTGGAAATCTCGCGGCACACGGCCGCCTGGCGCCCCGCGCCGAAGGTCTCGGCCAGCTGCGCCAGCGTCTTGACCACGCGGTGGGGGGATTCGTAGAACACGAGGGTCCGCTCCTCTGCCGCCAAGGCGGCCAGGCGGGTGGCACGGCCTTTCTTGACCGGCAAAAAGCCCTCGAAGCAGAAGCGGTCGCAGGGAATGCCCGAAGCCACCAGGGCCGGCACAAAGGCCGTCGGGCCGGGAAGGCAAACCACCTCGACGCCCGCCTTCACGGCTTCGCGCGCCACGAGGAAACCGGGGTCGGAAATGCCCGGGGTGCCCGCGTCGGACACCACCGCCACCGTCTCGCCCGCCAAAAGGCGGGAAACAATGTGGGAAACCGTCTGATGCTCGTTGAACTTGTGATAAGACAACATGGCATTCTTAATCTCAAAATGCTTCAGCAAGATGCCCGTGGTACGGGTATCTTCCGCCAAAATCAAATCGGCTTCCTTCAGGACGCGCAAAGCACGGCACGTCATGTCTTCCAAGTTGCCCACGGGAGTAGGCACCAAATACAAGATTCCCATGTTTTCACTTTACAATCTGGGCAAAAATAAGAATAAAACGCTATCCGAAGCACAGCCGGCTTCATTATTTAACAGATGTTTGCGAAAATGTTTCTTTTTTCATCTTCTTATCCGGCGTTAATGATTACTTTTGCGGTAACGATTCAGACAACAGACACCAGATGAGCTCAATCACCGAACAAAACGGAGAACGGATGCGCCGGGGGCGCATCGAAGTCATTTGCGGCTCCATGTTCTCCGGCAAGACAGAAGAACTGATACGGCGGCTGAAGCGCGCCGAGTTCGCCCGCCAGAGCGTGGAAATATTCAAGCCCTCCATCGACACGCGGTATGCCGAACAGGACGTCGTGTCGCACGAAGGGAACGCCATACCGTCCACCCCCGTGGAGTCGTCGGCCAGCATCCTACTGCTCGGCTCGAACACCGACGTGGTGGGCATCGACGAGGCACAGTTTTTCGACGACAACCTGGTGGGCGTGTGCAACGAACTGGCCAACCGCGGCACGCGCGTCATCGTGGCCGGGCTCGACCTGGACTTCAAGGGCGTGCCCTTCGGCCCCATGCCGGCGCTGTGCGCCGTGGCCGACGAAGTGACCAAGGTGCATGCCATCTGCGTGCGCTGCGGCGCGCTGGCCTACGTGTCCCACCGCATCGTGGACAACGAGAAGCGGGTGCTGCTGGGCGAGCAAAGCGTCTACGAACCGCTCTGCCGCACCTGCTACCGCAAAGCCGTGGAAGAAGACAAACAGAAACACCCATCTTAACCCCATTCGCCCCATGTTTGAAAAAGAAATCACTTTCGACCGCTTCATCCGCGGCCTGATGGCCGTGGCGGGACTGGCATTCGCCGTCTACATCCTCAACCTGCTCAGCGCCGTGCTGCTGCCGTTCTTCATCGCCTGGTTCCTGGCCTACATGATCTACCCCACGGTGAAGTTCTTCCAATACAAGCTCCACCTGCGCAACCGCATCCTGTGCATCTTCATCACCTTATTATTAATATTGGCGGCGCTGGCCGGCTTCTTCTACCTCATCATCCCGCCCGCCATCGACGAGTTCGTGCGCTTCCGCACCGTGTTGGCCGACCTGATAAAAAGCATGGGCAACTCCGCCCTGGCGCACAACGTGGAAGCCTTCCTGCAACACAACTTCGACCAGAACGTCGTGGTGCAGCTCATCCACGAGAACAACGTGATGGAGGCACTGAAGGTGACCGTCAACCAACTGTGGAGCCTGCTGACGCAGACTTTCGACCTGCTCCTCACCGTGATAGGCCTGTGCATCATGGCCCTCTACCTCTTCTTCATCCTGAAAGACTATGAGAAAATCTCGGAAGGCTGGCTCAAGCTCATCCCCAAGCGCAGCCGCCGCTTCGCCGCCGCATTGGCCAGCGACGTGCAACACGGTATGGACTCCTACTTCCGGGGACAGGCGCTGGTGGCCTTCATCGTGGGCATACTGTTCAGCATCGGGTTCCTCATCATCGACTTCCCCTTGGCCATCGCCTTGGGACTGTTCATCGGGTTCCTCAACCTGATTCCCTACATGCAGGCCATCGGCTTCATCCCCACCATCCTGCTCGCGCTGCTGAAAGCCAACGAAACGGGCGAGAGCTTCTGGCTCATCATGCTGGGGGCCTGCATCGTGTTCATCGTGGTGCAAAGCATAGAAGACGCCTTCCTCGTGCCCAAAATCATGGGCAAGCTCATGGGCCTGAACCCCGCCGTCATCCTGCTGGCGCTCTCCGTGTGGGGCTACCTGCTGGGATTCATCGGCCTCATCATCGCCCTGCCGCTCACCACGCTCCTGCTCTCCTACTACCGCCGCTTCATAGAACAAGACGAGCGAAGGCTGGCACTGACAGAAAGGCGCATGCGCAAACGGCATAAGGAAGAGGCAAAAAAAGAAGAAGCCATCGCAACAACACCACCGGCCGCAAAACAGCATCCCGCAAACGAAGCCCCCGCGGAAAACCCGACGGAACAACCCGCAGCACACGACGGGAAAACGCCGCCAACGGAAAACGGAACGGCATAAACAGCCCCCAATTCCTTAAAAAACACACGGAGAAAGAAAAAAACGGCAAGAAAGTTGCCCAATTCCGCAAAAAGCCGTACCTTTGCACTCGCAATCAGAAATGATGCATTTTTTCAAGGTCGATTCGTTAGCTCAGCTGGTAGAGCACAACACTTTTAATGTTGGGGTCTTGGGTTCGAGCCCCAAACGAATCACAAAAAGAGAGGTCTTCAGCAATGAAGACCTTTTTTTTTAATTCGTATAATACCGCTGGCGTTCAATTAGTTACATCTTCTTTTGAGGCCGCATAAAAGGGGGCAGTAGAAATTTAGGGGGCAGTCCGAAAACCCGGTTGTGTTCCTTCTCCCGTTTCCAATATTACGCGCACAATTTGGATAGTCTGAACAAGAAGAATGGAATGTCAGCCACTCCCCTAAACTGACTTCTGAAAGCCTTCACTTTTGCATTGAACGATTCCGCTCCGGCATTGGTTTGCCTGTTCACGAAAAAGTTAAGTATGGTATCATAGTGATTTGCAAAAGTGTCTATGACAGTCCGGAATGCATTCCCCGCCAGCTTTTCAACTTCATTGAACCATCTTGCCAGTTTGGTTCTTGCCACATCCTTGGCGCATTTCCTGTTGAAGATGTCCGTCAGTTCCATGGCAAGCTCATAGGCCCGCTTCAACTCGGGATGCATTTGATGAACGGTGGTTATAGAAGTTCAGGATTTCATCATAATGCTCATAGAATGTCGCGGCAATGACATTGAACTGCTTCATTCTTGAATCATCCACCTTGTTGTACCATTTGGCCATGCTCAACCGTGCAGCGTCCTTGATGGTATTCTTTGAGAATATCATCCTCAGTGAGTGGGACAGCCCGTAAGCGAGTTGGATGTCGGGATACTCCTCGAAGAGGATTTTAGCCCTTTCCTTTTGTCTTTCCGTCCATTTGTCTGCTGATTTGAACAGGAGGTAGCGGCTCCTGATGAGCAGTTCGGGCCGTGTGTCCCCGTTTGGGAAACGGAACGGGTGGTATGGCTTGCCAGAAAGCCTGCACTCTTCCATTTCGTCGTTGGCCTGCTGCAATGCGTCCCAGCGGTGTGCCACGCGGATTTCCTGTACGGCCTCGCAGGCCATTTTCTGTATGTGGAAACGGTCAATCACCCTTTGGGCTTTAGG
>VOFD01000041.1_pt1 | contig 18000 bp, 30 predicted proteins | sample 5384101 | NCBI WGS metagenome assembly VOFD01 (sample SAMN12384723, study PRJNA508395) | human gut metagenome | isolation source: healthy gut C | host: Homo sapiens
AAAGAGGATAAAGAAATGTCAGAAAAAGATATTATACAGTTCGAGAGTTACAGGAAATCTTAGGAGTCAGCAGACCTACTATTTATAACCTTTTGAAGAAAAAGGAATTCCGGTGGATCCAGTTGGATGGCGGAAAGTATCGCATCTCTAAGAAGAGTTTCGATGACTGGCTCGATAACTTGGAACAGTAAAAAAACAGGGTGTTGATCAGGCAGATTTTGTCTGCAATCGACATCCTAAATTTTTATCTGGATTTGAGATATGATATAAGAAAAACACTAACACTAAAAAGACAGATCGATACTGGCTGGTTCATAAAAATGTTTTTGAATCAAAAGAGATTGCCAGAAAGATACGAATCAACATTGCCAGCTTTGAAAAATGGTACGCCAATCAGATTAAATATCATAAAGTTACCGGAGAAAAACCCGGGAAAGAATTGAAATCCTATCCTATTCCGTTAAGGAAGTCGCAGATCTGTTGGAGGTTGATGATTATCTTGTTTATGATTTACTCAAGAAAAATCAAATGGAAGCACTATCATTCCGTTCAAGGATAAGTTCGATAAGACATTGAAGCTTTACTCACTCATGACTACTAAGCCGGAGGAGGTTGAAGCCAGAAAACAGAAGGAAATGGAAGAATAATTGTGAAAAGAGTGTGTGAATTATTGACTAGAGCCTCTCCTGATGGTATATTTAGATTACCCAACGGGTAATTTGAAAAAGGAGGGCAAACGTGCAGCTACTATACAATAACAGCAAAGTTCAGAAACAATGTACCGATTTAAAAATTGCAAAAAAATTGTTTGGCGGGAATGCTGTATTAGCAACCAGCCTATTTGCCCGAATAAATGCTATGCAAAGAGGCGAGTGTAATTAAGGATATAGTAATGATGCCGACGTTTCATTTTCATAAGTTAAGTGGCAATAAGGATGGATTTTTTGCTATAGATGTAAAAGAGAAGAGATCCATGGCGTATTATTATTCAGCCATTAGATGAGAATGAAGAACCTTATGATCCTTGTAATATTGATGAAATTGCTGGTGTGGTTAGAATTGTTGAAGTAAAGGAGGTAAGTAACCATTATGAGTAATTATATTGAATATAATGATAAGATTGCTTTTCATCCTGGATACTATATCAAAGAAATCATTGAAGAAAGTGGACTTTCTCAGAAAGATTTTGCAAAACGATTAGATACCACGCCAAAGAATTTAAGTATTCTGGTACGTGGGGAGCAAAGCTTATCAATCGATATAGCCATGAAATTATCTCGAATGTTAGGGACTAGTGTTGACTACTGGCTGAATCTTCAGAAGAGCTATGACGCTTTGATTGCTGAGTTTGAATCATCCAAGGAATTAGAGCAGGAAAGAAGAATTTTCAAGTACTTTCAGTACACATATTTCAGAGAAAATTTTGGATTGCCTGATCTTCCGAGAAAAACAAATGAGCAGATTAAGTGTCTACGTGAATTTTTAAATGTTGCGTCATTATCTGTTTTCACAAAGCAAAATATGGCAGTTAGTTTCCGAAGTGCATCTGAAGATATGAAAGAGGCTAATATTGCCAGAGCAAATGCAATGGTTCAGATCGCAATTAATCAGGCACTGAAGATAGAAGCACCTAAGTTTGACAAAAAGAAGTTTGAAAAAGCTGTTGATTATGCATTGACATTAACAACACAGCATGGTGATTTTTATCCACTGATTAGGAAGGTCTTTGAAGATGCGGGAGTAATATTCGTAATACTTCCAAATCTTCCGGGTTCAGGAATAAATGGTGCAACCAAGAAGATTGGGCAGAATGTAATGCTGATGGTGAATGACAGACGTTTCTATTCAGATACATTTTGGTTTACTCTGTTCCATGAGATTGGCCATATTATTAATGGTGATTATGGAATTACGTTTGAAAATGAGCACGCTGGACAGGAGGATGCAAGCAGATAAATATGCGGAAGACAAATTGATCCCTCCGGGAGAATATGAGGCTTTCGTTAGAATGAATGAGTTTAGCGAAAATGCTGTCCGCAGATTCGCTGAAAGAATTGACAGAGATCCGGGTATTGTCCTTGGCCGCTTGCAAAATGATCAGATTGTTCCATTTACAAATGTTGCACTGTCAAAAGCATTAAAACACAAATACAAAGTAATAACATCATAAAGAAGTATATAACTTGAGGTCGTCTACCGTTATCCACGATAGATGGCCTTATTTTTTTATCCATTTGGGGAGAAAGGAGGTGAAAGCGATTGGAGGAATTTAAGGCGAAAAGACATGCGGTCAAAAGATGACCCGAAAGGGACGATGGAAACAGATTCCAGAGAAGGGATAGTGAAGGAAACTGCGGAAGCAAAGTCCGATGAACAACTGGGCGGATCGGAACCAGCTTTCCATGGATGATCCGATTGAAAAATATGAAAACGGGGGATTTGATGGAAGAACTGCATAAGAAATGGGAAAAGATCCATCACTGTTTACAGGCACTGGAACAATCAGGAACAAGGGGAAATACTCAAAAAAAGCTTATGAGTGTCTGTTGCCTATCAGGAATCCCTTTGAACGATGAAATGGAAAATTTTTTGACGAGTTAATTTGCAAAAAGTATAAAATGGGGAGGTTCCCCTCCCATAAAATTTTTTTCTTAAAACTTATACAAAAAACTTGACAAACCCGATTTTAGAAATTAAAGTTCTGCCACATTCTTGTAGCCCAGATGGAATTAATCATCAATGCCGTATTTGTTTTCCAACGCTTCTTCTACTAATTCCAGTTCATCTTCCAGTTTTTCAATCGCACGTTCTCTCGCTTTGTATATCTCGAAGCTAATCTCTTTCATCTGGTAAGCATACTCAAATTCATCATCAAGTTTATCCAGTTCGTCATCAACTGCGTCTACCTGTTTTTTCAAAGCGTAGAATTGTTCGTGATTCTCAGATGCATTTGTAGATCTTTTTGCATTGTTTACACTTTTTGTTATATTACGGACATCGTTTTCATAAGAAGAGAAATCATAATCCTTTTCGTTCGCATTCTCTACTGCGTTTTCTGTGTTACTGATGTTATCATCATCGTCATCTGTATTTGATGTTACAACTTCCTGTGTCTTAATTTCTACATCTTCTGCTGCTCCATTATTGGATGAAGTGCATCCTGTAAAAGCAAATATTAATGTGAGAGATAATAAAACTACTAATAATTTTTTTCATAACATGTTCTCCTTTCGGCTCTTGGGTGTTTTGTTTTTGCTGTTATATGTATCATATAGGGGAAGATTAAAAAAGATTAAAACAAATAGTAATTTCAAAAAATGAAAAAAAGGACTCTGGCACACGAAAATGATTGGTATTATAATAATTACATTATGAGATTACTGATTGTAGAAGACGAGAATGATTTAAGAAACATTGTCAAAAAAAAAAGGCTTGTCAAGGAACATTACAGTGTAGATGCCTGTGGGGATGGTCTGGAAGCGATGGATTATATCGATATGACTTCCTATGATGGTATTATTCTTGATATCATGTTGCCGGGAAAGGACGGATATGAAATCTTAAGAGAATTAAGGCAACGAGAAGATGATACACCGGTTCTGTTACTGACAGCAAAAGACAGCATTGAAGACCGTGTCAAAGGACTGGATCTTGGTGCCGATGATTACCTGATCAAACCATTTGCATTTGAAGAACTGCTTGCAAGAATCCGTGTCATGATGCGTAGAAAGCCACAATTTACATCCAATCAACTAAAAATAGCAGATCTTATTCTGGATCGTGACACAAGAAAGGTTACAAGAGCCGGAAATGAAATTGATCTTTCTGCAAAAAGAATTTATGGTTCTGGAATGTCTTATGCGCAACAAAAATATCGTAATGACAAGACAGCAGATTGAACAGAATGCGTGGGACTTTGATTTTGAAGGTGGTTCCAATGTGATCGACGTATACATTCGCTATTTGCGAAAAAAAATCGATGCACAATATGAACAAAAACTCATCCACACTGTTCGCGGTGTCGGATATGTAATGAGGGAAAACGAATGAAACAGCTGACGATCAAGAAAAAAATTACGCTATGGTACACCGGAATCATTGCCGTAGTTCTTGGGACTATTTTAGTTCTCGTCCTTCTTTTTGTGGATAAGGTTGGAATTTCTGCGACAGAAGAAGAAATCATTGCCGCAGTGACCGGTTTCTCTTCAAATATTAATTTTCAGGATGATTCCTTTTATCTTGACGGCGATACCGAATTTTACGATGACGGTATTATGTTTTGTATTTATGACAAAAACGGACGCTTACTTTATGGAACGATTCCAACCCAATTTCCAGAAGAAACTATCCTCAAGTCGAATACACCGCGAATGATAACCGGATCAAATCGAAAATGGATGATATATGACAGCGTTTACACTTACGGTGATGATGAGGAAATGTGGGTACGAGGAATTACCTCCGTACATTCTATAGAACTTTTCATGCAGACATCCGAGAAAATGCTGTTGATTGTATTCCCATTACTCATTATTCTGATCGGAGCCATTGGATATTTTATGATCAAGCGGGCATTGAGACAGGTGGATCTTATCTGCGATGAAGTTGAAAACATCAGCAATGGAAAAGATCTTTCCAAACGATTGTCTCTGCCAAAAGCAAAAGATGAATTATACGAATTGTCGGAGAAATTTAACGAAATGTTCGAGCGCTTGGAATTTTCGTTTAAGAAGGAACGTCAATTCACATCAGACGTATCCCATGAACTGCGGACTCCGTTGCTGTTATCATTTCCCAGTGTGAGTACTTATTGGAAAATGAAAACTTATCTGCGGAAGATAAGGAAGAGATTGCAGTCATCTTAAGGCAGGCAAAACGAATGTCAAAGCTGACAAGCGAAATGTTAATGATCGCCAGAAACGAACAGGATGAAAAGCATCTGATGGAAAAACTGGATTTTGGATTATTAAGCGAACTTGTAATAGAAGAACTGCAGACAAAAGCACAGGAAAAAAATATTGAGATTACCCTGCAAAAGCAGGACGATTTATTTATGAACGGCGACCAGACATTGATTTTGCGTATGATGATGAATTTAATAACCAATGCCATCAATTACGGAAAAACAAATGGACATATTCATGTTATCCTGAAGGTCGAAAATGACCAGATTGTCGGTGAAGTGAAAGATGATGGTATTGGAATAAGTGAGGAACACCTGGACAGAATCTGGGAGCGTTTCTATCGCATAGACAAAAGCCGTTCCAGAGAAAATGGCGGTACCGGTCTCGGCCTTTCTATGGTGCGTTGGATTGTAAATCTCCACAATGGAACCATTCACGTCGAAAGTATCGAAGGTATCGGAACGAGTTTTATTTTCCGATTTCCGAAAATATAAGGAGCTATCGCTGTATAGTCATCATGAAGAATGATCGCTTTTTGATTTTCTATTCCCGTTCGTGTTATGAATAGGTTCTTTATATTTGGATTCGTGCATTACATAAAAATACGCATATACATTTTGTAATAGTAACAGGGAATAACCGCCAAAAAGTCTGCTTGCAAAGCTGTATTGTTGAATGTGCAGATTTATATTAAGGCAGAATTTCGATATCTAATGGGGTGTCACTGGGGACAGAAAAAAGCCATAAACACCGTCCCCATTATAGACTGTAACGAATATACATATCTTCCCAATCCATGAACAATACGTAAAATACCTTTCCGTATTGCGGGCTCTCTACAATTCTTCCATGATCAAGCACCGAAAAATAAGTTCCGTCAGCTTTTCGAAGATGGAAGTGAATATAAAGACTATTGAAAACAATTGGTCAACCGTTATAAAAGGACAATAAACAAATCGGAATCAGTAGGAGGATCATTATGAGATTTTATAACATATTTTTCAGCCCCACAGGGGGTACAGAGAAAGTAGCAGATATTGTTGCGAAAGGGACGAAGCTGGATGCTGAAGAAATCGACCTAATTAAAGAACCAGATAAACTCATGAAGGTGAAATTTGAAAAAAAGGATCTATGTTTGGTTGCTGTACCGTCTTACGGTGGACGCATTCCATCAGTTGTAACGGATATGTTCCGCAAAGTAAAGGCAAATGGTACGAAAGCAATTCTTGTGGCAGTATTTGGAAACCGTATGATTGATGATACTCTATTGGAACTACAGGATGTTCTGGAGGCATCAGGATTTGTATGTATCGCAGGAATGGAGGCTGTCGCAGAGCATTCCCTGATGCACCAATTTGGAACCGGACGCCCGGATCAGCAGGATGAAAAGGAATTGCTGGAATTTGCCGCAAAGATTATGCAAAACAGCGAAGCACAAAGGACACCTGCATTTCCGGGAAACAGACCATATCGAGAATATGGTGGTGTTCCGCTCAAACCTGTTGCAAATGGAAAATGCACTTCCTGCGGTCTGTGCGCAAAAGAATGCCCGGCAGGTGCCATTCCGTTGGACAATCCGAAGATGACCGATAAGGATAAGTGCATTTCTTGTATGCACTGTGTAGCAGTCTGTCCGAAGAAAGCAAGAAATTACAGTAAGCTTGTCAGTTTTATCGCTGGACTGAAAATGAAGAAGGTTTGTTCCGGTAGGAAGGAAAATAAATTGTATTTATAATAGGGCGAGCAATACAATGAGAAACATGTAAATTCAAGTTTGGAAAATTAAGAAAAGCGGAATTGTGAGGTTAAATATGATAAATAAAACGGAATGGAACAGAATGATGGAGGGTAAATTATATAATCCCTATAAAGTTGGTGATAATTCGTTTGAAAACGTTCATGCAACTCAAAAAAGTTTAATGAATCAGAATACTGGAACGATAAAAGTGCTTTTGAAGAATTGAAAAAATGCTTTAAAGTAGCTCCTGTGGATATGGTACTAACGCCTCCGGTCTATTTTGATCATGGCGATAGAATATCATTTGGAAAACATTTTTATGCTAATACAGATTTGACTATATTAGATGAAAATTATGTTACGTTTGGGGATAATGTATTTTTGGCTCCCCACGTAAGTATATATACAGCAGGTCATCCGATTGATAAGGATATACGCAACTTGAACTGGAATATGCCAAGGCTGTAACAATAGGCGATAATGTCTGGATCGGTGGAAATGTTGTAATTAATCCCGGTGTCACAATTGGAAGTGATGTAGTCATTGCTTCTGGTTCAGTTGTGGTAAAAGACATTCCAAGCCATGTTGTTGCAGGAGGTAATCCGTGCCATGTAATTAGACAAATAACAGATAAGGATAAAAAATAATTGGCACACGCAACTAAAAAGAATATGAAGATGATATTGAAAAGTAGATTTTTGTAATAGTTGTTTCGACAATCGGAAGTTGGTGATTTTATCATGATTTTGTGCTTTTCAGGAACCGGCAACAGCCGTTATATAGCGAAAAAAATTGTAGCTGAATTGGAGGATGAGATTGTAGATGTGAATGCAAAAATCAAGGCAAACAGATTATTCGCCAGTAAAAACAGGTGAGAATGTAATCGTTGTAACTCCGACTTATGCGTGGCGTATTCCCCGAATTGTGTCGGATTGGCTTTCAAAAACGAAATTGCTTTTTGTGCAAAACGTATTTGGTTTGTTATGAACTGTGGTAGTGAAATTGGCAATGCGGCAAAATATAATCGCAATATTGCAGAGCAAAAGCACTTATGCTATATGGGCACATCTCAAATTCTTATGTCGGAAAACTATATTGCCATGTTCGATGCACCTGAAGCAGAGGAAGCAAGAAAAATTGTAAAGAATGCTGAGCCTGCTATTGTGGATACCATTGCCTGTATTAAAGCAGAACAACCTTTTCCTGCAACACGAAATAATCTTTACGACCGTTTTATGAGTGGTCCGGTAAATCCGATTTTTTATCGGTTCTTCGTGAAAGCTAATGCATTTCAGACAGATGATACTTGTATCAGCTGCGGTCAATGTGTTGAAAACTGCCCAAAGAATAACATTGTACTTGAAAACGGAAAGCCGATATGGGGGAATCAATGTACTCACTGTATGGCATGTATTTGTTATTGTCCCACAGAAGCAATAGAGCATGGCAAAAAGAGTATAGGAAAACCGCGTTATCATTTTGAACAGTTAAAGATGAAATAACGCCGATACAGGACTTTTTATAATCCTATACCGGCGTTTGTTGTTTACGGAGAATGTGTTTTACGCTTATTTTCCAAATGTATTGCTGGATTTAGCGGCAGCTTTAGCTGCCATGGTGTTTGTGGATTCAAACAAGGAAGCTGTCGGTGCGACCGGACACATCAGTACTCGTCCTGTTCCGCGGTAAACATTTACCAGGCCTTCTCCACTAACCGCTGATCCCACAAGTGTTTTGGTTGATCGTTCTACGGTAAATTCAATGTTTGATGACCAGCATACGGCAAGGTTTCCATCAATTTTCAGTTCATCATTTTCCAATATGACTTCAATTAATTCATCTTCGGGAACATTAGACTCCAGTGCAGCTACACCATTTCCATGCAAACTCAGATTAAACAGACCTTCGCTACCTAATACGGCTGATGAAAGGTTCTTTCTGGCTACAACTCTACTTTTTACATTTGCATCACAAGCCAGGAACATGCCATCTTCAATTGTCATTCCTGCTGAACCCCATTTTTCAATGTCGGCCAGGATAATATATTTATATGTCGGTTCCAGTACCAGGCAGCCTTCACCAACATATTCTGGCTTAACCGCAGTTTCTTTTGTAACCGCACCTTTGATCGCTTTTCCAAGGAGATCCCCGATGCCTTTTACGCCAGATGTAGCTTGTACATTTCCGCCCATCCATTGCATGGAACCAGCCTGGATAACAGCTGAATGGTCTTTATCAATATCAATAACAACCTGTCTTCTTCTGACATTCATTTTACTCATGAAATACTCATTCATTGCATTCATAGGTGAAACGCTGGCATCCTGCACATATTCAAGCACATGGAAGTTTCCAATACTTTTTGCAAATTTTCTGTTTTCATTTTGTAAGTTTTCAATTCGCATAGCATAATCTCCCTTTTAATAATAATTTATGATGTTGCTCGTATATGCTTATTATAAAAGAGTCAGCATAGATAGAAAACAATTCGTGCAGAGAATTATAAAGACAGAATTCTCGAAATTCGAGAAATATAAAGATGCAATTCCTCATGGTGGATGTGTATTATGAGAAATAAATTTGTTATAGTGACAATATCAAAAAAAAGCAGAATATAAATGGGGTGATCAGATGGAAGCAAAGCACAGAGAATACGATTAATCCGGACAATAGAAAAGATGGAGAGAAATTCGGCATTCAGTAATAAGCTTGGAATAAAGAACATATCTGAATATTCAGCAGAAAAAGAACAGAAAAAATGAAAGACACATATCAGAATGAGTTTCAGAAGGAGAAAAAAAAATGTTATCGTTATTATTTACAATTTGTATGATTTGGTTTGTTGGAAAAATTTTTTGTTTTTGGGTTAAAAGAGCATCCTGGGGAATTATGAAACTACTTTGTACAGTTATTTTCTTTCCGGTGATATTGATTGGTATGGTTATAGGTGGACTGATGTACATTGCTTTTCCATTATTGATTGTCGGTGGCATTATAGCTTTGGTGACGTCACATTCATAATGGATCAGGAGGAAGAAAACGAATGGGATATGATATTGAAAAAGAAAAGAGAGAAGCAATTGAAGCTGGGCGTAGAGCCTTGAACAGTCTTCAGGCGGCAAAAGAAAATTTGAACAGTGCAAAGAACTGGGGACTGGTAGTTTTATTGGGTCTAGTGGCAGAACGAAGGAAGAAATACAGCAGGCGGAAGAAGAACTGTGCATTCGCTTTGCGAGCTGAATATCATGAATATCTGGAAAGAATTGGACTTGCAAGTGTTGAAGAACATGAATTGACGGGTTTAACCAAAGACATTCGATTGGATGTGGTTGCTGTTACCAAGGAATACAGAGCTTTGTATGGACCAGATACAGTATCATGGTATAGATCGTATGAGGCAGAAATCCGATAAAATTATCATCGGAAATCTGTGCATAGAAAATACAATAGACGTAGTTATAAATCGAATTCTACTGTCTAGAATAGCTGCAAACAACAGATTTAGTTGGTGAAATGGAACCAATTATTGCTCAGGGCTGAACTTATTATTACCAAAGAATTTACGGAGGCAGAGCTTCTAAAACGAGAAAAAGAAATAGAACAGAGAATTGAAAAGGCAAAGCAGACACGAGAGGAGTTTGACGAAGCTATGGTATGAATTGGTAAATGACAAGGGTTTTAGAGATGAGTTTGAGGCTGATATTAAGAAAAAGCAGGGTATCGCCTCGAGAGTCGTTATTATTTACATATATTCTTTTTGAAAAAGAGAATGGTTGCTCGTTGAAAATAATCTCAGAGACATCTGGTATTATTCACGTATCAAAAGATATTTGTGAAAGGATACGTTCTTATATTAAAAGAATGAACCTTGGAAAACGTGGAGAAGAATTGCAGGCTCTTGTTGATAGTGGTGGCGATTTACTTATAGATTTTGATGGTGATGCTTTGCATATGCAAACAAAGAGGCAGTATTTTTTAAACCAGCAGGTGCTTGGATTCATTTTGCAATCGATTATTTAAGAGCTTTGAACACAGAAAATTATGAAGACCTGTTTTATGCAACAATTAAAGAAAAAGATGTGGACGAACTTGAAAAAGGCAGGTTTTGGATTTTTTCGTATGAAATGGAGTTTGATGGTTTTTTTGATGCGAAATCTTATGAATACATTATTTGTCAGGAGGATGAAGTGGTGGAAAGTTGGAAAAGATTTTTTAATCGCGGCACGAACTGGAAAGATTTTCCACAAGTAACTTCTTATGAGGAGTATCGAAAGATAACAGACAAACAGCATTTAAGCAAAGCCAAAAGCATGCCGATTAAGTTTTTAAAAACTTCTGGTAAAGGTTTTTTATAGATAAGGATGGCTATGCACTGGGAATTCGAGATGAATTGGCAGATGTAATTAAAGTTGATGCTTTTAAGAAGCAGATGAAAGATATTATTGAGTATCGTACGATGGAATATTATCGGAGACGGTATGTAGAGAAGTAATCATAAGTATTATTTACAGTAGAAGTAACAAAGTGGATTGTGAGGTGTCTGACATGTTAAAAAATGTACTGATTGTGGTGGATGATATAGAAAAATCCATAGAATTTTATAGGGACTTATTTGGACTGCAAGTGATTCTTAAGAATGAAGGTAATGTGATCTTATCGGAGGGACTTGTTTTGCAGGACGCCGGTTTATGGGGAAAGACGTTGGATGAGATTTCTACACCATTCAATAATAGGATGGAACTGTATTTTGAGGAATTTGATATAGATGGATTGCTTGCAAAATATGAATCTGGTAAGTATTTCGTCCGATATGCCACTGAGCTAACAGAAATTGCAGGTGGCCAGAAACTTGTAAGGCTGTATGATCCGAGTGGCAATCTCATCGAGGTTCGTACGCCATTTATGTCTAATTAAAGGAGAGAATATGCAGATTTTTGTTGATGCAGATGCCTGTCCGGTAGTTGGTATTGTTGAAAAAGTTGCAAAAGAGCACAGTGTTCCTGTAACGTTGTTGTGTGATACCAATCATGTGTATCTTCTGATTACAGTGAGGTGATTGTAGTTGGAGCCGGAGCAGATGCCGTGGATTATAAACTGATCAGTATTTGCGATAGGGGCGATATAATTGTATCACAGGATTATGGAGTAGCGGCAATGGTATTGGAAAAAATGTGCTTATGCGATTCATCATTCCGGGAAATGGTATACCAATGAGAATATTGACCAGATGCTTATGGAACGGCATCTGAATAAGAAGGCACGAAGGGCATCCGGAAAGAAGCACTTAAGAGGCTCAAGAAAACGAACAGCGGAGGATGATGAGCATTTCAGAGCGTCTTTTGAAGAAATGATACATATGGCGATGGACAAGGAGAATTAATTTGAATATCCAGATTTTTGGAACTAAAAAATGTAACGAAACAAAGAAAGCAGAACGCTTTTTCAAAGAGCGTGGCATTAAATATCAGTTTGTTGATATGAATAAAAAAGGCATGAACAAAGGCGAGTTCACTTCTGTAGCGCAGGCTAATGGTGGTCTGGAAAATATGATTAACTGGGAGGGCAAGGATAAGGATCTGCTTGCGCTCATTAAGTATATTGCAGAGGAAGATAAACTTGAGAAGGTACTGGAAAACCCGCAGGTGATTAAGACACCGGTGGTTCGTAATAGAAAACAATCCACTCTTGGATATCAGCCGGATATCTGGAAAACGTGGAAGTAAGAGTGCCGGTAGATTTTTGGCCAAGATAAATAAACCTGGATTATTCACGGAACAGTATCTGAATTGATAACAGTACCATGAATCTGAAAATTGATCCATGTAGCCTAAACATCGCTCAACCAATCTCCAAAAAGGGTATAAAATCCCTATGACAAGTTTTGAGCAATTATCAGGCTGTCAAGGTTCGTTAATAGTTGCTATTCCAGCTGTACATTCAGCTTACCGATATTTGAAAGTGTCTCATAGAGTTCATTTTTATAAGGGCAACTGCTACACAGCTTGAATGTGATATATCTTGCTGAATGAACTACTTTTGCAGCAATCTTCTTTTGTAAAGCAGATTAAAGCAAGAAAGAAGATTCTACTTCTTGGAAATCATGACAAGAAGAAGGATTATAAAGGATTGTTCGATGAAATTTACGATGGTCCATTATTGATTGCAGAAAAAATACTTCTTTCGCATGAACCAGTGTATGCTTTATCTTGGTGCTTGAATATTCATGGACATGATCACAGCAACATTGAGCCTTACAAAATAGGGTGTAAGCATTTGAATTTGGCAGCCAATGTCTGTGGCTATATGCCGGTTAGTCTTGGCAAGCTGATTAAAGAGGGAATTCTTTCTGATATTTTAAGTATTTATCGAATTACTATAGACCAGGCAACAGGGGAGAAAAAGAATGGAGAAGCAGTTCCCGACAATTGATAAAGTGAAAACCGGAAAGCAGATCCGCCATCTCATGGATTCTCTGGGGTTAACGGTTATGGATGTACAGAAATATATGGGTCTTGCCACACAGCAGGCAGTCTATTGGCTGAATGGGAGAAGTCTTCCAAGTATAGATAATGTATATGCATTGAGTGAATTATTCAGGGTTCCTATAGATAAAATTATTTGTGGAAATCGGGGATATCAACCTGAGCAAAGATCCATATATTATAGACTTAAGGCATATGTGAAATATTTGCAACTGTATGTGGAGGTCACCTATGAGGATGTTTCCCTATTCTCCAATTAATTATTCTGTAGCAGAGCCATATGATGTGCGTTGCACATTTGATGAAGAGCATCATGAATGGATCTATGTGTTTTCTATGCCAGAAAAAGACAAGGCGGTGCTTGAAGAAATCTGTAAAGCCTATAATATAAAGGCGGAAGATTTGATTCGACAATTTTATTTGTGGGTAATACGAGAGCCGGAAGCGGCGGCACAGTGGCTGAAAGGTGAAAATAATCGGAAGAACGCTCAGAGGCTGTTTTACAGTGGGGAAAAAAAAATATCAAAAAAATTGATGATTAATGGTGAGCTTGTGATAGAATGGAAAAAAAAGAAAAGCATAAAGGATGTAGTTGCGGAGAATATTTGTTATGATTAGAAAGTTGCTGAACGAAGATATTGATAGAGTTGCTGACATATGGTTAAAGACAAATCTGAAAGCACATTATTTTATTATCAATCAATACTGGAAAAGTAATTATGAATTAGTGAAAGAAATGATGTCACAAGCGGAAGTCTATGTGTATGAAGATGATAAAATGATTCAAGGATTTGTAGGAATAAGTAACGAATACATTGAAGGTATTTTTGTTCCTGATGAAATGCAGTCATGTGGCATAGGTAAGCTTTTATTGGATTATATTAAGGATAAAAAGTTAGCTTACGATTAAATGTATACCAGAAGAATGCCAGAGCAATTTCTTTTTATCAAAAGAAGGGTTCATTATTCAATGTGAAGGTTTGGATGAAGCTACTGGTGAAAAAAGAGTACACCATGCTATGGAAACGAAAATAGAAATCGGGAGTTGTAGAGGTGAGGTTATGAAACGCGCAGAATTAGAATCATTTATAATGGAGACATATAACGCTGAGACAGATTATCCGTGGCTCAAATATCCGAATTATGAGGTGTTCCGGCATTGTAATAATCGGAAGTGGTTTGCTCTGATTATGGATGTACCAAAGAACAAGCTGGGGCTGCAAGGCGAAGAAATGCTGGAAGTGGTCGATTTCAAATGTGACCCAATTCTGATTGGCACACTACGAGAGGAACCCGGCTTCTTCCCGGCGTATCACATGAGCAAGGATAGCTGGATTACTGTTGCACTGGATGGCAGCGTATCAGATGACAAAACCAAAATGTTGCTTGATATGAGTTATGAAGCAACGGCATCCAAAACACATAAAAAAAATGCTGATAATTCAAGTTTGTAGGGCTAAATTATAGAAAATTAAACGAAAAATTTATTATTGAATTCGTTTTAACTGTTGGCATTTTTGGGTATTTTCAGAAGGGAAAGCAAACATGGAGAATGAATTAATTTTGTTTGAAACTGCCGATAAAGAAATAAAGTTAACTGTGCCTATAAAAAATAATACTGTATGGCTTAATAGAAAACAGTTAGCCGAATTGTTTGGAAGAGATGTAAAGACAATTGGGAAACATATTAATAATGCATTAAAAGAAGAGTTGGATAATTCAGTTGTCGCAAATTTTGCGACAACTGCTTCAGATGGAAAAGTGTATCAAGTTGAACATTATAATTTAGATATGATTATTTCTATAGGCTATAGAGTGAAATCTAATCGAGGAGTAGAATTTAGAAAATGGGCTAATAGTGTTCTAAAACAGTATATCATACAGGGGTATGCAATCAATGAAAAAAAGATTAGAAGCTTTACAACGAACAATAAATATCCAAACAAAAATGCTTGCATGTACTTTGGAAGTAGATGAAGCAGAGGTGTTGAAAGCTGTTAGCTTATATACAAATGCTTTGATGCTGTTAGATCAGTATGATCATCAATCACTTAAAAAGCCTACTGGAAGCAAGGCTATCTATAGAATTACATATGAAGATTGCCGAAATATGGTGAATGCAATGGAAGATTCATTTCACTCGGATGTCTTTGGGATTGAGAAAGAAAAGGGAAAAGTTGAAGGTATTCTTGCAGCAGTTTATCAAAATGTTTTTGGAGGAGATGTTTATCCTTCCTTAGAAGAGAAAGCGACCAATCTTTTGTATTTTATGATAAAAGATCATCCTTATGCTGATGGATGCAAGAGAATTGTCTTTGCATCGTTATTTTTGGAATTTTTGGCTCGAAATAATATACTTTACAAAGCTGATCAAAAAAAAGGGTAAGTGATGGTGCATTAGTAGCAATAACATTAATGATTGCAGAGTCAGATCCAAAGGAGAAAGATATTATGGTTAATTTGGTGATGAATTTGTTAATAATGTAAATTTGATTTCGAATCGGAATTGACCGAACTCTTTGAGTGAGGGTACTTCTTGTCCGAAGGGCAAGAAGGTGGAGTTGAAAAAGATTATAACAATCGGAATTTACAGGAGAATATGAAGATCATTTGGATAGATGGTACTTTTGGAATTGGAAAGTCTGCTGTTCTGCTGCGATTGTTGAGGAAATACCACAGGCACATCTGCTCGAATTCGATGCATTGCAAGAAAAATATAAGCCAACTTCAGTTTCTGATTATTTTGGGAAAAGATATCCAGAAGCTAAAAAATATTTGGTTGATGCTCTCGTCGATGAAATAACAGAAATAATACAAGAAGGAAGTTGCGACTGTTTAGTTATTCCAGTTGCATTGATTAATGATTATTGCAATCAGAAACTTATAGATGGCTTCGCCAATATTGAGAGTCACCATTTTATATTAACGGCCAAGAAAGAAATCCTACATCAACGCATAAATAACCAAGAAAATCGAGACATCGATTTGGCAGTAACCTATATGCCAGAGGCAACACAGTATTTAAGTAATCACTATTATGATGCAAGCAGAATAGATACGTCTAACATGAGCATTGATAGTGTTGCAAAAGAAATAATTGAAAGCATAATTCGGTAACTTCAAGTTTTGAGGGATGACAAGCGGATCAGTATGATATTAATTGAAAATGCGTATATGGTTGATTGGTGTGTGCGGTAATATACTATATTCAGAAAAACTATTCAGGAGGGTGTTAGTGTGAGAAAATCAGATTGGGCAAAATGGTTGATCGTGATTCCGGCAATGCTAGGCATTGTGTTGGTAACCTATGTGGATCGTATAACAGATATCTGGGGATTTGGTGCATTTATCTGCCAGCTGATTGCGATTTTAGAATTGGCTTATGGTATGCGAATCGCGATGCTGGCACAGAGTAGAAAGAAGTCCTACCGGTTAACACCGGAAGAACGACATGAGTATGCACAGTATTTATATGAGAAACAATATCAACGTTACCCTGCTGTGGCGAATCAGATGCTTTTGGTTATGGCAAGGATGAGTATACTTCTTGACAATTATGAACGGGCTACACAGGAGCTGGAAGATATTTGTATAGATAAATTTAATCCGGCACAGTTGAAGGTGTATTATTACCTGAAAGTGGTTACAGCAGTAGTGGCAGGAGATACAGAAGGGCTTCAAGAGAGCCAGATGCGTTATGCAGGGATTCCGGATACTAAATGTGTATATCCGCCAGAAGCTGAGCTTGCTGAGTGGATAGAGCAGAGAGATACAGTGCAGATGGCAGAAGCACTGAAAAAGGTAGTGCCGGATAAGAAAAAGAGCATCCGGTACGGATCAGTGTCATTACTTTGATTCTTGCATATAGTACCTTCTTTTACGGATTGTGGTATGGTATAAACCGTGATATGGGATATGAAGTGAGATATCGTTTCGCAGAAATATCGATTGCTGTTATTACAATCAGTCTGGCGATTCTTTTAATCTGGGGAATCGTAAGCATGTACAGACACAATTGCCAGGCATTATCCATACAGCCTGGTAAAAACAGAGTGGCATTGATAATTGTCTATGGAGCTGCTGCGATATTTGCACGATTATTGGAATGAGTGGTCTGAGTGTAGTGTTCGGAATGGATGGAACAGAAACGGTGACTGGTTGTGATAGCAAATATACGTATATAACCGTGCAGGAGGATTACGGCGGCGAGCGGAGATACCGAGCCAATAATCCATTTGTTATGCAGAGTATGGATGGTCTGTGGTGGTCTTCGGAGATAATGGATGTTGAAGAAGATAACGAAGAATCATCGGATGCGGATACAGAGGATTCCCCAGTGACAGAAGATACTCAGAACGGAGATGTGGTAGAAGATTATGAGGCAGAAGGACAGCATGATGGTCTGACGATTCAGAATGCGATGCTGGCGGTCTATAATTATCTTCAGGAGAATAATGCACTTCAAAATATGGCATTCAGTTACACTGCGAATGCAAAAAGGAGAAATCTATGGTGTTGTCAGTGAGGCAATGGTTGAAAAAGGTGCGTCAAAAGAAAAGATAGGCTTAAGAGGCTATGCCGCCTGGAATGTTATTTGCAGTATATGATTCCGAAACAGGTGCAGCGGAATATATTCCACCAGAGTATATTGATATTCCAGACTTGTTGGATGAACTTGTTGAATATGTAAATACTACAGATGATCATCCGCTGATTATTGCTGCTGTAGTTCATTATCAATTGGTTACCATTCATCCTTTTGAAGATGGAAATGGAAGAACCGCCAGATTAATGTCAGGCTATATTCTTGATTATTATGGATATGGTTTTAATGGAATAGGTTCTCTGGAAGAATATTTTGCCTATGATCCAGATG
>VOFD01000068.1_pt1 | contig 18000 bp, 20 predicted proteins | sample 5384101 | NCBI WGS metagenome assembly VOFD01 (sample SAMN12384723, study PRJNA508395) | human gut metagenome | isolation source: healthy gut C | host: Homo sapiens
GCGGCTCGCGACATCCACCCGCGCCCACCAAAAACCTCAACGTATAAAAGTACGCTGAGGTTTTTGTATTACTGCAAAGCCAGACTCACTGGGCGCGTGGGTTCAAACAGCATCGGCCCGCCGAATAGTCCGGCGGGCAAAAAAGCCCCTGCGGGGCTTTTTTAGATGCGCGGCTCGCGACATCCACCCGCGCCCACCAAAAAACCTCAACGTATGCAAGTACGCTGAGGTTTTTGTTTACTGCAAGGCTAAACTCATCGGGCGGGTGGATTCGAACAGCTGCGGCACCGTTCAGCAGGACGATCTCCAGCAGTGCAAGGATCAGCAGAACAATAAGAACCATAGTGTACCGTGCATCATAATATTTTGCAACGGTATTCAGGTTGGTACTATTTTTTAAATTTTTCTTCAAAAAAATCATTGACAACGCTTTCTGTGCATGATAAAATCACATTTGATTTTGAGAGACGAAGCGTATCAGGGTCTTTTCAAAGCAATTTCCCATGGACCGCCCAGCGGGGCTAAGGCCATACGGACAGCCGGGTCCACTGCCGACCGGCGGTGCGCAAGCCGCCATTATTGATTGAGCGTAGAAGCTCAAATTTTATAAGTTGGTTCCTTTACAACCATGAAATTGCGCAGTCAGTGTGCAGACTTGTGAAACGGTCAATAAAGAGCAGTAAAAGCAGAATTGCTATATAGACTCTCATAATCCCGTCTTTTTTGAATCATGCGAAGCGGCCTTTGTACTCTGGTGTTTCTTCCGGGGGTCTTTGGCGGCGCATTCAAATGCTTTTCAAAGCGCAAGTCTGCACTTTTTGTGCGGTACTTGCGCTTTTTTGTTTGCATCGGGATCAGGGACGGAGGAAAAACATGAGTGAGAACCGAACACGGTTCCGGCTGAACCAGAACCGTGCGCCCATCTATGAAGCGCTGGAACAGTTCCGCAAAATGCGGGTGGTGCCCTTTGATGTGCCCGGCCACAAGCGAGGCCGCGGCAACCCGGAGCTGACCGCCTTTCTGGGCCAGCAGTGCGTGGGCGTGGATGTGAATAGCATGAAGCCGCTGGATAATCTCTGCCACCCGGTATCGGTCATCCGGGAAGCAGAGGAGCTGGCCGCAGATGCCTTTGGCGCTGCCCACGCATTCCTCATGGTGGGCGGCACCACCAGCAGTGTGCAGAGCATGGTGCTTACCGCCTGCAAGCGCGGCGATGAGATCATTCTGCCCCGCAACGTCCACCGCAGTGTGCTGAACGCACTGGTGCTCTGCGGCGCAGTTCCGGTCTATGTCAATCCCGAAGTGGACAAGCGCCTCGGCATCTCGCTGGGCATGAAGCGGGAGCAGGTGGAAAAGGCCATTAAAGAGCATCCGAATGCTGTGGCTGTGCTGGTGAATAACCCCACCTACTACGGCATCTGCTCTGACCTGCGCGCCATCGTAAAAATGGCCCACGATGCCGGGATGCTCTGCCTTGCAGACGAAGCCCACGGCACCCACTTCTACTTTGGCGGCGGCCTGCCCGTCTCCGCCATGGCGGCAGGGGCGGATATGGCATCCGTCTCCATGCACAAGAGCGGCGGCAGCTTAACGCAGTCCAGCCTGCTGCTCATCGGCCCCAACGTGCACCCGGGCTATGTGCGGCAGATCATCAACCTGACCCAGACCACCTCCGGCAGCTACCTGCTCATGTCCAGTCTGGATATCTCCCGCCGCAACCTTGCGCAGCGCGGGCGGCAGGTATTCCACCAAGTGGCCGACATGGCCGAGTATGCCCGAGAGGAGATCAACGCCGTGGGCGGCTACTACGCCTTTGGCAAGGAGCTGTGCAACGGCGACTCCGTTTTTGACTTTGATACCACCAAGCTCAGCGTCCACACGCTGGATATCGGCCTTGCAGGCATTGAGGTGTACGACATCCTGCGCGATGAGTACGACATCCAGATCGAGTTCGGCGACATTGGCAACATCCTCGCCTATCTTTCCATCGGCGACCGCCCGCAGGAGGTGGAGCGTCTGGTGAGCGCATTGGCCGAGATCAAGCGCCGCTACCACACCGACGGCTCCGGCCTGCTGAGCCAGGAATACATCGACCCCGTTGTGGCCGCCAGCCCGCAGGAAGCGTTCTATGCGCCCAAAAAGAGCCTGCCCCTCCGGGAGACCGAGGGCATGGTGTGCAGCGAGTTCGTCATGTGCTACCCGCCGGGCATCCCCATCCTGGCCCCGGGTGAGCGCATCACCAAGGAAATTTTGAACTACATCGAGTACGCCAAGGCCAAGGGCTGCAGCATGACCGGCCCCGAGGACCCGGACATCGAGCGGCTGAACGTTCTGGCATAAGGAGGGAATGCAGATGGAATTTTGGTTTTCTGAGTTTCACACCCCGGACGTGAAGCACAGCATCCGGGTGAACAAACAGCTCTACTCCAAGCAGAGCGATTACCAGCGCATCGATATTTTTGAAACGCCGGAGTTTGGCCGGGTGCTCACATTGGACGGCAATGTGATGCTGACCGAGCGCGACGAATTCATCTATGACGAGATGATCGTGCATGTGCCCATGGCGGTGCACAAGCAGGCAAAAGACATCCTTGTCATCGGTGCCGGTGACGGCGGCGTGGTGCGGGAGCTGACCCGCTACGACCGGGTGGAGCGCATCGACCTTGTGGAGATGGACCCGCAGGTGGTGGAAGCCTGCCGCGCCTTCCTGCCCAGCAACGCCTGCCGCATGGATGACCGCCGGGTGCACATCTATTTTGAGAACGCCCTCAAGTATATCCGCCGCTGCGAGGAGGAGTACGACCTCATCATCGTGGACTCCTCCGACCCCTTCGGCCCGTCGGAAGGTCTGTTCACCCGGGAATTTTACGGCAACTGCTTCAACGCCCTGAAAGAGGACGGCATCATGGTCAACCAGCAGGGCAGCCCCTTCTATGCCGAGGATGCCAGCGCCATGCAGCGCAGCCACAAGCGTATTGCGTCCACCTTCCCCATCAGCCGGGTGTACCAGGCCCACATCCCCACCTTTGCGGCGGGCTACTGGCTGTTCGGGTTTGCCAGCAAAAAGTATCATCCCATCGATGATCTGGATGCAGACGCATGGAAGGCGCTGAACATGCGCACCCGCTATTACACCACCCGGCTGCACGTCGGCGCATTTTACCTGCCGGCATTCCTTGAGGAAATGCTGCGGGAAGTGGAGGAACACTGATGCAACCCAACATTGAAAACTTCATCGGCTGTGACAGCAGCTACCGCGCCGCTAGCATCGTGCTGTACGGTGCGCCCTACGATTCCACCACCAGCTACCGCCCGGGCGCACGGTTCGGCCCGGCGGCCATCCGACACGAAAGCTATGGTCTGGAGACCTACAGCCCCTATCAGAATGCCGACCTGACCGATTTTGACATCTTCGACAGCGGCGATCTGGAGCTGTGCTTCGGCTCCAGCGAGAGCGCCCTTGCGGACATCGAAGCCCGCGCAGAGGAGATCCTGCAGGACGGCAAGTTCCCGTTGCTGCTGGGCGGTGAACATCTGGTGACGCTGGGTGCCGTGCGGGCTGCGGTGAAGAAATACCCCGACCTGCACATCGTCCACTTTGACGCCCACGCCGACCTGCGGGACGACTATCTGGGCGCAAAGCTGAGCCACGCCTGCGTGCTGCGCCGCTGCCACGAGCTGGTGGGCGACGGCCGCATCCACCAGTTCTGCATCCGCAGCGGCGACCGCGCTGAGTTCGAATTTGCAGCCCAGCACACCGAGATGCACAAGTTCGACTTCACCGGCCTTTCCGAGCTCACCGCCCAGCTCTGCGAGAGCAAAGTGCCCGTCTACCTGACCATCGACCTCGACTGTCTGGACCCCTCCTGCTTCCCCGGCACCGGCACGCCCGAAGCCGGCGGCGTGAGCTTTTTGCAGCTTCTGGATGCCATCCGCACCGTGACGAAAGCCAACATCGTAGCCGCAGACCTCAACGAGCTGGCTCCCACGCTGGATACCACCGGCGTTTCCACCGCCACCGCCTGCAAGGTGCTGCGCGAAACGCTGATCGCGCTGGACAAGGGCTGGCCCGGCTTTCAGGTCTGACCAAATTTGCACACATTGACATAAAGGAGAAAAATCATGAGCAAAGTTCTGATCATCGGCTGCGGCGGCGTGGCCTCCGTTGCCATCCACAAGTGCTGTCAGGTGCCCGAGGTGTTCACCGAGATCTGCATCGCCAGCCGTACCAAGTCCAAGTGCGACAAGCTGGCTGCAGAATTAGCCCCCAAAACCGCTACCAAGATCACCACCGCACAGGTGGATGCCGACAAGGTGGACGAGGTGATCGCCCTCATCAAGGCTTATCAGCCCGACCTCGTGATGAACATTGCCCTGCCCTATCAGGACCTGACCATCATGGATGCCTGCCTTGCCTGCGGCGTAAACTACATGGACACCGCCAACTACGAGCCGGAGAACACCGACGACCCGGAGTGGCGTGCCATCTATGAGAAGCGCTGCAAGGAAGCAGGCTTCTCCGCCTACTTTGATTACAGCTGGCAGTGGGCCTACGCAAAGAAGTTTGAGGAAGCCGGCCTGACTGCCCTGCTGGGCAGCGGCTTTGACCCGGGCGTGACCCAGGCTTACTGCGCCTACGCCAAAAAGCACGAGTTCGACACCATTGACACCATTGATATTCTGGACTGCAACGGCGGCGACCACGGCTATGCCTTTGCCACCAACTTCAACCCGGAGATCAACCTGCGCGAGGTGTCCGCCCCCGGCAGCTACTGGGAGAACGGCCACTGGGTGGAGATCCCGGCAATGAGCATCAAACGGGAATACAACTTCGATCAGGTGGGCGACAAGGATATGTACCTGCTGCACCACGAGGAGATCGAGTCCCTTGCCAAGAACATCCCGGAGGCAAAGCGCATCCGCTTCTTCATGACCTTTGGCCAGAGCTATCTCGACCACATGCGCTGTCTGGAGGATGTGGGCATGCTGTCCACCACCCCGGTCAACTTCAACGGGCAGGAGATCGTGCCCATCCAGTTCCTGAAGGCTCTGCTGCCGGACCCCGCCAGCCTTGGCCCCCGCACCAAGGGCAAGACCAACATCGGCTGCATCTTCACCGGCAAGAAGGACGGCAAGGAAAAGACCTACTATATTTATAATGTGTGCGACCATCAGGAGTGCTACAAGGAGGTCGGCTCTCAGGCCATCAGCTACACCACCGGCGTTCCGGCCATGTGCGGCGCACTGATGCTGCTCACCGGCAAGTGGACCACCAAGGGCGTCCACACCGTGGAAGAGTTCGATCCGGACCCGTATCTGGACGCTCTGGACAAGTACGGCCTGCCCCGCTCCGAGAGCCACAGCCCGGCGCTGGTGGACTGATGCGGCTGGCCGATACCCGCCCGCCCTTTGCGGGCCTTGCAAACCTTTCTTGGGAAGCGCTTGCCTCTCTGCCCACCCCCTGCTACCTGCTGGACGAAGGGCAGCTGCGCCGCAACGGCGAACTTCTGCTGGGGGTGCAGCAGCGCACCGGCTGCAAAATTCTGCTGGCGCAGAAGGCTTTTTCCAACTTTAATGTTTACCCGGTGCTGGCTCCTTATCTGGCGGGCACCGAGGCCAGCGGCCTGTACGAGAGCCGCCTTGGCAAAGAAGAGCTGCCGGAAAAGGAGAACCATGTGTTCTGCGCTGCCTACCGGGCAGACGAGTTCGCAGAGCTGTTGCAGTACGCCGACCACATCGTGTTCAACTCCCCCGGCCAGCTGGCCCAGTTCGGCCCGGCGGCAAAGGCTGCGGGCAAGAGCGTGGGCCTGCGCATCAACCCCGAGTGCTCGACGCAGGAGGGCCATGCCATCTATGACCCCTGCGCCCCGGGCAGCCGCCTTGGCACCACCCGCGCCCAGTGGGATGCCGCCGTGCAGGCAGACCCGGCCCTGCCCGAATTACTGGACGGACTGCACTTCCACACCCTGTGCGAGCAGGATGCCGATGCACTGGCCCTGACGCTGGCGGCGGTGGAAGCAAAGTTCGGGGGTCTTCTGCCCCGGATGAAGTGGCTCAACTTTGGCGGCGGGCACCATATCACCCGCCCCGGCTACCGCCTTGCCACGCTGGAACAGTGCATTACCGAAACACAGAAAAAGTACGGCGTGCAGGTGTATCTGGAGCCGGGCGAAGCATGGGCGCTGAACGCCGGGTATCTTGTTACCACTGTGCTGGATACTTTGCAAAATGGCGAGACGAGCCTTGCCATTCTGGACATGTCTGCGGCCTGCCACACCCCGGATGTGATCGAGATGCCCTACCGCCCGCCGCTGCTGGATGCCGGAGACCCCGGCGAAAAGCCGTACCTCATCCGCCTTGGCGGCCCCACCTGCCTTGCCGGGGATGTGGTGGGCGACTACAGCTTTGCCTCCCCGCTCACCGAGGGGCAAAGGCTCATTTTCGGCGATATGGCCATCTACACCACCTGCAAGAACAACACCTTCAACGGGATGCCGCTGCCGCCCATCTGGGCACTGGCCGAGGACGGCACCTGCCGGGAGCTGGTGAAGTTCGGCTACAGCGATTTCAAGATGCGGCTGGGACGTGCAGCGGATTAAAGTATGACCCTTACGGCAAATCTGTATTTGGTCAAAAGACAGTCTGTATCAAAACCCGCCCAAAATGCACGCTATTCAAATACAGTTTCTTTTTATCATCTGACGAAAATTTAAAAAATTCATATTCAGCCTAGACAAGTTCCTTTTTTATGTGCTAAAACAATGTTAAGAAACCCGCAACGATGCAGGATCTGAGGATCACTGCGTCGTTGCGGGTTGTTTTCTTGTTTTATCTGGGAAAGTGTCAAGAAATAATAGAGGGGGCAATTCTTATGAAAGCATTCATTTCGCGTCGTGATTTCCTGAAAGCGGCAGGCATCACCGCCGCAGCAGCAGCTTTGGCAGGCTGCTCTTCTTCTGGCGGTTCCGCAAGCGGCTCTTCTGCAGGCGGCAAGACCATTAAGATCGGCGTGTTTGAACCGGCTTCCGGTGATAACGGCGCAGGCGGCAAGCAGGAAGTGCTGGGTGTCGAGTATGCCAACAGCCTTGCTCCCACCGTGGAGATCGGCGGTGAGACCTATAACGTGGAGCTGGTGGAAGTGGATAACCAGTCCAGCACCGATAAGGCCGTGACTGCTGCACAGGAGCTGGTCTCCAAAAAAGTCTCCATCGTGCTGGGCAGCTACGGCTCCGGTGTTTCCATTGCAGCCGCTCCCACCTTCCAGTCCGCTTCCATCCCGGCCATTGGCTGCTCCTGCACCAACCCCGCCGTGACTGAGGCCAACCCCTACTACTTCCGTGTCTGCTTTCTTGACCCGTTCCAGGGCTCGGTCATGGCAAACTTTGCAAGGATGAGTTCAGTGCTGCCAACGCCTACGTGCTGAGCATGCTGGGCGAGGACTACGGCTCCGGTCTGGCCACCTACTTCGTCAACGCTTTTGAGGATCTGGGCGGCACTGTTACCAGCGAGCAGTTCCCCGAGGGCACCTCGGACTTCTCCGCCTACATCCAGAACGCCATCAACGCCGGTGCAGATGTGATCTTTGCTCCCTGCGCTACCACCTACGCAGCCCAGATCATCACACAGGCTGCTTCTGCAGGCTTCGATAAGCCCATTACCGCAGGCGACACATGGGAGTCCAGCGTTATTCTGGATGCCCAGAAGGGCACCAGCGTGCAGGTGTATTGCTCCACCTTCTTTGATGAGAACGATGATTCCGGCGCAGCCAAGGAGTTCGTGACCGGCTTTAAGGAGTGGCTGAACGCCGACAGCCAAAAGCTGACCAACAACGGCGGCAATGACATCGTGGCAGCTGTTTCTGCACTGGGCTACGACGGCTACATGGTGGCTCTGGAAGCCATCAAGGCAGCCGGCAGCACCGACGGCACCGCCATCCGCGATGCTCTGTACGGCGTAAACTATGACGGCGTGACCGGCAACATCACCTTTGACCAGACCACCGGTGATGCCAACAAGGATATGGCTTACATCAAGAAAGCTGCCGACGGCGCATTTGAGTTCGTCAAGACTCAGAGCGTGGAAGGCTGATTTGAACCTGTAAACTCCTTCAGTCAACGCCTGACGGCGTTGCCAGCTCCCTCAACGAGGGAGCCTTTTTATAGCTTTCCGGCAGGTTTGGCTCCCTCCCTGAGGGGGGCTGTCACCGGAGGTGACTGGAGGAGTTTATTTTATTAAAAGTTGTAAGAAATGGAGGGTTCCCCTTATGGCTGCAAAGTTTCTGCCCTATTTGCTGGCAGGTATCTCGGTGGGCGGCCAGTATGCATTGATCGCCATTGGCTACACGATGGTGTACGGCATCCTGCGCCTGATCAACTTTGCCCACGGCGATATCTTTACCGTAGCCGGTTTTCTGATGGTGTACGCTACTGCCTCCCTTCCGCTGACCATTTCCATCCCGCTGGTGGTGGTGGCAACGGTACTGCTGGGCATCGCAGTGGAAAAGATCGCCTACAAGCCCCTGCGCACTGCGCCGCGCATGTCGGTAATGATCTCCGCGATCGGTATGTCCTACCTTTTGCAGAACTCGATGTGGTATGTCACCGGCGGTCTGGCCAAGCAGTACCCTGCCCTGCCGTGGATCAGCGACACCGTCACGGTGCTGGGCTGCCAGACCAAGCGGGTGACGGTGGTAACGCCGTTCCTCGTCATTGTGCTGGTGGCAGCACTTGTTACCCTGATCCAGAAGACCAAGATCGGCATGGCCATGCGCGCCGCTTCCCGCGATTTTGAGACCGCCCAGCTGATGGGCATCAAGATCAACAATGTCATCTCCTTTACCTTTGCGGTGGGCAGCTTTCTTGCGGCCATCGGCTCCATGATGTATTTTTCCAACTACACGGCAGTCACCCCCACTGTGGGTGCGATGCCCGGCCTGAAAGCCTTTGTGGCTGCGGTGTTCGGCGGCATCGGTTCCATTCCGGGCGCTGTCATCGGCGGCTTCATCATCGGCATCTGCGAGAGCCTTATTAAAGGGTGCAGGCGCTACCACCTTCAGTGATGCGTTCACCTTTGCACTGCTGATCGTGGTGCTGGCCGTCAAGCCTACCGGCCTGTTCAGTGAAAACCTGACCGAGAAAGTGTGATGACCATGAAACAAGAGAAAAAACGCATCTATCTCCGGGCCGCACTGGCGCTGGCCGCTCTGCTGGTGGTGCTGCTGGCACTGGATAACCTGAGCTTTGTGCCCTCCATGCTGCTCACCGTGCTGCGCAAGGGTGCCATCTATGCACTGGTAGCTGTCTCCATGAACCTGCTGAACGGCTTTACCGGCCTGTTCAGTCTGGGTCAGGCAGGCTTTATGCTGCTGGGTGCCTACACCTACGCCATCCTCACCATTCCCGCCGCTTCGCAGAAGTCCATCTATCAGCGCTATGCAAACGGCGGCATCGGCTTCTCCATCCCGGAACTGCTCTCAAAACCTCTGGGCGGCTTCGGCCTGCTGCTGGGTGTTGTGTTCTGCCTGATCCTGGCCGGTTTTATCGCAGCGCTGTTCGCCTTCCTCATCGGCCTGCCGGTGCTGAAGCTCAAGAGCGACTATCTTGCCATTGCTACACTGGGCTTTGCCGAGATCATCCGTGCCGCCGTGGTTTACGAGGGCTTTGGCCCGCTGACCAACGGCTCCAACCTTCTGTACGGCTTTACCAGCTTTGCCAGCTTCAACCTTTCGCTGGGCGGCACGACCCTGCATCTGGAGACCGTGATGCCCTTCCTCTTCTCCGGCATCTGCATCGCCATCATTCTGCTGCTCATCAACTCCACCTATGGCCGTGCCTTCAAAGCCATCCGTGATGACGAGATCGCTGCCGAAGCCATGGGCATCAACCTTGCCAGCCACAAGCGCATGAGCTTTATCATCAGCAGCTTCTTTGCCGGTATCTCCGGCGCAATGCTTGCCATGTATCAGGCCAGCGTGCAGGCCACCACCTTCAAATCCAGCATGACCTACGAGATCCTGCTGATCGTGGTCATTGGCGGCATTGGCTCGGTGTCCGGTTCCATCATCGCGTCCTTCCTGTTCATCGCCAGCTCCGAATGGCTGCTGCGCTTTCTCGACAACGAGACCTGGATCGGCGGCTTCCGTGTGCCGCTGCTGCGTTCCGGCTTCCGCATGGTGGTGTTCAGCATCATCATTATGGCGGTGGTGCTGTTCTTCCGCAAGGGCATCATGGGCGACCGTGAATTGTTCCAGAAAAAGCCCGCATCCACTGCAAAAGCTGCCAAAAAGGAGGCGCGTTCCAAATGAGTGAAAACGTATTGACCATTGAAAACGCCACGATGCAGTTTGGCGGCGTGGTGGCTGTGGATAATCTGAACCTGAAGGTGGATAAAGATCAGATCGTCTCCCTCATCGGCCCCAACGGTGCTGGCAAGACCACCGCGTTCAACGTTGTCACCGGCGTGTATGCGCCCACCAACGGCGCGGTGTGGTTCGAGGGACGCAAGATCATTGAGAACACGCCCCACGGCAAGATGAAAAAGCTCTATAAGGGCCAGAACGCGAGCAAGTATTCCCACATTATTACCCCCACGCCCGATAAGATCACCCAGATGGGCATTGCCCGCACCTTCCAGAATATCCGTCTATGGAAGAGCCAGACCGTGTTTGAGAACGTGCTCATCGCCAAGCACTGCCGCCGCTCGGCCAACCTGCTGAGCGCTACCTTCCGGCTGAATGCAGACGAGGAAAAGCGCCAGCGCGAGGAGTGCGAAAACCTGCTGCATGTGCTGGGACTTGAGGATGTGCGCAATGAACTGGCTACTGGCCTGCCCTACGGCCTGCAGCGCCGGGTGGAGATTGCGCGCGCGCCCTTGCCACCGAGCCGAAGCTGCTGCTGCTGGATGAGCCTGCTGCCGGTATGAACCCGCAGGAGACCGAAGAACTGACCGCCTTTATTGACCGTATCCGCACTGATTTCAGACTGACCGTGTTCATGATCGAGCACCACATGGATCTGGTCATGGATATTTCCGACCGGGTCTATGTGCTGGACTTTGGCCGCTTGATCGCCGAGGGTACGCCCGCCGAGGTGCAGAACGACCCGCGGGTGATCGACGCTTATCTGGGGGTGGACGAAGATGCTTGAGATCAAGGATTTACATGTTTCCTATGGCGGCATTCAGGCCTTGCGCGGTGTGTCGCTGAACGTGCCGGACGGCAAGATCGTTACCCTGATCGGTGCCAACGGCGCAGGCAAGTCCACCCTGATGCGCACCATTTCCGGCCTTGTAAAGGCACAGAGCGGCTCCATTTTGTGGAACGGGCAGGAACTGCTGGGCAAGCCCATCGACCAGATCGTGGCCAGCGGCATTGCCATGTCGCCGGAGGGCCGCCGGGTGTTTGCCGACCTGACTGTGCTGGAAAATCTGAAGATCGGCGCATACCTGCGCAAGGATAAGGCCGAAACCGAGAAAAAACCGAGTGGGTGTACAAAGACCTGGCAGAGCGCCGGCACCCTTTCCGGCGGGTGTACAGTCTGTTCCCCCGCCTGAAGGAGCGCAGCTGGCAGAGCGCCGGCACCCTTTCGTGGGCGGCGATTTTTGATATCATCCGCACCGTGAACCAGCAGGGCATCACCGTGCTGCTGAACGAACAGAACGCCAACATGGCCCTGAAGGTGGCCGATTACGCCTATGTGCTGGAGACCGGCCCGACCCTGCACGGGTGCTGAACTGCTGACCAATGAACAGATCAAGGCCGCATACCTCGGCAAAAAGCGCATTGACCGCACCTGAAACTTTATAAGAACCGCTAACGGCAGAGAGGGGCTGCTGCAAAACAGCTCCATGAAAAAATAACGCATAAAAATGCCTCAGTATGGCAGGCGGAACAGGCTCATCACACTACCAACAAAGAAAAACAGGGCGTTCCCGACGGGGAACTCCCTGCTGTACATATCGCTATCGCATGTGGCTTTTGGCAGGGTGCGTCCGCAGGGCGCACCCTGTTTTTTTACTATGCTTCATCATTTTCTGCGCGCAGCATCCGGTATCCGACACCAACATGGGTCTGGATCAGATGCGGCGCATCCGGGTATCGTTCAATTTTTTGCGCAGGGATGCCATGTAAACTCGCAAGGAAGCAATGTCATTTTCCTGCGTACTTCCCCATATTTGCTGTATCCAGCAGCATGATGTCCGGGTTGTGGCTGGTCGTCATCATGATCGCCGTTTCCCCATTGGAAGCAGTCAGATATTTATAGCCGTGGGTCTTCAGGGTCGTTGTGATCAGACACCGTACAGGAACATCATCCTCTACGACCAGAATGGACGGCTTATTCATGAATGTTCACCTCACTTTGCGGCAGTGCAAAGGAAAAGACACTGCCATTGGGAATGTTGTCACGCAGGGTCAATGTTCCGCCGTGAGCCGTCAGGATCGCTCGGCAGAGGGGTAAGCCCAGTCCAAGGCTGCGGTGGCTGTCTGCGATGCGGCTCTGCCCGGTATAAAACATCTCGAACACCTGTGCTTTTGCGCGATCCGGAATGCCGGGACCGTTATCTGCAACGTCCACTACGACCTGATGGTCTTTCCGGTAAGCCGAAATCTGAATGACCGAGCCCACAGGGGTGTATTTGATGGCGTTATCCACCAGATTGACAACGACCTGCATGATCAGCCGTGCATCTACATTGACCAGAAGGATCTCGTCCCCATACTGTGTTGTGATGGTATGTTCGCAGCTTTTCCGGTTGACATGATGCAGAGCTTCTTCGATCATTTCGTCCATCAGCTGCGGCGAGATCTGCAGATTCATCCGCCCATCTTCAATGCGGGTGATGGAAAGCAGATTTTCCACTAAACCAATCAGCCATTGTGCATCGTCAAAAATATCGGTGCAGATCTTGTTCCGGGTCTCTGTATCCAGCGTTTCTCCGTTGGAAAGCAGATTGCTGGCATTGCCGGAAATGGAGGTCAGCGGGGTGCGCAGGTCATGGGAGATCGTGCGCAGCAGGTTTGCCCGTAGCTCTTCATTTTTTGCCTGCACGGCAGCCTGCTCTTTTTCCAGCGCGTTTCTGCGGTTTTCGATTGCCAGCGCACCTTCGCCCAGAATGGAGAGCAGCACACTGTTTTCAAAGGCATCCAGCGGTTTTTCGGACAGGTCGATCCCAATCACTCCAAACACGCCGCCTCCGGTCCGAAGTGCAAGATAAAGCCCCTTTGCATCCGGGTAGCTATCCGTGCCTGCGCCGGAACGCTTTTTGTTGGCAAACGTCCAGTTTGCTGCATCCCGTTCTTCCGGTGCAGAAAAGATGTTTTGCGCCGTTTCCCCGTCAACCCCAAAAAACTGCTCTGAACCAAGATCTCCGTTTTGTTCCGGGTAGACGATCAGGCTCCGGTTCAGCAGCTTCATCAGCTGGGACGCTGTCTGAAAAGGATTTCTTCTTGATAACCAGGGTCATACGCATGGAATGTCAGGTATGGCTCGGTCAGAAAGAAATTGTACAGTGCTACACTGGCGACGGACCCCAGCACACCGCAGGTGTAGCCGCTGGTAAACCATGCGGTGAACAGCACCCCCAGCATATAGAGCATAATAATGTTATAACGTGCAAAGTCCAGCTGCAAGAAAAAGAAGCCGATGAGCGTGATGCAGCTCAGGATGCCTGCGGTGATCAGCAGATCACGGACAGACGGCAGAAGCGGACGGGTGAACAGCTTCCGTCCTGAACCGTAGCCGTTCTCTGCAGAAGCATCCGGGATGATGTAAATATCCAGATTGGGTGCAGTCAGCGTCAATTTTTCAGTCAGTGACGGCCCGCTCCAGAAATGGCGGCGATGTACGCTGGAGCGCCCCAGCACGATTTTTGTAATGCCGGAGATCCGGGCAAACTCTGCGATCTGCTGCGGAATGTCATCGCCGTAGATCGTAGAAATGTCGGCACCTGCCTGCTCTGCCATACGAATGTGCTGCTGCAAACGCCGACGGTCTTCTTTTCCCATCTGATCCGAGTCAGGCGTACGGACATACAGAGCTGTAAAGGTCCCGCCGAACGCCTTTGCCATCGTTGCCGCCGTCCGCACGATCTTTGCATTGGAGGGAGAGGACGACAGACACGCCAGAATATGTTCAGTGGGTGGGTCGTTCTGATTCATAAAAGATCACCTGCCTTGCCCACAGTATAGCACAATTTGATGGTCACGACCACCAGCCACGTCTTTTTCCTTCCTGTTGAATGATTTCCTTCCGCATGTGATCCAGCGCATCTGCTGCCCGGAAACCACTCAACATGACTCCAAGAACCATCAGTAACAAAACGACATCCATACGATCTGTCCTATCTTTTCAGAGTCGGAAACACTTTTGAATCGATGCGTACTTTCCCAAAACCAGCATACTTTCGTCCCGGCACAGCTGCGTATCCGGCGTAATGCTCATATCGAGCTTTCCGTCTTTTTTCAGCGCAAGAATGTTGATGTTATACTTTTTTCGGATATTGATCTCGCCGATCGTACGATCCATCCATTCCGGCGGAATGGTCACTTCCATGATGGCGTGGTCGTCCTGCAGCTCGATATAATCCAGAATGTGTTCGGAGCTGTATCGGATCGCCGCCCACTTTGCCAGCTGCTTTTCCGGATAGACCACTTCATCCGCACCGTTGCGCAGCAGAAACTTGGCTTGTACATCCCGCTCTGCACGCGAGACCACAAGCTTTGCTCCCAGCTCCTTGAGCAGTGATGTTGTTTCCAGTGAGTTTTGAAAATTGCCGCCAATGGTTACGATACACACATCAAAATTGCCGACGCCAAGGGAGCGCAGAAAGTATTCGCTGGTGCTGTCACCGATCTGTGCATTCGTCACATAGGAAAGCACAGCGTTCACACGGTCTTCGTTGCTGTCAATGGCCATGACCTGATGACCCAGCTCATTTAGTTCCTGCGCAATATGGCGGCCAAAACGGCCAAGTCCGATCAAAAGAATCGATTTCATAGCTGTCTCCTTTATCCGATTGCAATCTTCTCCTGCGGCAGACGAGAGTGGGCAGGGCTGCTGCCAAATGCCGCATAGATCAACGTCAATCCGCCAACACGTCCCAAAAACATCAGTGCGATCAGCACCCCCTGCGAAAGGATGCCCAATTGCGGCGTGATACCCAATGTCAGACCTACCGTTGCCACAGCCGAAGCAGTCTCATACAGACAGACCGACATCGGCAGCTGCTCTGCCGCAGCAATGACAAAGGCTCCGAGGAAGAACAGCGTCAAATACATCCCTGCGATGGTGGCAGCATTCTTGACCGCGGAACTATCTATGCGCCGCCCGAAAAATTCGGCATCTTCTCTGCGGCGGAAGGTCGCCCACATATTGGCCAGCAGGACGGCAAATGTTGTGGTTTTCATGCCGCCTGCCGTAGAGCCGGGCGAACCGCCCAACAGCATCAGAACCACCATCAATGCCTGTGAAGTGCTGCCCATCGCAGCAAGATCGGCGGTGTTAAAACCGGCAGTACGGGGGGTGACGGATTGAAACATCGACAATAAAATGCGCTGCCGAGCAGAGCCTGCCGTGAACTCGAAGCAATAAAAGTACAGCGACGGCAATACCAGAAGAAATGCCGTTGTGACAAGGATCACCTTGCTCTGCATCCGGTAACGGTGAAAATCAAGGCGATATGTACAAATATCCTCCCATGTCAGAAAGCCAAGTCCGCCAAAGACGATCAGTGCAGCGATCACTGTGGTAAGCAACGGATTTTCTGCATACCGTGTCAGCGAAACAAATTTTGCACCCTCTGTTCCCAGCAGGTCAAACCCGGCATTGCAGAACGCCGAAATGGAATGAAACAACGCGTACCAGATCCCGCGCAAACCATAATCGGCGCAGAATGTCGGCAGCAGCAGTGCAGCACCGGCCAATTCAAACAGGGCGGTGATCCGCAGAATAAAGCCTGTCAGCCGCACGATGCCGCCCATCTGCGGGGCAGCAGTAGCTTCCTGCATCGTGCTGCGCTGCTTGAGGGAGATCTTTCGCCCGGAAAGCAGCGCAAAGGCAGCGCCCACTGTAATGACGCCTAATCCTCCGATCTGAATCAGAAGAAGGATCACACTCTGCCCGAATGCCGACCAGTAGCTGCCGGTATCCTGAACCACCAGTCCGGTCACACAAAGGGCGGAGGTGGAGGTAAACAGTGCCTCATGGAACGGTGTGACGCACCGCTGCTGTGCAGCGATCGGGAGCATCAGAAGCAATGCGCCCACCAGATCGACTGCCGCAAAACCTGCAATAATAACCTGAAAAAGAAGAAAAAACGGTGCAGAAATATAAAGATTCCATTAAAATTGATCGGGCAACGCCAAATAACAAATGTAGGAGATCGAGCCGACCACGACAACATCCTTGAACTGAATATACGCACCAAAAAGTACCCATGCAGCTTCAGCGCAAAATCTCCAGCAGACGCCTGCCGGCTTCCTGCTGCGATTCCCCAAACGCCACCGCCAGCTCCTCCCGCAGGACGCGCTCTACCATCTGGTAGAAGTAGGTATCCATAGCGTTGATCTTCCGGCCACGGCTTTGCTGCTGGGTCTGCTTTTGTCCCAGCTCCTTGAACAGGGTCAGGTACTGGTAAAAATCATTGGTGTGGAGCAGTGCCTGATAGTGTTCTGCCAGCGCTGTCTGTACCCCCGCCGGGATAGGCAGCTTCTCCGCTTTGATGCGTGCAAGGTCGGCTTCCGCCTGCTGTGCCGGGGTCACCGGGCGCAGCGCCGCTTCCTTTTCCGTGGGGATATAGCTGCGGTCGTGGGAATCCGAAAAAAAGGCCGGAGAGTGTAATACTCTCTGGCGGACTCATCGCAAAAGCGCCGCAGCCCGACTCCTTCCACCTCATGCACTCCCAGATTTCCGTAGACCACCAGCGCTCCCGCCTGAAACCGTGACATGGTATTGCCTCTTTCTCTTGTATGAAAAGGCTGCAAAAACAGACTTTCCAGCGTGATTTTACTCTTTACTTTATTGTACCACGGTAAGTTGGCGGGCTTCAAAGGGCATCTTCCACAAAGTTTTCCTCGTGCAATCTGCGCAGAATGCCCAGTACAATTCTTGTGCAAAACTGCCTTTGCAAATTCCAGACAGGCAGGCTATAATGATTTCGTACAACGAGTAGCACTCATGCGTAAAACCGGTTGCATGAGGGCTGCCCGTTGTTTTTTGTTTGCCTCAAAATGGAAAGGTAAGGTGAATCCCATGGAAAGCTCCAATCAATTTCTCGGCACGGAACGCATCGGCAAGCTGATGCAAAAGTATGCGATCCCGTGCATTATTTCGCTGCTGGTGGGTGCGCTATACAACATCGTGGATCAGATCTTTATTGCAAACGCCAGCTATCTGGGCTCTTATGGCAACGCCGCCAACACCGTTGTGTTCCCCCTTACGGTGGTAGCGCTGGCAATCGCAGTCATGATCGGTGACGGCTGCTGCGCTCTTCGTCAGCATCAGCCTTGGGCAGAACGAAGTTCCCAAGGCGAAGCGGAGTGTCGGCAATGCGGTGGTGATGTGTCTGGTCAGCAGCATCCTGCTGGCCGCGCTCTATCTGATTTTTGCGGACACTATTCTTGCCATGTTCGGCGGAACGGTCAACGCCGAGACCTACCACCACTCGCAGGAGTATTTCTTCTATATCACGCTGGGCGTGCCCTTCTATATGTTCGGGCAGGCCATGAATCCCATCATCCGTGCCGACGGCAGCCCCCGGTTTGCCATGGTGTCCACCCTTGCGGGTGCGGTGCTGAACATCATTCTGGATCCCATCTTCATTTTCGGCTTCCGCTGGGGCATGATGGGTGCGGCAGTAGCTACGGTCATCGGTCAGGTGGTCACGGCGGTGCTGGCGGTGTGGTATCTGCTGCACATGAAGATCATCCGTCCTGAAAAGGGCGACTACCGGCTGAAGGGCTCTATCTGCAGCCGTACCCTGACCCTTGGCATGACCAGCTTTCTG
>VOFD01000434.1_pt1 | contig 18000 bp, 15 predicted proteins | sample 5384101 | NCBI WGS metagenome assembly VOFD01 (sample SAMN12384723, study PRJNA508395) | human gut metagenome | isolation source: healthy gut C | host: Homo sapiens
AGCGCGCTTAACGCCCTTTTCGAAGGCATGGAGTTTGAAATTACCGACACTCTCTGCCCTGCATACCGCTGCGATTGCAGCAGGGAAAGGCTTGAGCGCGTCATTATGTCGCTCGGCGAAAACGAACTGAAAGATATTATTGAAAACGACGGCAAGGCGGAACTTGTGTGTTCTTTCTGCCAAACGAAATACGTTTTTAACGAGGATGAACTCCGCGCTCTGCTTGAAGAGGCACAGGCGGGCGGAAACGATTCGGATGAGATTTCCGCAGATCTTGCCGAAGCGATAAACGACTGCGGAAATGAGTGATCTCAAAAACGGAACACAACCGAAATCAACAAAAATCGGAGACTCGCCGAACGGCTTGACTTTAATGAAACGGCTTCAACTCGGCGTCTGCTTAAAACCGGGTGGAGGATATGCAGCATGAGAAGCACAAAAAAGAAACCTGACAACGTTATTGATATCAGCGGCAATGTTGAGCTTGTTATGAAGCTTGCGGCGGACAAACTCGATGCGGGCGATCATATCGGCGCTCTTTCGCTGATGCGGCGTGCGGAAACAATTGAACCCGAAAACGAGGAAGTTATGCTTGCAATCGCGGGAACATACAACGAGATGAACAGGTTCACCGAGTCGCTTGCTTATTCCTCGTGCGTCCTGAATTCCGGTCATGAATATGTTCAGGATGCTTTCATGATCGCGGGCTACAGCTACCTTGGTCTCGGTGAATACGTTGCGGCGCGCAAAGCGTACAGGCAGTTCCTGATAAACGTTCCGGACAGCTACACTGATGAGGACTTGATTGCTGTTTACGAGGCTCTTGATATATGTGAGGCGAATTGTGCTTTGAACGAGTCAAGGGAATCCGTTCCTGCCGTTCGCGACAGCAGTGAGGTTGAGCTTGAAGAAAGACTGAAACGCATTGAAGCAGAGGAGGATCGCGTGAACGGCGATATGGCATACGGACTTCTCAGCGATGCAATTGAAAAATTCCCGGATTCCTATGAACTGTTCGAAAAGTATCTTTTGAGCTGCTATGCTGTGATGCATTTTAAAAAAGGTATCAAAAAATACGAGGCCGCTCCCGAAAAATGGAAATCGAGATTAACGATTCGGTGCTATGCTGCGCTTTTTGTACAGCGGAGCTCACAGGCCGCGCAAAGCAGCCGAGTGTGCAGACAACATCCTTAAAATGAAAGGGTTGGATGAAGAAGAGCTGATGCGGGCATCCGCCGTGATGCTGGAGATTCAAAATGCTTCCGCCGCGATGACTCTCGTTAAAAGGGTCTATTCGGAGCACCCGTACGATCAATTGGTAATCCATAACTATGCTCTGTCAGCCTACCTCAGCGGGGATTATGCTCTTGCCAGAACTCTCTTTGAAAAACAGCTGCGAATAGATCCGAGTGACAGTGTTGCTGCTTATTATCGCAAACTGTGCATAAAAACGCAGGAGGACGGCATTCTGAGAAACGTCAGCATACCCTATGATGTTCCGAGCGGCGAACTGTTCCGCTGCATGACCGTGCTTTCGAACGAACTCGGAAATGAAGATGCAGGCAGGATGTTGACCGAAAGCGAACCGGAGCTTACACAAGAGGAGATTGAAGAGTGCGTACGGTATTGCGCAGAAAAAAACTCCTCCGCCCTTCCGTATCGGCGGATTGATGCTTTTGTACGAGCGTGACCATCGGTCGGCGATGCATGAGCTTTACAAGATTCTTTTGGATCCGAGTTGTGACGACAGCGTTCGCAGGTTTGCAATCATGACTTTCCGCGATAAAGAGAATATGACAAGGTTCACGATTTTTGATAAGGGAAAACTCTTAACGGGTGAACTGTTCTCAACCGAAAATCAACCCGACAAAACGGATGACGAAGAAAAAGAGGATGATTGTCCGCATTTGCAGGCACCGTTCGGGCGGCTGAATGCACTCTTGCAGCAAAAGCTCTGCAATTGCAGCAAAAAAATCAGGCAGGAAGCCGAAAATATTGTTGAAGCGGCTGCGGAACTGTATAATGATTTGGGGTTGGCATTATCCAATTTCGCAGGTTCCTGCATATGCAGCGGCGATTGATTATACATGCCGCTTTATGAACAGCAAAAGAGCAGTTAATGCAAAAAAACTTATAAAGGATTATGATATAACTCTGCGCAGGTTGGAAAATGCGGCGGAGAAGCTTCAAAGCGATCTATGCGTATACGGAATGTTCGAGCCGGAAGAAATGTGCAAACTTGAAGACAGCTTTGAAGAAACATTCAAAAAGCTTCATGCAGAGGAAAAAGCAGCAGCCGAACGTAAAAAGTCCGGAAAAACCAAGCCGTCTTCCTGCAAAAACGCCGACGCCGGCTCAAACAAGGCGGATCTCGCTTCGAAAAAACGGACAAATTCGGGCAGAAAGTCTGCCGAAAAACAAAAGATGATTCCGTGAACAAATCCGAAAGCGGGTCCGAAAACAACGGCGGCGCACCGGATGCGGAATGACAGTGCGCCGGCGGTTTACGGCAGCAACATAAACGGAGATATATGTATGACTGATACTTATTTTGCAACGTGCAAAATCGGGCTTGAGTCCGTCGTTGCGGGCGAATTGCGCGATCTTGGAATTGAGGTGCTTCGCGTCAGCGATGCAAGAGTTGATTTTGCGGGAGACCATTTTGCAATGGCGCGTGCCTGTCTTTGGCTCAGAACTGCGGAACGCGTGCTGATGAAGCTTGCTTCGTTCCGCGCCGTAACTTTTGATGAACTGTACGAGGGCGTGCGCCGCATTCGCTGGAAGGATTACCTGCTGCGCACAAGTTTTATCCATGTGAACGGCAAATCTGCAAAAAGCAGACTTTTTTCGGTTTCCGACTGTCAAAGCATTGCGAAAAAAGCGATTGTGGATTCGCTTTCGCGTGAATACGGACTTAAAATTCTGCCGGAAAACGGCAGGCGAATAATAATCGAAATCGGGATTCTGCGCGATGAAGTCACCGTTGCTCTTGATTGCTGCGGCGCGGGACTGTCCCGAAGGGGATACAGAACATACAATGTGCCCGCACCGATATCGGAAACGCTCGGTGCAGCAATAGTGATGCTTTCGGGTTACAGGCAAACCCGTCCGCTCATAGACCCGATGTGCGGTTCGGGCACAATGCCGATTGAAGCTGCAATGATCGCAAACAATATCGCGCCGGGAATTAATCGGGAGTTTGCGGCTGAGGACTGGCATTTTTTGCAGAACAACGCATTCGCCGCGGCGCGGGAGCAGGCGAGGGACAGTGTTCGCCGTGACACAGTGGATATATCCGGAAGGGATATAGACCCGCATTCGATTGAACTCTGTAAAAAACATGCAAAAAAAGCTGGGGTCATGCTCGATTGGCTCGTTGAACCCGTCCAAAAGCTCCGTGAAACGCGTACGGGCGGCGTGATCGTCTGCAACCCGCCGTACGGCGAGCGATTGCTTGAAAAACAGAGTGCGGAAGAGCTTTATCGTCAAATGCACGGCATTTTTTCGCAGCTTGACGGCTGGAGCGTGAACATCATTGCATCACATCCGGATTTTGAACGCATATACGGCGCAAGAGCGGATAAAAGGCGCAAGCTTTCAAACGGAGGCATGACCTGCACGCTTTATCGCTATCGTCCGCATTATCTTTCCCCAAAGCCGGAAAGGTCAAATACGGACGAATCGCGAATCGACGAATCGACGAATGAACGGCGGCTTCGCATGGATTAACCCTCCCACACCGGGTTTTAATACATCAAATTTCAATGCGCATTCGGAATAATTGAATCAACAGCATCAAAAAGGGAACCGTGCCGATTTGTTTCGACGGTTCCCTTTAATTTGCGTTCCGTGCGTGTAATGCATCAATCGAAATACATTGAATACACGGAGCTGTTCGAATTTCGACGCAGTAATCAGCTCAATTCAAACATGCCTGTGTACAGCTCGTAGTATCGGCCCTTGCGGCGGAGCAGCTCTTCATGGTCGCCGCGCTCAATGATACGGCCTTTTTCAAGCACCATAATGGCATTTGAATTGCGAACGGTGGAGAGTCGGTGTGCAATAACAAACACCGTTCTTCCTTCCATAAGGCTGTCCATGCCGCGTTCGATGAGCAGTTCGGTTCTTGTGTCGATCGAGCTTGTCGCCTCATCAAGAATGAGCACCTCGGGATTGGTAACGGCGGCTCGTGCAATTGCGATAAGCTGACGCTGACCTTGTGACAGGTTTGCGCCGTCCGAAGTGAGCATCGTATTATAACCTTCCGGCAGGTGCGAGATGAAGTAATGCGCATTTGCGATCTTTGCCGCCTGAATACATTCGTCATCCGTTGCATCCAGCTTGCCGTAACGAATGTTTTCCATAACCGTGCCGGTGAACAGGTGCGTATCCTGCAAAACCATGCCGAGTGTTCCGCGAAGGTCGCGTTTTTTGATGCGGCGAACATCGATTCCGTCATAGGTGATTTCACCCTCGTTAACATCATAGAACCTGTTGATAAGGTTGGTTATCGTCGTTTTGCCGGCACCGGTGGAGCCGACAAACGCGATCTTCTGTCCGCGCTTTGCATAGAGGGAAACATCATTCAAAACGTTCACCTTGCCGTCATAGCTGAAGGTTACGTCGTGCAGCTCAACCATGCCCGCAAGCGGAACTTCAGTCACGGAATTGTTTGCTCCCGACTCGGTTCCGTTGGGAACGCGCCAGACTTTTTCGCCGTGTGCGTTCAAGCCGAGGGTAACATCGCCGTCATCGATTTCGGGTGGAACATCCATAAGCTTAAACACGCGCTCCGCGCCCGCAAGCGCAAGCAGAACGAAATTGAACTGCTGCGAAATCTGCGATATGCGCTCCGCAAACTGCCGTATGTACTGCAAAAAAGCAATAAGCACGCTGCCGGAAGTCACAAGACCGAGAACACCGAGGGTGGTCGTTATCGAATAGAAAATATGAGACAGGTTGTTCATTATCGGCCCCATGATATTGGCATAGGTATTTGCCTTTGTTGCTGCCGAACAGAATTCAATATTCAGCACATCAAATGCCTTCATGGATTCTTCCTCATGGTTAAAGGCCTTAACGACCTTCTGCCCCGCCATCATCTCTTCAATGTATCCGTTCACGGATGCAACGGCTTTTTGCTGACGGGCAAAATTCTTTCCGCTCTTTTTGCCGATGAATTTGACTGTAAAAACACAACAAACCCCATAACAACAACGATTGCAAACAGCGAAACGGAAAGAATGAGCATCATTGCAACGATGCCGACGAGGGATATGCATGAGATTATCAGCTGCGCGATGCTCTGGTGCAGAAGCTCGCGGATCGCGTCAATATCGTTTGTATAGTAACTCATAAGCTCGCCGTGCGTATGGGTATCAAAATAGCTTATGGGAAGACTCTGCATCTTGTCAAACATATCCTTGCGCAGGTCACAAAGCACCGTTGCGGAGCATTTGAGCATCAGATAGTTTAAACAATAGTTGGTGAGAACACTGAGCACATACAGCCCCGCCATGCCGATAAGCAGGGCAAGGTATTTTGCCTGTGCCGCATCGGGCGTGATGCCTGCTTCTTCCAACACGGCAACAAGGGGTTTCATCATGTAGCTTGCGGCAATTGTTGCAAGGGAATAGACTGCGATCATAATAACCGCAACAGTGAACATCCAGCGGCATTTGCCGTAGTACTTAAGCAGCCTGCTCATTGTTTTGAGCGGATTTGCGGGGCGGCCGCTGCCTGCAAAACGTGCAGCGGGGTTGTCTCTTCCTCCGGGCATTTTAGGCATTAGTGACCGCCTCCTTTCCTTTTATGTCAGAGCTGCTGTTTACGCCGGAGACCGTTCCGCCTTCCTGCGGAAGTTCCTTGTTTTGAGACAGGTAAACTTCGCGGTAGATTTCGCTGCGCTGCATAAGCTCATCGTGAGTGCCGACATCTGAAATGCGTCCCTTATCCATAACGATTATCCTGTCGGAATACATTATGGAGGCTATGCGCTGGGCAATGATGAGCTTTGTTGTTCCGGGCAGACTTTCGCGGAATGCGGTGCGGATGCTTTCATCGGTGCGTGAATCGACTGCGCTTGTGGAGTCGTCAAGGATCAGGATCTTCGGATTTTTGAGCAGCGCGCGGGCAATGCAAAGCCTTTGCTTCTGTCCGCCGGAAACATTCACACCGCCCTGCCCGAGATCCGTGTCGTACCCGTCAGGGAAGCTCATAACGAAATCGTGCGCACATGCAAGGCGACAGGCATGCTCAATCTGCTCGTCCGTTGCGTCCTTGTTGCCCCAACGGAGATTGTCGCGAATCGTGCCGGAAAAAAGCATGTTCTTTTGAAGCACCATTGATACGCTTTCGCGCAGTTCATACAGTGAATAATCCTTAACATTCCTTCCGCCGACAAGCACTTCGCCCGAAAGTGCATCGTAAAAACGCGGAATGAGCTGCATCAGGGTCGATTTTCCGTCACCGGTGCCGCCCACAACGCCGATGGTCTCACCGGCGCGAATGTGCAGGTTGATATCAGAAAGCGTGAGGTTGTCATTTTTTCCGGAATAGCTGAAATTAACATGGCGGAATTCAATCTCACCGTTTTCAACTTTGAGCGTGCTGCCGTTATCCGTAATGTCGGGAACTTCGTCAAGCACCTCGTTGATGCGCGTCACGGATTCGCGTGTCATGGTGAGCATCATGATGATCATTGCAACCATTGAAACGGAACCTACAACCTGGTTGGTGTAGGTCAACATGCTGACAAGTTCGCCCTTCGTAAGCGTTCCCGCAAACACCTGATTGCCGCCCATCAGCATCAGAATGACGGCGCAGGTCCACATAATACCCATTTGAATCGCAGGCAGGAGGGAGAAAAGCTTCTGTGCGTAAATTTGAGCCTTTTTAAGGTCATCGGCGGAAGCGGCAAATTTTTTCTTTTCATAATCTTCGCGTGCAAAAGATTTCACTACGCGTGCGGCGACAAGATTTTCCTGAACGGAAGCGTTCATCTTGTCATATTTTTTTAACATGATGCGGAAACGCGGCTTGCCTATCATTCCCATTGAAATGAGTGTGCAGAACATAATGGGCAGCGCAACAAGGAAAATGACCGAAAGCTCCGCATTTACGCGCAGAGCCATAACGGCCGCAAGCACCATCATGACCGGAGCGCGCACAAATATGCGTATCATCTGCTGATAAAGATTCTGAACGTTGTTGATATCCGCCGTTGTACGCATAACGAGGGAGGGTGTTGAGAATCTGTCCGTGTTTTTGAAAGAGAAAGACAGAATCTTTTCAAAAACTTTTTTCGGCGCAGGTTCTTTGCAAAACCCATGCTTGCAACCGCAGCCGTACGTGCGGCAAGCATACCGAATGCAAGCGACAGCATTGCCGCAAGCACCATTATGCCGCCGAGAATGATCACGAATCGGGTTTTGTCGGCGATAAGCTCTGCCGAAAAATACTTCCGAAGGGTGAAATCAGGCGAGCCGTAAAGCCCGCCGTCAACTATTGCCGCCATAAGGAGTGGGATAAAAACTTCCATCGTAACTTCAAGAACGATGAATATCGGTGTCAGAAACGAGGGAAGCCGATATCCCTTTGCGCAGGGCAGCAGGCTGCGAAAACCGCTGTTCTTTGCGCTTTTTTCAGTGCTTGTTTTTTTTGTTTTCATAATACGTTGTTAAATGCCGAATTGTCGGTGGGCAAACAATACCTCCAAACTTCCTTTAGTGATTGTATTTTAACATCATAAATAATATATTGCAAAGCCTTTCATCAAATGCCGTTCACAAAACAAAAATACTGTCCCGCGGCATTGGTGTCCCGTCGGCGGGGAAATGCTTTTAAACCAAACCGACGGCATCCATAAGCAGCATCAGAAGAGGGACAAAGATGAAACAGCCGAGAGTCGTAAGGCTCATTCCGGCAGCAACGAATGATTCATCCGCATCGTTTGCCGCCGCAACAACAACGGCCTGCGTCATAACGGGCATGGCGGATTCGATAACAAGAACCCCGCTCGGCATTCCGCTCAGACCGAAAAGTTTGCAGAGCACAAGCATGATGAGCGGCGCGGCGATAAAGCGCATTCCCATGACAGCAAGCATGCAGCGGTCGGGCTTAAGGCTTTTAAACCCGTATTCATACAGTGCATATCCGATATAAAACAGCGCGAGCGGCGTTACGATATTGCCCATATAGCCGGAGAGCTTAACAACGGGCTGCGGCATTTTGACGCCGAGTGCCGCAAGCGGAAGGCAAACAGCAAGCGCAACCAAGGGTGGGGAAACGATTTTTTTAAGATTGTGCAGAATTCCGCCGCGCTTTTCACCTTCGCTGGAGCGAGAGATGAGATAATTCCCGATCGTCCAAAAAAGGGTTGTGTTGACAATGTAGAAGCACATCACATACGGCACGGCTTCATCGCCGAAAAGCCCGGTGTTCATCGGCAGTCCGACAAAAACGGAATTCGAAAAAGCACACATTGCGATAAACCCGCCGCGCCGTTTTGCCTCGGGTTTAAGCAGCTTTGCAAAAATAAAGCCGAGCAGAAGAGTTATAATCATGCTCAGCGCGGGCAAAAGAAACAGCAGTGCGGGATTTTGCAGCGCGTCAAGGTCGATTTTTCCGAACACGGTGTTCACAACAAGGGAAGGCATACCCGCCGAAATAATAAGCTTGGTCATAAGCTTTTTGTGTTCGCGGCGCAGATAGCCGAGTTTACCGAAAAGCCAGCCCACGGCGACCATGAACATCACGATAAGCACGGCCGTAAGCGAATGGAATGTTGTTTCAAGCATTGTTTGTTACCTTGCCTTTGACAGAGTATTTGACAGAAAGTGCTTTTAATTAATGCGAAGAAAACCTGCAAACGGAGCATTCCGTGAAGCAGCGCCTCACAAAACGCTCCGTAAATCGGGTCCAATATGAATCGGTCTTCGGTTCAGCCGTTTGCAGGCTCCGAAACTCGAGCATTTAACTCAAAACGCAGGTTTTACTTGCAGATCTTCCTGCATTCGAGGTAATACCTCTTTTCATGTGCTTCGCCCATTGAGAAAGTCTTGCGGGGCAGTGCGCCGTCAAAAACAACGGTGCGGAAGAATGCGCTCTTTTCCATGGGGGGAAGCAGGAAGCCGATGTTGCCGTGCTTGCTGCCGAGGTCGTTCACAACGTCTGCACCATGGATATAGTCGATAGTCGCGCCTTCGGTTGCTTTAAGAACAACGTCAAGAGCGTTTTGAAGCGTGCCGACTTCAAGCTGTGCATTGGGTTTTGCAACAACAATAAGTCCTTTGCCGTTTTCGGTAATGACGGGAATAACGTGCGCGCCCTCGGGAGCGGCCTTCTCCGCCTTTTCCATGCAGCATTCGCAGTCATAGAAGTTGATTTCACATTCGCCGTTGTTCTGCTCCGCAAGCTTCGCCTTCAGTGCTTCAAGGAATGCGGGAACATGAACGTTGAAAACGACCCTGTGGATGGGTTCGAAAACGATGCCGTCATCGTGAACGTTTTCAAGTTCAACAAGTGCAAAGCGTGCAGGGTGATCCGCCTGCTCTTCGGGGGTGAGGGTGGCCTTGACTTTTTCCCAATTTGCTTTTGCGGTTGCAAAGCTGTGGTTGCCGTCGCCCATTGCAAACAGCAGGGGAGGCATTTCGGTGCCGTACTTGTTGGGATCAACAAGTGCGTTCAGCGCGGAGATAACGTCCTCGATCATGCCTTCATTGTTGACGAACCAGCCCTCAATGTGTCCGCCGTTCTGCATAAGGTCGAAATCGTAGAGCTTTTCAGTGTTCTGAAGCTTTTCCGCAAGGGGTTCGATAACGGTTTTCTTTTCATCATCGATAAGAACAAGAATATGGGGCAGCTCAAGCAGTGCGCAGTCGCGAATCTTCAGGCGGGGCGGGATGCGCTCAACGATCGTGCCCTCGGTTGCGCGGATAAGGGTCGTTGAACCCTTGGAGTAGTCATAGCATTCGAGATCCAGTGCAACAACAAGTCCGTTGCGGGTGTTGCCGCCGACGCTGCGGCGCGTGAAAACGAAACCTTCGCCAAGATTTTGAAGGATGCCGTTGTCGATATAGTCGTGCATTGCCTTGCGGATCGCGGCAATTTTTTCGGTTTCGCCGGGCTTTTCAAGATAAATCTCCGGAAGCATAAGGCGCAGGGTGGACGGAGCATCGCCGACGATCTCTTCGCATTTGTTCCAATAGTCGGGCTGGGAAGTGTACTGGTCGCACGCAACGCATGCCCATTTGGTAAGGTCAACATTCTTTGCGGGCATCAGGATTTCGGGAACCATGATACCGATATTGTTCTTGAATTTCGGGTTCATTGAAGTAATTCCTCCGTGATTTAATGAATGCTTTGCGCATTCCGTCATTCATGCCAATTTTACAACACTTTTCCTTTTTTGGCAACGGTTTAAACGCTTTTTTTCAAATATATGCCGCACGGCAAAACACCCCCGCCCGGTATTACATTACCCGGGCAGGGGTGTTCCCTTAACAATCGATAAAAGTGACCGAAAGCAGTGTCATTCAAACCTTATGCTCTCTGCAACGCGCTTGGAAAGACTTGCCGAGTCCTCATACAGCCGAGAAAGCTCAATAACAACAAATACGGGGTTCTCCTCGGTGTATGCACAGGCAGCAGGGTTATCAAAGGCATGGAAACCTTCTCCGACAGTCCACATGGCAGGAGCGCATTCGTGATGAGATGAGGTATATGCGCTTACGCAGTTTGTTGAGTTATCGACTGTTGAATGGAAATTTTCAAAGTTGACAAGTTTAACATGTCCGGAAACGACAGAACAATATACTTCATGCGTGACGTTTTCGGCATGATTGTTCGGGTCGTATGTGCCGTATCCGGCCGCACCGGCAAGATTGCCGTTTTCATCATAGAGCAGCTTGCGCCCGAGCAAATAGAAACCGAGATCGGAATAAGACGAATCGGTGTACACACCTTCGTCACTTCTGACCGTCCAGCCTTCCGGCAGGTCGAACGTAACGCTGAAAGCGCGGGTTGAGTCCGTTGCCGGAAAATCAACCTTGACCTTTTGGCAGGGTTTCGTGTATTCGCCGACAACGGGCACGGGTGTTGCGGGCGGATCCGTCGGGTCGATGAACGGAGCGGACGTTTCTGCCGGAGCGGGTGTTGCGGTTGCGGAGACTGTCGGAACTTCCGTTTGCGGAACGGGGTTGAATTCGAACCCGTCTGCTTTGCGGGCTTGCCGCTGCAAGCCGAAAGAGTGAGGGCAGAACCGAGCGCGAACGCAGCGGCGAATGCTGCGGCAAGTGTGCGCTTTGCATGGGTGCGGAGAGCATGAATGATGTGTTTTTTCATTTTTAAAGCCTTTCTGTCAAAATTAATTGACTTTACTTAAGGAGTTGGGAACGAGCCTCGTTTCCTGCTCCGATAACTATTATAGCGAGGTGTTTTGAAAAATGCAATGGTTTTGCCCCTCCGAAAATGCAAATGTCGAAATATTTACAAATATCGTTAACAGATTGGCCATATTTTCTTAATAGTTCGGCCGCAATTTGGTATATATGGTTTTGATAAAAGCAAGCGCTTGCAAAAACTGATGAAGGCATTCATAAAAAACGGTTAACTGAATGCTGATGACGATTGTCCACAGAAAAGAACGTCAAATTTGTACTCTTATTTGCAATGAATGAATCAACAGGGCGCTTATGATTTCTTTTCTTAATGGGGTTGTGAATCTGCTGCAAATGTGATAGAATAGTCATATATCATCACACAGGCAATGGAGGCAATGCAGAATGAACGAAAAGAACAAGATCGTTGCCGATTCGGGCAACACGATTACATTCAGCCGTGTGGGCGAAAAGGAAACTCCGCATGAAGTATTGATGAAAGTTTATTATTCAATGCGCGAGAAGGGCTATGACCCGGTGAGCCAGATTGTCGGCTACCTCATTTCCGGCGACCCGACATATATCACGAGCTATAACAATGCGCGGTATCTCATCCGCATGTTTGAGCGCGACGAGCTGATTGAAGAGCTTGTGCGCACCTATGTTGAACAATACAACGGGGACGACACGCTGTGATTTATCATGAACTCGGCAGAACAGGAATCAATGTTTCAAAACTTTGTTTCGGTTCGCTCACAATGGGGCCGTTTCAGCGGAATTTAACGCCGGCACAGGGAGCGGCGCTTTTTGAATGCGCCTTTTCACACGGCGTTAATTTTGTTGACACGGCGGAGATTTACGGCACGTATCCGCACCTGCGTGAGGCAGTGAGGCTGAAGCCGGATCTTGTTGTTTGCTCAAAAGCTATGCCTACGACAGAGCGGGCGCGGAGGCAAGCCTCCGAAAGGCACTTGAGGGAATCGGCAGGGATTATTCGATGTTTTTCTGATGCACGAACAGGAGAGCGTACATACAATACGCGGGCACAGAGAAGCATTGGAATACTATATTGAAATGCGCAGCAAGGGCTACATTCGCGCTGTCGGATTGTCCACACATTATATTGCGTGTATGGACGGCGCATTGAGGCATCCGGAGCTTCAGGTTTTGTTTCCGCTTATAAACAAACGCGGTTTTGGCATTGCAGACGGCACGGCCGATGAAATGCTCGCAAAAATTCGCGCCGCACATGCACAGGGACAGGGCATCATTGCAATGAAACCTCTCGGCGGCGGACATCTTATTGCCGAACGTGAGGCGGCATTGGATTATATTCTTAACCTTGACGACTGCATTGACACAATTGCGATCGGAATGCAGAGCGTGAATGAAGTTGAATATAACTGCCGTCGGTTCAGCGGCGAAAAACCGGATGAAAAACTCTCGGCCGAGCTTGCAAAGGTGCGCCGCACGCTGCTGATTCAGGAATGGTGCGAAGGCTGCGGAACGTGTGTTGCTGCATGTCATAACCATGCTTTGAGAATTGAAAACGGCCGCGCTGTTGTCGATCAATCAAAATGTGCACTCTGCGGTTATTGCGCAAGAGCCTGTCCGCAGTTCACCATTAAGGTTATTTAAGTCCCTCGGGGCAAAACGAAAACAAACAAAAAAACAGCCGCCCGGCGCAATGACAGGTGGCTGTTTTAATATTAGTAGAAAGGAAAGAACAGTGTCGATTATTTCATGCCGTAACGCTTCTTGAACTTATCAACACGTCCGCCGCTGTCAACGAGTTTCTGGCGGCCGGTGTAGAAGGGGTGGCACTTGGAGCAGATTTCAACCTTGAGCTCGCCCTTTACGGAACCGCTCTTGAAGGTTTCACCGCATGCGCAACGGACGATGCTTTCGCCGTAGGAAGGATGGATGTCCTTTTTCATAATTTTCTCCTGAAATATCTGTGGAAATGATTTCCACAACAAACTCTCGGCGATGTAACAGCATCCCCGATGCTGAATCATTATACACCCGAATATGCATTGCTTGCAAGCTTTTTTTGCAGATAATGCAAAATATATTTAAACGAGGCCGCACAGTCCGCAAGTGTGGGCGAACCGTTCATTCGCGCCCGAACAGCTGCGGGTGTTTCTTCAATGCGGCAAGCAGCAGCAGCCCGAGTCCGCCGCAGCACACAATTTCGCCGACGAAGACGGAGAACGCGAACAGCGGAATCGACTCCGGCATTTCAGATATTTTTGCGATAACAAACGGCATGATGATCGTGTTTGCTGCAATCGGCGGCAGCGGAGCAAGCCATGTACCAAGGGACATGCCGCCCGGCAGAGTACGGGAGGTGTTTTCCCCGAGTTTCCGAAGAGCAAAAGTTCCGATTGCGCCGATAAGCGTTGCAAGGCTGCCGAAAACAAGATCATACGGCAGTGCGCCTGTTATCAAATTGGACAGCAGGCAGCCGATAAACAGCCCGGGAATCGCGGCCGGGGTAAAATACGGCAGAATTGTCAATGCTTCGGATACACGAAACTGAAATACGCCGCCCACGGTAGGAATAAAGCTCGATGCAAGAGACAATACCGTGTACAGCGCAGCAATTGCGGCAGCCGTCGTAAGCTGCCGGGCAGATATTTTTTTCATTTTTTTCTCCTTAGTTTTGTTTTTTTGGCATATGCCTCTGTGAGGATGGTTTCGAACTCACAATGCAATTATACCACCGAAAGAATATGTTTGCAAGGGCAGCAGCCGACATATTTCATACAATAAAAAAGAGACCGCTTTGCGCGATCTCTTTTTGGTCGTAGCTTGTGTTAACCGATACCGCATCCGAATGCGCGGCGGGCAAGCAGCCCGCTCAGGGATTGGTCGAAGGAGGGGGTGTTTCGGCCGACGGAGTCGGTTTCGGCGTTGCAGTCGGGGTTGGTGAATCCGGCGGTTCGGGCGAAGTCGACGGCTCGGGAGAACCGGAGGGTTCGGGTGTCAGACTCGGTTCAACTGTCGGGGTCGGCGACGGCGTTATGGCTGGGGTCGGTGTGGGTTTTTCGGGACGATTGATGGTGCCGTTCCAAAGCCCGTGTGCAATGGCGTATTCGTAATCACGCTGCGCAAGTGCGGAACGAATGGTCGAACCCGCTTTGTATTCATCGCCCCAAGGGTTTGCTTTGTCGGGATCGGTGGGATCCCAACCGCGGGTGAAGATGTCACCGATGTTAACTTTGTAGGGTGTGGGCTTGCCGAGCGGACCGACACTGCTCCAGTTATCATATATAACAACTGTTGTGCCGTGCGGAACATTATCAAAAATCCACTTTGCATCGTTGCAGGCAAGCCTGATACAGCCGGCGGATGCAAGGTTGCCCAATTTGTTGTATTGCTTATACTCCAAATCGTATTTATGAATCGTGTAATACGGCACGGAATGGAAAAGGATGCCGCCAACAATGCGGGTTACATACTGCCCGTAGCAGGGACCCATAAGGGTGTGCCAACTGTAGCGTTCCTTGGTTTTGAAGATGCCGCGCGGTGTTGCATAACCTGCGGAGCAAACCATGGAAAGATAGGGACGGGTGTAGTTGCCCTCTTCGTCAATGCAATAAACGGTAACGGTGTTTCCCGCGCGATTGATGCAGATAAGATAAGGATAACCGTATTTGCCCTTGATGTCAAGATCCTCATAGCCCTCGGTTTTTTTAAGTTTGCGCATGAATTTTTTTCCTGCGTCGGCATATTTTGCTTCAACCGGGTCATCGGAAGGATACGGATTGCGCGAGGGCGACGGAACAGCTGTCGGCACAGGGGTAGGCGTAGGCGCCGGTGTTTCGGGCACATCGGTAACAGCGTCCGTTGTCGGAACGGGCGTTTCTGCGGAGCCGGGATCTCGCTCGGTATTATCCGTCCGGCGTTTCAGTAGGCTCAAGGGCCGGCGTAATGCTGCCGATGAACGGCTCGGGCGTGGGCGCGTTGCCGCCGCCGGTACAGGAACAGGCTGCCAAACAGAAAATTGTGGCAAAAGAAAGAATGATACCAATGATACGTTTCATAAAAGAAACACCTCCAGCGTGTCGCTTTTTGAATAAAATACGCCGAAAAAACTGCAATAATATTTCGGCGGCTGCGCACCGTGCCTTCAACCGTGCATCGGCAGTGTGTATTTTAACGGATAATCGACAAAATTTCAATAGGCGAAAATGCCGAAAATAAAAAATTCACAAATTGGCCATAATTCGCACATCCGATTCTCGGCAGCTTAAGTCACATAATGAAAACGAAAAAGCAGCGCCGCGGAATTGGGCATACAGCGGCGTTGCGGATTGAATAAAACCGAAATCGGAAATCAGTCGAGATAATCCTTAAGGCGCTTGCTGCGGCTGGGATGACGCAGCTTGCGAAGAGCCTTGGCTTCAATTTGGCGGATACGCTCACGGGTGACATTGAATTCCTTGCCGACATCCTCAAGCGTGCGGGTTTTGCCGTCGTCAAGCCCGAAACGCAGGCGAACGACTTTCTCCTCCCGCGGGGTGAGCGTGTCAAGCACTTCCGTGAGCTGCTTCTTAAGCATTGCATATGTGGCCATGCTGTCGGGTGCGGGGGCATCATCATCGGGAATGAAATCTCCGAGATGACTGTACTCCTCTTCGCCGATTGGCGTTTCGAGAGAAACGGGTTCCTGAGCGATTTTTATAATTTCGCGAACCTTTTCTTCGCTGATGCCCATTTCTTCCGCAATTTCATCGGGACGGGGCTCTCTGCCGAGTTCCTGAAGCAGCTGCCTGTTAACGCGAACGAGCTTGTTGATGGTTTCAACCATGTGCACGGGAATTCTGATTGTGCGCGCCTGGTCCGCAATTGCGCGCGTTATCGCCTGGCGGATCCACCATGTTGCATATGTTGAAAACTTGTATCCCTTATGATAATCAAATTTATCAACCGCCTTGATAAGGCCGAGATTGCCCTCTTGAATCAGGTCAAGGAATTGCATCCCTCTGCCGACATAACGTTTTGCAACGCTGACAACAAGCCTGAGGTTCGCTTCCGCAAGCTGCTGTTTGGCCTCTTCGTCGCCGTCCGCCATGCGCTTTGCAATATCAATTTCCTGGTCGGAGGTCAGAAGCGGCACCCTGCCGATTTCTTTAAGATACATGCGCACGGGGTCATCGATTGCGATTCCTTCGGTTACGGCAAGCTTGGGATCAATTTCCGTAACATCCTCGCCGGCGATTTCAACGGGGTCGATTTCTTCAACAACATTGATATCCGCATCTTCAAATCGATCATAGACGACTTCCATCTGATCAACATCCAATGCGTCGTTGCCCAATGTGTCAATAACCTCTTTATAGGTCAGTTCACCCTTGCTTTTGCCGCGTTCAATCAGCTCGTCCACTTTTTGCATGGGAGTCAGCTTGGTTTCATCTGTCATGTATTTTAACCTCCTTGGTTGATTTGTGATATTTTCTGTTTAAATACGTTTAATTAAGCAACGCCGAATCTGCCGAACATGCATCAAACTCCGAAAAGGATTTTCGGCAGGAAACGAATCAATCGGATTTTCGGCAGAACCCTAAATCAGGTTTTCCGGAGCTTCAGCATAAGATTCATCTGTTCGCGCAAAAGCTCCGCTCGCTTGGCTTTGTCGGCTTCCGCTTCGGAAAGTACTGCAAGCTGTCGTATGCGCTCACTGTATTTATCATACAAAATAGAGCTAATGCAGTCGGCGGCGGATTCAAGCGGAGATGTTATGTCCTCTGCAAGTGCAGCCGCGGCGCCCGCGATCTCGCTTTCATCGCCGTTCAACTCCGCAAGAAGAAGCCGAATATCGGGCTTTTCGGCGGTTTTATATGCCTCCGTGAGCATGGCGGCAAACTTTGCCGTCCCCGGCGTTGAAAAAAGTTCTGTTGAAAAATTCTCAAGCTGTTCGATCGCGGCGGCATCCTGCCTTGAAACAAGCATACAGGCAAGCAGAAGCTGCTCCGCCTTTTCGCGTTTTTTCAGCATCTGCGGTTTTTTGTATCCGACGGAGTCGAATGCGGGTTTCGCTGTCGCGGGGGCAATGCCGTCTTCGGCACGCTCGGCATCAACACCGCATTGGCTTTGGATAACCTCCCGTGCTATGCCGCTTTTTTCGGAAACAACTTTGATATAGCGATCGCGCTCCACCGGCTCAAGTGAAGCAAGAAGCCGACATGCATCGGAGGCGTATTTTTGCCGTCCGTCTGCGGTGTTAAGGTCAACCGCATTGGCCATTGTTTCAAGTTTAAACATAACGGCCGTAAGAGAAGCATCCTTAAGCTTGAGGAACGCTTCGGCTCCGTTCGCACGAACGAATTCATCCGGATCCAGCCCTCCGGGAATGACTATGACACGCGGTTCAAGTTCCCCGCGGGCAATAATATCAACTCCGCGCAGCATTGCTTTCTGTCCCGCCGAATCTCCGTCATAGGCATAACAGACCCGCTTTGCAAACCGTCCCATGAGGCGCACCTGCTGCTTGTGAGCGCGGTGCCGAGGGAAGCAACGGCGTTGTCGATTCCGGCTTGATGAAGGCTGATAACATCCATATAACCTTCGACCATGATAAGCTCATCAAGCTTTCGCCCTTTCATAAGGTTGATGG
>VOFD01000826.1_pt1 | contig 18000 bp, 22 predicted proteins | sample 5384101 | NCBI WGS metagenome assembly VOFD01 (sample SAMN12384723, study PRJNA508395) | human gut metagenome | isolation source: healthy gut C | host: Homo sapiens
AAATGAAAATGTTATTTTAAAAGCAAATGAAAATATCTACTGTCTGTTTTCCTTCTCCTTGCTTACACGGTGCAGACTATCCAATATCTGCTTCTCGTGCGTTGCGGCCCTATCCCCCGAAAGGGCGACCGACGGAGCGGAAATTTGTTTGCCGATAGTATCGGCGGCAGCCACCTCTCTTACATCGGCAAAGAACGAATGTTGCATCACATTGCCCAATGAAAGCACCACTGCCACTGCGGCTGCGGCTTTAAACAACGGCATGAAGCGCGCCGTCAATGTCATGCGCCTGGCCTTCACAACCGGAGCTTCAATCTCGGCAAGCACCCGTGCATCGAAATCCGCACCCAGATGCTCTTCCTGCTGAAGTTGCTGATATACAAACAAATCCTTATAACGCGACAAGTGTTCGGGAACGTCCTCTTCTGTAAAGAAAGTACGCAACTGCGCTTCTTCCTCAAGAGAAGTCTCACACTGCCAATAACGTTCTAAAAGTTGTTCTATATATTTAAAGTCCATAACCTTCTATATCAATAAACCGTTGTTTAACCTTTTGCCTTGCCCTGAAGAGGTTCACTTTCACCTGTTCCTCTGTCAGACTCAGGACAACCGCAATCTCCTTGTAGCTCTTACCTTCCATATCCCTCAGCTGCATAATCAGCCGCTGCTTTTCGGGAAGTTCGTTTATCAGGCGGTGTATCAGAGCCATTCGTTCTTTATTCACCAGCCTTTCGTAAGGGCCCGATGCTTCGGAAGCCTCTTCCATATCGGGGGTAAGTTCCACCGCTCGGGCGTCTTTCCTTTCGCTGCGGTCTATCGCCAGATTCCTTGCCACTGTCAGGCAATAGGCTTCGACAGAACCGAACTGCGTCCACTCGTCGCGCTTGTTCCATACCCTAATCAGCGTTTCCTGCACAACATCTTCCGCTTCCGCCCGGTCGGATGTAATCCTCAGGGCCAACCGAAAGAGCTTGTCTTTCAGAGGGAGAATGTCATTACGAAAACTGATTTCCTGCATCTCTAATTAATTGACGGTTCAGCAAACGGAAAGTTACAGTCTGCCACCACTTTTTTTTGATTTATTTTTTGATACGGGTTCCGCCATCACTGTTTATGGCTGAGGCTAAAGTGATTACAACTTCCGTGACTCCGGCATTCAAAGCCTCGAAAGAATTCTCCAGCTTGGGAATCATGCCGCCCTGGATAACCCCTTCGGCAACATACTGCTTAAATTCTTCCGGGGTAATCCGGGAAATCACGCTGTCGTCGTCATTCTCGTTGCGCAGCACGCCTTTCTTCTCAAAGCAATATACCAGCGTCACGTCAAACTGTCTGGACAAGGCTTTGGCCGTTTCTCCGGCAATCGTATCGGCATTCGTATTCAGCATGTGTCCCTCGCCGTCGTGTGTCAGCGGGGCCATTACCGGAACAACGCCTTTATGGATGAGTTCGCTCAGAAACGCTCCGTTCACCTGCTTCACATCGCCCACGAAACCATAGTCCACCTCCTTTACCGGACGCTTTGCGGAACGGATCACGTCCATGTCCGCACCCGTCAGGCCGAGCGCATTCACGCCTCGTGCCTGCAAACCGGCCACCATATTTTTGTTCACCAGTCCGCCATACACCATTGTCACCACCTTCAAAGTCTCGGCATCGGTGATGCGGCGTCCATTCACCATTTTGCTTTCAATACCCAACAGGGCTGCGATTTTCGTTGCCGAACGTCCGCCGCCGTGCACCAGAACTTTATATCCTTCGATGGCGGCAAAGTCATCCAACAACTTGCAGAGGGTGGCTTCCTCTTCCACGATTTTGCCACCCACCTTGATTACAGTCAGTTTCTCTCTCATTATTCCAAATATGTGTATCCGTACAAACCGGAACGGTAATTAGACAAAAATTCCTTGCCTTCTTCCAAGGAGATGCGTCCTTCCTTTACCGACTGGCTCACCCAGGTCTCCAAAGTACGCACCAGCTTCTTCGGACTGTACTGCACGTAATCCAGCACTTCCGCCACCGTCTCACCGTCGATAACCTGCTCTATCGTATACCCCTTATCGCTCACGGATACGTGCACCGCATTCGTATCACCGAACAGATTGTGCATATCGCCGAGAATTTCCTGATAGGCACCCACCAGGAACACCCCCACATAATAGGGTTCCTTACTCTTCAAGGAGTGTACCGGCAAGTAATGGGACACGTTCTTGGTAGAGATAAAGTTGGCAATCTTACCGTCCGAATCGCAGGTAATGTCCTGCAGGGTAGCCGTCCGGTCCGGCCGTTCGTCCAGACGCTGGATAGGCATGATGGGGAATATTTGGTCTATCGCCCAGGAGTCCGGCAGGGACTGGAAGAGCGAGAAGTTACAGAAATACTTATCCGCCAGCAGTTTGGGGAGACCGCGGAATTCATCGGGCGCATGCTTCAGTCCGCCGGCTATCTGGTTCACTTCGCGCATGATAGACCAATACAGACGCTCAATCTTGGCACGGGTCTGCAGGTCTACGATGCCGTGGCTGAACAAATCGAGTGCCTCTTCGCGTATCTGCTGTGCATCGTGCCAGGCTTCCAGCATCCTGTTCTGGTTCAGTGTATCCCAAATGCCGTAAAGCTCCCGCAAGAGTTCGTGGTCGTTTTCGGTCACCTCTTCATCGTCGTCCCATTCGGGCAGATTGGTGGTTTCCAGCACCTCGAATATAAGTACGGAATGATGCGCCGTCAAAGCGCGTCCGCTCTCCGTAATGATATTGGGATGGGGAATGCCGTTCTTGTCGCTGGCATCCACCAGAGTAGAAATGGAGTCGTTCACATACTCCTGGATGGAATAATTCACGCTGCCCTCGCTGTTGGATGAGCGCGTTCCGTCATAATCCACTCCCAGGCCGCCGCCGATATCCACGAATTCCACATTGAATCCCATGTTGTGCAACTGCACATAGAACTGCGACGCTTCACGCAGAGCGGTTTTGATGCGACGTATTTTCGTTACCTGGCTTCCGATGTGGAAATGTATCAGTTTCAGGCAATCCTGCATACCTTTGCCTGCCATGAAGTCGAGCGCTTCGAGCAATTCGCTGGACGACAGTCCGAACTTGCTTGCATCGCCGCCCGAATCTTCCCACTTGCCGCTTCCCGACGAAGCCAGCTTGATACGTATGCCGATATTGGGCTTTACATTCAACTGTTTCGCCATTTTGGCTATCAGCTTCAGCTCATTCATTTTCTCTACTACGAGAAAGATGCGTTTTCCCATCTTCTGCGCCAGCAAAGCAAGCTCTATGTAACTCTCATCCTTGTATCCGTTGCAGATAATCAGCGAGTCGGAGTCCATATTGATGGCAATCACCGCATGCAGTTCGGGTTTGGAGCCTGCTTCCAGTCCGAGATTGAATTTCTTGCCGTGGCTGATAATCTCCTCGACCACCGGACGCATCTGATTCACCTTAATGGGATAGATAATAAAATTCTCCGCCTTGTAGCCGTACTCTTCCGCCGCTTGTCTGAAACAACAGGAAATCTTCTCAATCCGGTTGTCAAGAATGTCGGGAAAGCGCACCAGCATGGGCGCCGTCACGTCACGCAGTTGCAATTCGTCGACCAGGTCTTTCAAATCGACGCCGACGCCGTCTTTACGCGGTGTTACTACAACATGACCTTTGTCATTGATACCAAAGTACGAAGTGCCCCAACCTGTAATGTTGTACAGCTCTTCCGAATCTTCAATACGCCATTTTCTCATTTCTTGTTACTCTGCTGTTTTAGTAGTTTATTTATAAAAAAGGGGTACAAAAATACATATAAATCTGGAACATTTTACTTTTCCGGATGAAAAACGCACATTTACAAGGAATTAAACGCCCAGCAGGTTACGCAACCGTTGCACGGACCCGGCAATCTGCCGCCTGCTTTCCAGATGTCCTGCATCGAAACGGTAGCGGGCTTGCACGTAGAAAGGAGCGCGTTTGTCCAATGCCTCCACAATAAAGGCACGCAGCTCCTCGTCCGTCTTTCCTTGCAGGATGGGGCGCTGATGGGTTGCCACCCGCAAACGGTTGAACAGTATATCGGGATGTACATCCAGGAACACGGTTTGCCCGTGCCCGTTCATGTAGTCCATGTTGTCGAAGAAACAGGGCGTGCCGCCGCCGGTCGAGATAATGACATCCTCAAACTCGGACACCTCGTGCAGCATATTCCGCTCCAATTCACGAAAAGAGGCCTCTCCCCGCTCAATGAACAATTCACGTATGGATTTGTGAAGACGTTCTTCGATATACCAGTCCAAATCAATGAAAGGTACATTCAATTCGCGGGCAAAAGCCTTACCTAAAGTTGTTTTACCGGCTCCCATGTAACCGGTCAGAAAGATACGTATCATAGTTGCTTACCGTTTGTGTACAAAGATAAGCAATTCTACAGTGAGACTACCTCACAATCAGCGGAAAATTTTAATCCGCCCGCTCAACTCCCCGAACTCCTTTTCGCCGGGCTCGGCAGTGGGCGTGCCAAAAGGCATTTCGGCTATCAGCATCCAGCTCTCCGGCAAATCCCTGGTACGGCGCACTTCATCGTCAATCAGCGGATTGTAATGCTGCAAGGAAGCCCCCAGGCCTGCATCTTCCAGCATGGTCCAGACAGCCAGCTGATGCATGGCCGATGTATGCTGCGACCAAGTCGGGAAGTTTTCGCTGTAAGAGGGGAACGCATCCTGCAATTTCTTTACAACCGTCGTGTCCTCAAAATAAAGTACAGTGCCATGCCCGGCAGCAAAGCAGCCGTCAATCTTGGCTTCCGTCTTTGCAAAAGCCTCAGGCGAAATACGCTGCTTCAACGTATTTTTTACAATATCCCATAGTTTCTTATGCTCGTCGCCCAGCAGCAGGACGATTCTTGTTGACTGCGAATTAAAGGCCGACGGCACGTTCTTCACCGCCGTACGGATAATATGCACCACTTCCTCATCCAAAACAGGAGAGTCGCTACCTATGGAATAATAACTGCGCCGGTGTTCCAACGCTTCCGCAAATGTTCTCTTCATATCTTTTTATTTTATTGTCTGTTCTTATTAAGAATAAATGAGTTATATAAAATTACAAAGTCAAGGGACTGAACCGATATTCTTTTTTACTTCCCACTTCTCCTCAAATTAAAAGAACAAGCGAACGGAGCCGATTGTTCGCATTTGTGAAATATATTCGTACCTTTGCCGCAGTTATGAAAAAAGAGAAATTCTACGTTGTATGGGCAGGCGTCACTCCGGGCATTTATACATCCTGGACCGAATGCCAGCTACAGACCAAAGGCTATGAGGGGGCAAAGTTCAAATCGTTCGACACCCGCGAGGAAGCAGAGCACGCCTTTGCCGCTTCACCCTACGATTACATCAAGCGCAATACATCCGCAGGCAGCACGCCATCCAAGCCGTCTCAAAATGCAGACGCTCCCTACCCCGCCGCTGTACTCGAAAACAGCCTTGCCGTAGATGCCGCATGCAGCGGAAATCCCGGAGCAATGGAGTACCGGGGGGTACACGTTGCCAGCCGCCAGCAGGTTTTCCACTACGGTCCCGTGTACGGCACCAACAACATCGGAGAGTTTCTTGCCATCGTGCACGGCCTTGCCCTGCTGAAGCAAAAGGGCTTCGACATGCCTATTTACAGCGACAGCGTCAATGCCATCGGTTGGGTAAAACAGAAGAAATGCAAGACCAAGCTACCCCGCGACTCCAGAACCGAACAACTTTTCCTGCTGATAGAGCGCGCCGAGAAATGGCTGCGTGAAAACACCTACTCCACCCCTATCCTGAAATGGGAAACCAGGCAGTGGGGAGAAATACCCGCGGACTTCGGAAGAAAATAGCTGGGTGGAACACCCATATCCCCATGACAAAACCCTCGCATACACGGGGGATAATGTCGTTATGCCACTACAGAAACAGCCTTATCCTTCTACTGAAACTTCGTCCCGCAATTGCGGGCCCGACAGCCCGCATACGGCAACCGTACGGCCCGCAGCCGGCAACCGGGGAGCCCGCAGTTGGAAAACGAGGTTTTGCATCAGGCTTTCCTATATTATACATGCGCCAAAACGACAAAACCAACGGGCAACAGTCACATTAAAACGCAGAGATTGGGATGCTCCGCCCCTGAAAACAGAGGATTTTAACCGCTGTTAACACGTTCTGCATCATGCGCGTTTTGTAGCTGTATATAAGCATTTTACAACAGAGAAGAAGGGTAAAAATGACGACAGAGGGTGACGACCAACAATGTGTCATCACGCTCGTCACCGTTGTCAACAGTTCCTCTATCCCTTTCCGGGACAGGGATAGAGCGCTATAGGTGATGAGTGACGAGAAAAAACGAAAAACAACACAGAGGGGGTATTATCCCAAAGATTGCATATCATTCAGCTTTTTATAGTAGCCGTCTTTGGCAAGAAGCTCCTCGTGCCTGCCGCGTTCTACGATTTCGCCCTCGTAGAGCACGCAGATTTCATCCGCATTCCTGATTGTGGAAAGACGGTGCGCAATGGCAATCGTGGTGCGGGTTTTCATCAACCGCTCCAAAGCTTCCTGCACCAGACGTTCCGACTCCGTATCGAGTGCGGAGGTGGCCTCATCCAGAATCAGTATGGGAGGATTCTTGAGAATGGCACGGGCAATGCTGATGCGCTGGCGTTGTCCGCCGGAAAGTTTGCCGCCACGGTCGCCGATATTGGTATCGTAACCTTTCTCGGTGTCCATAATGAAATCGTGGGCATTGGCTATCTTGGCAGCTTCCACAACCTGCTCCATGGTGGCATTCTCTACACCGAAAGCAATGTTATTGAAGAAAGTGTCATTAAAGAGAATGGCTTCCTGATTGACGTTTCCTATCAGGCCGCGCAAATCGGCGATGCGCGCATCCTTGATGTCAAGACCGTCTATCAGGATCTTGCCCGATTGTACATCGTGGTAGCGGGGCAGCAAATCCACCAACGTGGATTTTCCGGAACCGGATTGCCCTACCAGTGCGATAGTCTTGCCTTTGGGTACGGTCAGGTTGATATGCTTCAATACCTGGCGGGAACCGTCGTAGCTGAAGCTGATGTCCTTGAATTCCACCTTGTCATCCAGCGAGACGAGCTGCTTCGGCCGGGCAGGTTCTTTAATGGGATTCTCCGCAAAGAGTATCTTGTCGATACGCTCCATGGAGGCAAGTCCTTTGGGAATGTTGTATCCGGCTTTGGAGAATTCCTTCAACGGGTTGATAACACTGTACAGTATCACCAAGTAGTAAATGAACGAGGGGGGCGTCTATAGTAGCGCTGTTGCTCAGAATCAACGTGCCGCCGAACCACAGCACGATAACGATGACGCATGTACCCAGAAACTCGCTCATGGGATGCGCCAATGCCTGACGGGTGGCTACCCGGTTGATAGCATCGCGGTATTCATTGCTGCACTTATTGAAACGCTCCATCATCTTGTTTTCGGCAATGAAGGCTTTGATGATACGCAACCCGCCCAGGGTTTCTTCCAACTGCGACATGGTATCGCTCCACTTTGCCTGCGCATCCAGCGACTGCCGTTTCAGTTTCTTGCCTACCGTGCCCATTACCCAGCCCATGCCCGGAAGCACCAGCAGCGTGAACAGCGTCAGCTGCCAACTGATGGCTATCAATGTGCCGAAATAGGCTATAATCAGTATCGGGTTCTTTATCAGCATATCCAGCGAACTGGTAACGGATGTCTCCACCTCGGTAACGTCGCCGCTCATGCGGGCTATGATATCGCCTTTCCGTTCCTCGGAAAAGAAACTCAGCGGCAGGTGCAGCACCTTATTATATACTTGCGCACGGATGTCGCGCACCACGCCCGTGCGGAGAGGAATCATCACGGCGGAAGAGGCGAAATAGGAGAATGCTTTCAGCAGGGTCATCACCGCCAGGAAGACGCCTAAAATCAGCAATGTCAATGAGCCGCCCTGCGAGGCTATCATCTCGGTGACGTAATAATAGAAGTTGTTGACCGCTATGTCTTTCATGTTGATTCCTGCCGCGTCCCAGGGAATGAACTCGTAGGTCTTGGTATCCATCTTGAAAAGTATCTGAAGGATAGGAATAATCAGGGCGAAAGAGAATATGTTCAGAATTGCCGATAGCAGGTTCAGGAACAATGCCCATATCAGATATTTCTTGTAAGGCGGAACAAAACGCCGCAGGAGTCGGAAGAATTCTTTCATTCGGTCAAACAGTTAATTCATTACGTTCGTATCGGGCGCAAAGATAGCACAAAGCAGGGGGAGAATAAAACGAACAGGTTCTTTTTTGCGCGCCGGGCGGATAAAAACCAGCCGATTGCATGTGAAACAACTGTTTTTATCAAAACGCGGCACAATAACCGGTACTTTTTCTGCAATCCCGATAATAATTGTGTAGCTTTGTAGCTGGATAAAAACAACGCTAAAGAAGAATGAAACCATACGATTACCTGATTGTAGGCAGCGGCCTGTTCGGAGCCGTGTTTGCCCATGAGGCTCATAAAGCCGGAAAGAGATGTCTGGTGATAGAGAAACGTCCACACACCGGCGGCAATATCTACTGCGAAGAAGTAGACGGCATCAACGTGCATAAATACGGTGCGCATATCTTTCATACAGACAACAGGGAAGTATGGAATTATGTGAACCGGCTTGTAGAGTTCAACAGATACACCAACTCTCCGATTGCCAATTATAAAGGAAAGCTGTATAACCTGCCTTTCAACATGAACACTTTCTACCAATTGTGGGGAGTACGTACTCCGGCAGAGGCCCGGGCAAAGATACAGGAGCAGTGCAGGGAATACGAGCATATAACCCACCCGCAAAACCTGGAAGAACAGGCACTGAAACTTTGCGGAGAGGACATCTACCGGCAACTGATAAAAGGATACACGGAGAAACAGTGGGGACGCCCGGCAACAGAGCTTCCGGCATTTATCATCCGGCGCATCCCGTTCCGGTTTATCTTCGACAACAACTACTTCAACGACCCGTACCAAGGCATTCCCATGGGAGGATATAACCGTTTAATCGGTGCCTTGCTGGAGAACATCGAGGTGCGCACTGGAACCGATTACATGGCGCACCGCAAAGAGCTGGACGCTTTGGCGGAGAAGGTGCTCTACACCGGCTGCATAGACGAATACTTCGATTATGCATGCGGACACCTGGAATATCGCAGCCTGCGATTCGAACACAGGCACCTCACGGATATAGAAGACTTTCAAGGCAATGCAGTCGTGAACTATACCGACCGCGAAACTCCTTATACCCGTGTCATCGAACACAAGCACTTTGAGTTCGGCAAACAGCGCTCTACCGTCATCACCTATGAATATCCCGATGATTTTGAACAGGGGAAAGAGCCTTATTATCCGGTAAACGACGAAAAGAACAGCCTGATTTTCAGGAAATATCAAGAACTTGCACAGCAACAGGAGCGAGTGCTTTTCGGCGGCAGACTGGCGCAATATACGTATGCAGACATGGACGATACGGTGGCAGCGGCATTAAGGCTGTGGAAAAAAGAGAGCTTATGATTCCGCCTTACTTACCCGCACTTGCGAGAAATTGCCAAAGCCTCCAGTGCGGATAACGCCAGAATGTATAACGGGTATCATGGATATCTGCAAGCAGCTCTTTCACAAAAGCAGAAGTCCGCAGCTCTTCAACCGTATTGTCTTTTTGCGCACACCGCAGAATGCGGCGCAGCATCCTCAGCCTGCGGTAAATCATTACAGGCATATAGCGGGTATGTTCTTCTTCGGGAATGGACAACAGCCTCTCCTTATGGAAAACGTACTCGTAATCAGCCGTAAGTTTGAATACATGCGTTATATTCCCGCCATGTTGTATATAGTTATAGACACTGTTTCCGCCAACCAGACGTACCGGCTTGGATGACGCAAACGCCAACCGCAGGTTCATAAGCATGTCTTCTCCCATCACAATCTCCCGGGGTGTACGTAGCGTGTACTCATCAAACAACGTGCGCCTGAACAGCTTTCCGCATGTAGCCGAAATGTTGTACCTGCCCTTGATTAAAAGCTTACGGTAGCAAGCCGGCGAAAGCCTGTTTACCCCCCACAAGCGCTTTTTCCTGCAAAAACCCACTACAATATCTGTATCTTCCGACGTTGCTTGAAACAAACGCTGCAAAGCGTCGGCAGGCATGGTATCATCAGAGTCGACAAAGACTACCCATTCTCCTGTTGCCAGCTCCACCCCTTTTTGACGCGCATAGGCTGCTCCGCCATTTTGCACATGCAATACTCTGATGCGAGTATCCTTTTCCGCCAGTTCGTCGCACAGAAGCCCGGTGCCATCCGTACTTCCGTCATCGACCAGACATATCTCGAAATCTTCAAAAGACTGTGCAAGCAAACTTTTTATGCATACAGTCAGGAAATTTTTCCGATTATAAACAGGTATTACAATAGAAACTTTTACCATCTCACAATCAGTTATCAAACAGCTTCATAGGATACGTCCCGGGCAGCGGGCTGCTACTTGCCGAGGTTCACATATTTGGGTTTTCTAAGCCCCAACAAATAAGGCACACACTTAATGTACCTTTTTAAACGCTCTTTTACAGAAGAAAGCGGCCGTTTCCCTTTCCAGGGCGTCATATCCAGGTATTTATAGTATTCATTCCTCAACGGATGCATACTGTCATAATTCCAGGGTTTCTTGTTGGTATAATGCAGAATGACAGGATGCAGCAGTTCTTCACGGAAAGCCTGCCAGTCGGCCACCCGTTTGTCAATGCCGTAGCGATAAAAACCATCCTGCATGTTCCACTTCAAAGGAACAAAGACCTTGTCCTTGCATAGGACGACATTCAGCAAATCCTGGTCATTAAACTGGATGCGCTCCGGATAAGTCTCGAAATACCGCACACACTGCACATCGACCTTATGTTTCCGCCAGTAATCAAGATTAATCAGCAGCACCCCCGCATTGAAATACGAGCAGGACTTATCATAGTGCAAGCGTTCGTAACGCTCATCCTCATCCTTGCCGATATCTTCGACACAAGCCGCACCGCACCCGGACAAATCCGTGTTCCAGAATTCTGAAATATCTCCCAATATTACAATATCGCAGTCCAGGTAAAGTACTTTCTCCAAACTCTCGGGCAGAATAGATGAAAACATGCAACGGTAATAAGTTGCCATGGAAATCCGCTTGCCGAACTTTTTTATGGAAAAGCATTGCAACAGATCTTTCGGAGGATAGTAAAAGCAGACTTCATTGCCATAAGGAGCAGCCAGGTTGCGTAGAATAGCCTGATCCGCTTCCGAAAGGTACGGAGCTACAATATGCACACAAATATCGGCACGCTTATTATTCTCAAACAGAGAAACCAGCGTAACAGCACAGTGCTGTATAAAATTAGCATCAATATTACAAGCAATATGTATCATACAATGGTGTTAACAATTTGACGTTTGTTTGGTTACCTGAAAATATTTATCCATTACAAGCAATGAAATCAGCCGTTCGCGTCCGGCATCGAAAAATTGGGAAACATATTCGTGGGCATGCTCGACAATCTGTTCCGCCTCTGCCGGGTGAGCGATGTAATAGTTTAGTTTCTCCTCCAAATCGGAAAGGTCATCCTTAATCTCTATATAGTGATAATCGGGAATCAGCTTTCCCTCCATAAACCAGGTTTCACAGGTAGGACGCGTCATTACGGCAATGGAGTTGGACGACATTACCCATTTCAGGTTGGAGGCGACATCGTTACCCTCGAGCGCCATGATAAATTTATAATCAAGATGCTCACGGATTGTTTTCTTGGGAGTCATCCACTCCTCAGGATAACCTTCGTTCCTGCCCACCACGCCGCAATCGCAAATGGATGAGCCAAAATATTTTTGAAGGAACTTCTCACGAATGCGGCTAAGGCGAATCTTTCCGCGAAATATAGCCTGATTGCGTTTTTTGTGAAAAAAGGCACAGGATCGTTCAGAAATATAAAATGACGCAGTTTGTCCAGTTTAAGCACAGCCGAATACGCATTGTCCTCCTTCAGCAGCCGGCTCTTTACAATCGAAGGGTATTCGGGAGTAAAATATACGTCACCGGGAATATAGCTGATGCACAGTTGGCGGTCAAACCAACGGGCCACATCCTGCAAATCAAAATAATATGCCTTGTGAAACGTAGACGGACGGAAATTCTTTATCTTGTCCAGATAGACATAATAGCTATGCTTATGCTCATGCAATATTGTATCGGGCAGGTCTACCGGATACTGCATCTTATTATAATAATTCACCCTTTCATAAATGTAATCCTTATCAGGCCGCGCCTCCACTTGTGCCAAACAGCTCTTTCTCCGGATTCTGAAAAAGCAATCGGGTATGCACCGCTTCAAATATCCCTTTAAAAAGAAGAATACCTTCGGGGGCTTGCCGCTACGAAGCTTATACAACAGACTATCACTCATCTAATACCGTTTTATGGTCAAAAGAAATGTTTTTTAAACGTTCGTTTAAAAAACATCTTTTCAAACGATTTTAAATTGTTTCTATTTGTATATATTTATAACTGTATTATATGTGCGTATCCTCAGATTGATACATTTTTATCCGTAAATGCGCAAAAAAAACGAGTCATCAATATTTTTTAGATAGGAAATAACTTTTATCTTTGTGTTTTTTAAACGAACGTTTAAAAAACATTTTCCTCAAAAACAGAGATATGAGATTTATTAAAATGACCGGCGGACTGGGCAATCAAATGTTTATCTACGCCTTCTATATGCGGATGAAAAAACATTACAGCAATACCCGGATTGATTTATCCGATATGGTGCACTACAAAGCCCATAACGGCTATGAGATGCATCGGGTTTTCAATCTTCCCCCAATAGAATTCCGTATCAACCAACCCTTAAAAAAGGTTATTGAATTTCTATTTTTCAAGAAAATCTATGAACGCAAGCAAGTCCCGTCAAGTCTTGTTCCATATGACAAAAAGTATTTCTGGCCTCTATTATATTTCAAGGGTTTCTATCAGTCGGAACGTTTTTTGCCGACATGGCAGACGATATACGCAAGGCTTTTACATTCAATCCGCGCCTGTCCAACAGGAAAACAAAGGAAATGTCCGAACAGATAGACCATGATGAGAATGCGGTTTCCATACATGTACGCCGGGGAGATTACCTGGAACCCAAATATTGGAAAACAACCGGCTGTGTATGCCAACTGCCTTATTACCTCAACGCCATAGCCGAAATGAACAAACGGATAAGCCAGCCCTCCTACTATGTTTTCTCGGACGACATTGCCTGGGTGAAAGAAAACCTGCCGTTGCCAAAAGCCTTCTTTATCGACTGGAACAAAGGTGCAGAAAGCTGGCAGGATATGATGCTGATGAGCCGCTGCCGCCACCACATTATCTGTAACAGTACGTTCAGCTGGTGGGGAGCATGGCTGAACCCGCGGGAAAATAAAACCGTCATCATGCCCGAACGCTGGTTCCGGCATTGCGAAACACCGGACATCTGTCCCGACAAATGGATAAAAGTACCGATTAATCAACCTGACAGCATACAATAAATTATGAAAATTGGTATTCTTTATGTGGGTATCGGAAAATATATCCGACTTTGGGATAAGTTCTATTCCAGTTGCGAATTGATGTTTCTTCCTCAATATGAAAAGAAATACTTCATATTCACCGATTATCCGTTAAAAAGCAGCACTAATGTACAAGTTTCGTTCCAGGAAGATTTGGGCTGGCCCCAAAATGTCCTGTTCCGCTACCAAATGTTCCTAAGGCACAAAGAAGAACTCAAACATTTTGATTATCTGTTCTTTTTCAATGGCAATACAGAGTTTCTGCAAATAATAACCCCCGAAGAATTTTTACCGACCGAGAAAGAGGCATTGACCGGTTTGGAATGGCACACCTATAGAAACAAACCATTGCAAAATATCATTATGAGCGAAGAAAAAAATTCACAAGCATACATACCATACAACAGCGGCGAGCACTATTATCAAGGCGGACTAATCGGCGGTGAGAGCAAGGCCTATATCGAACTGTTAGAGCAATGCAGCCTTATGACGGAAACCGACTTAAAAGAAACATCACAGCACGCTGGCATGATGAATCTTACCTGAACAAATATCTGCTGGATAAGCAAATTAAAATTCTGAGTACAGAATATGGCCGCCCACAAGAATGGACGGTTCCCCCAACTCCCAAAATAATATTCCGGGATAAGAACACCATCCTGGGAGCATCCTATATCTGTTCCTTAAAAAAAAAGGAACCGCCTGAAACTTATTAGCAAAGCCATTCGGAATATTCTAAACAAGCTACTGAAACGATGAAAGAATTAAGGTTATTCTTGAGAAAAATAGATCAAAAAGTTATATCTAAAGGCAAACATTATCTGCTTACCCTCATTATACTTTACAGATATAAGACAAATGAGGTTCTTGACCATTATAAGGAACAAACACCCCAAAAGGAAGAACCTATCGGTGCAACATCTCCAATATGGGTGTGCTGGTGGCAAGGAGAAAAGAAGATGCCCGACATAGTAAAAGTATGCTATTCCTCCATATGCCGGCATGCAGACAACCACCCCGTAATCCTAATAACAGAGAAAAATTTTCAGGAATATGCAACAATGCCCGACTTTATCATGCAGAGATTGTACAAACGCGAAATGACAATCACGCATTTTTCCGACTTGCTAAGAATGAATTTATTAAAACGGCATGGTGGCATATGGCTGGATAGCACAATATTGCTCACAAAAGATATAGATTCGATAATCAACACGAGCCTGCCATACTACAGCCATCATCACATCCCCAATAACTGCAACGTAGTAAAAGGTAAATGGACCGGTTTCTTTCTTGCTTGCGGTAAAGGCAATATTCTCCCCTCTTTCATCCTGGATGCTTTCTACAATTATTGGAAAAACAACAACCGGATTGTAACTTATCTTTTTATCGATTACCTCTTTGCCTTAGCATACAAACATATTCCTGCCGTATCGAAAATGGTGAATAATATTCCGGTACAGCCCATGAGTAATCTTTCTAAATGCTTAAACCAGGAATATGATAAAAAGCAATGGAAACGTTTTATACCAAATACCATTTCCACAAGCTGACTTACAAGAAAGCATTTGCCATGCAAACCCGCAACGGGAGAAAGACAATCTATGCCCATCTCCTGACCGATAAGGCATTCTGACAACCGGTCAATCAGTCTATTTTCCCCAGCCTTTCGTGTATCCCGTCGCAATAAGCTTTCCACAGTTTAGGGATATCACTCCATCGGTAAGCATCGGTAAACGGACAAGTGACAAGCGCCGTCAAAATATAGCCCGCCACTCCATTAAAACCACGAAGATACCTTACTGCCCAATTACGTCCATAATGATGACTCAAATAAGTGGAATTACGTACCTGATAGAAACGTTTCCACTTTTTCTTCTTACTCCGTTCGCTCCAACTGTCATTCGAGAAAAACTTCTCCTTATCCATCAGCGCATCAGGAACATACAATATTCTGAATCCCGCCTGTACCGTACGGAGACAATAGTCCGTATCATCACAAAAGATAAACAGATCCTTATTGGGATAGCCAATCTTCCCAACAACCTCACGCCGGATAAACGGTCCCTCAAAAGCCGCTCCTTGTATCTCCACAGGCCCTGTTACAGTCTGTTTCGCCAGCTTCCCGGTGTACATGGAAGCAAAAGGATTCGTCAAGTTATACCCTTGAAACTCATGCGTGAAAAGCTTCCCCTCCTGCAAACGGCGCGGAGCAAGTATACCTATATCTTCCCGACCGGCATGCTGCAATAACCGTTCCAGACAATCGGCACGCGGAAAAACATCATCATCCATGCACCAAATCCAATCCGCACCTGCCTGATATGCATACTGCATACCGGTGTAAAAACCACCGGAGCCCCCCACATTAGCCTGATTGATAACGGTAAGTCCCGATTGGGTCTTCAGCCATTCGGCAGTAGCATCCGTACTGCCGTTATTGACAACTACAATTGAGGAAACAGGCTTATTCTGTTGCAGGCAACGAACCGTTCTCTTCAACAGTTCTATCCGATTATAAGTGACAACTACGGCTATAATATTCATGACGATTTTAATAAAGATTATCAATCTTTCCCGGCTGAGTACTTCTGTAAGCAACCATCAGCTCAAAACACTTTTCCACATCGAAACCGCGGGCCTTTGCATACTCCTCCGCCATCCAGCGATGCATCTGCGGGGTAGCCGGCAACCGTTCGAAGTTCTTGCAACCGGCTTTCATGCCGATAGTTCCGACAAACATACGGTTCAAGTCGACAATCTCCAGCTTAATGCCTTCCGGTGTTTTCTGAAACAGGATATTTTCACGTCCGTAATCTTTATGGGCATATCCATGTTCGTGGAGAACGGCAGTTACCCGCCCTATCTCACGCAAAACTTCCTCTTCATAGTCAAACTTCCGCCTGAACAGGTCGTTATAGACATACGGACATGTTGACAGACAGCTCACATAGTAACTTTTATCGAATAAAAGGCCGCTGCGCACATTGAAATATCCTACCGGTTGCGGAGTCCCTACCCCTATCTTAAGATACAGTTCGGCATGATCGTAAGAACGCTTCGCTTTGGATGGACGGAAAATACCGTACACAAAGCGATTAATGATATTCGGGCGGTGAAAAGATTTAACAACATACTCCCCGACCGCCATATTCCATCTTTCTCAATTCGTTACGTCCTTTATGAATAACGACACCTTCGTTTTTCTCAAAACGTTCCGGCAAAGACAAGATAAAATCTCCCAACTCCTTAAAGTCCGGGTGAATAACTAATGTATAAGGATGAAACATATCGGATTTCCGGCTCATTTCAGATTTCATAAATATATCAGATTTTATCTAACCCCTTTGTATACTTCAACCAGTAATATTTCAACGGATTCTTATATTTCAATTGTTTCCACGGACGGCTGCCATGGGGCTGATGCAATACTGGCAACGTAGTAAACAGGTAATTCTTAAACCCTTCTTTTAAAGATTGATGCGAAACAGTTACATCATGCCAGTTCTTTTCAGGGTTCAACTGATGGAAGTCGAATGCTTTCAGGAAATTCAATGTCAGCAAGGAACAACAGAAACTGCAATGCTTTTTCTCCGGAAACACCTGGTTTTCCTTACCTTTCGCAAAAAGATAGGGATAGTTGATTTCTCCTTTCTCATCGACTGTGACGGCAGCGGCAATACCGCAGTCCGCCCGTTCTGCCGCTCCGTTGAACAAAGCCTGCAATGTATTCTTCTTTACCACAACATCCGACTCCACGATTATCAAACCTGCCTCCGCCTCGATGGCACGTTGCTGTGCCATTTGCAATACCAGCAGATAGTTCGGTGAGGGATGATCCGTTATTTCCGCAAGATTTACCAATTCAAAGCCCAGTTTTTCGGATGCATCCTGCAACTTAGCCGTGTTCTCTTCTGTACTGAAGTCATTATATACGGTATAGGTAAACGGCATCTGAAAATCGGATGCAACAATGGCTTCCACCGTTTGCAACGTCAATTCAATGGAGTCCTTTACAGGAGTAATGATATGAATACACTTCATTGGATATAATTAATTAGTCTTTGTTCAACAAGCTGCAAAATTCCCACAAGTTGACAAAATTATACAATATTTTGCACACAGCCAAACAGTTTGCCGCATTTATTCCTTATCCGCTTTCCGTTTTACCGTATGCTTTACTTTCAATACGGCAAGATTCAGTTCAATCGTCGTTTCCGAGTCTGTTGCCTGAAGATTATTGTCCAATAAATCGGTGAATAAATCACCGCTTTTCTCCAACAAGGATTTCTGCTGCTCTTCGGAAGCATCCGGCAGGTTGTTCAAGGTACGGGAGAGTTCGCGCAGTTTGGCAAAAGTCTCGATAATCGTAA
>VOFD01001469.1_pt1 | contig 17987 bp, 18 predicted proteins | sample 5384101 | NCBI WGS metagenome assembly VOFD01 (sample SAMN12384723, study PRJNA508395) | human gut metagenome | isolation source: healthy gut C | host: Homo sapiens
GTCGCTGAAGGTGGAGCCCTCGTCGCTGGATTTCGCGGCCGTTTCGGCTCCGTCGCAGAGCGTGACGGTTACGGCCGTGAACGTTGAGTGGGAAGTGCGTGTATCGGATACGGCTTCGGCCTGGCTGAAGGCGGAGAAGACGGACGGTACGACCGTAACGGTTTCGGTAACCGACAACGGTACCCCGGAGCAGCGTACCGGTTCCTTTACCGTCGTTCCGACGAACAACGAGGATGTGAAGGCCAAGAGCGTTACGGTCGTTCAGACGGGGAGCGACGTGGAGTATAAGTTCGCGGTCGAACCTGCGGCCCTGACGTTCGAAGCGGAAGGAGCGGCAGCCCAGACGGTCACGATTACGGCCGAAGGAGGTCTGACGTGGGAGGCCGAGGCCGAGGGGGATGCGGCCTCGTGGATAACGGTCACTCCCGGCGAAGGGACGCTTGAGGTGAAGGTTTCCGACAATCCGGAGACGGCGGAGCGTTCGGGGAACATCGTGGTTACGCCGAGTGCTGAGTCCGTAGGTGCGAAAGCCATCCGCGTGACGCAGGCCGGCAAGGTGCTTCCTCCGTCGCTGAGCATCAACGTGGAGGACCCGGAGACGGGCATTACTTTCAAGGCGAATGGAGAGGTTGCTTCTGGTACCACATCCATTCAGGTGACGGCGGTGAATACGGACTGGAATGCCCGTGCGGTGGATGCGGAAGGCAATGCGGTGACCTGGTTCTCGGTCGTTGCCGATAAGGAAAACGGCCTGTCGAAGATTAGTATCAATATGTCTAAGAATGAGACTACGGAGGAGCGCGTAGGTTATCTGCTGATTACGGCTACCGTAGAGGAGGTGCCGGATATCCGGGTGACTGTCACGCAGAAGGGGTTGCAGGAGTATTACAGTACGTTGACGGAGAATGTGGTACTCGACAATCTGGTGAATGCAAAGGTGAGCGTCAGCCCTACCCAGAGCCTGGGACCCGGAGACGGGGGCGAAGCTGGATACTTGAAATAGGGACCGAAGGTGTCGAGGAAACCGGGGACGTATACAATCCGTATCGGGGAACCGGTATGTGGGTTTCGCTCGAAATGCGTTCGGAGCCTATTTTCTTTAACGACGACAACGAATATTACATGACCGACGGAGAGTACACCGTTACGGAGTACAGTGGAACGGTTCCGCCGATGCACATAGCCGAAGGGATTCCCGGATATTACGATTGGCAGCACCCCGGCAGTTGGGTATTCGTCGTGGAAGACGGTGTGGTGAAGGAGGCGGGGCCTTTGGCTGCGGGTACCATTACCGTAAGCCGTGACGGCGACCGTTACACTTTCGTCTTCGACTGTCAGGACGATTTCGAGTTTACGATTACGGGTACCTCTACGCTGGAGTTCGTTCCGAGATGTTCTTCCATACCTACCGACCCGCCTATAACGCCGGGAGCATAGGATTTGATTCCGCCGGGCTTTTCATATGCTTCGCCCGGTGTCGCTTTCGGCCGGCCGCGGAATATGACCGTATGAAAAGGAATTGCATGTTTGATTGTGAACGGTTTGCGGTAAATATGAAAAAATATTTGTTTTCTATATTATGTTATTGTGTGGATGATGTTTCCTGCTTAAATTAGCTTTCGGTTGTAGACCGTGTTACTAATTTTAAAGAACTTATCTATGAAAAGATTACTGTTTATTTCCGCCCTGTGCCTGCTGTTTGCATCGTGCGGAGGGGACAAGGGGCCTGACGGGGGCGGTGTACCGTCGCTGAAGGTGGAGCCCTCGTCGCTGGATTTCGCGGCCGTTTCGGCTCCGTCGCAGAGCGTGACGGTTACGGCCGTGAACGTTGAGTGGGAAGTGCGTGTATCGGATACGGCTTCGGCCTGGCTGAAGGCGGAGAAGACGGACGGTACGACCGTAACGGTTTCGGTAACCGACAACGGTACCCCGGAGCAGCGTACCGGTTCCTTTACCGTCGTTCCGACGAACAACGAGGATGTGAAGGCCAAGAGTGTTACGGTCGTTCAGACGGGGAGCGACGTGGAGTATAAGTTCGCGGTCGAACCTGCGGCCCTGACGTTCGAAGCGGAAGGAGCGGCAGCTCAGACGGTCACGATTACGGCCGAAGGAGGTCTGACGTGGGAAGCCGAGGTCGAGGGGGATGCGGCCTCGTGGATAACGGTCACTCCCGGCGAAGGGACGCTTGAGGTGAAGGTTTCCGACAATCCGGAGACGGCGGAGCGTTCGGGGAATGTAGTGATTACGCCGAGTGCTGAGTCCGTAGGTGCGAAAGCCATCCGCGTGACGCAGGCCGGCAAGGTGCTTCCTCCGTCGCTGAGCATCAACGTGGAGGACCCGGAGACGGGCTTTAAGTTCCAGGCCAGCGGCGTACAGTACGAAGGGGCGTCGAACATTCAGGTGACGGCGGTGAATACGGACTGGAATGCCCGTGCTTTCCTGTTTGATGTATGCCAGCTTGCGGGGCGCCACCTCGACGGCGGCAGTCCTGAGCGGGCCGAAAAGCCGGTCGAGGAAATTGAGTTCCATGAGCTGGTCCGCTTCGTCCATTCCGTCGCACTCCCGTTCAATCTTGTATGAGAGGAAGATTCCATAAAGGTCCTGGCTTATGGCCGTTGTCCGGAATCCGTTCTCGGCGAAGGGAAATCCCAGCGGATTTGCGGGACCCCCGAGCGACTCCTTCTTTTTGTCGAGTATCCACCCGTGTAGTCGTATTCGGCTTCCATGATGACGGTATCCCGAACTTTGATGAAGCCGGGTATCAGCATCGTGCTGAGCAGCGTCTTGAATACGGAACCGTACGACAGGTCCGCAATACCCCGGTAACCGGCGAACTCCCTGAAATGCCGGTCGAGATTCGCCGGGTCGCTTTTCGAGAGGTTGTTGAGATAAACGATGAAATGGTCGTGCGTCCCGTCCGTGTCAATCCGGCTGCCTGTCTCTTCCAGACAGCGCTGAAGGTACCCCGGGGAAGACCGTTCGATGAAGTCTCCCATCAGGACGGAGTTGACGGATTTTCGGTCGAGGTATTGGAGGAGTTTCTCGAAGACCGGCAGGGGATACCACGCGTCCGGAATGGCCGCCGTGTCGAAGATGAGCGCCGCTTCCCTTTTCTTCTTGGCAGGGACGAGGGGCCGCTTTCAGCTCCCGGTAGTCGATGCCTTCGCTCTGCAGTTCGGCTTCCAGCAGGTCGTGCCAGTCGCTTATCAGGGAGTGCATCGCGTCGGACTGTATGCCGAAAAAGGCGGCGACGGTCAGCAGTTCCAGGTTTTCCCTGCTGTCAATCGTATGGATGGATTTGCTCATGGCCGGAGAGGTCGGGGAAATAGGGTTCGGGCCGGTATCGGCTTTGTCTCTGCGGGGAGGCCTTCGGCGGTTTCGGCCTGCGGAGAACGGAGCATACCGGTCATATCTCCGCTATGCCGTTCTTGATGGCCCAGACCACTAGGTTGGCCGTGTTGCGACAGCCGGTCTTCTCCAGAATGTTGGCCCGGTGCTTGTCCACCGTCCGTTTCGATATGAAGAGCTTGTCGGCGATTTCCTGGTTGGACATTCCCCTGCATATCAGCAGCAGTATCTCTTTCTCCCTGTCCGAAAGCACGTCGCCCGGACGTTCGCCCCGGGTGGACTTGAGGCTTCCCACGAGGTTGCGCAGCAGCTCTTGGGAAAAATAGGTACCGCCGTCGCACACTGTCCGGATGGCCGTCACCACTTCGTCGATATCGGCACTTTTCAGGATGAATCCCTTCGCGCCTGCTTCGACCATGCGGAAATAGAATTCGTCGTCGCCGTGCATCGAGAGGGTGATTATCTTCTCCTCCGGATTGAGGGCGAGGGCCCGTTCGGTAGCCCGTATGCCGTCCAGTACGGGCATGTCTATGTCCATCAGCACCACATCGTGTTCCGACTCCTGCATGAGGGCGAGACACTTCTCGCCGTTGGCGGCCGTTCCGACGACCTCGCACTCGGCCCGTCGGGAGAGCAGTCCCTGAAGGCCCGACAAAAAGAGGGCGTGGTCGTCGGCCAGGATAATCCTATAACTTCTGTCTGCGTTCATCCGAATGTCCTACGTTTACGCTTATGTGGGCCGACATGCCTTTGCCGCGTTCGCTCGTTATCTCTACCGTGCCTTTGAGCGACTGGATGCGGGAGGTGATGTTGGAGAGGCCCATGCCGGTATCCAGGACGGCAGCCGTGTCGAACCCTTTGCCGTTGTCGGGTAGTCTATCGTGACGGTATCGTCCGCATAGGTCAGGCCGAGCGTCAGCAGCGTGGCGCCCGAGTGCTTCATGCTGTTGTTGATGAGTTCGCCGATGACACGGTAGAGAATGACCTCCACGTTGGGGTCGAAACGCTCCGTTTTCAGGTTGGTGTCGAACCGTATCTCCACATTCCGGTTCGGGTTGATGGAGATGGTCTTGTTCACGAAGTTGCTGCGCGACAGGCCGAATGAATTGAGCGTGTGCGGGCTGAGCTTGTTGGATATCTCCCGGATGCTGCGTATCGCCTCGTCGATGACGTATGTGGTGTTGGCAATCAGTTCGGCATCCTCCTTCGAGGAGCAGTTCTTGGCGAGCTCTCCCAGCGACATGCGGGCCGACGAGAGCAGCGGGCCGAGGCCGTCGTGCAGCTCTTTGGAGAAGTTGAGCCGTTCCGTTTCTTCGGTACGGAGCACGGTGGTGAGTATCCGGCGCTCGGTCAGTTTCCGCTGGTAGTTGAGCCGGCGCGTAGAGTGGATGATTTTGCCGACATAGAACATGCCGACCGCGAAACAGAGCGACGTTACCACTCCGACCCATGCCATGAAGTGCGGAGGAAGATGCCACTCCCGTCCGCCCACCACGTAGATGTATTCGCTCAGCCGTATCATGCACATCAGCACGAGCCCCAGTGTGAAGAGCAGCCATGAAATGTTGTACTTCGTGACGCGGGTGAGCCGGATGGCGACAACGGCGGCGACAAGCTGCAATGCAATGGATATGATGATGAGGACTTGCAGTATCATAACATTTGCGGATTTGGTTCTCTGGTTATGCAAATATAGAAATATATTCGACGAAAACCGCAAAGGCTGGCGTCGGGCGGCAGCCCGGCCTGCGTTCGCAGCGCGATTCGGTTGAGTCAACTGGGGCCCAACGAAAACCGCAAGGCTGGCGTCGGGCGGCAGCTCCTGAGGAGAGGAAGGCGGCCCGGTACGCGGCGAGGAAACCGGTGGCGTGTGCGGTGCCGGGGTGTTTGCCGGGTGGACGGCAGGCTCTTGCCCTGCGCTGTGCGGCCTGCCGGAAACAAAACGGCGGGACTTGTATACAAGTCCCGCCGCCGTACCGTCGGTCGGTCGTTATTCTTCTTTCTTTCCTGCGCCTACGTAGCGTTTCTCCTTGATGCGGGCCTTCTTGCCCGTCAGGTCGCGCAGATAGTAAATCCTCGAACGGCGAACGACGCCCACCTTGTTCACTTCGATGCTGTCGATGTGCGGGGAGTAGAGCGGGAAGATACGCTCCACGCCTACGCCGTTGGATACTTTGCGGATGGTAAACATTTTCGTGATGCCGCGGCCCTTTATCTGGATGACCACACCGCGGAAACTCTGGATACGCTCCTTGTTTCCTTCCACGATTCTGTAGGATACGGTGATGGTATCGCCGCTCTTGAAAGAGGGTACCTCTTTCTTGGTCCACATCGCGTCTTGCGCGATTTTGATAAGATTGTCCATGAGTAGCTCGATACTTTGTAATTAAACGCGGAATATTACGGACTCCTGTGTTCTCATAAGAGATTCCTGCGCCGGAGCGCAAAGATACTGTTTATTTTCCGAATTGCAAAAAATCCCGTAAACGGATGGCGGGAACATAACTTTCCCGCGGATTTGCGGAGCCGGAGCGATGGTTTCTGACGAAAGTTTCGTAACTTTGATAAAACGGTCGGGTACATCTCGCCGGGTTTGCTCTCGGGAACGCATGCCGGAGCGGCCCGTATCGTGAGAGTACCGTTCCGGATAAACTTAACCCTATTCTTTAAACCTAAATTCGTTTTGAACGATGAAAAAATTGATGGCAACGGTGCTCCTCGCCCTGATGGCGGCGGGCGTATGCAGTGCACAGTGGTATGTCGGCGGCGCCATTTCGTACGGCACAAAACACACCACCACCGGCAATGATGTACGGACTTCGGAGTTTTCGTTTACTCCGCGCGTCGGATATGTATTCAACGACAGGATGTTGGCCGGCTTGCAGGTCGCCTATGCAAACAGTTGCGAGAAGACGACGATTTCGGATGTCATCGACCTCACTTCCGAAACCACGCTCAACATGGGAGGCATAGCGCCCTATTTCCGGTATAATGTAGCCACGGCCGGGCGGTTCACGTTCGGACTCGAAGCTACGCTGTCGGTCATGTTCGGCAAGACGAAACAGAGTGCGCTGCAGACGCAGTCGGTAGGACTCGGCGTAGCTCCGGTGGTCAGTTTCGGACTGACCGAGCATTGGTGGGCGGAGGCCTACATGCAGGCTCTTTGCCTTGAATTATACTGGCGTGAAGGATGCTGACGGAACGGTACGCTCCAGCACTTTCAATTTCGGTTTCGATGCCGACAACATTTTCAGTTTCTCGGCGCTGCACTTCGGAGTGGTTTATCGTTTCTGAGGCGGACGCATCATCCGGAACAATGCCCGACGGATACCGAAAAACGGCGGTACCCGCCGGGCGCTGTGTTTTACGGCGGTTTATGCGTATCTTTGCATCCTAAAAATGGAGGGGAAAGAGATGAAAAAACCGTTCATATTCATAACGAACGACGACGGCGTGAATGCACGCGGACTGAAGGCCGTCACGGAGGTGGCCCTGCGCTTCGGGCGCGTGGTGGTGATAGCGCCGGAGACCACGCAATCGGGTATGGCCCACGCCGTGACGATGTATAGTCCGCTCTACCTGCGGACCGTGGAGAAGCGCGGTGACCTGACCGTATATGCCTGTTCGGGTACGCCGGTGGACTGCGTGAAGATGGGGTATGACCATATCTTCGCGGGCGAACGGCCGGCCCTCAATATCTCCGGCATCAACCACGGTTCCAACTCGGCGGTCAGCATTCTCTACTCCGGGACGATGGGAGCGGCCATCGAAGCGAGTTTCTACGGGGCCCCATCCGTGGGCCTTTCGCTGACCGACCACAGTCCGGACGCCGATTTCGAGGCTTCGGCCCTCTTCGCCGAGAAAATCATCAGCGACATGCTTACCGCGAATATCAACGAGCCGGTTTGCCTCAACGTGAACATTCCGGTGGGAAGACCCGACCAGATACGCGGTTACCGTGTCTGCCGGCAGAATCGGGGGTATTGGAAGGAGGAGTTCTACTGTCGGAAAGACCCCAGAGGGAAAGATTATTTCTGGCTGACGGGTGATTTCTACAATCAGGAGCCGGACGCGACCGATACGGACGAGTGGGCGCTGGCCAACGGTTACATATCTGTCGTGCCCGTGCAGGTGGATATGACCAACTACCGCCAAATCGACTCCGTGAAGGCGATACTGAAATAGCCTGAGCCGGATATTCATACATCCCGCCGCTTCCGTTCCAGAACGGCGTTTACTGCAAAGTAGAAGGCAGCGAGTGCGGCGGTACCCGCCAGGACGGTGTATAGGTGGAGATACCGCAGGCATATCGGCTGCACCGCTGCAATGCATGTTCCGGCGATGCTTTGCAGGAGGGTGCGCAGGTCGGGACCGAGCGCAGCGAGCGTTCGGCCTCCGAGCAGGCAGAGGGCCGCTCCCCCGACGGCAACGGCCGTTGCTCTCCATACCTTGCCGGTCCGTTTGCGGCGGCGGACTGTACGTTCCGTCCGCCGGACGATGTCCTGTTTCAGGGATTCGGGCATCTGCTGTACCGGCAGTTCCGCGAGTCTGCGGGACAATACCTCTTCTGCCCTTTCCGGGATTGTTTCCTGTTTCATGTTCGGTTCGATATAAGGGCGGCGAGTTTCTTCCTTATCCGGAAAAGTTTCACCTTGATGCTTCCTTCGGTGTGTCCCGTTACTGCCGCCAATTCGTGTACGGGGATTTTCTGCAGGTAAAAGAGTTCCACCAGGGCTTTTTCATCGGGCGCAAGCCGCTGCAGGGCCTGTTCGAGGTACTCCATCTGCGTCTCCCGGAACAGAATTTCCTCTTGGTCGTCGGGGAGTTCGTAGTGCCGGTCATTTATCTCTACCGTGCGGGGGCGCCTGCGGCGGGTATGCGAAATCGCCGTGTTGTAGGCTATCCGGTAGAGCCAGGTGGAGAAACGGCACTCCCCGCGGAACCTGTCCAAATGGGTGAACGCTTTCAGGAATACGTCGGATGTCAGTTCTTCCGCATCCAGCCGGTTGCCCGTAATGCCTGTCAGCAGGGAGAAGATACGGTCGCCATACCGTTCCACGAGTTCACGGAAGGCTTCCGGGTCGCCTTCCGATGCCCGTTGTACCGTATTGAATTCTTTGTCCTCCTCCATTTTTCAGTTTTGACGCCTCGTGTGCAGAAAGGTTACATGTGGCAAAGATAACCGGAAAGCATCGCCGGTTCGGAAGCCGGGCCTGTTGTTTTTGCGGTGTACAGGCGGGTGTCCCGGTTCGGCTCTGCCGGCGGGCGTGTGCGGCCGGAAAGGATTGTTGCGGAAAAACGGAGTCTCGTGTGTAACTTCGTTGGCTGTCGGGCGTCATAAAAACAAAGGCGCAAAAGGAGACGTCATTGAATTTTGTCCTCGTGCCTGGAACCGTGTTATTTAATTAAAAGAAATGCTTATGTTGGAGGATGTATTGATTGTCTCGGTCGTGTTTTTTTTCATTTACAAAACCATAGAGGTATTGGCCCGCCGCAGGGAGCGGCTGATGATGGTGGAGGCATTCGCCCGGAATCCGGAACTGTGCCGGGAGCGGGGCGGCTCGTTCAGAATGGAGATATTGCGGACGTGTACGGTGTGCTGCGGCCGTGCGGGTTCATTGTCGGGCTGGGAATAGGCTTTCTGGTGTCCTGGCTGATAATGCCGGAAAATGAGGATGCGTATGGGGAACATGCCGAAATGGTCGTCTGTGCACTCTTGTGTATTGGCGGCGGACTCGGCATGCTGGGGGGCATTCTTTGCGGAACGGTGGCTGCGTCGCCGCGACCGGGTGTCGGCAGGAGCCTGGAGATGCACGATAGGGGGGCCTGAAAGGTCGTTTCCGTAAGCCTGCGGAAATTGCTTTTTGTGTTTTGTACCGATTGGGTGACAGGGAATCGGTCGGCAGTGTGTGCGACGGAAACGGTTCGCGTCGCAGCCGTCCTCAGAGGATTTTCAGGGCGATTGCGGCGCAGGCTTCGGCGTCGGCGAGGGCATGGTGATGCTGCTGCAGGTCATAGCCGCATGCTGCTGCGACCGTGGGCAGTCGGTGGTCGGGGAGCGACCGGCCGAAGGTGCGGCGCGCGCGGCAGGTACAGTAGAACGTATAACCGGGATAGGGCAGTCCGTACAGGTCGAAAGCGGCTTTCAGGCACCCTTCGTCGAAAGGGGCTGTTGTGCGCTACCAGCGGCAGACCCTGGATAAGGGGCGCTATTTCCCTCCATACTTCCGGGAAGTGCGGGGCCTCTACGGTATTGTGATAGCCGAGGCCGTGGACGCGGGTGCAGAATTCGGAGTAGTAGTTGGGGCGCGGACGTATCAACCGATATGTCTTGTCGCATATCTCTCCGCCGCGCACGACCACCAAGCCGACACTGCATACGCTCGTCCGCTTCCCGTTGGCCGTCTCGAAGTCTATGGCTGCAAAGTCTTTCATGCGTAGCGTCGTGACGCGGAACCTCGTCCGGGGCGGGAGGTTCCGACCGCACAAAACTAACGAAAAAACGGTTTCCTGCTGCTCGGCAGCATAATGGGAAGAAAAAAAAACGGGGACGCTTCGAAAGCGTTCCCGTCGGATGAATTCCGGAAACCGGTGCGGTTATTTTACGTCCACGATGGTGTTCCAGTTGTGCTTGTCCTCTATCTCGCCGTACTGGATACCCTGGAGGGTCTTGTAGAGTTTCTGGCTCCAGGGACCGGCGGTCTTGCCATCGCCGTAGACGATGGTCTTGTCGGTCTTCGGGTCGTACACGCTTCCGATGGGGGAGATGACGGCCGCGGTACCGCAGCATCCCGCTTCGCTGAAAGTCGGGAGTTCTTCGACGCCCACCTTGCGCTGTTCCACTTTCAGGCCGAGGTCTTCGGCTATCTGGCGGAGGCTCTTGTTGGTGATGGACGGGAGTACCGAATGCGAATCCGGCGTGATGTATTTGCCGTCGCGGATGCCGAAGAAGTTCGCGGCGCTGCACTCGTCGATGTACTGTTTGGTGGCCGGGTCAAGGAATATCACGCTGGCGAAGCCTTTCTGGTGCGCTATCTCGCCCGAATCGAGGCTGGCTGCATAGTTACCGCCCACCTTGACGTGCCCCGTCCCCTTGGGGGCCGCACGGTCGTGGTCATAGTCGATGATGACCTTGATGCAGTTGAACCCGTCCTTGTAATAAGGGCCTACCGGCGTTACGAATACGGCGAACAGATAGTCGGCCGAAGGTTTCACGCCTACCTGAGGACCTACGCCGATGAGCATCGGACGGAGGTAGAGCGATGCGCCCGAACCGTAGGGCGGAATGTAGTCGGCGTTGAGGCTTCACGGCTTCGATGCATGCTTTGGTGAAGAGTTCCACGGAGGGTACCGCCATCTTGAGGTATTCGCCCGAATTTATCATGCGCTTCGCATTCTCCTCCACGCGGAACAGCCTGACCTTGCCGTCCGCGCCGCGGAATGCCTTGAGGCCCTCGAACACTTCCTGTCCGTAGTGGAGGCAGGTCGATGCCATGTGGATGTTCATATTGACGTCTTCGGTGGCGTAGAGTTCGCCCCACTTGCCGTCTTTGTATTCGCACCTTACGTTGTAATCGGTTTTGAAATAACCGAATCCAAAGCTCTGACCAATTAATGTTTTTCATTTCGGTTTAAATGTATTTGAGGTTTACAACTTCTCTTCGTTCTCTTGCTTCGTTTGTCGGCTCGTCCGGCAGGCGTCAGCCTACCGTCGTTCCGCAGGCCGTCTCGGCGGCGGGCTGGAGCAGTACCAGTTTTCCCGTCGGGTCGGTCCCCATGAGTATCATTCCTTTCGATTCGATGCCCTTCAGTTCGCGCGGAGCGAGATTCACCAGCACGAGTACCTGCCGTCCGACAAAGGCTCCTCGGGCGTATAGTGCTCCGCGATGCCCGATACGATGACGCGCGTGTCGATGCCGGTATCCACCGTCAGTTTGAGGAGTTTTTTCGTCTTGGCGACCTTCTCGGCGGTGACTATCCGTGCGACGCGGATATCCATCTTCTGGAAGTCGTCGAACGTTATCGTCTCCTTCTGCGGTTCCGTCACGGCTGCTGCCGCCGCATTGGCCGCCTTGGCCTCTTCGAGCCTTTTGCGGAGGCTGCCGTTCGATGACTTCATCCTCGATTTTCTCAAAGAGCAGTTCGGGCGTGCCTGTACGGTGGCCTGCGGGAATGAGGTCGCTTCTGCCCAAAGCATCCCATCCGAGCGGTTCCGTGGCCAGCATCCGCCACATCTTTTCCGCTGTGAAAGGCATGAAGGGTTCGATGGCGATGGCCGTGTTGGCCGTTATCTGGAGGGCCGTATGGGTATGGTGGCCACCCGTGCCGGGTCGCTCTTGACGACTTTCCACGGTTCGGTGTCGGCGAGGTATTTGTTGCCGAGACGAGCGAAGTTCATCGCATCTTTCAGCGCCTCGCGGAAACGGTAGTGTTCGATATTGTTTTCGAGCGACTCCCGGATGCGGGGCAGTTCGTCCAGCGTTTCGCGGTCGTAGGCAGTCAGTTCGCCTGAGGCGGGTACGGTGCCGTCGAAATATTTCCCCGTGAGCACGAGGGCGCGGTTCACGAAGTTCCCCAGCACGGCGACGAGCTCGTTGTTGTTGCGGGCCTGGAACTCTTTCCAGGTGAAGTCGTTGTCTTTCGTTTCGGGCGCATTGGCCGTCAGGACGTAACGCAGTACATCCTGCTTGCCGGGCATCTCTTCGAGGTATTCGTTGAGCCAGACCGCCCAGTTGCGCGAGGTGGATATTTTTTCGCCTTCGAGGTTCAGGAACTCGTTGGCCGGGACGTTATCCGGAAGGATGTAACCGCCGTGGGCCTTGAGCATGGCCGGGAAGACGATGCAATGGAAGACGATGTTGTCCTTTCCGATGAAGTGTACCATCTTGGTCTCCTCGTCTTTCCAATATTTTTCCCACTCCGGCGTGAGCTCCTTGGTCGCAGAGATATAGCCTATCGGTGCGTCGAACCATACGTAGAGAACCTTTCCCTCGGCCCCTTCGACCGGTACGGGAATGCCCCAGTTGAGGTCGCGGCTCACGGCGCGGGGCTGGGGTCCCCATCGAGCCAGGCTCTTGCACTGGCCGTAGACGTTGGTCTTCCACTCCTTGTGTCCGTCGAGTATCCAGTGGCGCAGAAACGCCTCGTGTCGGTCGAGCGGCAGGTACCAGTGTTTGGTCTCGCGCAGTACCGGCTGGGAACCCGAAATGGCACTGCGGGGGTTGATGAGGTCGGTGGCGTTGAGCGTGCTGCCGCACTTTTCGCACTGGTCGCCGTAGGCTCCTTCGCTGCCGCACTTGGGACAGGTTCCCGTGATGTAGCGGTCGGCGAGGAAGATGCCGGCCTCCTCGTCGTAATACTGCATGGTGGTCTCTTCCGTGAATTCGCCCTTGTTGTAGAGGTCGAGGAAGAAATCCGATGCCGTTTTGGCATGTACGGGCGAGGTGGTACGCGAATAGATGTCGAACGAGATGCCGAGACCCTCGAACGACTCCTTGATTATCTTATGGTATTTGTCCACTACGTCCTGTGGGGAGATGCCTTCGCGGCGGGCCTTGATGGTGATGGGAACGCCGTGTTCGTCGGAACCGCACACCCATATCACGTCGCGCCCCCTTTTGCGGAGGTAGCGGACGTAAATGTCCGACGGCACATAAACCCCTGCGAGGTGTCCGATGTGTACGGGGCCGTTCGCATAGGGCAGGGCCGATGTGACCAAATAGCGCTTGTATTCTTTCATTTTGCCTTCCTGAGACATTGTATTGCTACAAAGTTATCGTTTATTTTTGATTAATTCTTACGAAGTGCAAGTTTTTATGGGTCTGCGGCGGAATTCGGGCGGAGTACCGCATTCCCGTCATATATGATTTGCCGGAACCGACGGTACGGTATCCGGCAAATCCGTTGCGGCAGGGCGCCCGGAGTGCAGACGCCTCCGCATCATTTCCTGAACGTGTCGAAACCTTCGCCGTATACGCCCATGACGCTGCCCATCGTGATGAATGCCTTCGAGTCGAGCGCCTTGATTTTGGAGAGCATGTAGGTGGATTCGTTTTTCCTTACCATCACCATGATGACCTTGGTAGGCTTTTTTCGTGTACCAGCCGGTACCGTCCAGCAGCGTGACGCCGCGATGGAAGTCGTTCGTGATGAGGTCGGCGATTTCCTTGTAGTGTTCCGACATGACGAATATCTGCGCCGACTGTTTGTTGCCCGCGAGCATCACGTCGGCGGTTACGCTGAATGTGGCCGTCAGTACGTAACCGTATATCACCTGTGCGAGGTTGTGTTCGATGAAGTAGGAGGCACCGATGATGATGCAGTCGGTGACCAGCACGACCCTTCCGTAGCTGATGTTGCGGTATTTGTTGATTATCATGGCGATGATATCCGAACCGCCGGTACTGCCGCCCTGCATGAGCACGAGACTGATGCCGAGGCCGGCCACGCCGCCGCCGAGGAGTGCCGAGAGGAGTTTGTCGTTTGCCAGACCGAGGATGTTGTTCGGGATGACCGCCTGCATGACGCTCATGGCTATCGACATGAGGATGATGGAGTAGATGGTCTTTATCCCGAATTTGGCCCCGATGATGAAGACTGCGGCCGTGATGAGTATCGCATTCACAACGAAATAGCTGATGCCGATGGGTACCCCTCCGTCGATGCCTCCGGTAGCGTAGTACACGAGCATGGCGATACCGGTCGCGCCGCCGCCCATACCGTCGGCAGGCAGGATGATGCTCACCCATGCGAACGAGTAGAGGAGCACGCCGAGCGTGATGATGGTCCACTCTTTTACCGTTTGCCGGACGGAACCTTTGCTGATGTTAAGTTTTTTTTGTCATAAACTGTTGCCTCTTTTCTTAAACCTTTTTTCGACGCAAAACTAATATAAATTCCGATAGCTTATCCAAAAAACGGGTTTCCGTCCGTTTTTTTAAACCGGCTTCGTATCTTTGTCTGAATAAATTAAGTCTTCGTTCCGTGGATATGTATGCCGACATAGTGGTTCCGGTGGCGCGGGGGCCCTTTACTTTCCGGATAGGGGAGGGGCCGCCGGGATATGTCCGGGTATGGGCATCGAAGTGAGGCTCGGTGCCCGGAAGCGCTATATGGGTATCGTATGGCGTCTGTACGACCGGCCTCCGGGGTTTGCCACGAAGACGGCCGGGCGGTTGATGGGCGATGCGCCGCTGCTTACTCCGGCACAGATGGAGCTGTGGAAGTGGATGGCGGAGTATTATATGTGTACGCTCGGTGATGTGATGCGGTTCGCCATGCCCGCCGCCCTGAAGCCTGCAGGGCTGACCGAGGAGGAGTTCCGGCGCGTCGAATACCGTCCGGCCACGGTTCGGTATGTGAAGCTGGGGCCTTCGGTGGCGGATGCACAGGCGCTGCATACCGCTCTGGAAGGATTGCATCGTGCCAAGGCACAGCAGGCCGCGCTGCTCGCCTTCTGTGCAGCGTTTCCCGACGGCGGCGTAGGAGGCGGGGAACTGCCTCGTTCGGCTCTCTCGGCGCCGTCCGTCGTCCTGAACAAATTGGAGGAAAAGGGTATCTTTTCTTTTTTCGACCGGGAAGCAGCCGTGGGCGCCGAGATGCCTTTCGATCGGGCGCAGGTGCCTTTGGCTCCCCTTTCTCCGGCTCAGACGGATGCATTGGAGGAGGTGCGGCGCGGATTCGTTTCACAGGATTGCGTTCTGCTGTACGGCGTTACGGGTAGCGGGAAGACGGAACTTTACATGCACCTGATGGCCGATGCACTCGCGCGGGGGGAGAGCGTTCTCTATATGATGCCCGAAATCGCCATGACCTCCCAACTCGTGGCCCGTGTCCGCTCCGTATTCGGCAGCCGGGTGACGCTGTACCACTCCCGGCTCGGCGAACGCCGCCGTGCGGAGATTTACCGGAGGCTGCTGGCCTCTGGGGGAGGGGGCTCGTGCTGGGGGTCCGTTCGGCTCTTTTTCCTGCCTCTGCCGTCGTTCGGGCTGGTTATCGTGGACGAGGAGCACGACCAGAGCTATAAACAGGCCGAACCGGCACCGCGTTACAATGCCCGAGACTGTGCCGTGTGGATGGCCCGGCGGTCGGGGGCGAAGTGTCTGCTGGCAAGTGCCACCCCCTCCATAGAGAGCTACGTGAATGCGACAGGAGGAAAATACGGTTTTGTGACGCTTGCGGAACGTTACGGAGACGGACGCCTGCCTCGTATCGCAGTGTCCGATTCGCTGCGGGCCTTCAAGCGGGGCGAACGTAGGCTCCATTTCGATAAGGCGCTGCTCGACCGGATGGCTGCGACTCTCGGCAGCGGCCGACAGGTCATGCTTTTCCAGAACCGGCGCGGATTTGCTCCATGGGTGGAGTGTACGCAGTGCGGCTGGGTGGCGCATTGCCCGCGCTGCAGCGTGACGCTCACCTATCATAAGCTGGGCGACCGGATGAAGTGTCATTTGTGCGGTTACTCCTCCGCACTGCCCGCCGCATGTCCCCGGTGCGGGACGCCGGCACCCGGATTGATGGGATTCGGTACGGAGAAGGTGGAGGAGGAGGTCGCGTCGCTCTTTCCGACGGCCCGCATCCTGCGTCTCGACCGGGATACGGCCGCATCGCCTGCGCGTTACGAAAGGATAGTCGCCGATTTTGAACGGGGAGAGGCTGATGTGCTCGTGGGAACGCAGATGGTGACGAAGGGATTTGATTTCCCGGCTCGGTTTGGTCGGTATTCTCCATGCCGATAACCTGCTGAACTATCCCGATTTCCGAGCTTCGGAGCGGGCCTACCAGACGATGACGCAGGTGGCCGGGCGGGCGGGGCGCACCGATGCCGGCGGCGAAGTGGTGATACAGACCATGCAGCCCGACCATCCGGTGGTACGGCAGGTGCAGTCGTTCGACTATGAAGGCATGGTTCGGTCGCAGTTGGTCGAGCGGGTGCGTTCGGGTATCCTCCTTACGGAAAACTGGTGGTGGTGAATCCGCGTCACCGCGACGAACGGCTGCTCGGAGCGGCTGCGGCGTGGGTTGCCGCACGGATGCGGACCCTCTTCGGGGAGCGGGTTTACGGGCCCCATCCGCCCGTGGTGGATAAGATAGGCGGCGAGAATTATCTCGAAATATTGTTGAAGATAGAGAACGGCCGTTCTCCGGCGCGTGCCAAGGAGTTGCTGGCGGAGATTCTGAAGGAGGCGGCCGGTCACGGGGAGTACAGGCGCGTTTTCATCTTCTGCGATGTGGACCCCCAATAGCTGCCCTCCGGAGTGTCGGCGGGTGTCCGTGTCCGGTTTGGGACGGACCTTGCGGAGGCATTTCGTCCGGAACGGTATATCCGCGTATGCGGAAAGAGCGATATGCAAAGGGGCGGGAACGCCTGTTCCCGCCTGCGGTAAAGCGCGTTTTTGATGAGATGAGTCTCGATTTGGAAAGACCTGCGCGACCTTTTTTGGCCGCCGCTGTGTCCCGTCTGCGGAGAGAGGATGCCCGACGGGGCGCGGACGGTATGTACCGTCTGCCGCATGGATGCACCGTTGACCGGATTCTGGACGCAGGTGGACAATCCCGTGGTACGGAAGTTCTGGGGACTCGTTCCGGTAGTGAATGCGTCGGCCTTTCTCTTTTTCGTGCGCGGCAACGGTTACCGAGACCTCATTCACGGTTTCAAATATTACGGACGCTGGCGGCAGGCCCTTGAAATGGGAGCGTGGTACGGCGGCGAACTTTTGCTGCCGGAGGGCTCTATGCCGGAGTGGATGTCGTCGTTCCCGTCCCCCTGCACCTGCGCAAGCGCCTCCACCGCGGTTATAATCAGGCTGAATACATCGCCCGCGGCATTGCGGAGAGCCTCGGCGTGCCGGTGGATGTCCACAGCGTGCGCCGCCACCGGCACAATCCGAGCCAGGCGCTCAAGGAGCACCGGCAGCGGTGGGGAGAATGTACGGGGTATCTTTTCCGTGCGCCGGCCCGGGCGTCTGTGCGGCAAACACATCCTCCTCGTGGACGACGTGCTGACTACGGGAGCGACGGTAACCTCTTGTGCCGAAGCTATCCTGGCCGCCGTACCAGACGTTCGCATCAGTATCGCCGTCCTTGCCGTCTCCCGCCACAACCTCGAAGTGGCTTGACGGATAAAAGATGGTTTGCTGCTATCCGCAATGACAGCGGAAGGATGATGGTACGGCGAAACATGGCCGGCAGGGACCGTTGATAACGAGGGTGTAATTTAAGTCCGTATAGGGACGGGAGGCATCCAGTCGCTTTTCTTTGCGTTGGTTTTACAGGTGATGATTCACCGGCAGACAACAGGAGTTTGACTATTATAAATAGGTATTGTGGCTTAATTTTAGTGGCAGGGAGAAAAAACGGGAAAATCGAAAAAAGTTCTCTGAAAATTTGGAGGCAAGGAAAAGTGCGTACATTTGCACCCGCAAACGAGATAAGACGCCGGTGCGGCGAAAAATCTTAAGGTTCTCAAAAATAAATTTGGAAGTTAAGAAAATACCTCTTATCTTTGTGCTCCGATTCGCCTGATGAAGTTTTTTTGAAAGGCGATTTTTTAGCGCCCTCGCTGAAGGGTGTGTAACGGAACGGTTCTTTGATTTATTGGTTTGATTGAGAGAAAAAGAATGCAGAAAAGCAAAGTTCAA
>VOFD01002367.1_pt1 | contig 17947 bp, 23 predicted proteins | sample 5384101 | NCBI WGS metagenome assembly VOFD01 (sample SAMN12384723, study PRJNA508395) | human gut metagenome | isolation source: healthy gut C | host: Homo sapiens
CCATTTTATTGACAACACATTATCTGGAGGAAGCACAAGCGCTGTCAGACCGCGTTGGCATCATGGCCCATGGCAAGCTAAAAGCGCTTGGAACCGCGCAAGAACTGACGGCCCAGGCAAATGCAGCTTCTTTTGAGGACGCATTTGTCACGCTGTGCGGCGAGGGAGGTGGAATGGCATGAAAACGCTGGCTTTTGCCATACGAAACGCCAAGGAAATGCTGCGGGATAAATTGAACTTGGTGTTCGGGATTGGGTTTCCAGTTATCGTTCTTTTGCTTTTGTCGCTGATTCAATCGAATATTCCGGTGGATTTATTTGAAATCGAGCAGTTGGCGCCTGGAATCGCGGTATTTGGTTTATCTTTTATTTCCCTCTTTTCTGGAATGTTGATTGCAAAGGATCGCACCGGCGCCTTCATGCTACGATTGTTTACCTCACCGATGACCGCTCCCCATTTTATTCTTGGCTATACGGCTCCGCTTGTGCCTGGCCGCTGCACAGATGGCGGTATGCTACGCAGCGGCCCTCTTACTGGGGTTAACATGCAATGTGCGGATTTTGCTTGCAATGGCTGTATCGATTCCTGCCGTGCTGCTTTTTATTGGGATTGGTCTGCTTTGTGGGAGCGTATTCAATGATAAGCAGGTTGGCGGCGTGTGCGGTGCGCTTCTGACCAATTTGAGCGCGTGGCTATCTGGAACATGGTTCGATTTGAAATTGGTTGGCGGAGCATTTGAAACCATTGCAAACCTTCTCCCCTTCGCCCATGCCGTTAATGCTGGGCGGTACGCTCTCACGGGCAACTACAGCAGTATCCTACCAGAGCTCGTATGGGTAGCGGGCTATGCCATGCTCGTCTTTACCGCGGCGGTCCTCGTTTTTATGCGAAAAATGCACAGCGATCAAATGTAAAGGGTTCATCAACAGGCGGCGGGAATCATAGTGATTCCCGCCGCCCGCTTGCCTGTTTTCATTTAACTGTTCTGCCCGTTGATAACCCGATATGCCATGCCCGGATCGTCGGACATAATGCAGTCTGCGCCAATAGAATTTAAATATTTCACATCCTCAGGGTCGTTGATCGTCCAATACTGAACCGCCAGATCCATTGAGTGCGCATAATTGATAATGCGAGCTGTGCCCAGATTAAAACCTGCAAGCCTATAGGGAATCTGGAGCGCCACATAGTTCACATCCAGTTTGATACCGAGGAAGCTTGCAAAATAAAATTGAAGCACCTCTGCAATTCCGGCGGACCGCATCAGATCCGGATACTTTTCATCCACATATTTGCTGACTTCCCCATGAAACGTGCCGAAGATTACATCGTCGAGCAAATCCCGTTCCTTCAGGATGTTATAGAGGATATCAACCCCTGCTTGCCAAGATCGCCGCCGTTTTTGATCTCAATGATGTACTGAAAATCCCCATGCGCCTGTAAATAATCCAGCACCTCCTCTACCCGCTGGATGCGCACGTCATCTGGCACATCGTCCCCTTTGAGCCCTTTGTAAGGTGTGCTGCCATCCTGCGCGGTAAATTTTGCGCCCATATTGAGCGTTCGCAGCTCTTCATAGGTCTTGTCCTCCGGGCGGACATCTTCCTCACCGAATACCTCCGCGGAATCGCTGGTTCGATCCAGCGTATCGTCGTGAAGGAGAATTAAAACGCCATCCTTTGTGATGTGGAGATCAAACTCAAAAATATCCGTCTGAAAATCCTTGCTCTCCACACAGTTTTTGAAAGCGGCCATAGACTCTTCCGGATTCAAATCTCCCCCGCTGCGGTGCGCGGAAACCATTGCCTTGCCGTCGGTCGTGATATATCGGAACGACCCGGTATACAACTTGACGGAAGCGGGCTCTGAGCGGTGGAAATAGATCGCCGTTTGCGTGCCTGCGATGCAGACGACCAGCGCCAAAACCACGCACAGAGCGATCTTCCACCCCCTATGCTTGCGTTTCATTTGATAAACCTTCTTTCCAAATAAAATTTCATAAAAATAAAAACCACTAGTGAACTAGTGGTTTTCTCAAACCCCGGAGGGGTTATTGCTTGTTGACCCCTGAAAGGGGTTCTGAGAGTTTGCCATCGCATCACTACTACAGGCAGCCGCTGAAAGCGGCTGTTTTTTTTGCCTACTTTCTCTTGCTACCCGTAAACGGGTCCATATACTCCTTGAGTGAGATCTGGTCGTTTGCCAAATCTTCCTCCAACTGGTTCTTGATATACTCCTGGATCATCTTCGCATTCTTTCCTACCGTATCCACAAAGTATCCTCGGCACCAGAAGTTCCGGCTCCCGTATTTGTACTTTAGGTTTGCATGACGATCAAAAATCATCAAGGCACTTTTACTCTTGAGTGTCCCCACGAACTGTGCTATACTCATGTACGGCGGGATACTCACCAGCAGATGAATGTGATCTGGGCACGCCTCTCCCTCGATGATCTCCACTTTCATCTCCTTGCACAGCTTTTTAATGATTTCGATAATGTCTCTGCGCACCGCCTTATAGATTACTTTCCGGCGGTACTTCGGTGCGAACACCAGATGATATTCACACCGATAGCTGGAGTGCGCTGTATGTTTTACTTCATTTTTCATTTGCATAAAACCTCCTTGCTTTTTCGTGATGCGGTTGCCAAACCATCTTGATTGTAGCATGGAGGTTTTATTTGCCAAGGCTTTTTATCTACCCCTGGTTCAACCAGGGGTTTTGTTAAGCCTAAAAGGCAGCAACGAAGAGCAGTCCGCCCCATCTGCGGACTGCTTTTCGCTTATTCTAGCACAATCTTATGAAATACCTTTTTCCCTTTTTTAACAAGCACATGGCCCTTTGCAAAATCAGCCTTGGAGACAGCCGCGCCAAGATTCGTTACACGCCCATCATCCACCGTAATACCGCCCTGCTCGATGAGCCGGCGTGCTTCCCCTTTTGATTTGGCAAGAGATGCGGCCACCAGGATATCAATTACCGTAATAGTGTCATCCGTGAACTGCGCCGGCTTCAGCACAGTAGTCGGCATATGCTCTGCATCCGCGCTGCTGCTGAAAAGGGCCTTCGCAGCAGACTGTGCCTTCTGGGCCTCTTCTGCGCCGTGGATAAGCTTTTGTCACCTCAAAGGCCAGCTTCTCCTTGGCCTGATTAAGCGCGCTGCCCTCCAGCTTCTCATATTCTGCAATTTCATCAAGCGGGATAAAGGTTAACATCTTCATGCAGTTAATGACATCTGCATCGTCAACATTGCGCCAGTATTGATAAAACTCATAGGGGCTGGTCTTTTTCCGGATCAAGCCACACGGCGCCTTTTTTCCGTCTTGCCCATTTTGCGGCCGTCGCTCGTTTGCAAAAGATTGAAGGTCATGCCGCAAACCTCGCGGCCATCCATGCGGCGATTTAATTCCACACCGCCGATGATATTGCTCCACTGATCGTCCCCGCCAAATTCGAGCTGGCAGTCATATTCCCGGCTGAGCACAAGAAAATCATAGCTCTGCATAATCATATAGTTCAGCTCAAAGAAGGAGAGCCCGCGCTCCAGCCGCTGTTTATAGCACTCCGCCGCCAGCATACGGTTGACGGAAAAATGAACGCCAACCTCGCGCAGAAATTCAATATAATTCAGATTTAGCAGCCAATCGGCATTGTTGACCATTAAAGCCTTGCCATCCGAAAAATCCACCAGCTTTGACATCTGCTTTTGGAAGCAGTCGATATTGTGCTGAATGGTCTCCTTTGTCAGCATTTTGCGCATATCGGTTTTGCCGGACGGGTCACCAATCATGCCGGTACCGCCGCCGAACAGCGCAATCGGCACATGCCCTGCGCGCTGCATATGCGCCATCACCATAATCTGCACGAAATGGCCCACATGCAGGCTATCTGCCGTGGGATCGAAGCCGATATAGAACTTGATTTTTTGATTCTCCATCAAATCCCGGATCTTTTCCTCATTGGTCATCTGCGCGATCATGCCGCGCGCCTTGAGTTCGTCAAATACGCTCATTCCAAATACCTCCCAAAAATTTTCCGTGCAGAAGGTTATAAAAAACGCCCTCTGCAATCCAAAATTACAGAGGGCGGAAAATCCGCGGTACCACCTCTATTTACCGCTTTCTCACAAAAGCGGCCTCACCGGGTACACTCGCCTTAAACGATTCATACCCTCACGCTGTAACGGGCGCTGCCGGCGCGGCCTACTGAGATTCCTGTTCAGCCTTGCAGCTCAAAGATGTATTTCATGGAATGCCCGCATTCCCTTTCACCAACCGGGAACTCTCTGCGCCGAACATGGGCCACTACTTCTTCTTTTTCATTGCCATTGAGGGGATTATAACCAATGTGATCTAAAAAGTCAAGTGCTTCGCTCAGTCTCTACACAGGCCCCCTTTTTTACGAGCTACACAGGATGATATATCTCCAAGTTCGCATAAAACAAAAGGACAGAACAAATTCCTGCTCTATACAGAGGGAAAACCGATTGATACAAAAAAATCGAGTGCCCATAACTTAAATCCATTATAGGTAGTAAAAAGTATTATTTTCTTTTATTGAAGCAATCATTACTAAAATTTATGTTTAATTTTGTAATAATTATGGAAACAAATGTTTTTATCCCAAATATTTACTTTTAAAAACATTTATAGAAAATCTAAATGATTATCTAGAAAAACCCTTTAATTACAAGCAAAACGAAATAATAAGATACTCAAATTACTACGAATTTACTACAAAAGGGAACAGCCTTGATATGCAATAAAATGCTACAAAAAAGACGGGAGCCAGTTTTTTATTACTGGTTCCCGCTTTTTTGTTTTCATTATCTATATATCATTCACATCACAAAAGCCGTGGAATTGGTCTACAATCAGCCGCAAATTACCGTGACCAAGACATCATCCGGCAGGTACCCCTGCTGCAACTGCTCAAAAGATGCGCTGGAGCCATACCGGGGATTACCGCCGGAAACGTACATCATCGGCTTAGGGACGCAACCGGTGACCGCCCCTTGGTATCATCGCCATTGGGCGGAATTTTGGCGCAAACATGAGCAGGCGCATCCAATCACGCGCACCTACACCCGCGTGCGAAATGGTAAGCAGTACACCTACCATCAAACCGACTGGGTAGCCGACGTATGCGCCCATCAGTTCCACCACGAATATGAGCGGGCGCGCCTGATGAGATTGCCATGCAGGCTGGTGGGCCATGCAAATCAAAAAAATGATCCACGAAGTGTACCTGCGCTTGAAAGCAAGTGACAATGCCGCAAAGCTGATCAATGAGCATTTAAAACTATAAATATAAAAAAACAGGGGGTAAACTTGAAACGTTCAGCCCCTATTTTAGTCCGTAATTAGTCCGTAATTTTGTGTCTATTTCCATCCCTTTTTCGGCACAACCGGCGCAATGCGGAAAAGCAAAAAGCCCTGAAACAACGTATCTACGTCATTTCAGGGCTTTTTGCTGGTCCGAGTGGCGAGACTTGAACTCACGGCCTCTTGACCCCCAGTCAAGCGCGCTACCAGCTGCGCCACACCCGGATAGGTTTGCTCAATCATCGCAACGGTAGCTATTCTATCATATCCATCTGTTTTTGACAAGAGGCTTTTTAGAAAAAATTTTTCCTTATCGCTTTGCCTGCTCAATCAGACCTAAAGCCATCGGAAAGGACATCGCCCTTTCTATTTACATCTGTCATTCCCGATTGTTACAGAGATTGCGCCACATTCTGAAATTTCGTCTTTGTCTGATCAATCATCTGCTGCTGTGCTTCCGGCGGTGCATACCATCCGCGCTTCTGCATTTCTGTAAATACATCTACTTGGATATTATGCTCCTCGCGTAAGATATTCAAAAAATCATTGCGCAGCGCCTGGTGCGTGCATTCATTGCTGAACGTGTTGTAAACGCCGGTAATATGCTTCTGAGAGCTGAGAATATCATTCATGATTTCCTCATCACTCAGGCAGCTTTGCTGGTTGTTTGCTGGCCCATCGTATCCATATTTACTTCCTCCTTATCAGTTTAAATGGCCCATCAGAATATTAAATTGGTTCTGATGCTGGGCGGCAATCTGCTCACAGGTAGATTTTATTTTGGGATCTTTGGTCATCGTCGCATAATTTTTAAACTTTTTGATCAGCACCTGCTCATACGTCAACTCATCGCTGATTGCGTCGAGCTCTTTTGAAGTAAGGTTCGGCATTTATTATCACTCCTTGAAATATTTGCATCCCTATCATACCCATGTTGGAAATTTTTATACCTTCTTTATTGCAATTGATGATTTGGCTTTTTTCATAGTATAATTCATTTCATTATCTTGAAAGGAGGCGCACGAGTGGAGGCATCGATTCATGAACAGCTTCTTGCATTATCAGAGCCGGAGTTTCAAAAATTCTCCAGTAGCCTTCTCCCCGGTACGAGCAACATTTTAGGAGTCCGGCTGCCCATCTTACGCAAGCTTGCCAAAAAAATAATCAGGGAGATTGGCGCGCCTATCTTGCCAGTGCGCAGGATCAATCCTTTGAAGAAATCATGCTCCAGGGGATGGTGATCGGTTACGTTAGAGCGGATTTGCCGGAGCTTTTGCATAGGATCGCGGCCTTTGTGCCAAAAATTGATAATTGGTCTGTTTGCGACAGCTTTTTGCAGCGGCTTGAAAATTGCCCGAGAAGAGCCTGAAGCGATTTGGAATTTCATACAACCTTACCTTCACACAGAGCGGGAATTTGAAGCGCGCTTTGGGGTGGTGATGCTGCTGTTCTATTTTATAGAGGAACGGCATATCCGCCGTGTGCTCGCCCTGCTTAATCAAATTCCGGCAAAGGGGTATTACGCCCGCATGGCAGTGGCTTGGGCAATCTCGATCTGCTTCGTTCAATTTCCTGAGCTGACGATGAAATATTTAAAAGAGGAAAACTCACTGGACGATTTTACTTATCAGAAAGCGCTGCAAAAGATCACGGAATCGAATTGCGTCAATAGCGAAAGAAAAGCGGTGATTCGCAAGATGAAAAATCAAAATAGGAAATAATGAGAAACGCCCGGCTTTCCCTTCCCGCCGGAATGTGGTATAATAGCTTCAAACAAAGTTTGAAGCATTGGAAAAATGTCTGTCGGCGTGAAACGCCTCCCGCCGCAAGGCGGCAACGCCATTTTTTGTATTTAAATGCTTTGCATTTGTGGTATGATAGCTTCAAACAAAGTTTACAGCTATTTGAAAGCGATTTATGCCGCTTTATTGCAACGATCAGAAAGGACGGATAACTCCATGCATACCATTCACACCAACAGCGTACAGGAAACAGAAGCCGTAGGCAGAGCTTTTGCAACAAGGCTGCACGGTGGCTGTGTTGTCGCTCTTTTTGGTGGAATGGGCATGGGGAAAACCGCGTTTGTGCGCGGCCTTGCGCAGGGGTTGGGCATTGATGCGGAGGTGACCAGCCCAACCTTCGCGCTGGTGCATGAATATGGCGGCAGCCCTCCGCTCTGCCACTTTGATATGTATCGTGTCAACTCTTGGGACGGCCTATATTCTACCGGATTTTTTGATTATTTGGATGCGGGTGGAATTTTAGCCGTCGAATGGAGCGAAAACATTGAAGGCGCGCTGCCGGAAGACGCAATCCGCGTGTCCTTTCAGCACGGAGCATTTGAAAGCGAACGGATTATTACAATTGAAAAAGGCGGTGAATCTGCATGAAAATTCTTGCACTGGAATCTTCCGCCTGTGCGGCCAGCGTCGCAATTGCTGAGGACGGAAAGCTGTTGGGCCAGGCTTTTTAAATACCGGCCTGACGCATAGCCAGACGCTACTCCCGCTGGTGCATGGCCTTTTAAAAAATGCGAACCTTGCGCTTGATGAGATTGACGCTTTTGCTGTTACCAACGGCCCGGGTTCCTTTACCGGCGTGCGAATCGGCGTAGCGGCGATAAAAGGTTTGGCTTTTCCGCATGATAAGCCCTGTATCCCACTCTCTACGCTGGAAGTGATCGCCTTTGGGCAAACCGGCGGGGATTGCACTGTGTGCGCTGCAATGGACGCACGCTGTGCGCAGGTATATACAGCGCTTTTTTTCCTGCCGTGCCGGAGCGCTTTCGCGTTTAACGGAAGATGCGGCTATGAAAATTACAGAGCTCCCCTGTTGACAGGCAAAAATTTGCCGGTTGTTTTTGCGGGAGGTGGCGCGAAGCTCTGCATGGATGCAATTGGAGAGCAAATTCCTGGCAGCCGAATTGCGCCGGCCTATCATTATTATCAACAGGCGGCCTGCGCCGCGCTATTGGCGGAGGAAAAGCTTCTCCACGGCGAGGGGATTCCCTCGGACGCGCTCGCCCCTTTCTACTTGCGTCTACCTCAGGCAGAGCGTGAATTAAGAAAAAAAACAAAATAATGAATGATTGGGAGGATTTTTACATGATCGCACTTGGAGCCGACCACGGCGGATATCAGCTCAAAGAAACCATCAAAAAGCATTTGAGGCAGGGGCATTCCCTACCAAGATTTCGGCACAAATTCCACAGAATCGGTCGATTACGCCCCAATCGCCGCAGAGGCTGCGCGCGCTGTGACCAGCGGCGCCTGTGAGAAAGGCATCCTCTGCTGCGGCACGGGCATCGGCATCTCCATCGCGGCGAATAAAGTGAAGGGAATCCGTGCGGCGTGCTGCTCCAATTATTTTGGCGCGAAATATACGCGGCTGCACAATGATGCGAATATGCTCTGCCTCGGCGAGCGTGTCATCGGCCCCGGCCTTGCGCTGGAGCTCGTTGACGTATTCCTTGATACCCCGTTTGAAGGTGGTCGCCACCAGCGCCGAATTGATCAGATTACAGCGATCGAACAGGAAGAGCTCTGACACGCCCTCACCTTTGATCCCATTCACAAAAAAAAGGGAGGATCAAAATGAAATTTGCGTATCTCATCTTGGGCGAACTCGTATATCCCCAGGATTCGGCAGCCATTCATGGCGAAACGGCGCAGATCATCGGCGTATCCAATCTCGAAGAAGCCTGCGCAGCGGCGAAAAAACTCGCCGCCAACGGCGTGGGCTGCATCGAGCTTTGCGGTGCGTTTGGAGAAAACGGAGCCAAAAAAAATCATAGAGGCCACAGAACACAAAATCCCCATAGGATATGTTATCCATTTACCAGAGCAAAAAAAAACATTTGAAATGGCATTCGGCTGAATCAGATTTTAACAATTGGTCAAACCAAACCCTGGAGGTGAAGCAGTGCAAAAATTTCGAAGCTGGTTTAAGCTCTATTTTAGGGAAACGGATAAGCTCCTGTTTTTTCTGTGTCTGTGCGCATCCGCCTTTGGGATGCTGCTCGTATACAGCGCAACAAAAAATGGCGCGACCAAGCTGATCCCCTCAGAGCTGCGAACCATGATTATCGCAGTGGCGGCAGGTTTGATCCTTTGCCTGCTGATTTCGTTTCTCGATTATGAAGTGATTATCCGGCTATGGCCGCTGGTTGCTATTTTCTGTGTGCTCATCATGTGCGCCCTTTTCATCTGGGGTTCTGCTCCGCCAGCAAGGCCTGACGCACGCTCCTGGTTCGATCTCAAGATATTTTATTTCCAACCCTCGGAGCTAGTGAAAATCGGGTTCATCATCACCTTTGCCGTGCATCTCGACGCAGTGAAGGATCATGTAAGCAAATTCACGACCGTCCTGCTGCTCGGTATCCATGCCCTGATCCCAATTGGGCTTGTCATGGCCACGGGCGACGACGGCTCGGCGCTCATTTTTATGCTGATGTTCCTTGGCATGATGTTTGCCGCTGGGGTGCATTGGGGCTATTTTGCCGCTGGGTTTGCCGCGGTTGCAGTGGCCTTCCCCCGCCATCTGGGCGCTGGGGGATAAATTCATTTTGAATCAGGATCAAAAAATCGTTTTCTTGCCATTCTCTATCCGGATCTCTACGCAAAAAATGAAGCTTTTCAGCAGAACCGTGGAATTGGTGCGATCGGCTCCGGCCAGTTTTTCGGGCAAGGCCTTTTCAATGGGAATTATACGCAAAGCGGCGCTGTGCCGGAGAACCAGAACGATTTTGTTTTTTTCCGTTGCGGGTGAAGAGCTGGGCTTTATCGGTGCGATTGCTGTGCTCGTGTTGCTCGCGGCGATCATTCTGCGCATTGTGATCAACGGCAAGCGCGCTAACGACAACGCAAGCTACCTGATGTGCATGGGCATGGCCTCCATGCTCGCCGCGCAAGTCATTATCAATATCGGTATGGTGCTTCAGTGGCTGCCGGTTATCGGCATCACGCTGCCGTTTTTTCAGCGCGGGCGGTTCTTCTAACCTCTGCGTCTATATCGGGATTGGGTTAATGATGAGTATTTATCGCTTCAATCAGAAAACGCCTGTGGCAAATTTCCGATTGCAACGCGTCGTCACTCGATTTTCCACTTGATCGAATCTCTGCGGCGTCCGCCGAAGCCGGCCGGGCGCTATTTTTTCAGTCAATATATTTTTCTATATAGGAAGGAAGATAACAGGATGCCAATTCAGCTCATTGCAATGGATTTGGACGGAACACTTCTCCGCTCAGATCATATGACCGTTTCCGAGCGGAACCGTAACGCGCTGCAACACGCCTCTGAAAAGGGCGTTCATCTCGTCCTTGCCAGTGGTAGAACGTGGGTGCAGCTGGAAAGCGTAGCGCAGCAAGTTCCCTCCGCGCAATATGCCTTGCTCTCTAACGGCGCTGCGGCGCGGGATCTGCATCAGGGCAAACGGCTTTTCACCTTTGATTTTCCTTGGGGGGGACTTTCAAACGCTCCTCTCCCTTCTGCACCGTTACGAGGCTGTTTTTGAAACCTACTGCGCTGGGCATTCTTACCTTGAGCGCCGCCTGATCGGCCGCTTTCATAACGAAAGCCTGCCCGCTGCCTTTATCGAGCGTCTGGCCGCCCGTCTAACCATTGTGGACGATCTGGAAGCATCCTTGGCTGGCCAGACGATTGAAAAAAGTGAACGTTTTCTCCATGCCAAAACAGTATTACCCCCCCTGCTCACCGCCCTGAATCAAACAGGGCTTTTTGAGGTTTCTTCCGCAATTATTGGAAACATAGAGATAAATACACGGGGCGTTGATAAGAGGGCGGGCCTGAAAAGGCTGTGTGCAGAGCTATGCATTGAGCCGGAAAACGTGATGGCCTTCGGCGATGCGACCAACGATCTCGGCATGCTGCGGTGGGCAAAATGGTCGTTTTCCATGGCAAACGCGCATGAGCCGGCACGAAACGCGGCACGGTACAAAACTGCATCCAATGAAGAGGACGGCGTGGCGCAGGCGATCGAGCGTTATGTTCTATAAGATTGTGCTTAGAGAAAGTCCGTTTGTAAAAATGGCTATTTTATCGCGTGTTTTTTACCCTTTCTTTTCTGCCGGATCATTGCCCAAAACATTGACAAAAATCCAACAAACGACTACAAAAAAAAGATTGTTAAAAACTCAAACAAGTAGGAGACATGCAATGGGATTCACCCTCGGTCAAAAGCTTATCAAAACACATCTCGTCAGCGGCGATATGACGCCCGGCAGCGAGGTCGGCATCCGCATCGATCAGACGCTCACGCAGGATGCAACCGGCACCATGGCCTATCTCGAATTTGAGGCGATGGGCATTGACCGGGTGCGCACAGAGCTTTCTGTTGCTTACATTGATCATAATACGTTACAAACCGGGTTTGAAAACGCGGATGATCACCGCTTTATTCAAACGGTATGCAAAAAGCACGGCATCCGCTTCTCCCGTCCTGGCAACGGTATCTGCCATCAGGTACATCTGGAGCGGTTCGGCATTCCGGGCAAAACGCTCATCGGCTCTGACAGCCATACTCCTACCGGCGGCGGCATCGGTATGCTCGCCATGGGTGCGGGCGGCCTCGACGTGGCAGTCGCTATGGGCGGCGGCACCTACTATATCACCATGCCGAAAATGGTGCGCGTCAACCTGACGGGTAAGCTCAGCCCTTGGGTGGCGGCGAAGGATATCATCCTCGAAGTGCTGCGCATTATGAGCGTTAAGGGTGGCGTTGGCAAGATTATCGAATATGGCGGCGAGGGCGTGAAAACGCTCTCCGTACCGGAACGCGCTACCATCACCAACATGGGCGCAGAACTCGGCGCTACGACCTCTGTGTTCCCCTCCGACGAGGTCACCCGTTCATTTTTAAAAGCGCAGGGCCGCGAGCAGGATTGGATCGAGCTGCTGCCCGATGCAGACGCGCAGTATGACGAGGTGATTGAAATTGACCTCTCCTCCCTTGCGCCGATGGCGGCCATGCCGCACAGCCCGGATAATGTCAAGAGTGTAACGGAGATTGGCCCGATCAAGGTTGACCAAGTCAGCATCGGCTCCTGTACGAATTCCTCCCTGCTCGATATGCTCAAAGTGGCCGCGATCCTCAAGGGCAAAACCGTGCACCCAGATGTGAGCCTTTCCATCGCGCCCGGCTCCAAGCAGGTGCTCAATATGCTCGCGCAGAACGGCGCGCTGGCTGATATGATCGCCGCGGGCGCCCGCATTCTCGAATCTGCCTGCGGCCCCTGCATCGGGATGGGCCAGTCCCCCAATTCCAAAGGCGTTTCCCTGCGCACCTTCAACCGCAACTTTGAGGGCCGTTCCGGCACGGCGGACGCGGGCATCTATCTCGTCAGCCCGGAGGTTGCCGCCGCAAGCGCGCTGGCAGGTGTGTTGACCGACCCGCGCACCCTGGGCGACGCGCCGCAGGTAACGCTCCCGGCGGAATTTCTCATCAACGACAATATGGTCGAGCTGCCTGCCACGCCGGAGGAGGCGAAGGCGGTCGAAGTTCTGCGCGGGCCGAACATCAAGGAATTCCCTGTGACGAAGGCTCTGCCGGATTCCATTGAAGCGAAGGCAGTGCTTAAGGTCGGCGACAACATCACCACCGATCACATCATGCCCGCTGGCGCAAAGATTCTCCCCTACCGCTCCAACATCCCCTATCTTTCCAAATTCTGCTTTGGGCAGGTCGACCCGGATTTCTCCGAGCGCTGCAAGGCGGAGGGCAAGGGAATGATCATCGGCGGCGCGAACTATGGCCAAGGCTCTTCCCGCGAGCATGCAGCCCTCGTCCCGCTCTATCTCGGCGTGAAGGCTGTGATCACCAAGAGCTTTGCCCGCATCCATCAGGCAAACCTCATCAATGCGGGCATTCTGCCCTTCACCTTTGCGAATGGGCGGATTACGACAACATCGAGCTCGGCGACGAGCTGCGCCTGCCGGAGGTGCGCGCGCTGATCACGGAGGGTAAGCCGGTCGTGCTCGAAAAACGTGACGAAGAACGAGTGCTATCCCTCGTCTATTCCTTCTCACAGCGGCAGACAGACATGCTCCTCGCAGGCGGTCTGCTTAACTACACGCGCGAAAACGCTCATTAAAGAAACGATACATATGGAGGCAGAAAAAGATGGACGAAGCAAAGATTAAATCAGCGGTAGCACACTTTGAGGCGCTCGTGCGCGAGCAGTATGAGCGTTCTGACCGCATCAAGGCGGATAAGGATTTTATCGACTATGACAAGCTTGATAAAATCATCATTGGCGTTTGTGGCGGCGACGGTATCGGCCCGATCATTACAAAGGAATCCGCCCGCGTGCTCGAATACATGCTCGCGGACGATGTGAAGGCCGGCAGGGTCGAATTCCGTGTGATTGACGGCCTGACGATTGAAAACCGCGTGGCCGCGAATAAGGCAATCCCGGACGACGTGCTCGAGGAGCTCAAAAAGTGCCACGTCATCCTCAAGGGACCGACCACGACCCCGCAGGCAGGCGACCCGTGGCCGAACATGGAATGCGCGAACGTGGCGATGCGCAAGGCGCTCGACCTGTTTGCCAACGTGCGGCCTGTCAAGGTGCCGGACCAGGGCATTGACTGGACCTTCTTCCGGGAAAACACGGAGGGCGCATACGCCGTGGGCTCCAAGGGCGTGCATGTGACGGACGATCTCGCTATGGATTTCGTCGTTGCGACAACGGAAGGGTGCGAGCGCATTTCCCGTTTGGCCTATGATTATGCGAAGCGCAACGGCAAGAACCGCGTTTCCGTTGTATCAAAAGCCAACGTGATCAAAACGACGGACGGCAAGTTCCTCAACATCGCCAAAAAGATCGGCGAAGAATACCCGGAGATCACCACAGACGAATGGTATATCGACATCCTTACGGCAAAGCTCATTGATGAAAAGCGCCGCCGCGACTTCCGCGTGTTCATCCTGCCGAACCTCTACGGCGATATCATCACGGATGAGGCTGCCGAATTCCAGGGTGGTGTTGGCACGGCAGGCAGCGCAAATATCGGCAAGCGCTACGCCATGTTTGAGGCGATTCATGGCTCCGCCCCCCGCATGATCCGCGAGGGCCGCGGCCAGTATGCGGATCCCTGCTCTATGTTGCGCGCGACCGTGATGCTCCTCTCCCACATCGGCCGCCAGGAAAAGGCGGACCTGCTCGAGCGCGCGCTTGACATCTGCATGTTGGAGGAGAAGAAGCTGACCATCACAGGCCGTGATACGGGCTGCACATGCAGCGAATTTGGCGATTATGTGATGGAGACCGTTCAAAACCTAAGCAAATAAGGGCGGATCAATTATGGCGAAAAGCGAAAATATCTCTATGTCCGTCATCAAGCGGCTGCCTCGTTATTACCGCTTCCTCGGCGAGCTGGAAAAGCACAATATCACCCGTATCTCCTCGCGCGAGCTCTCCCAACGCATGGGGCTGACCGCCCGCAGATCCGGCAAGATCTCAACTGCTTTGGTGGTTTCGGCCAGCAGGGCTACGGCTACAATGTGGAGCAGCTCTATGCGGAAATCGGGCGCATTCTGGGGGGTAGATCGGGGGCTGAAAACCATCCTGATCGGCGCGGGTAATCTAGGCCGTGCAATTGCAACACACATGTCGTTTGAAGCGCGCGGGTTTAATCTTATCGGTATCTTCGATAAGAATGAGGCCATGGCGGGCCAACTCGTGCGCGGTCTGCCTGTGCGCCATGTAGATGGGTTAGACGACTTCTGCCGGGATCAAAAACCTATGGTGGCGGTGCTGTGCATTTCAAGCGACAACGCGCCGGAGATCATCGCGCAGCTTGTCAAGCTCGGCATTAAAGGCTTTTTGGAACTATACGCATTTCGATATTGCGGCACATTATCCGGATGTTGCGGTGGAAAACGTGCATTTGAGCGACAGCCTGATGACGCTAAGCTATCAGATGAGCACAAAGTTTTAACAGTTTCTTTCATATGATTTTAAAAGCTAGCCCTGAGGCGGATCGCATCTCGCAGGGCTAGCTTATTTTTGGAAAAAAATTAGAATCAGTTTATCAAATTGGAGGGGTTGGCCTTATTTGAAGCGATGAACAAAAAAGGAAAAGGCGATTGCATCCCATACCGTTGCCAGAAAGCCTAAATAAAAACCAAACCTTGCATTGGAAAAGCTGTGGAACAGATTGATTTCATCGAGGCACGGCACATCAAAATGAAATAAAAGAAAATCTACTCCTATTGTGCTGCCTGTAGTGATTGTTAAAAAACATAGATTTCGGTCAGCAAAACCAACCCAAACCCTATATACCCCCCAAATCATACGATTTTTATAATCCTTAAAGCGGAACCAAATAGAAAACTGCATCAATGCAAAACCAATAATAGCAGCAGGATAGCTGAATAATATAGTACCCCTTGTCTCCGTGACGCCGCGATATCCAAACCATGGCAAAACAATTGTCAACATGGCAATGATCGAAAATAGGAATACTCCAAGCTGATAAGCGTGATACTCTTTAATTTTGTCTGCAAGATGAGATAATGATCCCATTTCTAAAATAGCAGTATTCACTGGAGGATCAGAAGAGGAAAAAGTATTGTAATATTCTCTACATTCTGAACACATCTTCAAATGATCATTTACAACCTCTTTGCTGCGCTCACTCAACACTTCCTCGTGATATAAAGACACAACATCCTGAATCAATGCACAATCATATTTCATATCCGTAATTCTCCTTTAGTTGTTTTTGTAACAGCAATTTCGCTCTGTGGAAAAGCATCTTTGCCGATCCCACTGATATGGAAAGATGCTCTGCTATTTCGATATACGACATATCATAATAGATTCGATCAAGAAAAACGATTTTCATTTTTTCGGACATTAAAAATACAATATCAAGAGAATCGGAGATCAATTGCTGTTCATATAAACCGTCTGTTACGTTTAAGCCTTCATCAAAGAGATCCGTTATCAGAATCTCTAAAGAAACAATAGGCGTGCGCTTTTCTTCCCGTCTTAAAAACAGGAAATATCTATTTTTCGCGATTTGCATCAGCCAAGTTTTCACACTGCACAGCGCTTTGAAATTTGTAATGCCTAAATAAGCATGCAGAAAAGTTTCCTGCATCAAATCTTCTGCAAGCACGCGATCATAACCGCATAGCTTATATAAAAATCGAAAAATATCTTTGTTGTAATTCTGATATAATTCATCAAATGAGTCCACAACACGCTTCCTTTCATAAAAGCCTACATAATAGTGGTTGCAATATTTTGAAAAAGGTAACAACAATTTTGAAATCACCAGCAGCATCACAAAATAAATGGGCGGAGATACCTATTTCGATATCTCCGCTCTGCTATTTTACTGATAAAGAATCAAGCGTTTAAGAATCCATTTCAGCCGCCCGCAGCAATTCCTCCGCGCTTTGCAGCTGCAACGGCGTGATCTCCTCCATGCCGCCCATGATCCGGGCAAGCTCGCGCTTGCGCCCTCAAAATCGAGCGCGTCTACCTGGGTGTAGGTTTTTTCCTCCCGCACGGTTTTTGGATCAGGAGATGGCAATCTGCCTGGGCTGCAATCTGCGCCAGGTGCGTCACGCAGATCACCTGTCGCCCGGCTGACACCTGCTTTAATTTTAGCGCGATCTTCTGCGCAGCCCGGCCGCTCACACCCGTATCAATCTCATCAAAAATCAACGTGCCGATTTCGTCGCTGCCGGATAATACATTTTTGATTGCCAGCATGATGCGGGACAGCTCTCCGCCCGAGGCGATCTTCGCCAATGGGCGCGGCGGCTCGCCGGGATTCGCGGAGATTAAAAATTCAATCTCATCCGCGCCGTTCGGCCCGGGTTTTACCTGCTCATGGCGGACAAGGAAATGTACGTGCGGCATATCGAGATAGGCCAGCTCCTCCTCCACCTGCTTGGTAAAGAGCTCTCCCGACTTCCTGCGGACCTCGGAAAGCGTTACCGCCAACGCCTTGATTTTACGCACCAATTCCGCCGCTCTCCATGGAGCGCTTCTGTCCGCTCCTCTGAAAAAGCGATCTCATCCAGCTCTTTCTGTGCGTTCTCTAGATAAGCGATCATTTCCTCTTCCGTTTCTCCATATTTCCGGGAGAGCTTATAAAGCTGATCCAGCCGCTCTTCAATTCGCTCCAAATCTCGGATCATAGGAAAGCGAGTCGAACGCATTGCGGATCTCATCGGTATAGGCCTCCACATTATAGGAGAGATCCAAAACCTCCTGCGCTGTTTTCTCCACAGCAGCATCATATCGCGCCGCCTCCTGCAAGCTCGCCGCAGCATCTGTAAACAGCTGCAACGCGCCAAGCGTTTCCTCTGTGCCATTGATCGCATCGTAGGCCCTGCGCAGGCTCTGAAGGATTTTTTTCGGCATTCAGGCAGCGAGCGCGCTCCTGTATCAGGCGCTCCTGCTCCCCGATTTGCAGGTTAGCCGATTCCAATTCGTCAATCTGAAATCGGAGCAAGTCTGTTTTTCGCAGCTTTTCCTCTTCATCCATTTGCAATTCATTTAAAGCGCGCCTGACTTTGACATAGGCGGCATAAAGGCTGTGATATTGCTCTAAGAGCTTGCTATCCTGCGCGAGCGCATCAATGAA
>VOFD01002999.1_pt1 | contig 17943 bp, 23 predicted proteins | sample 5384101 | NCBI WGS metagenome assembly VOFD01 (sample SAMN12384723, study PRJNA508395) | human gut metagenome | isolation source: healthy gut C | host: Homo sapiens
GGTTCGCTTGACACCATCAAAGACGGCGTTACCGGAAAACTTTACCAATATGACAACCCGCAGGCCCTGGCGGACGCCCTCGACTGGGCATTAAGCCTTTCCGATGCGGAAAAGGCCGCTATAGGCAAAGCCGGCATTAAAAATGTAAAAGAAAACTTCACAAAAGAAATTATGTGTGATAAGACTATTAAGGTTTACAAGGAGTTAGTCAACTCCTGACAAGCGTTTTGCCTTACCGGAGGATTTGTCGGAACCGGTAAGGAGCGGCATAAAAAAGCCGTTGGGAGTCCCCTTTTTTCCGGCAGAATGTTTTAATAAAAAACAATAAGTTAATAAGGAAATTTAAAATGGTTGCGATTAAATTACCCGATGGGTCAAGTATGAATATGGAGAGCGGTGTCAACGGCTTTGACATTGCCAATAAAATCAGTCCGAATCTCGCTAAAGCTGCTTTAGCTATCACCGTAAACGGCAAGACACAAGATTTGAGCACTCCTATCACTACCGACGCAACCGTAACAATCATTACCGGTAAAGATAAAGAGGGCCTGCACATCATCCGTCACTCTTGCTCACACGTGATGGCCGAAGCCGTCAAAGAACTGTGGAAAGACGTTCAGGTTACCATAGGCCCGGCTATTGAAAACGGCTTTTATTACGATTTTGCCCGCAAAGAACCGTTTACGACGGAGGATTTTGCCAAAATCGAAGAGAAAATGCACGAAATCGTTAAACGTGACGAAAAGGTCGAAAGAATTGTTATGCCGCGTAACGAAGCCATCAAGTTCTTCAAAGATATGGGAGAACATTATAAGGCCGAAATTATTGAGGATTTGCCGGAAGATGAAGTTATTTCCCTTTACAGACAGGGTGACTTTACCGATCTTTGCCGCGGTCCCCATGTTCCTTCGACCGGAAAAATCGGCGATGCATTCAAACTGATGAAAGTTGCCGGCGCTTATTGGCGCGGCGATGCCAGCAAAGAGATGCTGCAACGCATTTATGCAACGGCCTGGGCCGACAAAAAAGATTTGAAAGCTTATCTGGAAATGTTGGAAGAAGCCGAAAAACGCGATCACCGCAAGCTCGGCAAAGAAATGGATTTGTTCCATTTTGAACCGGAATATGCTCCGGGTGCGGTTTTCTGGCATGACAAAGGCTACAAAATCTACCGCAAGCTGATTGAATATATGCGCAAACGCCAGGAAAACAACGGCTATATCGAAATTGCAACGCCGCGCATTATGGACCGCTGCCTGTGGGAGACTTCCGGCCACTGGGATAAATACGGCGCTCACAACTATTCGGGCAAAACCGAAGACAACAAACAATTTTGCGTTAAGCCGATGAACTGCCCGGGCGGTCTGCTGGTTTACAAGCAGGGAATTAAATCTTACCGCGACCTGCCGCTGCGTGTGGCCGAATTCGGTATGGTAAACCGTTATGAAGCTTCCGGCTCGCTCATGGGGTTGATGCGGGTGCGCGAATTTACCCAAGACGATGCTCACATCTTCTGCACCTTGGAACAAATGGAAGAAGAATGCGTCAAAACCATTAAACTGATTTTGGACATTTATAAAGATTTCGGCTTTAATGACGTTAAGATTTATCTGTCAACCCGTCCGGAGAGCGTTTACCGCATCGGCTCCGACGAGGTCTGGGACATTTCGGAAAAGGCTCTTGCCAACGCATTGGAACATAACGGTTACGAATATGAAATCAATCCGGGCGAAGGCGCATTTTACGGCCCCAAACTGGAATTTATCCTCAAAGACGCCATCGGCCGCGAATGGCAGTGCGGTACGGTTCAAATGGATATGAACCTGCCTCAGCGCTTTGACATCTCCTACATCGGCGAAGACGGCGAAAAACATCAGCCGGTTATGCTGCACCGTGCACTGTTTGGCTCTATTGAGCGCTTTCTCGGCATTCTGATTGAAAATCATGCCGGCAAACTGCCGTTGTGGCTCTCTCCGGAACAGGTTGTGGTCGCACCGATTGTCAGCGACTTTGACGATTATGCCGAAGAAGTTGTAAGAAAACTCAAAGCTGCCGGAATTTATGCAAAAACTGATTTGCGCAATGAAAAATCAACTACAAAATCAGAGAACATTCTGTAGCGAAAATTCCGGTTATTGCCGTTGTCGGTGCAAAAAGAAAAAGAAAACGGTACGGTTACCGTTCGCCGAATCGGCTCTGACAAACAGGAAGTTATGAAGTTGGACGACTTTATTTCGGCATTGACAGAAGAGGCAAAAATGCCGTCACAAGACCGCTAATCTGTAGCTTTTGTTTTAGAAAATCCCTTTCTTTTCCGAAAAGAGAGGGATTTTTTGTCATCCGGGGTCAATTTAGTGTTGATTCTCTTTTTGAGTTTTGATATACTGAAAGAGGAACAGCGGGTTCCGGTTTTCTTTTATTATCTGAGGACGATGGCCATGAGAAACAGCAAGCTTTTTACTTTTATGCTATGTATAGGCACTATTCATTCCGGAACGGTAAAAGGCTTTGTGCCTCCAGCTTCCGCCGATGATATAATTACACACACCGACCTTACGCCGGAACCCCTGGCCGCCGTCGACAACGCTTATCGCCTGGCCGCAACCTGGTGGCTTCCCGACTGGCAGGATTCTCAAAAGTCGCGCGGCAACCAATGTGAGGGCGGCGTATGTGAAGGCGGAGACCTTAAAGGCGACTGCGGTAACTATGGGTTATACCAAACCTGCCCTTCTCCAAAGCTTTCAACCGGTATTACTCATCCGACGTCAGATTTGACTTGTCAGAAGTCTTGCTACTGTCCGGCCAATTATCAGTACACTTCTTCCAACTGTTCGGGCAACCGGGAGCCTTCCGGCGGTTCCTGTGACGGAAAGTACAATGCCTGCAGTTGTAAAAAGGAATTTAAATATAACAGTTCAAACTGCAACGGCGAAAACGAACTCAGCGGAACCTCTTGTGACGGAAATTACAATTCCTGTACGGTTCGTCCCGAATGTACGGTTTCTTCAAAATCATGCACTTACGGATGCAAGACTTACAATTCATGCGACCGATGCACCGAATGCAAAACCAATCCCGACTGCGACGTGTCGTCAAAGTCCTGTACCTACGGCTGCGCTTCATACAACAGTTGTTCCAAGTGTACTTCCTGCAAAGAGAATCCCGATTGCAGCGCGACGCCGGTTTCTTGTACTTACGGCTGCGCCTCAACCAACTCCTGCGGCATCTGTATCTCATGCGCGGGCAATCCGGACTGCAACGTCAGTTCCAAATCCTGCGATTACGGTTGCGCTTCTTACAACTCCTGCGACAAGTGCATTTCCTGTAAATCCTGTACGCCATACTCAGATGAGACAGGATGTTCTTACGGAAGTTACTCTTGTTCTGACGGATGCGGCGGTACCAGAACCTGTTGTTCGCCGAAACCGTCTGATCCTTGCGCATCCGTTTCCTGCGGGTCTAACGCATATTGTTCCGGCGGTTCCTGCTTGTGATTCCGGTTATGAAGGCAATGCTTACAGCGGCTGCACCAAGACGGATCCCTGTGCCGGCATCAGCTGCCCCTCGAACAAGAGCTGCACTTACGGATGTGCTTCTTACTCCAGTGCTACATCCTGTTGTTCGTCTGTTTGTACCGCTTGTAAATCGGCACCGCAACCGGAGCCCAGTCCCTCCCCCAGCCCGAGTTCTTCTCCAGAACCGAGTTCATCGCCTGAACCTGTCGAGCCGTCCAAACCTTCTGAAGCTCAATGCCGAAAAATGTATCCGGACTATAATGAGTGTGTCTGGGGTGGCAGCGGTTGTAAGATATGTGACGACAGATCTTTCCGTATGCCGGCTCCCTGTGATGACTATTTTTATCAAGAAGCCCGCTGCGCATCATGGTAACGGAAAACGAGCTTATAGATAAGATTGCGGCATATATGCAAAACAATGCAACGCTGTGCCCGCTTGTTTTTGACGAACATAATCTCATCTATGATTATGTTCGCCAGGGACTGCTCAACATTGCCGATTTCTTTATTGAACAAACGCAAAAGGCTTTTGCTTCGCTTAAGGTTGAAGACATTGTTCTGGCCGGAGGCATTGTTTCTTATATTTACAACGACCAAACCGACATCGACCTCGGGATTGTTGTCTGCCCCGAAACCGACGGTTACAATCCAGATATGGTGCAGCAAATGTTTCGTTATGTTAACCGCGCCTTTCCCCAAAAGGGATACAGATTTAACCTGTTTGCCAGAAACATTGATTACGGGCTGGTAGAACCATCCCACTTTTTTTTCATGGAAGCGGAACATACTCACTCTCCGAAAAACCGCTGGCGGCAAATGCCGGTACACCGCGAGTTTACTTATTCTCCGCAAGAGTTATTCGAATACTACAAAGATTACTGTGACAAAGTACATCACTTTGTAAACACTTTACCGAAAGTGGAAGACAAATGGCTGACTTTTGAGAGCTGCCGGAGGCTGGAGGCTCATTTGGACGCCCTTAAGAAAGATGCCCTGCGGCTCAAAGAAAACGGACCGGAACAAGAATACGGCATGGAATACAACTGTCACAGAATCTTCAACAAATTAGGCGTTTACGGACATTTCAAATCAATTATAACCGAAGCGCATTACCAACTCGTCAATGTTTTGGAGCTCCGCGATGAATGACGACAACAACGACTTAATCCGCTTTGCCTCGGAGATTTTAACCGTACGTGACGAACTTGACCCCAGGGTGTTCAACCGGAATGGGGTCGTTCACGAACACTTGCGGCTGCGGATGCTGGACCGGGCAGACTATCTGGTTAAGGAGACGGTCGGGATGATTGACGGTCTGCTGACCGGCGACATTGTGCTGTTAGGGTCTTCCGCCTCTTATTTTTACCGTCCGGGTTCTGACTTTGACGTCAAGGTGGAAATCATCAATCAAAACTGCCCTTACCTGCCCAAAGACACCAACGGCATGGACAAGTTTCTGGCTTTGGCGGGAGGGGAATTCTATACCCGGAACAAATATTTTTACATCGGCAACCGTTTTTTGGATATGAAGCTGGCGGCCTATATTATGGACGTGGCGTGGACCGGGGTTTATTCCCTGAATGAAAACAAGTGGCGGATTGAACCGAAAAACAATCTGACGAAAGGCTTTACGGTCGACTCGCTGATAGATTACTACCACCAGCGTTGTGCGGAGATTGATGCCTTTATGGGGTCGCTGCCGCAAACAGACGGAAAGTACGGCAAGGAAGAAAGTGCTGATATTAAGCTGGCGATAAACCTTAATGAACTCTTTGCGCTGCTCCGGCGTAGCGGTTCTCCAGTTACGGCCGAGAACGAATTGTCCGATAAAGTCCAAATCCAAAGCATCGTTAAAAAGTTTGGCAAAACGCGCGTCTTTTTCCGCCTGAGAAACATTGGCATTGATAATCTGTTCAATTCCCTGGCGGGTGACGTTTTTAACAAAAGCTTCCGCAGCCGCAGCATCCACTTCGGCATGAGCTGAAGCGGAAAACATCAGCACAGCGGTAAGAAATGCAAAAAAAAATTCTTCTTCATATAAAGGTTCTCCTTTAGTCGGTTAATTATAAACTATTCGGCTTCCATTTCATCAAAAGCAGCGTCTTCGTCTTCAATGCCAAAATCGAAGTCATAGGTGTTTTCGTCTTTTGAAACATCGTTAAAGCATTTAAGCTTGTTCTGATTTTGCAGATATGCAGAACGCATGGTCGCATAGAAGTCAACGGAATTACGCTCCAAATCATCCAGAATATCCAACGCGGCTTCACGGGCGGTAATTCCCTGAGCAATCGCATAACCCCAAGAAGCTTTGTCATGCACATTGGCATCCTGATAAGTCGCCCAGTAAACGGGATCAAATACAAAGTCAAGCGCCATACCGGTGGCAGCACGCGGCGTGCTCGGTCCCAACAAAGGGAAGAACGATGAACGGTCCCTGAGGAATACACCATTTGGCAAAAGTTTCATTAAACGTGGTTTTATCCTTGGGCAGTCCCCAGCCTTCGGCAACGTCAAACATACCGACCAATCCCAGCGTCGAGTTGATTACAAAACGGGACAAACTCTTGACTGAAGCTTCGGGATCAGCCTGCAACAAATGGTTTCCGGCAGAAACCGGCTCTTTCAGGTTGTCGATAACAGAACTGATGCGCTCGCGGATAAACGGCGTGGTAACGGCACGATAGCCCTCGGCTACCGGTTTTATCACATATTTATCCACCTGGTAGTTAAACGAGAACATAGCCCGGTTATACCCTTCAAAGGGATCGTCATATTCATGTTGTTCTGTTGCAGAAGAGGCACAGGCGGCAACACACGCCACCATTACGGCCACAGTAAATCTTTTTATCTGGTTCACGACAGTCTCTCGCCTTTTTGTTTTTAATTAAAAGTTAATATAACATTATATTTTTCGAAATCAATCAATTTACGCAGTAACACAGAACTTTTAGCGGATATGTCCGTATGTATATATTTACCGCGGCATATGTTACAAATCAGAAACCTTTTGTGTTTTGCAATTGAATTATTTTTACCATATTATCACCCTCAGTTAAAACTTTTAAGAAAAGGACAATGAACTATGACTAACCAACCTTCTAAACCGATTATGCTCTTTGACTGCAAAACTTCTCAAAGCGTTATCGGTCAGGATAAATTTTTAGACTCATTCAAAACCATTCTGAACCACGGCGGCTATGCCCAGGGTCCGGAAACCCGTGAACTGGATGAAAACTGGCCCAGTTCTGCGGCAGCAAATATTGCTCTACCTGCGGTTCCGGCACTGATGCTTTGACCCTGGCGCTGATGGCTTGGAATGTGAAAGCCGGCGATGCGGTATTCGTATCCTCGTTTACTTTCGTCGCTTCTGCCGAAGCACCTGTTCTGCTTGGGGCTACACCGATTTTTGTAGACTCTGATCCCAATACCTACAATATGGATCCGAAAGACCTGCAACGCGCCATCGACGAAGTCAAAAAGAAGGCAAACTGACTCCGAAAGTCGTTATTCCGGTTGATATTTTCGGTTCTCCCTGCGACTATGACGCCATTAAGAAAATCGCTCACGACAACGGTATGAAAGTTTTGGCTGACTCCTGCCAGTCTTTTGGTTCTGAATACAAAGGCACCAAGACCGGAAACGTTGCCGACATGACTGCGGTTTCCTTCTACCCGACCAAACCCCTCGGTTGCTACGGCGACGGCGGTGCCGTATTCACCAACAGCAACGAAGAAAACGAAATGGTCAAATCCTGCCGCGTTCACGGTATGAGCCCGGAAGACCACTATGACAATATCCGTCTCGGCATGACCGGTAGAATGAACTCTTTTCAGGGTGCCGTTTTGCTGCTGAAGATGACCGTATTCGAGCAAGAGCTGAAAGACCGTTTCAGAGTTGCCAGCCGTTATGACAACGAACTGAGCAACTATTTCGGCAAACAAAAGATTTTGGACAACTGCAAATCAGCTTACGCCCTCTACACCATTACTTGTGAAGACCGCGACGAGCTGGCTGCATATCTGAAATCCAACGGTATTCCCTGCGGTACCTATTATCCGCGGCCGGTTCATACTCAGACAGCATATGCACAGTGGAATACCCGCAGCCTGCCTGTTTGTGAAAAACTTTCCAAAACGGCTCTCTCTATTCCGATGACTCCGTATCTGGACAATCAGGATTTGGATTATGTCATTAACTGCATGAACGAATTTGCAGCAAAAAAAGACATCTAAAGCCGCTTAGTACAAATCTTAAGCACATCAAAACGGGAAACCAAAACGGTTTCCCGTTTTTTTTATGTTCCGGCTGATTGATTTGCAAAATTGTGGATAATAAAAAAATCTGCATAAATATGAAAATTAATACTGGACAAGCAGAAAAATATGCATTATAAAACACCTCGTCTACTTCAGATGACTACTGCTCAGGTAGCTCAGTCGGTAGAGCAGAGGACTGAAAATCCTCGTGTCGGCGGTTCGATCCCGTCCCTGAGCACCATTTCAAAAAAACCTTCCGTAAAGGAAGGTTTTTTTGTTCAGATCCTATCGGACCGAACATATCGGTCCTCTCGGGGACGGGCCTCGCTTTGGAACCTAGTTGCGCTGCGGGCGCTTTGTTTCCTTGCTTAACAAGGTTTACAAAGATGTTGCAGATAAAAACAAATGCTTTGTTTTTACTTAGCCATCCCTATTCGCACCATTTCAAAAAACCTTCCTTTAAGGAAGGTTTTTGTGCTCAGATCCTATCGGACCGAACATATCGGTCCTCTCGGGGACGGGCCTCGCTTTGGAACCTAGTTGCGCTGCGGGCGCTTTGTTTCCTTGCTTAACAAGGTTTACAAAGATGTTGCAGATAAAAACAAATGCTTTGTTTTTACTTAGCCATCCCTATTCGCACCATTTCAAAAACCTTCCTTTAAGGAAGGTTTTTTGTGCTCAGATCCTATCGGACCGAACATATCGGTCCTCTCGGGGATGGGCCTCGCTTTGGAACCTAGTTGTGCTCATATCCTATCGGTAAGGATACAATCTATCTCTTATCAAAAAAACGGATGCGGAAAATAAAAACATATTACGAAATTTTCATTAAAAAATTTCATATTATTCAATTCCTTAAATATTTTTTACTGATTCGCCTCTATTATTGGTTTTGATTAGATAGATTTTTGACACTTATGGAGACTACATCATGTTTAAATTCAATGAAAAAGATATTCAACTGGCTGCTTATTACATTTGGAAAAACAACGGTTGTCCGGCCAATACCAGCTCTCAGGACTGGAACAACGCCATTAGCCAACTGTCAGCTTTGGCTTCTATGAAAAACAACAACAGCAAATCGTCTTTAAGCAGTTCATCTTCCAAAAAGAATTCATCTTCTTCAAAGACATCTGCCTGCAAAACAATTTCCGCTTCTCTGAAAAAGACTTCCAGTTTGAAGACTGTTTCCAAAAGCTCAAATTCAACGGCAAAAAAATCATCTAAAAAATCCAAATAATTTAAGATGTATAAAAAAAGACCGTATCTCATTGAGATACGGTCTTTTTGTGCTTTACTAATTGCTTTTATATGACTGGAGTCTTAAAACCAGCTCTCGCGGCGAAACGGTCGTTTGGCGGTTTTGTTTCTGAGCATCCTTAAATTTCCGATATTCATAATAACACGGCTGCTGTTCTTTCATTATGGCGGCCACTTTGGTATGCTGCAAAAATAATTTTTCCGAAATATTACGGTTAAACAAATAAGAATCTATATGTTCAGCCAATTCTTCGGTCGGAAACTTTCCGGAGGCTACCATCCTGTGATGTTTTTCATACACGTTGTCCAAATGTATTTTGCCCAAAGCCCGGAAAAAATCGAGCTCATCCCGCGTCATCCTGTTATATGCGGGAATGCTTTGCAGAGAATGCTCCCAAGCATCTTTGTCCACCTGCTGATATGTATAAAGCGGCAGCAAAAATTCTTGGCTAACGACATTTCCAACTGTTCAGCCAATTCCGCGGTATTGTATTTGGAACCAGGAGAAAAGCCGTTCAAGTATTCATACAGGAGCGCACGTTCCTTTCTGTCAATGTTGCGTATTTCATGAGTGCACCGCAACAAACTGTTTTTCATTTCAACATCTGCGTTCCGCTCAAGTTTGTGCAGTGCCTGAGACGAATAGTAAAGCACTTTATATTTTTGCAGTCCGTCCGGCAGCATATCCAGTTTATCGGCATAACTTTCCGTTATAGAAGCATTGTACACCGGAATAAAACGTCCCGGTTGTACATCAAAATTTTGTTCGAATGATGCCAGCAGCATATTAACAACGTTCAAATCATAACGGTCCAACGGACGTTCCGCATCGCGAATCTCTTTTAACTGCGACAAGGTTACGCCGGCATCGTTTATCTCAATCCCCGCAAACTCACGCAAAGCATCTCCAACCTTTACAATTCCCTGAGCCTGGCGCAAAATTTTCATCTTCAAATTTTTCTGGTCGGGAATTTCTTCCTGATTGAGTACAAACTGTTTCGCATAGGCCAGATTATTGCCCAAGATATACAAATTATCCTCTTCAACGGCAACCCAATTTTTTAAAAGACGATTAAAATCGGCCTGTATTTTCGGCGGCAGTGAAACTTCACGTTCATATAATTCCCACTTTTTGTTCAGCGGCATACTGTTTACGAAACAATTTGTCCGCCTGCCTGTAGTCTGTTTTATCCATCGGAGGATTTCCCCCACACTGCCGAGGGAAAAATATTTTTGATTTACCGGACGCAGACGGGAATATTCATCAAACTTCTGGCGTTTTATCATTTCTTCCAGTTTGCGGCCGTTTACAAGAAGCGGCAATTCATCGAGTGCCATACTTAGCATACGGTAAGAATTTTTCAGGTTATAATAGGTGTGATTGTTTTCCGAAACAATCTGTGCAATAGGCTGCAACGTTTGAGAACTGAAAACAACCCGGCGACGCAATTTTATACCGTCAGAAGAGCGCAGGCTGTTCAACAGCATTGTGCTGATTTCATTATTGTCTGCCAAATTCATACGTCCGAGAACATTTCGACAGCTTAAAAAGATAATCTGATTCAGGCTCTCCTCGCTTAACTCCGGCAAGGCAACCCGTTTTGCACCAAATCGTCCCACAAGCTGGGGCAATCTCCGCATCCGCTATCTCCTGAAAAATATATTGTTCCTGCCGGTGCTTACCCTCTTGTACCTGCAACGAGCTTAACAACAAGGCCTGACGCATCCAGTTATAGGCTTTGATGTTTTGCATGGTATCTCCGTTACATCCCAAATATTCAATAATTTGCCCCAAGTCTGAAGACAGCTCTTGGTCCAGTTTTTTCAACAACGGTTTTTGTCCCGAAAATTCAGGATGAATTTCCAGCACATCAGACAAGCTTTTGCATAAAACAAAAGCGGCAGCGGCCTGCTCGGTTAAGCTGTCGGGAATCTCCTCGTTCATGGGAATTGAGGTATCATAAAAGTAATTCAGTTCGCGGACAAGACAACGCAAAAAGGATAAAATTCGGCAATATCATCATAAAACTCGCATCCCGCCGCATGCCGGGGCTCTTTTATATCGGCAACGGCAAACAGCCGCTTTGCAGAATGCATCAGCGTCACGATTGTTTGCGGATAATTTATTTGGTTGATTTGCTCATTAAAAAAATCTCTCGCTTAAGACAAAATATACACAAAATAACTGTTTTTGTCAAACCAAAAGCGAGATTTTAAGGACGACCGTCTTATCCGGCAGCTAAGTTTTCAAATTTACTGCGGTTTGAAGCATCTCGTCTGCGGTTGTAAAGGCATTTGCATTACTGCTGTATGCCCGTTGCGTAATAATCATACGAGAAAACTCTTCTTCAACATTTACTGACGAACTTTCCAAGGACTGCGGTACAATATAGCCGTTGTCTGAGACATAAAAGCTCTCCCCGACGGAAGAATCCGCCTGAAACAAAGTCCCTTCATAAGGCGTCAGATTGTTCGGAGCGGTAAACCCTACCAGAGCCAGTTTTCCGCTGATATAGGTATCGCCGTTTGAATAATAGGCCTCCACAATACCGTCTTCGCCAATATAACTTTTTACAAAGTTTCCTTCCGGTGCGCCGTCTTGCTTTACATATGTTACTCCGGTGCCGGCATCAAGCTGGGTCATATTCGAAATATCCATATGGATGCTATTGGTATCCCCGTCATCCCAGTTTACCGAGACGTCGAAGGTTTTGGGACTGACGACATTGCCGCTGGAATCAAATACGACTTCCGTTGCATCGCTGGTTACGGTTCCGCCTTCTACGTCAAAAGAAAGAGCCCAGGTATTAACTTTGCCCTCCACTTTTTTAAATATCATATTCATCGTTTCGCCATTATGGTTGGGCGAATAGATGGTTATTCCGTAACTGCTGCTGTCCACGTCAATCGCGGGAACATTGGCGGTAATAGTCGCTTCAGTCGTCGGAACCGGAGGAATCTTCTCCGGATACTTAATAATTAAATCCTCCGGCGCAGCACCAAAACTGCCGTCGCTCAAACGGGGAAAACCCTGAACTTTCAGACCATTTTGAGAAACCAGATAAACTTCTCCGTTTTCAGTCCGGGTGGTAAAATTGCCGGCACGGGTATAAAATGTATTGTTGTAGGCATCTTTTACCATAAAAAAGGCATTGCCGGTGTTATTAATAGCCACGTCATAATTGTTTCCGGTAGAATAAATAACGCCTTGATCTTCAATATTTGTCCGGTCATAATAGCCGACACCCTGAATGTCTACCCTTGAAGAAGAAAGCCCGGATTGATTACTCTTAACCACGGGAGCCGCTCCCAGCAAAGAGTAAAACATCGTCTCGTTCGACTTATAACCAACGGTGTTCATATTGGCGATATTCGTACTCACCTGGCCAAGAGCATGAGCCTGCGCTTCCATGCCGGTGGTTGAGGGAAGAAAGATATTTAATGCCATAACATAACCTCGCATATTTAAATTAGATTACAATTTTATATGCAAAATACGTGCCAAAGGAAAATTTACGACAATAAAAAAATCCCGGCAATGCCGGGATTTTTTTTCAACCTGTATGTCCTTAGCTGATTTTTTGACTTTTGAAGACGCAGAAGCGTCGGTAAGCATCAGGTCGGGTTTTGCCTGCTCAGCCGGAATCGGCGATCCCATACGCATACAATGACCGTCGACATATGCACCGGGCTCAATTGCAATCGTATTGTGAGTGGCGTCGCCTATCATCTTTGCAGACTTGGCAATAAACAGATTGTCAACCGCCGCTTTGCCGTTCAAGGTACCATAGAGCTGGAGGTTTCCGGCATTAACGGAACCGATAACCACGCCTTTCATCCCGATAACCAACTCATCGCAGCTGATGTCGCCTTCGACACGGCCGTCGATATGCACAATGCCGTCGCTGATAATGTCTCCCTGAACCTTGGTGTTTTCACTGATGATGCTGGGCACCGGCGCTCCGGCAGAACCGCGGCTGAGACGGCGGGCGAGTTTAAGATAGACAAGTCTTTTTAATTTTTTTCATTTTGACCTCTTTTGTTTAAGACAGCTTAGCCTGAATAAAGGGCATCGGATCAACCACCTGTCCCCGGTAAATCACTTCATAGTGAAGATGGGGGCCGGTGGAACGCCCGGTACTACCAACTTCTCCTATAGTATCATTTATTTTTAAATAATCACCTTTTTTACATATATCTTGTGCATATGCGCATACCGGGTTTTAAAACCATTACCGTGGTCAACGATGACCTCGTTGCCGTACCCCTTGTTGCTCAGCTTGGTCTCAATTACCCGTCCCTTGGCCATTACCTGAATCTTGTTGCCGGTGCGGCTGGCCAAATCGACGCCTTTGTGGCCGGTTTTCTTTTTATTAAACGGATCGTTGCGGACACCGAAACGAGAAGTCACCCAATAGCTCCACACCGGTTTGCCGATAGGAACGTATTTGGCAACTTCACGATAATATTCCAAGTCATCCGCGGTTTTAAAAATGCTGGAGATTTTATCGTTAATGTCCTTATCCTGCAATTTGGAAGTCGAAACCGGAATAAACGGGCCGCCGACCGAATCCTTCTTTTGCTGTTGGCAAGAGGGTTAAAATAAAGACCGCGTTTTTTCAAAGGAACGTTGATTTGGCTGAAAGCGCTTTTGATTTTATTGACCTCGCGGGCGGCAATGGCTTCAACACGATTAAAGACTTCGAGCTCAGCCGCTTTAATCTCTTTGACAGCATCTTCCAGCTCGCTCAGCTGTTTGCGCAGTTCGTCACGCTCGGAGGCGGCTATATCCCTTTGCAGCAAGGCTTCGTTAAGAGTCATCTTTTCATTGAGCTTTTTATCGTCAACCCAATCTTTTTTTCTGCCGTAATTTGCTTGATTTTGTCTTCAACCACCATAGCCTGGCGCTTATATTTATCCAGTTCCTTACCAGCCTTGGCTCCTTTTTTATCCAGAGAAGCAAGGACGGAATCAATGTTTTTGTGAATGGTGACAAAATCGCTCATCAGGTCAGCGTAAGCGTCCCGCGTTTCGACCAGTTCCTGATCTTTGTGAGAAATTATGCGGTCAGACTTATTATATAGATGGTATGAATAAAAACTCCATATGCCGACAAGGCAGATAAAGCATAAGAAAATAACCTGAGCACGCGAAGAAATCTGAAATACTTTGGCCCGGCCTTCACTTCTGAATATTATCTCTTTCTCTGAAAAAAGGTTTTTTCTCGGCATAATGCGGAGAATAAGCCTTCTTAGAGGCTAAAGGATTTTTTTTCGTTTCATAAACAGACCTGAGTTGTTAGTACCAAAAAATGCGCCTTTGTCAGAAAAAAGCACATAGTGCTGTAGTTATAACAAAAAAAATTTTAAAATACAGCTTTTTTTTGCAAAGTTATCCAAAACGGGCAAATAATACCTTGTTTTCTGCGCATTTTTGAGCGTACAATCAGGTTTGCTCATATACTATGTTTAAAATAAAGGCGTTTGAAATGTTCAAAAAAGAAGTCAGCAAAATCATCAGCACCTGGTTTTACAGCGGTTTGGCTCCCAAGGCTCCGGGAACATTCGGCTCTGCGGCAACGCTGCCGTTCGTATACGTTCTTGCCGCCTGGCAGGGGTGGACGGCGGTTCTGGCATTTGCCCTGATTGTCTCCGTCATCGGAATTTGGGCGGCAGACACTTATGCCAAGGCCGTTAACATAAAAGACCCGGCTTTATCGTTATCGATGAAACCGCCGGTCAAGCAATAACCCTGCTGGCGGCAGGAACCAACCTGTGGCTTTATCTTATCGGCTTTGCACTGTTTCGCCTTTTGGACATCAGCAAGCCCTGGCCCGTCGGCTGGGCGGATAAAAACGTCAAGGGCGGACTGGGAATTATGCTTGACGACATTTTAGCCGGCATTATCGGCGGGGTAATTCTTTATTTTATCCGCAATCAATGGTTCTCGTAAAAAAGGCTCCCTCGGGAGCCTTTTTTAGTTAATTTTCGGATTCATCAAGAATAATAAACTAGTCCTGCCCGGCCAAATTCAGCACAATACGCGCCCGTTCTTCGAGCAAATCCAAATCCAGACTGCTGTTTGAAAGGTGTTTTTCCTTTTCTTCCAGCTTCAGCTTCTGGCTGTTGTAGTGGCCGGCAATTTTCTGCGCCTCGGCTATTTCCTGCCGCAGATAAAGGTATTTCAACAGGCCGCGGTCGCCGTTGATGGCATGGAATGCAAAATAAATCATCAACAAGGCTCGAATATCCAGAAACCGGAGTTTCTCAGCCTATTTTGTAAATCGGAAAAAAGCCCCATTCTTAATTGTTTCCTAATCTTTATTAAACAAGGCGAAACAGACTCGCTAGGATTGAACTTTACTTGGGGTAAGTGGAACATATTTAAGTTAAAAATTAGTTACGTCAGGTAAAATCCGAAAAGTTATTTTCATCAATATGCCGTATTTTTACTTTCCGACGACATTCGGAAAAAAAGGAAAACCATGCAAGGTTTTCCTTTTTTCATTAATATGCCACGCAATCATTGCCGCGCCATTTCCAACCGGTGACCATTCCGTTTTGAATCAGAAATACGGTCTGGCAGATATTTTCTACCTCATAACCGAAAGCGGCTCCGTAGGGCGAAAAATCATAATCTCCGAGGAAAGGCGAATAAATCCCGTCATATTCGTTAGACAATGCCCCCTGATTATACAGGTAGAATTCGGAGGGAACATAAACATCGTTTGCCTTGACGTAGGCCAAAACCTCGTCTCCGTTGGCAAATACCTTGGTTGCGCTCGGTTGGCCCATATCTTTTATTAACTGGCTTTTTGCTGACGCCAACCAAACGGTTTAATTTTGAATCGTATTTGGCGGGAGTGGCGCAGGCAAACAAAAGAAAAGTCAAAATCAGAATAAAACTCATTTTTTCATCGTTTCTTCCTTTCTGCTGTTAGATACAATTCGGAGATAGTCTTTGCCGAACCTTTTTCAATTTAGCTTAAAGGTGAGTTTTTTCGTCCATAAGGCTTAATACCCTATTTACATAACCCAATAAATTTGTTAAAATGAAAATTAAAGCAAACGGCTTTGGTTTTTATTACAGCAAGGATGACGGTCATGAAGCATATAAAATTCCTTTATTTTATCATCAGTGTCGATGTTCTTATTCGTCTCTGTGGCCTTTGTGGCCGACGTATTTGCTGCTAACCCGCATTTCACACCAATGTCATTCGAAATCCATGTTACTAACGAGCTGACTTGTCAGAAAAAATGTATTTGCCCTTCTTCTTATCAATACCATACCGGGAACTGTTCCGGAAGCAAAGCTCCCACCGGGGCTTCCTGTAACGATACCGAGGGCGACGGATACCTCAAGTATACGCAATGCCACTGTACCAGCAGCTATCCTCATACCACGGCAACGTGTAAGGGAGAGTATCAGGTTGGGGGTTCTTCCTGTACCGATAACCGCGGAACTTATTATACCAGCTGTAATCCGCGTCCGTGTTCCGACGGCGGATATTATGACTCCTCCAACCAGACAAATATGAAATGTTCGGGTGTCACTTACGGCGGCAGAACCTGTTACTCCTGTTATCAGCCGCAGTGTTCGGAAGGCGGTTACAAAGCGGCCAACGACACCTCGATGGTCTGCAGCTCAACCTCTTATTACGGCCGCACCTGTTACTCCTGCCGCAACAAGACCTGTGCCGACGGAGGGTATGACAGTGCATCGAAAACCGGCTATACCTGTTCTGCGGTCACTTATGCGGGACTGAGTTGTTATTCCTGCAAGGTTGACCCCTGTTACGGTTTGGAAAACAAGTCTTAACAACATTTCAGGGATTCCGGATAAGGAACCTGCCGATACGAAAACCGACTTTAACGGAAAATCCTATACCAAAACCATTGTTGATGCATGCGGAAGCAATTGTCCCGCGGCATATTATGCTTACAATTACACAACGGCAGGAACCTCAAAAGGAGATTGGTTCCTTCCCTCCGGCGGACAATTATGGCTGATGGAACAAAATAAATCAGCCATAAAGATGGGCTTGGCCAAAGCCGGCGGAAAATTCCCATTCGGTAACAGCATTTACACTTATATTGAGAGTTCAAATGAAGGACCGGATTTATATAAGGACTTTAAGATGTCGGTATATTTGGATTTTGATGAAAAATCAACATCATACCTTCGCAACGGTAACAAATACAAGTCAGCTTATCTTGACAAGTGCTTTTCTTGTCCGTTTATCTCGTTCTAAATTTATAGCATTTTCAGCCCCTTGTAATAATAGCAGGGGGCTTTTTTTATTGCTCTTATATAAATTTTCCGTCCACCCTGTGTAAATAATTATTTACTATCTCTTTGTTTTTTGTTATAATAAAAACCGAACCTGTGGGTTCCGGTATTAATTATTTAACAAAGGACGGTGTGACATGAAGTATTTCAAATTTGTTTGTTATTCCCTGTTATTGATGCTCTTATTCAATAACAGTTCTCTTTATGCCGCGCCGCCTTTGGAAGACCACACAACACACACACCACTGTCGTTAATGCCGGAACCCCTCTCCGGGTCTCACGACACGCTCTCACTTGCTGCAACCTGGTGGCTCCCCGATTGGCAGGGCAGCCAGGGTTCCCGCGGTTCTGATGATGCCGGTGGCGGGGACCATGACGGAAACTGCGAGAAAAACTACGGAATGCATACGCCTTCCAATATTGATAGCAGATATATCTGTTCTAAGTATAACTACAATGTGACCTCTTCTCTTAAATGTCACGTTAACTGTCGTTGTAAGGATGAATATAAATACACTTCGTCTAACTGCTCCGGTAAATATACCGTTTCCGGAAGTTCTTGCGAGGGCAAATATAATGCTTGCGTCTGTAAATCTGAATACAGTCAAAACTCTTCAAACTGT
>VOFD01001112.1_pt1 | contig 17937 bp, 18 predicted proteins | sample 5384101 | NCBI WGS metagenome assembly VOFD01 (sample SAMN12384723, study PRJNA508395) | human gut metagenome | isolation source: healthy gut C | host: Homo sapiens
ACTGTTGCTGCAAACGGCAGAGTGCCGATAATTTTCTTTAAATATTTCATAATCATAAATGCCGAAGCAAAAATTCCTTTATCATTATTAGCAGAGAACGGGCGGCATGATTCAGGCAATAAAAGGCCGGACAAAATGCTGCACGATTTCCGTTATCGGCATAATATCATGCTTCTAAGACGGATTCAATATCTATTTGTTAACATTTTGTGACAAATTTCACCGAATTTGAACAGTACGGATTAGTGTACATGCAGAATTGTTGAAAAGTTGAATTCACTGCGTAAAAAAACGTGCGCCGATTTCGGCCGCGCAATGCATGTGCCCGAAAGGTCGGTATTGCGCAGCAAAAAACTGCCGCAAAAGCAGGTGCTCGCTGCGGCAGTTATTAAAACAAGGGTGATAGCTGGGTGTACGTAAGACAGTATTGCGCTAAGATTGACGAAGCGGCACGAAACCGCATGGAGCTGATCGTGCCGGAGCTGGCGAAGCGAAACGGCGTGACCGAGAAACTGAAAGCCGACACCAAATGGAATGGGTACGGCAGATGAACGCTTGCAAGGCACAGGCAGAGGAAATTGTGAAAATCGAATTGATTTACGATTGAGTGAGGAAGTCCGGGCAGAAAACTGTTCGGACTATTCTCATATATTCCAAAGTTGCGGTAGAATTGTTCACAAGTTTTATGGTATAATTTGAATACAAAAATTGAGCAACAAATCGGAAGTTGCAGAGTTGTTTCATCAAAACAGAGAAACGATAGAGTAGGAGGCCCTGTGGTTTAACATGGAAAAGCAATTGAGCGTGAGGAGAATGATTACAGCCGATCATTTGGACACGATGACGAAATGGATGTATGACTGGTGGGGAAAAGCTGAGAATTATTCTTATGAAGCAGTATATTCCTATATGTTACATAGCCTGCAGGGAAAGCGTCTTCCTCAGACTTATGGTTTGTTTCTGGATGAAACGCTAATCGGAATGTACCAATTTACCATGGAAGATTTGTTTTCACGGCCTGACATTTATCCGTGGCTTGCTAACGTTTACATCGATAAAGCATACCGGGCATACGGCTATGGACGGGTTTTGCTGAATTCTGTGAAGAAGACAGCCGAAAAAGCAGGACTGAAGGAACTTTATTTATTTACGACTCACGAAGGTCTATATGAAAAATTCGGTTGGGACTTCATCCAAGAAATAGACACTTTCCTTGAACCAAGGACACAGCGGCTTTACCGTCTGGATACAAACTCCCGTTTGATGAGCAGATGATGAAACGGAGACCGGAAGTTAATCAAACAAATTTCAGTTTATCGAACTTATAAAAACCCTTTAGGAACTAAAGGGCGCACTTCTATACTCTCCTAACGGGAGTATCGTGCGTCCTGCGGAGCTTCATTCTCCGTCAGCAGGAGGATACTGCATGACCGAGAATGTTGCGTCACTTCGTTCCGTCAAGGTGGCTACACCCCCTTGCGCTGTTAAAGCGGCTATCCCCTGTGGACTTGCCGCCAGCAAGTTTGAAGATTAGACATAAACAAATCCTCCGCATGGTCTAAGCCATACGGAGGATTAACTGTTTTACGGACACCCGTCTATAAGTCAGTGCTTTTTGTTTTTTATGAAATCGGTTTGATTCTGCGGACTGCGTTAATCGACTTTGAGCGGAATTCCGTTCACGGCAAAATGCACTTCGTTGATGCTGCCGTAGGGCAGAGCAGTCAACAACACGGACTGGGTCGCAAGATTGAGCAGCCCCGCATCGTTTGCAACTGTTTCAAAATCGGATGAAAGATTCACGGTCAAAATGCCGTTTTCGATAACCGCTCCGAGAACAAGCGTGTTTTCCGGAAAACAGCTGCGAAGCCCGCGCAGCTCCGTTCCCGCTGCAAGCTGCTGTATGCAGGAGTATAAATCCGTGCTGCCCTCCGCGTAACGTGTTATGGGAATCATCAGGCTTCCGGATTCATTCGGGAAATACAGTGTCAGCGGTTTAGCCGAACCGGAGGTCGCAATTTCGGCGTTTTCAACGTTTAGGGCATATTTGCCGTGCTTTTGCGGCGGAAGACTGCCGTTTGCGGTGATGTCGTTGCAGCCGTTCAGAAAGATTGAAACGGTTTCAATCGAATCGAACTCAGTGAGCGTGTTTACAACGGCGGCAAAAAGCTGCTGTTCACTGTCGTAATCGGGCATGACGGGCAGATTCACAAGGTTCACGCGCGCTTCGCCGTTCTGAATGCTTATCTGAATCTCCGCCCCCTGCGGTATCACGGCTTTAAGGCCGTTTTTGGAAAGTGCGGCGCGGTTTTCGTCCGAAGCAGTCATTTTTGCAAGGCAGGCTTTTGCAATGCCCGCTTGCTGCGGCACGGATGCAACAACCGGAAGGAGATAGCCTTCATCGGTCAGATAATAAAGAGTTTTATTGACTTTTTTGCCATCAGGTGCGGCGTCGGCGGTTGCGGGTGCGGAACAGACGGGAGTCGGCACGGCAGTCGGCACGGGGCTGCATGAGGCCGGCGGCGGAGTCGTGACGCAGTCCGGTGCATCGGAACAGCCGCAGAACAAGGCTGCAATCGTCAGCAGAACGAGTATAAGCGCAGAAAATCGCGCGGTATGACAGCATGTTGATTTCATTGTTGTTTCAATTCCTCCGAGAAAATTTTGCGGGCGGCGTTTCGTCTGTGCGGAAGCAATTCCGCTCGGCTGATTAATTATATTTGCTTTTTGAAACAAAAATACTTGAACGAATGCAAATTTGCTCTGCTCGAAATTATTCGATAGTCGAATTATCGATAGTATAACGATCGAAATAATGAAATTATTTGACAAAAAACGAATAAAAAACTTGACATGCGTCAAAAAAATGATATAATAAGTTTGAGCGAAAGCTGTATTCCGTCCCTGCATCCCGTGCAGCGGAATGCTGCCGTCGCAGCTGCAACTGAATAGAACAGGCTTTCTTCCTGCGTTACGCAAAGGGGGAATCGGGTGCAAATCCCGGCGAGTCGGTCACTGTGAAGTTCGGATTGTTTTTGTTTTTTATTAAACAAAGTATATCGATATTTTGATATCGATAATGCATGAAATATAGAGATAAAAACATTCGAAATAAGTCAGATTACCCAAAGAAGGCCTGAGCTTCTGCCGTCACCGGAGGCTGAATGGATTATGCACAGTCGCGTTTTGTTTTGGGAACAACCGGGTGTGAGCTGAACGGTTTGATTTTTGCAAAAATTCGGGATGAAAAATCCCGGATGAACGAGTTCTGCAAAAGGATTTTGATTCAGCATTCACAAAAAGGGTGTTACCTTTGCACTGCGTCTCGATTCCGTCTTCCCGATTACGACCGGCTGAAGCGGAATCATTTTGTTTATACGGCTGTTTTCGGAAACTTTTCAGCTCATTTCAACCGCCGAACAAATTCGGCATACAACATTCAAAATCCGACAGAATCGGAAACAGGAGGTTTTTCAGTGATCGAACTTATTCAGCACGGCATGTACCTTGTGAACGGCGTTCCCTGTGAGAGCGTTCCGGTGCCTCCGGCAGAGGCACGCCGCGAGACCATGGCATACAAAATCTTGCAGGCGCACAACACTTCGGGCGACCCCGAGAAGCTCAAAATCACATTTGACGCGCTTGTGTCGCATGATATCACATATGTCGGCATTATCCAGCAGGCGCGTGCTTCCGGAATGAAGCAATTCCCGATGCCCTATGCGCTTACCAATTGCCACAACAGCCTGTGCGCCGTCGGCGGCACGATAAACGAGGATGACCACGTGTTCGGACTTTCCGCTGCAAAAAAATACGGCGGAATCTACGTTCCCGCAAACCAGTCCGTAATTCACTCTTACGCACGCGAGCAGATGGCGGCCTGCGGAAACATGATTCTCGGTTCCGATTCGCACACACGCTACGGTGCATTGGGAACCATGGCCGTCGGCGAGGGCGGACCGGAGCTTGCAAAGCAGCTTCTCAAAAACACTTGGGACGCGCCCATGCCCGAGGTTGTGCTTGTGTACCTGACGGGAAAACCCCGCCGCGGCATCGGACCGCATGATGTTGCGCTCTCTCTTGTTAAAGCAACGTTTGAAAGCGGTTTCGTAAACAACCGTGTGCTTGAATTCGTCGGCCCCGGCATTGCCAACCTTCCCATCGATTTCAGAAATGGCATCGATGTTATGACAACGGAAACAACCTGCCTTTCCTCAATTTGGGAAACGGATGAAGAAACTCAAAAATTCTATACAGCTCATAAACGTCCCGAGGCTTACAAAAAGCTGCATCCGGGTGCGATCGCTTATTACGATAGAATGATTACGATTGACCTAAGCAAGCAGGAGGCGATGATCGCCCTGCCGTTCCATCCTTCCAATGCATACACAATTCATGAATTCCTGCAGAATGCGGAAGAACTCCTTAAAAAAGTCGAGCAGGATGCGCAAAAACGCTTCCCGAAGGCGAATGTGAAACTTGTTGACAAGATTCACGACGGCGGCGTTTGGGCCGATCAGGGCGTTATTGCCGGCTGTTCCGGCGGTCTGTTTGACAATATCGCCGAAGCTGCGGATATAATGCGCGGCGGAAGCACGGGAAACGGTGAATTTGCATTGGATGTTTACCCGACAAGCATTCCCGTTTCGCTTGCGCTCACAAAACACGGCGCGACGGGCGACTTGCTTTCCGCCGGTGCAATAATCAAGCCCAGCTTCTGCGGCCCGTGTTTCGGTGCGGGTGATGTTCCCGCCAACAACGGCCTTTCACTGCGCCACACAACGCGCAACTTCCCCAACAGGGAAGGTTCAAAACCCGGAGAGGGTCAGTTTGCGGGCGTTTGCCTGATGGATGCACGTTCCATTGCCGCAACCGCGCTGAACGGAGGAAAGATTACCGCGGCGACGGATATTGAATACGAATGCACCGCACCGGAATATGAATTCGATTCTTCGGCATACGACAGAAGGATTTATTACGGCTTCGGCAAAGCGGATCCGTCGGTTGAGCTTGTGATGGGTCCCAACATTACGGACTGGCCCAAAATGTATGCACTGACCGAGAACCTGCTTGTAAAGCTTGCTGCCGTTATCCATGATCCGGTAACAACAACGGATGAGCTGATTCCCTCCGGCGAAACGTCCTCCTATCGCAGCAACCCTTTGCGCCTTGCGGAATTTACCTTGTCAAGACGTGAACCGGCATATGTCGGCAGAGCGAAAGAAATTGCAAAACTTGAAGGCGAACGCCGCAGCGGTGCAGTGCCGGCGGAAATTGTCGAAACGCTGAACCGTGTCGGCAACGGTGCAGAGCTTGCGAACAATACTCAGTTCGGCTCATGCGTGTTTGCGAACAAACCCGGTGACGGTTCCGCACGCGAACAGGCGGCTTCTTGTCAAAAGGTTTTGGGAGGTTTCGCAAATATCTGCTATGAATATGCAACGAAACGCTACCGCAGCAACTGCATCAACTGGGGCATTTTGCCGTTTACCATTGACGACGGAACTGAATTCAACTATGAACCCGGCGACTGCGTTTTCGTGCCCGGCATCCGCGCAGCGGTTGAAAACGGCACAGAAAACATTCCCGCAAAAGTCATAAGGCAGAACGGTGATGTGTGCGATATCATGCTTCACCTCAGGGGGCTTACTCCGGATGAAAAGGAGATTATCCTTGACGGATGCCTGATGAACTATTATGCGGCAAGAGCGGAATAAGCAAAGAGCGGGATAAGAACCGAAAGCAACCGGCGGGCGTTTCCGTGAACGATGCCGGAAACGCACCGCTTCCGAACAATATTAATACAAATTTGAACATGGAAGGAAATACCGATGGAAAAGATTAAGATGACAACCCCGATAGTCGAAATGGACGGGGACGAGATGACGCGTGTGCTTTGGGGCATGATAAAAGACGAGCTGATTCTGCCTTTTATTGACCTTAAAACGGAGTATTACGATCTTGGCCTGCTGCACCGCAACGAAACTCAGGACAAAGTGACCGTTGACGCTGCGAACGCAACCCGCAAATACGGCGTTGCAGTCAAATGCGCAACAATAACCCCGAACGCACAGCGCATGAAGGAGTATCCGCAGCTTACCGAAATGTGGAAAAGCCCGAACGGAACAATTCGTTCAATTCTCGACGGAACGGTTTTCCGCGCACCGATACTCATCGATTCCATTCATCCCGTTGTTAAAAACTGGAAAAAGCCCATTACCATTGCCCGTCATGCCTACGGTGATGTTTATAAAAGTGTTGACATGTATACGACCGAACCCGGCACCTGCACAATGACTTTTGTCGGCGAAAGCGGAGACACCAAAAAACGCTCACCGTGCAAAAGGTTGACGATCCGGCGGTGTGGCAGGGTGCGCACAACAAGGAAAAAGAGCATCCGCTCGTTTGCAAAGGCTTGCTTTAAATATGCAATTGACACAAAACAGGATTTGTGGTTCTCAACAAAGGACACGATTGCAAAAGATTTACGACGGCGAGTTCAAACGCGTGTTTGAAGAAGAATTCGAGAACAATTATCGTGCCGAATTTGAAAAACTCGGACTGACATATTTCTACACGCTGATTGATGATGCCGTTGCCCGCGTTATCCGCAGCGAAGGCGGATTCATCTGGGCGTGCAAAAACTATGACGGCGATGTTATGAGCGACATGGTATCGACCGCATTCGGTTCGCTTGCGATGATGACTTCCGTTCTTGTTTCTCCGGACGGCACAACCGAATACGAAGCAGCGCACGGAACAGTCACAAAGCACTATTACCGTCACCTTAAGGGCGAAGAAACTTCAACAAACCCAATGGCAACCATTTATGCATGGACGGGTGCGCTCAGAAAACGCGGACAGCTTGACGGCATTACGGAGCTGCAAACTTTCGCGGACAAGCTTGAAGCAGCCTGCGTTGAAACACTCAACAGCGGAATCATGACAAAGGACCTTGTCGGGCTTGTGGATGACCCCGCTTCCGTGAAGGCCGTCACGAGCGCGAAGTTTATTGCTGCCATCCGAGAAAACCTTGAAAGGACTCTTGCCTGAGCAGCCTGAGAAAGTTTTTACGAATAAAATTCGGATATGAATCGGGGCAGGCCGAAAATATCAGCCCGCCCCGCGATGAAAAAAAAGATTTGAAAACTGTCGAAAATGAATTCGCAGGGAGGCAATCACAAACAATGGAACTTAAAACTAACAGCACCGCCGGAACGATGGAATCCAGTGACATAATTATAATGCTTGAGCCGCGCACAGAGGGCGGGATCGAGCTTGAGCTCACGAGCAGCGTTATGCAGCAATTCGGCAAACAGATACGCAAAGTTATTCTTGACACGCTTCAGGAATACGATGTTCAAAATGCAAAAGTGGAGGCAGTGGATAAAGGTGCGTTGGATTGCACCGTTCGCGCCCGCACCGTTGCCGCAATTTACCGTGCGGCTCAGCGCAGCGATTACCGCTGGGAAGTTTAAACGGATTTATCCTTGGGAGGAAGGATGCTTTTGCGGAACAGAGTATCGAAACATTTAATATTTTGATGCGGAATAAAGCCTCCGCAAAAGCGGATATAAGAAAATGTACATTAAAGATCGTTTAAGAAGAAGCATGATGTTCATTCCGGGCAACAACCCCGGCATGATACGTGATGCGAATATTTACGGTGCGGACAGCATCATGTTTGACCTTGAGGATTCCGTTGCCTACACCGAAAAGGATGCGGCAAGGCTGCTTGTTTACAACGCGTTGAAAACATTGGACTTCGGAAGCAAGGAAACGGTTGTCCGCATCAATGACCTTTCAAGCGGACTCGGGGTTGCGGACCTTGAGGCCGTCGTCCGCGCCGGCGTGCAGGTCGTTCGCCTGCCGAAGACGGACAGCGCACAGGATGTTATCGACTGCGAACGCGAGATTGAGCGCATTGAAAAGGAAGCGGGCATTCCCGTCGGTACAACAGGCATGATGGCGGCTATTGAGTCTGCAAACGGCGTGCTGAATGCGGCGGCAATTGCAAAAGCGAGCGATCGCCTTATCGGAATCGCCCTCGGCGCGGAGGATTATGTCACCGACCTTAAAACCACCCGTTCGGACGGCATTGAGCTGCTTTTTGCCCGCAGCATGATACTCAATGCGGCAAGGGCAGCGGGCATTGCCGCACTGGACACGGTTTATTCCGACGTGAACAACGAAGAAGGCTTCGTTGCGGAAGCAACGATAATCAAAAAACTGGGATTTGACGGCAAATCCATTATCAACCCGCGCCAGATTGAGCCGCTGCACAAGGTCTTTATGCCGAGCGAAAAGGATCTTAACAAGGCGCGCGCAATAATGGATGCGATTGCGGAGGCGAACGCACGCGGCAGCGGCGTTGCAAGCCTTAAGGGTAAGATGATAGACAAACCCGTTGTCATTCGCGCTCAGCGGCTGCTTGACCTGTATGAGGCGGGACGCAGAATCGATGAAGTGGAGGATTGACAGAAATGAACTTTGATATCAATAAAATTCCGCATATAAACGAAATTGCGAACAACGGAAGTTTCAACGGCGCACGCAGCAAAAATACCGAAACTTTTCAGCAGCGCTGCAAGGATTGCAACAAGATAGTTCCTTCCCTTGAGGAGGCAATAAAAAAATCCGGACTTCGCGACGGGATGACGATAAGTTTTCATCACCATTTCCGCAACGGTGACCATATCATTAACAATGTTCTTGATAAACTTGCGGAGATGGGGCTCAAAAAACCTGACGCTTGTGGCGTCGTCGCTTTCGGCTGTTCATGCGCCGCTGATTGAACACATCCGCTCCGGACTTATCACCCACATTGAAACTTCCGGTCTGCGCGGAGAACTTGCGGAGCAGATTTCACGCGGGTTGATGGATTTTCCGGTTGTTTTCCGTTCCCATGGCGGAAGGGCATCCGCAATCCGTTCGGGCGAGCTGCACATTGATGTTGCTTTTTTGGGTGCGCCCTCGTGCGATCCCTACGGCAACGCAAACGGGTACAGCAGGGATGATGACGACGGCATTTCATGCGGGTCGTTGGGTTATGCAAGAACGGATGCGGAGTTTGCGGATAAGGTTATTATAATAACAAACAACATCGTTTCCTATCCCAATGCACCGTGGGCAATTCCGGAACACGATGTTGATTACGTTGTTCGTGTTGACGATATCGGCGATCCTAAGGGCATAATGAGCGGCGCAACGCGGTACACAAAGGATCCTAAGGAGCTGCTGATCGCAAAAACGGCTGCAAATGTTGTTGAAGCGGCGGGTTATCTTTACGACGGCTTTTCAATGCAGATGGGTTCCGGCGGTGCATCGCTTGCAACGGCGCGATTCATCCGCCAAAAAATGCTGGACAAGGGCATTCACTGTCGTTTCGCTCTCGGCGGAATCACGGGGCAGATCACGGCAATGCATGAAGAAGGGCTGATAGATCGCATTCTTGATGTTCAGTCGTTTGACCTTGACGCGGCAAAATCGCTGAAGAACAACCATTTTCATCATCAGATAAGCGCAACGTATTATGCAAGCCATCTGGTTGCAACGGCAGCGGAACAGCTGGATTTTGTTATTCTTTCCGCGCTTGAAATTGACACTGATTTCAACGTGAATGTTCTCACAGGCTCCGACGGCGTGATTCGCGGGGCGATCGGAGGGCATCCCGACACGGCGGAGAGCGCGAGCCTTGCTGTTATTGTTGCGCCCCTTGTGCGCGGCAGAATTCCGACGGTTGTTGAACATGTCGGCACGGTCGTCACTCCGGGCAGCGTTATTGATGTCCTCGTTACGGACAGGGGCATTGCAGTGAACCCGAATCGCCCGGATTTGAAGGAAAAACTTGAAAAATTCGGCCTTCATGTGTTTGATATTCATGCCCTGCAAAAAAAGGCGGAGGAGCTTGTCGGTGTTCCGGAACCGATTCGCTACAAGGAACGAATTGTCGGCGTTGCAATGTATCGCGACAACACGGTCATTGACGTAATCCGTCAGATAGACGAATAAAAACGGGGAATATGCGGCGGCTTAACTGCCGAATAACCGTATTGACCTGATAATCAAAAACAACCGGCGGTATCCAAACTGCGGAGCCGCCGGTTGTTTGTTTTTTATAATTGAATCCCGAACGGTTTTAAACCCGTGGTGTTTTATGCGTCCTGAGCCAATCGGAACATCATGTCAACGGCGGGCTCGATTATTTCATCGTTAAAATCATATTCGCGGGTATGGAGCTTTGCATGACGGGTGCCGCATCCGATATAGAACAATGCGCCGCTTGTGAGCTTTGTGTAGCAGCCGAAATCTTCGGAACTTCTGAACGGCTCATCCCAGTGTGCTTCCGGAAGTCCGCATTCAAGCCGCGCTTTGCGGATGGCGGCAACGGCATCGGGCGTGTTGCGCGTTTCGGGAAAGGAGTCGCGATATTGAACTTCAACATTTGTTATGCCATCCCGCCGTGCATATGCGCGGGCTCGTGCGCAGATCTCGGCATCCAGCGCATCCAGCTCGGATTCAAATTCGGCGCGTATTGTCAGCATGAGCTGCCCGAAGCCCGCATTCGTGCCGAAAGCTTCCTCGCCTATGCGCACGCAAACGACCGTTGCCATAACAATGCCGCGATGATCCTCCCTTGCGGTCAGTTCGGGAATATCAATTATCAGCTTTGATATTGCACGGGCGGGATTATGCCCGTTTTCGGGTTGGGAAGCGTGTGAGCTTTTTCCGAAAAAGCTCAGCACAAGCCCGCGCGAGGCAAATGCTGCCGTGCCGTCGTGCACCGCGACCGAACCTGCGGGAAATCCCGGCATATTGTGCCAGCCGAAAATAATGTCCGGTTTTTCATCCGTTATCATCTTTTGGCAGACGGGAGCACCGCAGCCTGTCTCCTCCGCATGTTGGAAAAGAAAGAGAATATCGCTGCGGCAGCCATGGCGGTCAATTTCCGCCGCAAGTGCGCAAAGCGCGGCGCTGTGGCCGTCGTGTCCGCATTTATGCGCAACGCCGCGGTTTTCGGAAGCATAGGGGAGCGCGGGGTCATCCTCGATCGGAAGCGCGTCAAAATCCGCACGGAATGCAATTCGGCGTGTCGGGGCGGACTCCGTTCGGACATTCAAAGGAGCCTTGTACACGGCATAGAACCATGCACCCATATCATGCAGCTCAAGCGAAGTGTGCGTGCGGAGAAAATCAATGAGCGTTGCTTTTGTTTGTTTTTCCTGCCCGGAAAGCTCCGCGCAGCGGTGAAGCCGATGCCGAAGCTCTGCGGCAGATTTAAGAATATCTTTATCCATTGCGGAAACACCTCAATGTTGAATAATATCTGTCGGAAACAGAAAATCCGTTTCGGAAACGGGACATAAACCCCATGCCTGTTTCGGCAGAAATAATTATACTCCCGAAAGAAAGGGAAGTAAACAGCGGATTTGTTTCACCCGTGCGTATTTCCGCACATGCGGGTATTGTGGTTTTTGCGGAAAAGTGGTATTATTATAATGGAAAGGCAGTACTGTGCGGAAAGAGGGCTTATATAAACGGTTTCCTCGGGAACAACAGATATTTCGGGTGACGGTTAATGATTATTTTGGGCATTGATCCCGGGTATGCGATACTCGGTTACGGTGCGGTTGAAGCCGAACGCGGCAAGATTCGCGTTATTGATTACGGGGTTGTTGAAACAACTCCGAAAATGACCTTTCCCGAGAGGTTGGAGCGGCTCTATGCGGGCACAAAACTCCTGCTTGAACGTTATCGCCCCGATCATGTTGCGTTTGAGGAGCTTTTTTTCTATCGCAACACAACAACGGCATTGCAGGTTGCGGCGGCAAGGGGCGTTGCAATAACGGCCGCCCAGCAGGCGGGACTCCCGCTCTATGAATATACCCCGATGCAGATTAAGCAAAGCGTCACCGGGGACGGCCATGCGGACAAGCTGCAAATGCAGACAATGGTCAAGCTTCTTTTAAAACTGCAAAAGATACCGAAGCCCGATGATGCCGCCGATGCGCTCGGCGCGGCACTCTGCCATGCGAACGCGCTCGGACCGATGGTTGAACAATTCCGCATCAAATAACTGACGTTTTTTTGCAGGGAGCAAAAATATGTACGCACATATAAAGGGAAACGTAGAAGAAATTTATGCCGACAGAGTCGTTATCGAGGCGGCGGGTGTCGGGTATGAGCTTGTTTGCAGCAAAATGACGCTGAAAAGACTGTGCGAGGGCAAAACCGCAAAGCTGTTTGTGCATTTTCATCTTTCTCAGGACAGCGTCGCGCTGTACGGTTTTTTTGATGCAGAGGAACGGGCAATGTTCCGAAAGCTCATAAGCGTTTCGCGAATCGGTCCGAAGGTTGCACTTGCGGTGCTGTCGGTGCTGACTCCGTCGGATGTTGCGCTTGCGGTGTTGACCGATAACACGGCTGCTTTTGACGGAGTTGCAGGCATGGGCAAAAAAACGGCGGCGCGTGTGATTCTTGAACTGAAGGAAAAGGTCGATGCGGCGGAAACGGCGGCTGCTTCCGCAGGGGGTGCCGCAAACACGGCGCAGGATAACGGAATGCGTGCCGAAGCGGTTGCAGCGTTGGTTGCGCTCGGTTATGACGGTGCAAGTGCGGGCAGGGCGGTGGCATCCGTCCCGGATTGCGATCGCGTTGAGGATATGATAATGCAGGCATTGCGTGCAACGACTAAATAAATTTTTCACGCCGAAGCGGAAGATTCACCGAAAAAGCGGGTCCGCTGCGGAACACAAAAAGATTTGACGGATGCTTTTGCGGAAGTCGGATTTAACGGAGTGACGGGATTTAAATGGATGACGACAGGCTCATAACTTCATCAATGCTTGCGGAGGATGAAAACTGCGAATTCAGTCTGCGCCCGCGTTTTCTTGCGGAATACATCGGGCAGGGCAATGTTAAGGAACATATCGGAGTTTATATCCATGCCGCAAAACTGCGCGGAGAGGCGTTGGATCACACCCTGCTTTACGGCCCGCCGGGTCTTGGAAAAACGACGCTTGCGGCAATAATCGCAAACGAGATGGGCGGCAATCTGCGCATCACGAGCGGCCCCGCAATAACTCATGCGGGGGATCTTGCGGCATTGCTTTCAAACCTTGCCGAAGGCGATGTGCTTTTTATTGACGAGATTCACCGATTGAATGCAAACGTTGAGGAGATTCTTTACCCCGCAATGGAGGATTTTGCATACGACATAATTATCGGCAAGGGACCGTCCGCCAGGTCGCTGCGGCTTGAACTGCCGAAATTCACCCTTGTGGGTGCAACAACGCGAATGGGGCTTTTGACCGCGCCGCTTCGCGACAGATTCGGAATAAAGGAACAGCTTGAGCTTTACACGCCTGAGGATTTGAAAGAAATCGTTGTTCGCAGCGCGGGTATACTCGATATTGAAATAACGGAGGACGGCGCACTTGAAATTGCATCGCGTTCAAGAGGAACTCCGCGAATCGCAAACAGGCTTTTGCGGCGTGTCCGCGACTTTGCGCAGGTTCGTGCAAACGGTATTATTGACCTTGAAACGGCAAAAAACGGGCTTGATATGCTTGCGATAGACGAACTCGGGCTTGACGCCGTTGACAGAAATATGCTGACGGCAATGATTGTGAAATTCGGCGGAAGACCTGTCGGATTGGATACAATTGCGGCGGCAACCGGTGAGGATGCTTCCACAATTGAGGATGTTTACGAACCGTATCTGCTGAGGCTCGGTTTCATTGCGCGTACGCCGCGCGGGCGGGTATTGCTTCCGGCGGGGTATTCGCACATGGGCTATGCTCCGCCGCAGGATTCAAACGGGCAGACTTCATTCATTTGAAAGGATTCTAAGGACTTTTCAGCTGAGTTGCGCTGTTTTATCCGTTCGGAAGCGAACGGGGGATAAAAAATAATAACGGAGGGCTACACAATGATGAGCAAAAAACAAAGGCGATGGAGCAGCAGCTCACCCAACTTGCGCAGGAAAACGATGCGCTGCGCGCACAGCTTGCGGCGGCGGGTGTTGAAATTGAAAACGTTAAAAGCGAGCTTGCAAAAACCGTCGGCGAACGCGACAGGTTCAGAAACGAATTGAACGGCGCACAGCTCGATTTGAGCAACGCCAAACGCCGCTTGGATGATTTCAGGCTGCGTCAGGAAGCAATTGTGAACGCTCTTACCGAAGCGCATAACACGCGTGAACGCATATTAAAAGAAGCAAATGCAAATGCGGACAGAATCGATGCCGAAGCGAAGCAGCGCAAAACGGATATTCTGAACAAAGCGCAGGCGGCACTTGAAAGCGCAAAAAAAGAAGCGGCTCAGCTGATTGCGGATGCAAAACGGGATGCCGCCGGCATTCGCGATGCCGCACAGAAGGACGCACAGCAGGTTACGGACACCGCCCTTGACGAGGCAACGGAGTTGATCACAGGCGCAAAAGCCGATGCCGAAACGATGATGGACGAAGCACAGGCTGCGGTTGATGAAAAACAGGCGCAGGTGGACGAGCTGAACTTTTCACTGAGCGAAAAGGCAAGGCTTGCGCTTGAACAGGCACGGAAATATGCGCAGATAATGGAATCCCTTGCCGAATTGAATTTCGAAACGGCGGTTGAAGCACGATATGCGGAAAAATACGCACCCGCCGCGGCAGAGCCCGAGAACAGCGGTGAATGCGCGGATGATGCCGATGAAACTTCACTGAGCGAAACAAATCCGGACGCAGCGGATTCGAACGAAATGGATTTGAACGAAGCGAAGCAAGGCACAGAGAGCATAAGGGGCACCGGCGGTGCGGAAGCGATGCCTCCGTGCGGCCGCGAAAAAACATGCTGCTCCTGCGATAATGCGGAAGCGGTGTCGGATTCGGAAGCGCCGGATGCGGATGTTTGCGGACAGGAAAACACGGAACTGCCTAAAGAAACGGAAGATTCAAATCCCGAAACAACGGATGAACCGAAAGAGCAGGCCGTCTGCTCCGTAACGGAAAACGGAGAGCCGGAGAGTCACACAGGTGCGGAAAGTGAAGCGGAAGACAAACCCGAAACGGCAGATCCTGCGGATGACTGTGATGAGCAAATCAAAACATCGGAAGAATCCGAAAAATCGATGAAGAACGAGAACGGCAAACACACAAAATCGGTCGAGTCGGAATTTCCGGAAGAATACAGCAGCGCGGCATCGCTGATGAGAAGCATTTATTCTATTGAAGGCAGGGATATCCCCGAGGAGGCGGATGATGAAGGCGAGCTGTACGATATCGGTGAAGGGACGCCGCTCACGATTCATCAGGATGAGGAGAGCGGCGAGGAAACATTCTCTTTGCCGGTTGATCCAGATTTGCGCGATATCTTAAGAGATATAATGAAGAAATAATGCGTCTTCAGCTGACAACATGTGTGAAAGATAAAAAGTATGAATATTCTTGTTGTTAATGATGACGGATATAACGCGCCCGGCATTGCCGCGCTGGTTCGGGAATTGCGCAAGGAGCATGATGTGTTCGTTTGCGCACCGAAGGAAAATCAGAGTGCGGTCGGGCACGGGTTGACTTTGAGAAGACTGCTGCATGCGGAAAAGGTTACGGTATTTGACGATGATGCAAAAAACTCCGAACGGGAATTGAAACCCGTAACCGCATTTTGGGTTGACGGCACACCCGCGGATTGTGTGCGCGTTGCACTCGGCAACCTTTCCGCTGAGCCGGATATTGTGATTTCCGGAATCAATCAGGCTCCGAACCTCGGCACGGATGTGCTGTATTCCGGCACCGTTTCCGCTGCGGAGGAGGCGGCAATGCTCGGTTACCGCGCCGTTGCGGTTTCAAGAGATACGCTCGGAACGGACTATTTTGATGATGCGGCGGTTCACTTTTGCAGCAATATTGACCTGTTCATTGGCTGCTTAACGGAAAGCCACAGGCTTTTGAATGTGAACTATCCCTATCTGCCTGCGAATGAATATCGCGGAATACGGGTCGGGTATCTTGCAGAGCAGATATATCCGATTGCCTATATCGAAATAAGGGACGAAAACGGAAGCATCGGCTACAAAACTCCGAGCAACAAGCTGACAAGCTGCGCCGAGCATGACACGACGGACGAAAAATTCGTTCGTGACGGATTCATCGCCGTGACCCCGCTGAAGTACGATATAACAGATTACGAACGGCTTGAGCAGATCGCGGCATTTGCGGAAAGAACTTATTAAACGGCAATTTTTTGCAGGTTTAAAAGTGAACCCATGGTTTAATATGCGGGATAAAGAGGGCGGATTATGAAAATCGGAGTTATCGGAGCGGGCGCGGCAGGACTTATTGCGGGCGCATTTGCGGCAAAAGGCGGCGCAAGAGTCGATATTATCGACAGAAACGAAAAAACGGGCAAAAAACTCTTTCTTACGGGAAAGGGCAGGTGCAACATCACCAATTCTGCCGATATCGATGCATTTCTGAAAAACGTGCCGCATAACGGCAGGTTCCTTTACAGCGCGTTTGACGGATTTTTTAACGACGACATAATTGAACTGATAAACTCCTGCGGCGTTCGCACGAAACTTGAACGCGGCGGAAGGTATTTTCCCGAAAGCGATAAGTCAAGCGATGTTATTCGCGCATTGCAGACCAATGCGGTGAGATGCGGAGCGAACATTGTGCTTAATTCACGGGTATCAAGCGTTTCAAAGACGGAGGACGGAGGGTTTCGGCTCTGCTTTGAAAACGGGCAGAAAAAATATTACGATAAAGTAATCATTGCAACGGGCGGTGCAAGCTATCCTTCAACGGGTTCAACCGGGGACGGCTACAGCTTTGCAGAGAGTCTCGGTCACACCGTTGCCGCACCGAAGCCGTCGCTCATACCGCTTGTTGCGAACGAGGCATGGGCGGGCGATTTGATGGGGCTTTCGCTCAAAAATGTTGTTCTGCGCGCATATGCACCCGAAAAGGGTAAAAAAACAAAATCCGGCGAGCCATTTCCCGGGAAATATTCCGCAAATGAATCCGGAAATGCCGAGAAAGGCGGATATGCCTGCTCTGCGGCGCAGAATACGGCAAAAATCGAGAAGAAACAAAAAAAGCGCAAGCCCGTTTATGAAGAACTCGGGGAGATGCTGTTCACTCATTTCGGTGTTTCGGGCCCGCTTGTGCTCAGCGCAAGCAGCTATCTTGCGGATTCGCCCAACGGTGCATTGCTTGAAATTGACCTTAAGCCCGGATTGACAGCAGAGCGGCTTGATCTCCGCATTCTGCGGGATTTTGAAAAATACAAGCATAAACAGGTGCAGAATGCAATGTGCGATCTGCTTCCGCAAAGGCTTATCGATGCGGTTTTGCATGTTGCGGGTGTTGATGCCGAAATCACGGTGGATAACCTGACTCGTGAACAGCGGGGGGCAATTGTTCGAACCCTCAAATGCCTGCCGCTGACGGTGCGCGCGGCACGTCCCGTTGAAGAAGCGATAATCACGCGCGGCGGTGTGCTGATTAAAGAGATTAATCCGTCAACAATGGAGTCGCGAATTGTGCCCGGGTTGTATTTTGCAGGGGAAGTCATCGATGTTGATGCCTGTACGGGCGGATTCAATCTTCAGATTGCATGGTCAACCGGCTGTGCGGCGGGCAGAGCGGCGGCGGAAACTCTTTAAACATATCCAACGCAAAACATTGCTTTAAAAACACTGAAAACGGAGAAAAATATATGACTGCGGAACGAAGTGAATTTGCAAATTCGGGAAATACGGGAAACATCAGCATTGCGATAGACGGGCCCGCGGGCGCGGGGAAGAGCACAATTGCAAAAGAAATCTCAAAAAGACTTTCAATAACTTATGTTGACACGGGCGCAATGTACAGAGCTATCGGACTCAAGGCAATGCGCATGGGGATTGACCCTGCCGACGTGCGGCACGTGGTTCCGATGCTCGACGGCACAAATG
>VOFD01002030.1_pt1 | contig 17887 bp, 22 predicted proteins | sample 5384101 | NCBI WGS metagenome assembly VOFD01 (sample SAMN12384723, study PRJNA508395) | human gut metagenome | isolation source: healthy gut C | host: Homo sapiens
ATATAATATTGTTTTTATGATGCGCTAAATAAAATAGCCACAGTTTTTATTCAAAGGATGAATTTCTCTATGAAAGAAACGTTTTATTTGAGAAATTCATTTATGTGCACTCTTTTTTGAATTCATTATGCTTTTAAGAAGACAGCATTCAAAGTAAACAGCCTAGATTTTTTATCATCGAGTTAGCTGGAGGCAAATAGTCAGTAAACGAAGTGAGTGGTAATATACATAACTCCTGGGAGGAGACAAAGTGTTATAAAAAGTTGTGCAGATTGAGGTAAAATGTATAAAGAAAAGTGTTTTTTGAAGAATATTTTTATAACACTATCCTGCCTGTTTGACTTTTTGGTTATAGCTTCTCAATATCCGTAAGTTATTTCTTTATTACGGGTGGTATGGCGGTTCCTTATGTTACTCATATCGGTCAGTTTAACAGTCTATACATTGGATCTTTTTTGTATAGAACCATATTGTCAAGAGAGCTTCGCACTAAACCATTATTGGTAATGCACGCTTTTTTAGGCTACTATTGACGGAACAATGAGTTCAGACGCAATGTTGAACAATTACTTGTGCGACTTTTTGTCACAAGAAATACTTAAAGATGCAAAAAGTTATTAACTCGCGATGAATTAGTTGTCTTACATTTTATTATTTTAGGAATATTCCGATTTATTTTGAGAATATCCCTAATGTGAAATAAGAATATAATTCGAATAATTTTCTGCTAGTGTTCTGAAGTTCTATATCTGAATCTCTTCTTTTCTATAAGCTTGTGGAGTTACATGATATTTTTTTTTTGAAACATTTACTAAAATATTTTGGAAAGCTGAATCCTGTTCGGTCAGATATTTCGGATATATTTAATTCAGGATTATTCTTTAGCAAATATGCAGCTCGTTTCAAACGGATAGTCATAATGAGGTCACTTGGAGTCTGTCCTGTTATTGCTTTTAGTTTGGTGAATAATTTAGTTCTGGCAATTCCCATTTGGGCAACAAGTTGGTCTACACTAAAATTCACATTATCAATTTCATTTTCAATAATTTCTGTGACTTTATCCATAAACTTTTTATCCAGGATATTATTGGTCAGAATTAGAGTATTTATTTGCGGTTGTTTACTGAATTTCTCCTGTAACATAATTCGATTATTAACGAGATTATTGCATCTTGATAATAAAATATTGATATTAAATGGTTTGGCGATATAATCGTCTGCTCCCATTTTCAAACCTTCCAGATTGTGTTCAATTGTAGTTTTGGCAGTTAACAGAACGACGGAATATGGCAAGTATCGAAATTCTGTTTGATAGCCAGGCAAAGTTCTGTACCTGACATTTCAGGCATAATGATGTCACTGATAACAATATGAGGCATTTCCGAACACGTTTTTTCCAACCCTTCTTTACCATTAACAGCAGTAATTACTGTATAAAGTGATTTGAAAAATGTTGACTAACATTTCTCTAAGCGAGTCATTGTCTTCTACAATTAGTATTTTGTATTTTCCTTCTTTTGGTATACTTTCGTTATCTATATTTTCCTTTTCCTGCTCTAGAGGCTGTTGATAGACTAAATTCAAGTTAGTGACTTCATTTGAACAAGAAGTATTGGAATTTGTACAAATTTGGTCGTTTGTGAAATGCTCTTTTCCTGTCATTAGGTGGATGCGGAAAGTTGTTCCCTCTCAAGCTCGCTGGACACATCAATATTTCCATGATGCAATTCGATGATACCCTTAGTGAGAGCCAGACCAATACCAGTACCTGTATGTGATGGGGAATCTATGTCTGCTTGATAAAAACGATTGAAGATCTTATCAATATCTTTTTCAGCAATGCCTGAACCATTATCTGTTATTTCAAGTAACACTTCCTGATGTCTCTTCCTGACTGCGATAGATATTGTTCCCCCTGCTTTTGTATATTTGAATGCATTAGAAATAAGATTATTAATAGCTTTTTGCATTTGTTTGGCATCAAACCATACACTGATATTATTACTGCTTTTTTCAAAATTAAAAGTGATTTGGCGTTGTGCCGCGTATTCCAGAAACAGCAGGTAGTGTTCATATATAAAATGAACCATATTGTGTTCGCAGACTTTGATGGTCATATGTCCTTGTTCTTGTTTCCGGAAACCAGTAATTCGGTTATAAGTTCTCTTAACTGCAGGCAACTTTTGTAAACTCCCAAAATCTTATTGTACACATTGGGGTTGAAAGAACGTACTTGCAGTAGCATTTCCATTTGGCCGATAATAAGTGTCAACGGTGTTCGGAACTCGTGGGATATGTTGGTGAAAAAAACGTAGTTTTGCCTGATTTAGTTTTTTCGATATCTTCGATATGTCTTTTTCGTATTTAAGAGATTCCTGTAATTTTAGGCGATGATGATATGTATGTATGATATAATATGTAAGTATGATGATACTTATAATGTATGCTAAATAGGCCCATATTGTACGATAAAAGGGAGGTAATATTTCTATTTGTAATCGACTAGGGGAACTAGCTTTTTCGTTTACGTTTTCTGCTTTTACAATTAATGTATAATTGCCGGGAGCAAGATTAGTATAAGTAATAGTGTTTTGCTCCAATACATTCCATGTGTCTGAGAAACCTTCCAATCGATAAACAATTTTATTCTTATTGAAAGGTATGTAATCTGTAGTTGTGTATTCGATATTGAAAATGTTCTGAATAGATTTTAGGGTTATTTTTGGGGTATATGTAATATTCCGGTGTAATATTCCACTTTGGTCTCCAGTCTGAATATTTTCTCCGTTCACTGTTAGACGATATGGAAGTATGCGATAAGATCGTGGCGCCTGTTCCAAATCTTTTTCCTGGAAAGAAATCATTCCGGTGGTTCCACCAATAAATATTTCTCCTTTCCGGCTTTTATAGAGCGCATTTTCACTTATACAGCTTAAGGGCAATTCATCATAGTTCCTGAATTCTTTATGTTGATAATCTAATATTGAGAATCCTTTATCCGTTGTCACTAACAATTTTTCAGGTGATAGTTCGCAAATATTATATATTACATTGCTGGCAAGCCCGTTTTTACGTTTATCGAAATTGATAAAATCATCAGTCTCTTTTCTATATAAATCTAGTCCATTTTCGTTTGTACAAAACCAGAGCCTTTTTTGACTGTCCTCGTAAATGGAATTAATGCTATTGCTACTGAGACTGTGTTTATTACTGTTCTTATGTTTGTAAATGGAGAATTTTTGACTGTCAAAATGATAAGCACACGCTCCGCTGTTATTGTTGGCTATCCATAATGTACCTTCGTGGTCTAAAGTCAGCCCTATAGTGGATATCGTATTATAAAGCGCATTCTTATCCTGAAATAACAATTTGCATTTGCCTGTTTGTGGGTTAAATAGCGTGACTCCATTTGCTGTGGCCAATATCAATTGTTTCTGATAAGGAATAATATCCTCCACAAGATTGGACGGAAGAGAACTGCTATCTCCTTTTTTATTTTTATATTGAGTGAAATGCCCAGTCTTCATATCTAGTCTGTTCAGTCCTTTTAGATGTATACCAAGCCATAATACTTGTTGCAGAGAATCATAGTAGACAGCCCTCACATTATCATGTGGTAGATTACAGGAACTACTTTTGCTTAGATAACGTTTGTAAGTCCGGGTAGCAGGATTATATTTATTGATTCCTCCCCGTTCAGTACATATCCATAAGTTTCCTTCGCAATCTTCTAGCATACGTCCGATAATGGGAGAACTTAATCCTTCCTCCTCTTTGGAAGAGGCCTGATATTCGCGATAAATCTGTTTTTGTGGATTGAAATAATTGATGCCGCCGGAATAGGTTCCTATCCAGATAGTTCCTTGTTTGTCACAGTATAACCCCCAAATAGAGGAATGGCTTAAACTTTTGTTATGTTCCTGTTTAAAATATCTGTAAAATTCTCCTGTATTTTTATCATATTTGTTCAACCCGTTAAAAGTTCCTATCCATATGTTGCCTTCTGTATCTTCGCAACACCTGTGAGTAAAATTGGAACTGATTGTCGTCGGATCTTCCTCTTTACACTGAAACCTGTCAATTTGTTCGCCTTGAATGCGGTACAGCCCATGACCGGAACTTGCGGTTATCCAATACTCTCCGTTACTATCTCTGAAAATATCAGAAATATTCCCTGCTGTAATAGGATGGGTTAGTTCTTTTGGGGAGTTAGTATATATACTCCCCGGTCACTTCCGATGAGTATGGAATCATTATGTATATATAATTTTCTGATATATCCTTCGTTATCCGGAAATTTATAGAAAGGCTCCAGCTTGTTGCCGTTGTATTTAAATATTTGTTTGATGTTGCAGCGTATAAATAACCGGAGAAGAACTGCGCTTTCATATTATTTCTGGTTATCGTACTAAATAAATCTTTTTCTATATCATAAACGGAGATACCTCTGTTGGTCATAATAAAAACGTGTCCGTTCCGGTCACCGGTAATATGATATATATCATTGTATAAAATGCTGTTGGAAATATCTTTCTCCTTTTGATAGATTTTAATTTTTTTTCCGTTATATACGCCGATTCCATTGCGAGTACCGAACCACATGAATTCACGTTCATCCTGATAAATGGAAGAAATGGAATTATTAGGTAGGCCATCGTCGGTTGTCAGATGAAGAAATGATATGCTTTGTGCTTTTCCTGATAATGTGTATATTAGTAAATAAAAAATGATTATAATCCTGCTTTTCATATTCTAGATCTTATTATACAGATTACAAATATATCGTTTTTATTAAATAAAAAGAGTATGTGTGTATTTTCTTTTTTGTCGTTTATTGTACATTTTAGGTCGTTTATTGTACATCGCTGCTTTTTTTGTCTCATTGTATATATTTGACATCCTCTTTCTGTACATATATTATCCCTTTTTTGTGATTAGCATGCGTATTTTTTGTTTTCTCAAAATAATATGAATTATTTATGAAAACTATTATTTCAATTTGTATAGCCTTGTTTTTCACTTTTTTGTGTGTGCTTGTGAAAGGGTAGAGGAAAATTATCTTTCAGAAAACGTTGAGTATGCAGCGGCGCAATATGATTTGTTGATAGAAAAACTGGAAAAAATGGTAAACCTTGGGCACCTCGTACGGTAGATACTAAAGGAAATATAGTATATGCCCGTAACGTATGGGACTGGACTTCGGGCTTTTTCGCGGGAAGCCTTTGGTATTTGTATAATCTTACGGGAGATGAGAAATGGAAAACATTGGCGAAAAAGTATACGGGAAGCTCTGAAACAACAACAATATATAACTTCTCATCATGATATCGGCTTTATTATAGGATGTAGTTATTTAAATGGTATGCGTATGGGGCAGGAGGCATATGATACAATTATCGTGCAAGCGGCCAAGTCCCTTTCCACTCGGTTTCGTTCTGGAGCCGGAGTTATCCAATCATGGAATACCCGTACAGGATGGCAGGCACAAAGAGGCTGGGAGTGTCCTGTTATTATTGATAATATGATGAATTTGGAAATTCTTTTTGAGGCAACTTCTCTTTCCGGTGATTCTACTTTTTTACAATATGGCGGTTTCACATGCAGATATGACTTTAAAGAATCATTTTCGTATGGATGGGAGCTCTTATCATGTAGTTGATTATGATATGAGAACAGGTAAGGTGCGAAGTCGTTGCACAGCTCAGGGATATTCCGACGAATCAGCTTGGGCACGTGGGCAAGCCTGGGGTATTTATGGATATACAATGTGTTATAGGTATACACGTCAATTAAAAATATCTTGAGCAGGCAGAAGCTGCCTATGAATTCGTATGTACACATCCCAATCTTCCTGAAGATTTGATTCCTTATTGGGATTTTGATGCAGTGAATATTCCCCATGAATTAAGAGATGCTTCCGCTGCTGCTATTATGGCTGCCGCCTTGTATGAATTGAGCATGTATTCGAATAAAGCAAAGTATAAAGAGACGGCAGATAAGGTAATGCATTCTTTGTCATCATCGGATTATCGGAGTAAGATTGGTGAAAATCACAATTTCTTATTGATGCATTCTGTTGGAAGTTATCCGCATGGAAACGAAATAGATGTCCCTTTGATTTATGCAGATTATTATTTTCTGGAAGCATTGAAGCGGAAAAGGGATTGCGACATTGAAGCTAAGAGTAAATCAGTGCAGAAGTAGTGCTGTAATGGTGATTTTTTGTACTAAAAGGGTGTTTTTTGTACAATGATTAATAGAGAACTTGGGAGGATAATTTTTATACTTCTTATGTACGTTTTTGGTTTTTGTTTTTTGGTTTTCTAACTATATTCGCAGTGTGAATAAACATTTTTGTCAGGTCGTTTTTTAGTCAATTTGATGAATTTTTTAATCATTCTAGTAACTTAAATTTAAATGCAATGAAAGACTTTTTTTCACTCCAATGAAGATACCCCAAAAATGGTATGTCTGCTAGCGATGTCTTTTGTGTTTGGACAACAGGCATTTTCTTCAGAGAACTATGTGACGGAAAGTATAGCTGTTTCGGCAGATATTATGCAGCAGAAAAGTAAGACGGTTGTTGGTACGGTAACTGATAATGGCGAGCCTATAATAGGTGCCAGTGTCGTGGTGAAGAATGCCGGTAAAGGTGTTATAACAGATATGGATGGGAATTTTAAACTGGATGTTCCTGTTGGTGCGACAATTGTCATATCTTATGTCGGATATGATAGTAAAGAAATTGTTTATAAGGGCGAGTCTACTTTAAAAAGTTGAATTATCTGAAGATGTTTTGCAGTTGCAGGAAGTACAAGTTGTAGCGTATGGCGTAACGAAGAAAGTGACAGTGACGGGTGCTATTTCATCTGTGGGTACAGAAGAAATTCTTAAATCACCAGTCTCAAGTATATCCAATGCATTGACCGGCAAATTACCGGGGTTGTCTACTGTGCAGCAGACTGGGCAGCCAGGGAGCTGATGATGCAACAATGTATGTCCGTGGTGTCGGTTCGTTGACAGAAGGATTATCGTCACCACTTGTTTTGGTAGATGGAGTAGAACGTTCGTTCAACCAACTTGATCCTAATGAAATTGAAGATATTTCTATTTTGAAGGATGCTTCGTCAACGGCTGTGTTTGGTGTTCGTGGTGCTAATGGTGTTATTTTGGTAACAACGAAAAGGGGACAAGAAGGAAAACCTAAAATAAATGTATCTACTTCTTATTCTTTACAAATGCCAACGCGTATGCCGGAATTTGCCAACAGTTATAGTATGCAAGTACATATGTCAATGCCCAGCGTCGGGATGGAATAGAGAGTAACTTTTGCTTTTACGGATGAAGCGATTGAAGCCTACCGGACACACAGCAATCCTTTAGCTTATCCAGATACGGATTGGGTGGATATGTTAATAAAGGACGTGGCTTTGCAAACGCAACATAATTTTTCTATTTCGGAGGAACAAGAGGAGTCCGTTATTTTTTGCTTCCTTGGGTGTTGACGCAAGATGGTCTATTCAAGTCGTTTGAGAAAAAGAGTATGATGGTAATTTCAAATATAACCGTTACAATTATCGTATAAATCTGGATTTGGACCTGACGAAAACCACATTGATGCGTATGAATTTAGGTGGGCGTGTTAATGATAAGCGTACGCCGAATTATGAAGGAAGTAGTGATATCGGATTATTGTTCCGTGATATTTATTGGGCTATTCCAATGTCGGGGGTAGGTATTATGGATGGAAAATGGATATGGCCTGATACAAAAAAGAATTTAGTCTGCCGGGTACTGTAAGAGACGGACTTTATCCATATTATGGAAAAGGATATAACACTTCAGCAGGGAATATCCTGAATTTTGATTTTATGCTGGAGCAGAAATTGAACTTCATCACTAAAGGTTTGAAGGCACATGTAAAAGCATCTTATAATAGCGGTGTGACTTTTGAAAAAGTTGCGTAAAACTTCTTATCCTCATTATGAGACGATAGTAATGAAGATGGTACAGTGAATTTGCGTAAAGTGGGAGATCAGACCAATCTTCAATATTCGGAGAGTACAAGCCGGGCAGAGACTGGTATATGGAGGTCGCCATGAATTATAAGCGTGATTTTGGTGATCATCATGTTTCAGCCTTGGCTATGTACAATCAAACAATGAAATATTATCCGGATAGTAATCTGGATGAATTTAAAATCTATTCCCCGAAGCTATATCGGTTTAGTTGGGCGTGCTACTTATGACTGGAAACACGTTATATGGTTGAAATGAACGTGGGGTATAATGGTTCTGAGAATTTTGCGCCAGGTAAGCGGTTTTGGTCTTTTTCCGCAGTATCAGCAGGTTGGGTTCTGACAGAGGAAAACTTTTATGCAACCTTTAAAACCGTGGTTGAGTTATTTTAAACTTCGTGCTTCCTATGGTGTAGTGGGGAATGATCGTGTGAGTGGTAACTATCGTTTTCTTTATCTGCCGGATTCTTTATAATCCGTCGACAGGTAGTTATTTTTGGAAATTCCATATCTACAGCATGGCAAGGTGCAGTGGAAAGTAAGATTGGTAATCCCGACGTAACTTGGGAAACGGCTGCAAAGCAGAATTATGGGGTGGATGCTTATTTCATTAACAGCAAACTAAAAAGTTAATTTTGATTATTTTATTGAGCGTCGTAAGGATATTTCTCACAAATCGTAAGGTTCTGCCAACTTATTTAGCAGCAAATTTGCCTATTGCCAATATTGGCAAAGTTGATAATAAAGGATATGAACTGAGTGTAAACTGGAGAGATAGAATTCATGATTTTAGATATCATATAGGTTTCAATCTGGCTTATGCTAAAAATAAGATCGTCTTTCAAGATGAAGTTCCCTATCCTTACGATTATATGAGAAAGACCGGTAAGCCGGTTGGGCAACAGATGGGGTATAAATACGATGGATTCTTTTCGGAAGAAGATGTGGCAAAGTATGAGACCGAACGTGGTAAATCAATACCGGATCATGGAACAGGGTATATTCCTAAGCCGGGTGATGTGAAATATAAGGATTTAAATAATGACCATAAGATAGACCAGTACGATGTTGCCGCTATCGGTTATCCAGTTTACCCACTTCTTACAGGAGGAATAAATTTGGGATTTTTCCTATAAAGGATTCGATTTCAGTATGACATGGTCCGGCGCAACAAAAGTTTCCGCTTATTGGATGATATTTTTCGTGAACCGTTTGGAGCCACAGATTCTCGTTCGTTAATGAAATATATGATAGATGACATGTGGACGCCGGAAAAAGGAAATTCAGCTAAAAGCTCCTGCCATCTCGTTTACGAATAAAGTAAATAATTACAGAGACTCGGATTTATGGTTACGTGATGCTTCCTACTTGCGTTTGAAAAATGTGGAGATTGGTTATAATTTTCCTAAAAAATATTGAGCAAAATTAATATTGGAAGTCTGAGAGTTTTTTGCAACAGGTTATAACTTGTTGACATTAGATAAATTGAAAATTGTAGATCCGGAATCTCGTCCCAACGGTAATGCAATGTATCCGGTAGTAATGGTGATAAATATGGGCTTGAAAGTAGGATTTTAATTTATAAAAATAAAGTTAGTCATGAAAAAGATAAGAAAATATATTTATCTGTTACTGATCTTCTCATATGTTTCTTTTTTACATCATGCGAGGATTTTGCTTTAGGGGAGAAATTTCTTCAGAAACCTCCTAGCAGGGGATGTTACTATCGACACTATTTTTTCGACGGCAGAGTATGCCCGGAGAGTATTATGGTATGCTTATTCGAAATTGCCTTATGGCTTTTTCTACCGGTTATAATAATTCGACTTCGATGCGTGTGGGTTCAATAGAATCGTTGACTGATCTGGCACAGTCATATGTTGGTTATGCAGGAGCGGATAAGTTGTATTATCCGGGACTTTATAATGCCGGAAGTGAAGACGAATCAGGTGGAGAGGATCATGCAACTAAATACAATATGTACACGTGATCCTTGGAAAGGGATTCGCCATGCATGGGTCTTTATTAATAATGTGGACCGAGTACCGGATATGACGGCGGAAGAAGTTGCGTTTGAAGGCGGAGGCCAAAATTACCATTGCTGTGCAGTATTCTGAAATGTTGCGTCATTATGGAGCCTTACCTATTGTTGACCATGCTATTATGCCGGAAGAAATGGGGTTACCGGAGCGTGCCACTTTGCAACAGACTGTGGATTTCATAACCCGGTTGTTGGATGAGGCTATTGCATGCAAAGAATTACCTTGGGCTTTGCCGGAAGATGATCTGAGTAATGAGAGTGGACGTATGACAGGGGCGGCTGCCATGGGATTAAAGCTAAGAGTACTGTTGTTCGTAGCCAGTCCGTTGTTCAATTCTGACGAGCCTTATTTTCCGGGGAAGCCTCTGATAAATTGATGACTTGGTTTGGCGGGTATAGTGAACAACGCTGGAAAGATGCGGCAAAAAGCGGGGAAGATTTTTTCAAATCTTGGAAACAAGGTGGTTTTTATGAATTGGTACAAAAAGAAACGGCAACTAAAAATACAATTCGTCAGGCATTTCAGGATGCATATTATACCAGGGGTACTACAGAGAGCCTAATTTCTGTACGCAGGCATTTTAGGACAAATGGTATCAGTACGTTGCTGCAAAAGTTTACGTTGGGGCGCATGGTGTCCGACAAAGAATGTTTTGACTTGTTCCCGATGGCGAATGGTGATGATTTTGATTGGGATAATCCTGTTCATAAGAAAAATCCTTTTATAAATCGTGATCCTCGTTTGTGTGAAACAATCTTATTGGATGGTGACGATTTTCAAGGTAGAAAGGCTGAGGTATTCAAGGAAGATGCTAATGATAAAAAGAATTATCCCAAAGGTGCGGATTGGAATAAGAACAATTTGGATAGTAAGAGTTTGTCAACAGGGATTGCCGGACGTAAATTCGCTCTTGACCGGAAAGGGGAGTACAATAACCGTGTAATTCATTGGCCTTATTTACGTTTGGCTGAAGTATATCTTGCTTATGCAGAGGCATTGAATGAATGTGGGCGTACCAGTGAGGCATATCAGTATATCAATGCAGTTAGAGCACGCGTTGGTTTGCCAGGGCTGGTATTGAAAGGAAAACTGGATGAGAAAACAGAGTTTCGCGAAGCAGTACTTCGAGAACGCGCTTGTGAATTTGTATGGGAAGAAAACCGTTTCTTTGATTTGATACGTTGGAAACGTGAATCTGATTTTACAAAACATTTGCATGGAATTAATGTGTATCGCCATAAAACTACCAAAGAATATAAATTTGATTTTCCGCAGTTGCCGGAAAGAGCATGGCAAAAGCCGGGAGGATTTTCTGCAAAATGGTATCTGAGTGCATTTCCTGATAAGGAAGTGAATAAAGGATACGGGTTAGTACAGAACCCGGGATGGTGATCATGAAAATCATTCAATGAATAAAGAAATAAAAGAATACTATGAATAAAGCTATAAAATTAGTAATGACAGGTTTGCTGGTGTCGGCAAATATGCTGGCACAGGAAACGGACAGCATACAGCAGTACGGTCGAGGTATTTCGGTTGACAGGAAAGAATCTACTACTGCGGGAGGAATGGTGACAGCAGGGCAATTATCCCATAAAACGAGTGTTAATCCTTCTAACTCATTATTTGGTTCTGTTCCAGGACTATATGTGTTACAGAATGCCGGCAGTTCCTGGGCAGATGGTGCTACTATGTATGTACGTGGTTTGGGGACTACAAACAGCAAAAAGCCCGCTGATATTGGTTGATGGCTTTGTACGTTCCATATCAGACCTGACAGTGCAAGAAATAGAATCTGTGGTTGTCTTGAAAGATGCCGTAGCTTTGGCACTGTATGGAATACGAGGAGCTAATGGGGTCGTTTATGTTACCACGAAACGTGGAAAGACTGGCAAGCCGGTAATTAATTTCAATTATGAGTTTAATATGGGGACTCGGTCCGTTTACCGGAAATGGTAGATGGATATACTTATGCCCAAGCTTTGAATGAAGGGTTGAAAAATGATCATCTTAGCCCCCGTTATACTCAACGTGAACTAGACGCGTTTAGAGATCGTACTTACCCAGACTTTTATCCGGACGTAGATTGGTGGGGAGAGGCTTTGCGGAATCATAGCCTTGGTCAGAATGCAAACTTTTCCATTCAGGGAGGGGGGTGATAAGGTACAATATTATGCACAGTTGAATTATCTGAATGATCAGGGAATTCTGAAGCCGACCAATGACAATGAAGATTATTCCACCCAGCTTAAATTCTCAAAGTTGAATATACGGACTAATCTTGATATACAGGCTACCAAAACCACGAAAGTGCAATTGAGTATGCTAGGTAATTTCTCAGAACACAATCGTCCGGGTGCACAGCTAGATGATATCTTCACAGCTTTGTACCAGGTTCCTTCAGGAGTGTTTCCTGTTAAAACAAAGAATGAGGTATGGGGAGGTTCTACTATTTATTCCAATAATCTATTGCTCTCATTTCAGGTAAGGGATATGCGCGTTCACAAAATCGTGCTTTTGTATGCCGATATGAATATTCAACAGGATTTGAGTACTCTTACTCCCCGGTCTATCTGCTTCAGTCCGAGTGGGGCTTGACAGCGATGCTAGTTACTGGGATTCCAATACTCGTAACTTTGCTTATGAGTCTTCAGTGAAAGGATGGGATGGAGAAGAAGACCAATATAAAACTTGCGTAATGAATCTGCTTTGAGTTTTAGCAGCAGTACAGGAGAAATTGTCCGCCGCTTTAACTTTAATGCCCAATTAAATTATGATAGAAATTGGGGATTACATCGGCTGAATACAGTTTTTACTTTTTTATGCTATGGACCGGATGGATCGTGATGGACAGAATGCTTCCCGGGCATATATGGATATGGTTGGACAAGCGCATTATAGCTATAAAAACCGTTATTTACTTGATTTTGCTTTATCGGGTTCGGCATCCAGTGTTTTGGAACCGAATCATCGTTGGGGAATATTTCCGTCAATAGGTGCTGGTTGGATTCTTTCAGAAGAAAGCTGGATGAAAGGAAAATCGGTTGATTTCTTAAAATTGAGAGCATCTTATGGTATAGTTGGAAGGGCGGATTTTGGGGTAAATCTGTATAAGTATTATATGGGAAGTGGTAATAGTTATTATTTCAAGGATACCCGGCCAGCCAAAGTGGTATGACTGAAAAGCAAATTGTTGTAGACGGGCTTACTTATGAAAAGTCGCATAAGTTGAATGTTGGTATGGATTTCATGGTATGGAAGAAGTTGTCATTAACTATTGATGGATATTATGATCATCGGACTGATATTCTGGTAGATGGTGGTAATGCGATTTCTTCTGTGTTCGGAATGACCGTTCCCAAGCGTAATGATGGTGTTGTCAATAACTATGGAGTGGAATTAATGGCAGGTTGGAATGACCGGATAGGTGAGTTCAGTTATCAGATAAACGGGCAATTCTCCTTCAATCGGAGTAAAATTATCAATATGAATGAAGAATATCGTCCGTATGATTATTTGGAGCGTACAGGGTGTCGTGTCGGTCAAATATTTGGTTATGAAGTAGAGGGAATCTATAAGAATCAGGAAGAAATAAACCAACGTGAGGTAAAACAATATTTGTCGGAGGTACGTCCCGGTGATCTAAAAACTCAAAGATCAGAATGGTGATAAACGTATCGATCAATATGATCAAGTTGCCATGGGATATAACGCTACCTGTCCGGAGATTTATTATGGTTTCAATTTAGGTGCTGAATACAAGGGCTTGGGAGTTTTGGCGCAATTTCAGGGAGTGGCCAATTATAGCGAGGTGCTGGATACACGAAGTGTGTACCGACCATTGATTAACAATAATACAATTTCCAGATATTATTGGGAAAATCGTTGGAGCGAGAATAATCCGAATGGGACATTACCCAGGCTAACTACATTAGGATCAGCGAATAATTATAATAATAACTCATTATGGGTGACAGATGCTTCGTTTTTGAAATTACGAACATTAGAAGTTTATTATCAATTACCTGATAAATGGCTACGTAGGCAGAATGTTGTGAAATCGGTGAAACTTTTATGTTCGCGGACACGACCTGTTATGTCTGGATGGCATTGATATTGCTCATCCGGAGGCGTTCGGAGTTACTCATCCTGCGATGAAACAATATACATTTGGTTTTAATTTACAATTCTAAATTGGAGAGACAATGATAAAAAAATAAAGATTAAAAATATAGTACTGCTTCTATCTTTATTGATGATGACAGGATGTGATTTTATGGATTGTGATGAGTCTGATAACTTTACCAAACAAGAGGTGCTTGATAGCTATAATCGTGTGAAGCAACTGGCAACCAATGTATATGGTTTCTTAAAAGCGGACTTTTGTTCTATAGATGGGGCCATGCTGGATGCGGCTACGGATGATGCCGTCCATATTTACAAGTCTTCCAATATCCAGCGGTTTGTGGATGGTACATGGTCTGCCAATAATTTGGTGGATAATGTATGGGGACATTATTACGAAGGAATTCGGGCAGCCAACTTCTATTTGAAGGAAACTGCCGGACTGACATTTGATGAATGGAAATATTCGGATGATTATGAGGCTATAATGAAAGAGTTTACTAATTATCAATATGAAGTCCGTTTCCTTAGAGCATATTTCTATTTTGAATTAATCAAGCGTTATCGCAATATTCCTTTTGTACTAGATGTCTTGGCACAGAATGAAGCTAACGGGGTAAATCCTGAATCTTATGAGAAGATTGCTAAATTCATCGTGGATGAATGTTCGGATCTTGCACAGATTTTGCCTGTGAATTATGATAATTTCAGTACAAAAGAGAAAAGGACGTGTTACGCGGGCAGCTGCTATGGCATTAAAATCGCGTGTTACGTTGTATATGGCCAGCCCTTTATTTTCAGAAGATAGTGAAGATAAATGGAAACAAGCCGCAGAAGCTGCTTATGATATTATTAAACAGAAAACAGATTTTAGGCTTGGACTTGGTTCCTTATCCTCAAATATTTAATGACGTTAATAATCAGAAAGCTGAGGTGATATTGTATCGTCCGACAGGTGAGAGCGGTGACTTTGAGAAGGCTAATTTTCCTATTGGAGTGGAGGGTGGAAAGACATCTACCTGTCCGACACAAAACTTGATGGAAGCGTATGATATGAAGGATGGTACTCCTTTTGTATGGAATAATCAGTCAAATCCATACGATAATCGTGATCCTCGTATGAAATATACGATTGTTTGCAATGAAATGAAATGGCCTGTAGACCCTGTGGAAATATGGGAAGGAGGAACTAACGGATTGCCATTGCAGAATGCCACTACTACAGGATACTATTTGAAAAAGTATGTAAATAACACGATTAGTTTCGAGGCTGGCAGCACTGTTACGAAAAAACAGCATAATTGGGTATTGTTCCGTTATGGTGAGATTTTGCTTAATTATGCAGAAGCTATGATTAATGCTTTTCATGATCCCAACTATAAAGATGCTGTTTACAATATGAGTGCGCGTGAAGCGGTAAATCAGATTCGTGGTCGTACAAATATTTCGTTGCCCGGTTTTCCGTCGGATATTACAGAAAAAGATTTCGTTAAACGCCTGAAGAATGAGCGTCGTGTTGAGTTAGCTTTTGAAGGTCATCGTTTTTGGGATGTACGTCGCTGGAAGGAACTGGGACAGACGGCCAATATATATGGAGTAAAAATAACGAAGAATAATGAGGTAATCAGTTATGAGAAATTCTTACTCGAAACCCGTGCGGTAACTGATAATATGTATTTTTATCCTATACCCAATACAGAACGCTTTAAAAATCTGAATTTGGGACAGAATCCCGGATGGTAATTATAAAAATAATATTGGAGTGTCTCCCCGGCAGGAGAGAATACTCCAATATCCTGTTCTTAACTACAGCAATGTGATCTGATACTTTTTTATGAAATATATTCTTTTCTTTTCTTATATTATTTTCCTCAAAGCATATTCTTCTTGCTAATGAAATTACAATGGAGCAGGCTAGAAAAGTGGCTATGAGTTTTTTTTTTGTGAAACGATACGATCCCGTGGTGGAATTCCCAGACTTCAGCTCGTCTGGGATGGTGAAAGTACTACTACGAGAGGTGGATCATCTCCCGCATTTTATGTGTTTAACCGTATGGATAGTGATGGGTTTGTGATTATCTCGGGAGATGATGTTACCATGCCGATATTAGGATACTCTTGCTCGAATCATTTTGTAGTTGAAAATATGCCTCCCAACTTGCTTTTTGATTGGATGGATGAATTACGCAATCAGATTAATGCGGTCCGGGAGGAACATGTTGTGGGCACTTCTTATATTTTCGAAAGCTTGGACGCGGGCATCAGACGCTATTGGTACGCCAATAGTGAAATTAACCACAGCCTTGTGGGACCAGCAAGCACCTTTCAACAGACTATCTCCGACAACCAGTGACGGAAAGTCAATTACCGGCTGTGTAGCTACTGCAATGGCGATTATTATGCAATATTATCAATGGCCGGATCAGGGTGTAGGAACTGTACCTGCTTATACTCTACAAGCTGATAAGAATACCCAGATACCAAGCAAAACTTTTGATCGTCCTTATGTTTGGAGCAAGATGCCGGTAAAAGTTGATAAGAATTCGGATACTGATATAAAGGATGAGGTTGCAACTCTTATATATGATTGTGGCATTATTTCAAAGTCACAGTTTGGCAGGAAGTCTACGTGGGCATATTACGAGAATGCACTGGAAGGTATGATAAAGTATATGAAATATAATAAGGGGACTCATATGCAGAATCGGGCTACCCGTGTTATGAGTGAATGGCATCAGATGTTAAGGAAAGAACTTGATGCAAAAAGGCCGATTTATATACAGCTTCTACTAAATCCGGTGGAGGGCATATGTTTGTAATAGATGGCTATACCCAGGAAAATTATTATCATGTTAATTGGGGTGGAGTGGAAGTTCGAATGGTTATTACTTATTGACTGTTATGGATCCGTCAAATCCGGGTTCCGGCAGTTCTAGCGGTGGATACACTCAAGAGCAAGCTGCTTTTTTTAACTTGATACCAGATAAGGATGGCACCTCTGCTTTTTTACAGATAATTTGGTTCTTATTAGGAAGGAAGTGAATGGTGTCTATTATGAAGGACTTGTAATGGATGCTGTTAATATTCAGCCAGAACAAGAATTTAAAATAAGTATAGGAGCTGTTAACAACATCGGACGGTCAGCTTTTGACGGAAACCTGAGAATAGCTTTAGTAGGCAAGAACGGAACTATAAAAGAATATATATCCGAGGAAATCCCTGTTAAGTATCCGGCAGACTTACCATAGTGAAACAGACTGTTTCTGTAAAATAACCCTACCAATAAAGGCCGGAGATCGGATTAGAGTATATTACAAGGGTAAATATTCAGAGGATTGGGAATATTTGCGGGGTGGCTCACTATTGAAATCTGAAATTATTCTCAAGGAGGAAGATATGCCTTTGGAAAAAATGACCAGTTTTGCTTATGATAAGAAAAATAAGAAGATTAGTCTGAAGACTTGTCCCCAGGTAGAGTATCAGGTGCTCTCACTAACTAATAACGTGGTATTTTCAGGAATTACTAATGATGATAACCCGGAGATTCGGATTGATACAAGTGAGTTGATTGACAGAGAGTATGTCATTGTGCTCCGGAAGAAAATAGAGGATGAAGACGAGTATGAAGAAAAAAGAATACGTTTTGCAATAGGTAATCAAAATAAGAAATAGGAGAATATGAAGGAGATATTGAAATATATTG
>VOFD01001558.1_pt1 | contig 17877 bp, 18 predicted proteins | sample 5384101 | NCBI WGS metagenome assembly VOFD01 (sample SAMN12384723, study PRJNA508395) | human gut metagenome | isolation source: healthy gut C | host: Homo sapiens
CGAGCGAAGCGGCTGCGGACGCGCCGCCCAGGCCGGTACCGATGACGATGATGTCGAGTTTGCGTTTGTTGGCAGGGCTTACGACTTTGATGGCCGCCTTGTGGTTGCTCCATTTCTGAGCGAGTTCGCCGGCGGGAATTTTGGAATCTAATTTGAAAGCCATATCTCTATATTTTTATAATTCAACGTAAGATGTTAGCAGACACAACCGCAGCAAAGACTCCGGAAGAAATAGACCAGCACGACCACAGCGAAACCGAGGAACACGACGGTCGCCACGATGTTGGCGATACATTTCAGGCGCGGATACCAGATGTCGTTGCCCCAGCCCACCGACTGGAACATCGACCACACGCCGTGCGTAAGCATGTTGGCGCCTTCGGCCACGCAGATGCAGCCGTTCTTCACGAGTGCGGCGGCCTCGTCGCCGTTCAACTCGTTCTGCGTGGCGCACGGCATGGCGATGTCGCATTTCACGCCCCACGGACGCTGGCCTGCGTAGTAGGTCGCTTCGGGATAGCGGTCGGCGTACTCCTTGATGCGCCCGCGGAAGATGTTTTTCAACTCCATGACGTATTCCAGCTTTTCGGGCGTGATGCCTTCGGGGTCGTGGATGTAGCCCGACGAGTCGGAGAGCGTCACGACCTTGGCGCCGAGTTGGGTGGCCTTCTGGCAGGCGTACTGGGCGACGTTGCCCGAGCCCGAGATGCAGACGGTCTTGCCCTCGAACGAGAGGCCGCGCGTGGCGAGCATCTCCTGGGCGAAGTAGCAGGTTCCGTAGCCCGTGGCTTCGGGGCGCAGCCGAGCCGCCCCAGCCGCTACCCTTGCCGGTGCGTGCCGGTAAATTCGTTGCGCAGCCGCTTGTACTGGCCCGAACATGAAGCCGATTTCGCGTCCGCCCACGCCGATGTCGCCGGCCGGAACGTCCGTGTCCGGACCGATGTGGCGCTGCAGTTCGGTGACGAACGACTGGCAGAAGCGCATCACTTCGTTGTCCGATTTGCCCTTGGGGTTGAAGTCCGAACCGCCCTTGCCGCCGCCCATCGGGAGCGTCGTCAGGCTGTTCTTGAAGGTCTGCTCGAAGCCCAGGAACTTCAGGATCGAGAGGTTGACCGAAGGGTGGAACCGAATACCTCCTTTATAGGGACCGATAGCGCTGTTCATCTGTACGCGGTAGCCGCGGTTGATCTCGATCTCGCCCTTGTCGTTGAGCCAGGGCACGCGGAAGATGATGACGCGCTCGGGTTCGGCGATGCGTTCGAGCACCTTCATCTTGCTCAGGACGGGGTTCATGACGATGTACTCCGCCAGCGATTCGGCAACCTCCTTCACCGCCTGATGAAATTCGGGTTCACCGGCGTTTTTGGCAACGATTCCGGCCATGAATTCGTCGACAAATTTTTGTGCTTCTTTCTCCATAATTAAGAGGTGTTTTTGAGTGAAGGCCCGATGAATTCGGCATCGAACCGACTGGATTGCTTGTCGTATGTCGCGAAGCCCGATGCCGAATTCACCGCACTCCGCGTTCCGGGTGCTACGGGACCCGTTCCGAATGGGGAGGGACCCTCCTAACCTAAACCTGTAACCGTATAAAAAAGGCAGCGGTCGTACGCTGCCGAATGTGCTAAAAGAGATAGCGTTCGTTGCGTACCTTCTTCACGAGCCGGAAGATGTCCTTCGTCCTCGTTGGCGAAGACGATGTCCACGTATTTTTCGACCAGGGCGCGCAGGAAATCGAGGTTTGGCCTTGACGATGTTGAAACTCGCCAGGTCGATCGCTACCTTCAGACCGCAGGCTTTAGCCGTACGGACCGCACCGGCAATCAACTCGTGATCCTGCACCAGATAACCTTCGATATAGAGACAGTCGTAACCTTCGAAAATAGCAGGCGTAACCTCTGCCGCACTCAACTCCAGCGCAGCCCCCAGGAACGTCACCATCGTCCGTTCCCCATCGGGAGAAATAAGCGACACACACCTTCCCGAGCGCTCCTTCCCCCGGAAAATAAAGGGTTCTATACCCAGGTTCTCAAGAGCCTGAATAAAGAAATCTCCCGTCTTGTCGGTTCCCACCTTGCCGATAAAGCCCACGTCGCAACCCAACCGGGCCATCGCCCGGATCGTATTCCCGGCCGATCCGCCGAGCGAGAGCGAGTAAGGCAGTCCGGCCACCGATTTCGAAATCTCGGTCTGCAAGGCCGCATCCACCAGGCTCATCGAACCTTTCGGCAAATTGAACGTATCGAGTACTTTGTCGGTCTTCAGATTGACCAACATGTCTGTCAGAGCGTTTCCTATTCCTATTACGCGTTTCATGAAGTCAGTATTGTTCGAAAATAATGTCAGATAGAGAGGATGCGCACCAGATCCACCGCTCCACGGTCGATAGTCCGGTCGTGGCTGACGGCACGCGAGAAGGGGACATAGACGATCTGCCCGTTGCTCAGACCGATCATCACGTTGCGCTGCCCCTCCATGAGCGCTTCGATGGAGGCTTCGCCCATACGCGAAGCCATGATACGGTCGATTGCCGACGGCGACCCGCCCCGCTGGATATGTCCCAGAATGGTTACCCGGGCATCGTACTGCGGAAACTCCTGCTTCACGCGTTCGGCAAGCCCCATGGCACCGCCCGTAGCGGGATTCTCGGCCACCAGCACGATCGCCGAATTTTTACTTTTGCGGAATCCCTGGTTGATGAGCTCGCCCAGTTGATCGACCTCCGTGTCCATCTCGGGAATGATCGCGGCTTCGGCTCCCGAAGCGATCGCCCCGTTCAACGCCAGATAGCCGGCCGTATGTCCCATAACCTCGACGAAGAAGAGGCGTTCATGGCTGGAAGCCGTGTCACGCAGTTTGTCCACCGCCTCGACAATCGTATTGAGCGCCGTATCGTAGCCGATCAGTAAAATAATTTATGAATACCGCTCTTTTTTACAGTTTTTTTTATGCCGAAACGGGAAGCCGTCCGGTGCGGCCTCCCGTTTCGCGGCGACGGGTCGTTCCGGCCGTCGTCATTCGTAGCTCTCGTCGTCGAAATCGATGTCGACGCTGTGTTCCGTCACGCGGATGTCGACCTTCTGTTTCTTGGGTCCCTTGATCGTGATCCGGTGTGCGGAATCGCTTGCTGGAGCGGTCTGCGGGGCGGGTTCGGTCGCAATGACGGATACGGTGTCGGCGGCCACCCACTCCTGCATACGGTCGATTTCCCTGTCGCGGAGTTCGTCGCGCGCCTCGTCGAAGAGTTCGTGCAGGCGGTGCCGCTGTTCGCCGCCGTACTCCCGCAGGATCAGTCCGCCGGTAGCGACGATCGTCAGGATCCAGAGCAGGAAGACGATCAGCGTGGCGCGCCCGCTGGGTTTGCGCGAAGCGATCAGGCAGAAGAGGATGTAGATGAGCAGCAGCAGCGGGATGAGCACCGTCAGCAGACCCATGACGCCCATGGCCGTGGTCGTCATCGTCCAGCCTGCGATCGATAGCGTTCCGCTGCTGCCCGGGTCGCCGAAGATCAGGGCGAAGAGTACGATGAGGAGGATGCAGGCGGCGAAGGTCAGACCGAAGATGAAGAAACCGATGAAGATCTTGATGACGATGAGCGCCAGTTGTCCGAGGGCGTAGATCACGCGGGCTACGATCGATTTCACGTCGCTGTTCGTCTCGCTGTCTCGAACGGTTTTTTCGCGGATCGAGCGCACGGTGATCGGCTCGCCCTCCATTTCGAGTTTCTGCCGCGCGGAGCGTGCGGCCGGTACGGCGAACCACATGATGAAGTAGCCCAGTACGAAGACGCCGAACAGGTTGGAGAAGAAGGTCGAGAGGGTGCCGGAGAAGGGCAGTACCTCGACGAGGATCAACAACAGCAGCGGTGCGAAGAGCGTCAGGCGCACCCATGTGGCGTCGACGTCAGTAACGCCCCAGCCCGGCGCACACCCCGCCCAGGCGGGCGTTCTCGGTGTCGCGGTAGAGACGGCGCGGGATGCGCGGCTGCTTTTTGGCTGCGTCGGTTTCGCTTTCGGACGAGATGTCCTCGGCCGTTCCCATTTGCGAGATGATCTGTCGCAGGAGCGGGGGGGTCTCCACCACGCGCGAGTTCTCCTGCTGCGAGAGGATCAGTTCGGCGATGCGCGCCTCGATGTCGGCGACGATTTCGTCGCCGTCGGCCGTCTCGGCGTAGGTCGCTTTGAGACTGTCGAGGTAGCGGCTCAGAAGGGCGTAGGCATCGGCGTCGAGCGTGAAGGCGATGCCCGAAATACTGCATTTTTTGACCTCTTTCATGGCGGTTATCGTTTATGGGTGACGGATCCTGTCAGGTTCTTTTTGAAACCGACGAGTCGGCAGTCGCCCCAGTAGGAGACGCTTCCGCCCGACGAAGCGGCGGCTTCGAGCGTCTCGGAGCAGGTGATGCGCACCGAAGCGCCCGACGAAGCGCGCGCTTCGGTACGCCGGGTCAGCAGATTGCGGGCCTTGCAGGTGGCTCCCGACATGGCGTTGATTTTGCACTCCTCGGCCACTCCCTTGACATTTATTTCGGCTCCGCTGTGCGCTTCGATCGCGCACCGGCCTACGGCCAGATTGGCCTTGATTTCGGAGCCGCTGGTGGCCGAGAGGGTGCAGCCGTCGCCCTCGCAGGCGATCTCGGCATGTGCGCCGCTGGTTGTGCGGACGTTGAGCGTCGGGGTGTTTACGACGGTTCGGCAGGTGACCCGACCGCCGCTGGTGGCCGTCAGGCTTTGCAGTACCTCAGGTTTGGGTACGCTGATGCGGACGTCGCAGTCGCGGATGTTGTCGATTTCGGGATCGATCGTCAGCAGCAGGACGCCCTGTTTGTCGATCGTCGTGACGACATAGCCGATGATCTTTTCGTCGGCTTCGACGACGAGTTTTTCCGAATCGCTTTCGACGATCGTCGCCGCGACGCCGCGGGCGACTTTCAGCCCCGTGTAGCGCCCTGCCTCGCGCGTTTCGGTGCGCATGACACCCGATCCCTTGATCGTGCGGGCGCGTGCGGCGGTCTGCGCCGGTACGAGACCGAGCAGGATGAAAAGTGTAGAAAATAGAAAGATGCGTTTCATATGCGGTTAACGTTTGAGTGCGGAGTATTTCCCGACCGTGGTGTCCCACTGTTCCGATTTCAGTCCCGTAGCGTCGATGCGGGAGGTTCCTCCGGCGACGATGCGGCAGGCGCGGGTCGTTCCGGCGAGCGTCATGCCGGCGCCTCCGCTGCTCTCGGCATGGAGCGAGGTCGCGTCGAGCGACACCTGCGTGGCGGAAGTACCGCTGCTCTCGATCCGGCACTCCGTGCATTTGACACGGGTCGTGATGCGGGCGGCGCCGCTGCTTTCGATCGAAGCGTCGTCGCAGAGGAGTTCTCCGTTGCAGACGAGGTGGCTCGTGCCGGAGGCTCGGAGTTCGATGGCGCGACCTGTCGCCGTGCTTTTCAGTTTGATTTCGGAACCACCGGTGGCCGAGATGCGTTCGAGGGTACCCGTCATCGCCTCGACGGCGATGTGCGCGGTGCCGTTGGTCTCGATCGCGGCGTCGGCGCCTGCCGGTTGTCCTTTCAGTTCGATCACGGAACCACCGGTGGCCGAGATGCGTTCGAGGGGTGCCCGTCATCGCCTCGACGGCGATGTGTGCCGTGCCGCTGGTCTCGATCGCGGCGTCGGCGCCTGCCGGTTGTCCTTTCAGTTCGATCACGGAACCTCCGGTGGCCGAGATGCGTTCGAGGGTGCCCGTCATCGCCTCGACGGCGATGTGTGCCGTGCCGCTGGTCTCGATCGCGGCGTCATTGGTTTGCAGCGGGTGTTCGGCCGTGATTTTGGCGGCTCCGCCGGCTTTTAATCCGGTAATTCCGGCCAGCGGTGTTTCGAGCGAAAATGCAGCGATGCCTTTGGCGTCGAGTCGTGTGATGCCGGCGGCCGGAACATAGACGGTCAATTCGGCGTTTTGCACCGTGACGTCTGCCAGTCCGATGCGGAGCGTCCCCTCGGCGACCGAGGTCTGCACGTGGACGAGGAGGTTGTCGTCGGTCTTGACGGTCACGCGGCCTGCGGGGTAGTCGCCGACGAGGACGTGGGCGATGCTGCCCGCTTCGACGGCGTGGAACGATCCGACGTCGCGGGTCTCGGTGACGATTTTGCCGCTGCCTTTGAGGGTTTTTTGTTGCGTGCAGCGGTGGCCGGAAGGGCGATTGCACAGGCGGCTGCCGCGGCGAGGAGAAAGAGAACCTTTTTCATGGTGTAATAGGTTTGTGTCGGTTTCGGATGCTTCGCGTGTGATTTCGGAGCGATTCGACGCCTCCGGTAGTCATGTCCCGTCGCCCGCCGTCGGAGACGGCACCCTCCGTCGTGCGGAGTGCGGCGACTGCGTGAAGCCGGAGCGTCTTTTTTTTCGTTCGGAGATCGGTTTATCGGTTTTCGGCCGGTTTGCCGCCGTGACGGATCACGTCGATCTGCTGTACCATCTCGATCCACGCTTGATCGAGCGTGCGGAGTGCTTCGCGGCCTTTCTCGGTCAGCGTGTAATATTTGCGGGGAGGCCCCTGAGGAGATTCTTCCCAGCGGTAGGTAAGCAGACCTGCGTTTTTCTGGCGGGTGAGGATCGGATAGAGCGTGCCTTCGACCACGATCATCTCGGCCGCTTTCAGCTCGGCGATGATCCGCGGGGCGTAGGAGTCGCCGCGCGAGAGGATCGCGAGGATGCAGTATTCGAGAATGCCTTTCCGCATCTGGGCTTTTACGTTGTCTTCTGCCATGGCGTTATCGTTTTGGGATTATTTACGGGTGTTGATGCTTTGCGGCTCTTCGGGAACGACCAGCCAGAGAATGATGTAGATCCAGATCGAGAGGCCCCCGAAGAGGATCAGGAAGAGTGTCAGCAGCCGGATCACCAGCGGATCGACTCGGAGGTAGTCGGCCAGTCCGCCGCAGATGCCGGCAATGGCGCGGTCGCTGCGCGAACGGTAGAGTTTGCGCGGAGCGGGCTCCGGCTCTCCGATCCGCTCCCCCGTGCAGCCGCCCGTGCGGTCGGAGGGGCATTCGCCGAAGTCGTCGGGCTGCCCGAGTTGTTCCATGGCGTACTGTACCGACGCGAGCGACACGACCATCATCGGCGACGAAAGCCGTTCACGGAAAATGTCGGCGATACGCGCTTCGACATCCTCCATCGTGTTGTTGTCCTCCTGCGGCAGTCGCCGGCGGATGTCGTCCAGATAGCGGCGAAGCACGGCGTAGGCGTCGTCGTCGAGCGTGAAGGCCTGCGAGGCGATGTTGACGTTTACAGTCTCTTTCATAACGGTACTGTTTTGAGGGGGTATCTAAAAAACTTTAATTACTCTGTCGTTGCAAATATAATACAATTATTTATACTTTGCAATACAAAGTACTAATTTTTATTGAAATATCGATTTTTTCCGCTTACCTCCCCGCTTGCGATGCGCAGCGACGAACCGCTGGCGACCGGAACGGTACAGTATTAGGTCTCGGGGGGATACGTTCCCTCCGCACGGTGTGCGGGTTTCCTGCCGGCAGCGTCGGTCGGGAATCGGATTCGGAGGCGCGATTGCGGATAGGTATGCGATTTTTCCGGTGGAGGGCGCCGCCTTTTCCGGCCGCAACCGGCGGGACTATCGTCCGGCCTTACGGACGAGATGGCGGATAATCGGTATTGCCGGATACGTGACCGGATCGGCGTCGATCCGTTGTCCGAGTGGGGCGGCCGCAGCGGCCGGAACGCAAAAGCCCCGGAACGTGCCGCACGGACGTTTCGGGGCTTGCACCGGAGGAGCGGATCACTGTTCCACGCGGTAGAGGAAGCGGGTCAGGATGCGGTCGTTTTCTTTGGTTTCTTCGGGAATCTCCCCATAAGGGGCGATATTGATATGGATGAAATACTTTTTTTTCAACATTTCGTTATATTCGTCGTCGGCGTTCGCCCGCTCCCGTTCGGCTGTGGTGGCCGGACGGTAACCCATCAGCAGCCGCTCCACGTTCCAGCGGTTGTGTTCCACACGGGCCGCCGTCTCCACCTCCTGCCCGTCCAGCGGATGCGGACGGCAGGGATCGATACCCAGCGAGCGGAGTTTGGCGGGGATGGCGTTGGCGGCGTAGATGTTCGACCATTGGAACGCCAGCGATTGATCGTTCCAGTATTTGTCGATCTTATCGTCTGGCCAATCGGCAATTTCGAATCCGGCTGCGAAAGTTTTGAAGTCGAACTTTTCGTTGAGTTCGTCCGCTGCTTTTTTCGCTGCTTTTTTTGCATCGGTGAAATGGTTGTAGACGTAGTTGATGCGTTTGGCCTTGCGGATGCGCTGTTTGAGTGTGGCGTCGTAGCTTTCGCACATCATGCCGATCTGATATACGCTTCGGTAACGGGACGAACGGCGGGCGATTTCGAGAATGGTGGCCGTCTCCTTCTGATAGACGAAGATCGGAACTTGCCGGTCGTAGAGCGGTTGCGGCAGGTAGAGTGCGGCGGCGACGTTCTCCGGTGCGGAGTTGCCGCAGATCGCCAGCGTGGGGAGCGCCTTTTCGTCGGCCGTCCAGTCTTTGAGCAGTTTGCGCACGTGGGGCGATTCGATGCCTCCTGCGACGAATTCCCACTCCACGTCCAGAAAATCCTCCTGCGGGGTGTGGACGCTGGTCGTTTCGCTGCCGGCCGCGTCGAATTTGCGCAGCGTGTGGTGCGACAACCGGAAAAGCGGTTCATAACGGCCTTTGAGAAAGTTCATTTCCCGTTCCGCATCGGGGTCGATGAAGGTGATGCGCGTGCGGATACCCTGTGTGACGAAGTTGGGGTAGTGGGCGATGTGGGCCGCTGTGACGCCCATCGCCACGCCCATGCGGCTCATGCCCACGACGATCAGGTGGACGTAGCGGTCGCTTTGCGCCCGGATGCCGTCGCGGTCGAGCGGCGGATAGAGAATATGCCGTCCGTTGCAGTTGCAGCAGCCCGACACCAGCACGCGCTGCGCCCAGTTCTCGTGGAAATTGGTCGCCGAGAAGTGGATGCGGCTTTTCATCCGCTCGGCCTCTTCGAAATCGGCCAGTTGGAAGACTTGGAACGAACTCTGGTATTCGAACGACAGGTGGCAGGGCAGGTTTCGTCTGTCGTGGGCGTCGAGGATCGCCGAAATCTGCATCAGCGCGCTGATGCTTACCGAGTCGTGCTCCTGCTCGCCGTCGTCACTCAGCACGAAGACGCGGGCGGCGCGGTGGATGTGGATTTTTTCCAGTGCTTCGCGCGAGTCGCGCTGGCCGTGGAGGATGATGAGACGGCGCTCCTCGGCGGGCGAAAGTTCGGCGTGCAGCTTCCGGCGCAGGGCCTCCGCATCGCTCTGCGTGAGCAGCACGATGTCGCGGCGGCGGTTCTCCGGCTCGGCGTGCAGTTCGCGGATCAGTCCTGCGGCCGTGTCGTTGGCTCCCAGCAGGACGATATGCCCGTCGAAGCGGTAGCGGATTTCGCCTTGTCTGAAACGGGCGATGCGTCCCGTGAGGATGTTCGAAACGACCGAGATCAGTCCTCCGGTGAAGAAGATCGCGCCGAGGAAGGTGAGCGCCAGCAGCGGCAGGCGTTCATAACCCAGCGGATCGCCATCCTGCAACACGAACGAACCGGGATCGAGCAGCAGTTCGAGGATGCGCATGTCGTGTAGCTCGGCTGTGCAATAGCTTTTGATCCAGAGCGAGAAGCCCAGCACGAGGGCCAGAATGCCGAAGAGCCAGGTGATCTGTTTCCAGCTGGCGCCCGAAAAGGAGCGGTCGAAGCCGAGTTTCAGGGTTTTCCACAGGCGTCGGATCATGGTGCGGCGGTTTTTCGGTTAGCGTTTGCGGATTTCGAATCCGAGGTGTTCGATCAGTTTCAGCGTTTCGAGCGCCGTCTGGCGGTCGTAGGTGCGTTCCTCTTCGGGCAGCTCCTCGTAGGGGATCAGGCAGGGGTGTTCCTTGCGGGCGTCGTTGCGTTCGGGTCCGAAACGCCAGCCCTGGGCGATGCGGGTAGCCGCCCATACCTCGTGGACGTTGCGCGCGAGCGCTTCGGTGAGGGGTGCCAGTGCGGCGGGCAGTTCGATGCGACTGACGTCGATCGGCTGCGGAATATAAGGTTGTTTCATGTTCGTCTCTTTTCGGTGGCATTCCTGCGCGCGCTCCTGCCGGTCGGTGCGGCGGCCGTCGGGAAGGCGGACTTGCGAAACGGCGGGAATGCGTGTTGTCCGAACAAAAATAGTGATTTTTTCGAACCGCACGATTTATTTCTGCCAAAAAGTTGGCACTCCGGTTGGAATATTGAATGGGAAAGGGGAAATTCATCCGCTTACCATTACGAACATATTAGGTGTGATGTTGATTTACGATTTTACGCGGCTCGAACCCGGCGGACTCTACCTCTTTTTTCCGGCGGCCGCTCCTTCGGGCGGATTGTGGGGGATTTTCGAGCGGCACGACCGGCGGGGCGGAGTGCTGCTGGCCGTTTGTTCGAGCGATCTCCGAGGCTTCGAACTGTGGCCGCCGCTGCCCTCGGGATATACTTCGTGCCGTCCAGCCTCGCAGGAGGAGCTGGGTCTCTTTACGCGGGGGCTGAATCTGCGGTTCTCCTGCGACTGAACGGAGCGCAGGGGCCTGCGGTCAGATTCCCTCTTTGAATCCCTGGGCTTTGAGGCGGATGTCGCTGCCGTCGGGCGTCACCAGATAGCACCCCGTGCCCGGCTGGGTGATATGTCCGATCACGTCGACCAGGCCCAGCCGCATCACCTGCTCCTGCATGGAAAGCGGCACGGTGAAGAGCAGCTCGTGATCCTGCCCTCCGTTGAGGGCTGCCACCACGGGGTCGGTGTGCATCTCCTCGGCCAACTGATGCGTCTGCCGGGCGATCGGGATCCGTTCCAGGTAGATGCGCGCGCCGCAGTCCGAAGCCTTGCAGAGCTGCATCAGGTCGCTGGCCAGCCCGTCCGAGAGGTCGATCATCGCCGTGGGGCGGAGTTTTTCTTCGGCCAGCGCGGCGATCACGTCGCGGCGGGCGCGGGGTTTCAGGTATTTTTCGAGCAGGTATTCGTGGCCGGCGAACTGCGGTTCGGGATTTTCGACGTCGTGCAGGACGCGCTTCTCGCGTTCGAGCAGTTGGAAACCCATATAGGCGGCGCCCAGATTTCCCGTGATGCAGATCAGATCGTTGGGTTTGGCTCCGTTGCGGTAGACGATGTCACTGCGTCTGGCACGGCCTATGGCCGTGACGTTGACGGTCAGCCCCGTCACCGAAGCGGTCGTATCGCCTCCCGCCAGGTCGATGTTCAGCTCCTCGCAAGCCAGGCGGACACCCTCGTAGAACTCCTGCAACGCCTCGACCGAGAATTTCGACGACACGCCGAGCGACAGCAACAGTTGTTCGGGCAGGGCGTTCATCGCCAGGATGTCGCTCGCGCCGACGGTGACGGTCTTGTAGCCCAGATGTTTGAGCGGGAAGTAGGTGAGGTCGAAGTCGATCCCTTCCATCAGCAGGTCGGTCGAGACGAGCGTCGCCTCGCTGCGCGAAGCGGCGATCACGGCCGCGTCGTCGCCTACGCCCCGCAGGGTCGTCCGGTTGCGGGGGGCGAATGCGCCGGTGAGTTTGTCGATAAGGCCGAATTCCCCCAATTCGGCGATCTGCGTCCGTTTGTTCTGTTCCATGCCTCCGATCGAATTTTGCACAAAAGTAGCGAAAACTTTGCCGTTTCGCAACTTCGCTCTCCGCGTTCCGTCCGCCGCAGCCGCTCGGCGGTCATCCCACGGGAGGATCGAACGTCCGTACAACGGCCCTGCCGCCGCTTTTCCGAAGGAAAAGGTCGCCGTCGCACCGTTCGGCGGGGCGGAGATATTATAATTTTTAAAGAACTTTGCCGTTTTCGGGAAAAATAGATTATTTTTGCCGTTGTGAAAAAACTAACACAAACTATGCTGAACATCGTATTATTTGGTGCGCCGGGCTGCGGCAAGGGGACGCAGGCGTCGCGTCTGAGGGAACATTACGGAATCAACCACGTCTCGACGGGCGAGGTGATCCGCGCCGAGATCGCGCGCGGGACCGAGCTGGGCCGCAGCATGGAGGAGTATATCAAGTCGGGTCGTCTGGCGCCCGATGCCGTCGTCATCGGGATGATCGCCAACTACGTGGCCGAGCACCGCGATGCGGCGGGCAATATCTTCGACGGCTTTCCCCGCACGACGATTCAGGCCGAGGAGTTCGACAAGATTCTCGGCGGGCACGGGCTGGGCGTGACGCTCATGGTCGACATGCATGTCCCCGAAGAGGAGCTGGTGCGCCGCATCCTGCTGCGCGGCAAGGATTCGGGCCGTGCCGACGATGCGTCGGAGGATGTCATCCGCAACCGCATCAAGGTCTATCGCGAGCAGACCGAAGTGGTCGGTGCCTACTACGCCAGGCAGAACAAATATTTCGAGGTCGACGGCGTCGGCTCGATGGACGAGGTCTTCGACCGGATCTGTCGGGTGGTGGATGCGCACAGATGATTTTTTTTCGAAGGAAGAACCGTATGAAAGTCCGGAAACTTGTTTTTTCGGACTTTTTCATTATTTTTACCACACCAACCGCCGGTGTTCCGGCCTGAAACTTTGCCTATGAAACCGATTCCGATCTGCCGCGTGCTCGCGGCATTGCTGCTGTTGCCGCTTTTTGCCTGCGGGCCGGACGGCGTCGTTCCGCGGCGTACGGTCATCGCGGGACGTGTGGTCGATCTCGCCGAGGGAGCTTCCGGGGCGGTGCTGTTCAATACCGAAGATCCCTTCGCGTTGAAAAGCCGTATGGCAGCCCGTGTCTCGCCCGAAGCGAATGATTTCCATTTCGTATTCCGAACGGCCTATACGACCGGAATGACCGGCGTATACGGCGATTTCTTCGATCTGATCGTCTCCCCCGGCGACTCGGTCTATGTGACCATCGACGCGGGGCGGATGCGTGCCGGTGATCCCGATGCGATCCGTTTTTCGGGCGACCATGCACGGACCAACAATGCGCTTGCGTCGGTCGCCGGCCTGAAAAGAAGGCTGTGCGAGCAGGCTCCCGCCGTCGAGGGCGATCCGCAGGAGTATCTGGCGAGCTACCGGCGTTACCGGCAGGCCGTCGCCGATTCGCTCTCCGCGCGCCGGCTTCCGGCCGAGGTGCGCGAGGCGGTGGCCCGTGACATCGATATGGTGCAGATATGGAACCACGACCTCGATCCGGCGGCATGGCGGGCGATCTTCACCGATCCGATGTTCGACATCTTCGATCTGGAACGCAATATGGTCTCTGTCATCAACTATTCGGCCGGCATCAGCTATTATCTCGGTGCGATTTGTCCCGACGAGATCGAGGCCGTTCGGTCGGGCGCAGCGCCGGCTGAAGCGTTGGCGGCCGTTGCGGCCCGGCTCGATGCCGACCCGCAGATCGGCCGGGGACTGCGCGATTACCTGCTTTACGGCTGTATGGAAGGCATGTGTGCGAACGGTGCGGTGCCGGCCGAACGGATGGCCGGATTGTTCCTCGATCCGGCCTATGCGGCGCGGGTGCGCGAACGGGCGGCGGAACGTCCTGCTTTCAGCACTGTCCCGCTTTCCGGCGTGCTGCGGTGCGATGCGGCGGGACGGATCGATACGCTGCCCGACTGCGAGCTGCTCTCGACGTTGGCGGCCCGTCATCCGGGGAAGGCGCTCTACGTCGATTTCTGTTCGACATGGTGCGGTCCTTGCCGCAGCGAGTTGAAAACGGCGATGCCGATCCTGCGCGAACATTACGCCGGCTCGGACGAGGTCCGTTTCGTCACGCTGTGCCTCCAATCGCGTCGCAAGGCATGGATCGAACAGTTCGAAGCGGCGACGGAGGCGATCGACGCCCTGCTGGCCGGAAAAGGGGTGCGCGGCGGCGAAAAGTGAAAATAATCCGTTGCGGAGTATTGATAATTCGCAGGAAATCGCTATCTTTGCCCCGCTATTTGGCAATTAATTAATTTTTAGCATTATGAACAATTACGAAACCGTTTTCATTGTCACGCCGGTTCTCTCCGAGGCTCAGGTTCAGGAGGTGGCTGACAAATTCCAAGGTGTCATCACCGAGAACGGCGGTCAGATCGTGAATGCGGAGAACTGGGGGCTCAAAAAGCTCGCTTACCCGATTCAGAACAAGACCACCGGTTTCTACTTCCTCGTGGAGTTCACGGGCGAGGGTTCTCTGATCAACACGTTGGAGACCCAGTATCGCCGCGACGAACGTGTGATCCGCTTTTTGACGTTCAAGCAGGACAAGTACGCTGTCGAGTATTCGGAGAAGCGTCGTGCAAAACTTTCTAACAAATCACAGGAGGAGTAACCATGGCACAGGAGAACAAAGCACAGGCATCGGAGATCCGTTACCTCAATCCGGTATCGGTCGACGTGAAGAAGAAGAAGTACTGCCGTTTCAAGAAACTCGGCATCAAGTACGTGGATTATAAGGACGGCGAGTTCCTGAAGAAGTTCCTCAACGAGCAGGGCAAGATTCTGCCCCGCCGTCTGACCGGCACTTCGCAGAAGTTCCAGAAGAAGGTCGCACAGGCCGTAAAGCGTGCCCGTCACCTTGCCATTCTGCCTTTCGTAACGGATTGTATGAAATAATCAAGGAGGAGCAAGACATGGAAGTGATTCTTTTGAAAGATATGGAGAAGCTGGGCTACGCCAACGACATCGTGAACGTAAAGCCCGGTTATGCGAACAACTACCTGATTCCCCAGGGTTACGCCAAGGCCGCCACCGCTTCCGCCAAGAAGGTTCTGGCCGAGAACCTCAAGCAGCGCGCTCACAAGGACGCCAAGATTCTGGCCGACGCACAGGCTCTGGCCGAGAAGCTGGCAAACCTGCCCCTCACCATGGCCGTGAAGGCCGAGGAGGGCAAGATCTTCGGTTCGGTGACCGCAGCCGATCTGGCCGAGGCGCTGGCAGCCAAAGGCGTCGAGTTGGATCGCAAGACGATTACGGTCGAGGCGATCAAGAACGTCGGCGAGTATGAGGCTACGGTAAAGCTGCACCGCGAGGTGAAGGTGAGCCCCGCAACTCTTTTTGGGGAATTGGGAATTGGGCGGTTTCTTTTCCTCTTGTAAGCAGGCCGCAGGCCTGCGGGAATGCACTGCGAAAACAACCTAATTTCCATTTCGGGAAGCATCCCGCACCTCCGATTAGGCGCTCCTGCGAGGAGCAGTTTTTACCACCTTTTGACACCAAAAGGTGGCGCCAAAAGTGTCCGCAGGGCGAAAAGCTGCGGGAAACTCACAGCGCCTCGCTAAAACGGGCGCCTGTCGCGGGTTTGCAAGCAAACCGGCCCCGTTTTTTAACGCTCGTCGTTGCTCGTTTCTTTTCCGCACTTTCCGCAATGCGAAGTCTGTTGTGCGCTTCGCGCAACGATGATTTATTCCGATGTAAATCCTCTCTACACATTTAGCAGGCCTCCGGCCTGCGGGGATCGCACTATGAAAATAGCGGAAGAAGTGACGGCAGCAGCGCGAGCGTCCGGAACGATCGTGCGAACGACGGCCAGCAGGGCGAGCGCAGAGCCCGCTTGCGCCGCCACAGTCGAAACGGCACAAACGTGTCGTAACAGCGACGTCTTTCGTGATCGTTCTGCGAGATGCCGTTGATGCTGGCGATTACGGGGAGGAACGTACAGTTGCGGACTTCTTCGATCAGTATCAGGTAGCGGCGGAATAGGTCTATGCATATTCCAATGAAGTGGTTGTGCGACAACCACTTCTTCGAAGATCGATTTCAGCACGACGGCTCCTGCTCCGTTTGATATTGGCCTGTATCGCCGTGTGGAGCAAACTTGCCCCGTAACCAGCGAGTCGATTATCTTGCCCCAATAGGTATTCTCATAAGTTTATCATGTAGGTTAACAGGGTGGCATTGGCCTAAAATCCCGCGTCGGAATCAGAAAAAAAAGAGGCCGCTCTTAGTTAGGGCGGCCTCCGTAAATTCTATGAATTAAAGTTATTCGTAAGCGACAACTTCAATCTTGATATTGTCCAAATAGCAACGGTGCTGACCAGCTACGTCGTTACGATCCGTAGCGATTGCAATACGAGAGGTCGACGTAACACCGGAGATTTCGTAGCTGTAAGACGCATATCCATACGTGCTGCTGAGTGAGAATGTTTGCGCAACAGTCGTTGTACCTCCGGTAATGACATTAACGCAAGCTCCGGAATATGTCGTGCCAGCCATTCCCGGAACGGCCCCGCCTTTTTCTACTTTATTGCTTGAGGCTCCGTCGATGACCAAGATCTTCATGGTCAGAGGATCCATCTTCGGTACTTCTTGATAAGGCGAAGCGTCGAAAGATACCTTGATTTTGGCTTTTTCCGCTCAGGCAGCTCAACTCTGGGGTTACGATTGTACCACATTCGCTGGCTGCTCCCAATTTCAGATAACCTACTCCCGAAAGAAGCGCTCCTACCTGGTTCTTTTCAATAAGAACACCCCAATTTTTCAAACGAGTAGTCGGAATAGCGCCGGCCAGCGTATTGAATAATCCCATGTTAGTACCTTCCTTCACCATATAGTACAGTTTCTTTGCACCGTCGGGGCCATCCGTTGCAAGGGGATCAGCTCCTGTTGCCTTGTCGATGGAGGTACAAGTTGTACGATAATTGGAGGAATAGCCTGCGCAACCGTATACAGGTTCGCTACCCCATAGGAATTCGCTGAAATCTTCATAGAGAATGACATCTCCCGCTACGGCCGGAGTTGCAGGAATTTCCTTTACGTAAGATTTTGTTGTCGTATACTTTTCAGTTGTTGAAATAGCCTTCGTCATATTGGTTACTTTGAACCAATAGTCCTTTTCTGCATCCAGTCCGGAGAATATGAATGCGGGTTGCGGTGCAGGCCATTTGGTTCCCCACGAGAACAGTTCGCTTGAAGCCGTGATCTCGAATGCAACGTCAAGATCGCTACATGCGGCATCCTTGTAAAGTTCGATTTTCCAGTCATCGGCAATATCGGCTGCTGTATCGCCATTGTTGGCGGTCCAGCTGACCATCAATTGCGATTCCGTCGCCTTGATCAGCGATGCTGTGACGGTACCTGTAATTTTAAGCGTTTCGATCGTCTTGATTTCCGAATATTCGGATTCGCTATCGCCGGCTGTCGCTTTTACACGCACGTCATAAGAAGTCTCAGAATCGAGGTTTCCGATTTTGAACGATGTTTCTCCGGTTTCACCAGCAAGAGTCCAGTCTGCATTCGCCGTTTTCTTGTATTCGACCGTATAGGAACGTGCGCTTTGAACGGCTCCCCATGTTGCCGTTATTGTTATCGGAGTCGATTCGACGGTGACTACGGGGGCGTCCAGATCGACGTCAACCGAACCGTAGGAGAGGAGTTTGATCTGGATGTCGTCGAGCAGGAAACGGTGCTGCGTGCTTCCTCCGCCGTTCTCGCCGCCGATGGCGATACGCGACGTAGCCGTCACGTTCTCGATGGTGAATGTAAAGTCTTTCCAGCCGTCGGCTTTGGTTCCGGTAGCGCCGGTGCCCACCTGGGTCTTCGAAGCTGCCGTTACCCAGTAGCTGCCGTCGATCTGCGTGTCATCGAGCAGGTGGACCAAGATGGTCTGGTTCTCATCGCCGCCGTCGAAGGCTGATGCCTTGAACGAGTTCGATGGTCGCAGGCTGGGTGAGGCATTTCAGTTCGGGGGGTTACGACGCAACCGCGATAGCTGCCGGCACCCATCTTGAGCAGACCCTGACGTGCGCAGATTGCACCGTTTTCTTCGCTCGTCGTGCTCTTATCCTCATACATCCGGCCCCAATCCTGCAATGTGGTGGAGGCGGCGACAGAACTCTTGAGCGTATTGAACAGACCGATTTCGCGATCGCCGGAG